>Ga0316624_10000237_pt1 | contig 17505 bp, 17 predicted proteins | sample OWC_Aug_N3_C1_D5_FD_207657 | JGI IMG/M metagenome (GOLD analysis project Ga0316624, IMG submission 207657) | Wetland soil microbial communities from Old Woman Creek delta, Ohio, United States - OWC_Aug_N3_C1_D5_A | ecosystem: Environmental > Terrestrial > Soil > Wetlands | place: USA: Ohio... | reverse complement strand
CCTGGGTTTCGATGCCCACCGGCGTATGTTCCTCGAACCAGATCCTGCGCCATGCCTCGTAGCTGAGCCGCGGCGGCACCTGCAGGAAGGTCACCTGGCTGAAGCCGTAGGTGCGCTCGCCCGCGCGCGGCGGGTGCTTGCGGTTCGGCAGGATGGTCGATTCGGCGACCTCGTAGCCGGCGATGCGCGCGCAGGCCGCCGCCAGGAGCGCCTCGGCGGGCGCGCGCCGGAAGGCGCTCGACAGCCAGAAACTGACGATCCCGTCCGGCGCGGGCTTGGTGTTCTGCAGCGAGAAGTTGACCAGGGTGCCGCTGAGGTCGGTGAAGTCGGCGATGTTCAGTTGCAGGCGCTCGGCACCGAGGGCAGCCAGGCGCGGGCTGACCTCACCGCGCAAGCGCTCGCGCAGGCTCGCGGCACTCTCCTCGCCGCGCCAGAATGCGTACAGCAGCTTCTCCATCGGCGTTCTTTCCACGCGTGGCGTCGGGTACGCCGCGCGCAAGTTTAGCGGCAAAGTCGCGCCCGAGTCCCCCGTGCCGTCCAGCAGAAGGTGAGCGAGCCATGAAGACACAGCCCTTTGGCCCGATCCGGCAGATCGCCTGGGTGGTGGCCAACCTTGAGGAGAGCGTGGCGAACTGGCTGCGCGTGAGCGGGATCGGCCCCTGGACCTGCTTTCGCAATGTCGCCCTGAGCGGGCGCTTGCGCGGCGAGCCGGTGCGGGTGCGCATGCACGTGGCGCTCGGCTACCAGGACGGCATGGAGATCGAGCTCATCGAGGCTCTCGGTGACGGACCCTCGCCCTACCGCACGGCCGCCGGGGTGCCGCTGCTCGGTATGCACCACGTGGCGTGGTTCACCGCGGACGTGGCGGCCGACGTGGCCCGGGGCAGCGCGCGCGGCATGCGCGTGTGCTTCGAAGCGGCGAACGAGGTGACCCGCGTCGCCTACCTCGAGGATCCCCGCGAGCCGAGGCTCCTGCTAGAGTTCATCGAGATGAATGCCGCGATGCGCGCCGGGTTTGACGCGCGGCTTGCGGCGGCACGCGCCTGGCAGGGGACGGATCCCGTGCAGGTGATCGATCTGGGCGGCCAGTGAAGCAACGGGGGGACGGGAGCATGAGCGCTTGGCAGAACGTTCGCTATGACTACCGCGGGGCATCCGTGCTGGTGACCGGCGGCACCTCCGGCATCGGCGCCGGCATCGCCGCCGCCTATCGTGACGCCGGCGCCGAGGTCACGATCACCGGGACGCGCGTGGCTGCAACGGACTACGAGGGCGACCTAAGCGGCTATCGGTACCTGCAGCTCAGTCTCACCAACAACGCCCAGATCGAGGCCGTGGCCGCACAACTGCCGCGGCTGGACGTCCTGGTGAACAACGCGGGCGCGAACTTCATGATGCAGAACGAGTACGACCCGGAGGTCTTCGAGAAGGGCCTGCAGGTGAATCTCGCCAGTGCCTACCGCATGTCCCGGGCATGCCGGGAGAAGCTCACCGCCAGCAAGCTGCAAGGCGGCGCAAGTGTCATCGGCATCGCCTCGCTCACCTCATTCTTCGGGCTGGAGGTGGTGCCGGCCTACGGGGCGGCGAAGGCCGGCCTGGTGCAGCTGGTGAAGACGCTCAGCATCACCTGGGCCAAGCAAAACATCCGGGTGAACGCGGTGGCCGCCGGCGTCACCGAGAGCCGCATGACCGCGCAGATGCTGAAGATCCCCGCGATGATGGCACCGGTGCTGGCGCGCACGCCCCTCAAGCGCGTCGGCCAGCCCGAGGATGTCGCGGGCGCCGTGCTGTTCCTCACCAGCGCGGCCGCCAGCTACATCACCGGGCAGACGCTGCTCGTCGATGGCGGCTACTCAATCGTGGGCTAGCGCCGCGGTGGGCGAGGACATCCGCATCGATGACCTGGCGCAGCCGCGGCTGAACGAGGCGCAGCGCGCGGCGCTCGCCTGGGGGGAGACCCAGCCGGTGGAACTGAGCAGCGAGGCCGTGCTGGCCGCGGCGCGCGCGCGCACCGGCTTGAGCGACTTCGGCCCTGCGGACTTTCGCGAGCGACTGGACCTGCTGTGCAGCGAGTGGGACGCCGACAAGCCCCTGACCGCGATGCACCGCGCCGTGCTGTTCGGCTACCTCTCGCGCTATGCGAGCAACCGCCTGCTCATCCAGGACACGCTGCGCCGCCACCCGGAGATCCTGCAGGAGGCCATCGACCGGCCGGTCATCGTGACCGGGCTGCCGCGCTCGGGCACGACGCACCTGGTGAACCTGCTGGCCGCGGATGCGCGGTTCCACTCGCTGCCGCTGTGGCAATCCTACGAGCCGGTGCCCCTGCCGGGGGAGGCTGCGGCCGCCGACGGCACCGACCCGCGCTACGCGCGCTGTGCCGCCGCCTGGGAAGGCATGCGGCAGGTGACGCCGCTGCTGGCCTCCATGCATCCGATGGAGCCCGACCATATCCATGAGGAACTCGAGCTCATGGGGCCGGATTTTGCCTCCTACAACTTCGAGTGGCTGAGCATGTCCCCGCGCTGGCGCGATCACTACCTCAGTACCGATCAGACGCCGCACTACGAGTACCTCAAGCGCGTGCTGCAGCTGCTGCAGTGGCAGCGCCGGCAGCCAGGCAAGCGCTGGGTGCTCAAGTGCCCGCAGCACCTCGAGCAGCTGCCGGTTCTGCTCAAGGTATTTCCCGATGCGACCGTGGTCTTCACGCACCGCGATCCGGTGGCCGTGATCCAGTCCACGGTCACCATGCAGGCCTACACGCAGCGCATGCAGCGGCCGCACGTGCAGATGACGTGGCTGCGCGACTACTGGGTGGCGCGCATCGAGCGGCTGCTGCGCGCCTGCGTGCGCGACCGGGGGCTCGCGCGGCCGCTGCGCAGCGTTGACTGCCCGTTCCACGTGTTCATGCGTGACCCGTGGAAGATCCTCGAGGAGGTCTACACCAAGGCGCAGCTGCCGCTCACCAGCGCCGCGCGCGCCGCGCTTGAGCAGTACCTCGCGGCGCATCCGCGCGGCAAGTCAGGCCAGGTGCTCTACGAGCTGAAGCGCGATTTCGGCGTGGAGCCGCAGGCGCTGCGCGAGCGCTTCCGCTTCTACTTCGATCGCTTCGAGGTGCGCCCGGAGAATCACTGACCGCCGCGGCGGACAGTCCTTAGCCGCCCAGCTGGGCGACACTCCTTAATATGGCGCGCACCAGGCGCGCCTGCCGGTCGATGCCGGTCTTGGAGAAGGTCGAGCGCAGGTGTGCGCGCGCCGTGTTGAGCGTGATGCCCAGGTCGCTCGCGGCTTCCTGCAGGCTTCTGCCATTGGCCAGGCACAGCGCCAGCTGAGCTTCCTTGTGGGTGAGCTCGAAGAGCTGGCGGATGGTCTCCACCGGCGCCGGCGCCTGCGAGCCTTCCTCGACGCTGATGAACACCGCGACCGCCGGGCTGACCGCGGGCTCCTCGGCCTCCACCGAGCCGGCCGCCGGGCGGATCATCATCCCGTAGTGCCCGGCGCCGGAGGGGCGGCGCGCGCGCAGTACCTCCACGATCCCGGGCTTGGCCGCGCGTCCGACCGTGATTGCGCGGCTGATCGCGTCCCGCAGCCGCTGTGCATCCGCCGGGTGCGTGAGCACGAGCGTGTCGTTGGTGAGCGTGATGCCGTCCTGGCGGTGCAGGATGTCACGCGCCAGGGTATTCATATGGATCACGTGCCCGGAGGCATCGAGGATCACCGTGGCGAGCGTCAGGTGGTCCATGGCGTCCGCGTAGATCGCGCGCTCCATCTTGGTCACGTCGAGCGCCGCGTGCGTGCGCATGGCGATGTCGAAGTGCGGCACGAGGGACTCGACGAAGCGCTTCTCGCTGGCGGTGAAGTTGCCCGCCTGACGGCCGCGCGTAATGCGCAGCCGGGCGTACAGCCGATCGCCGTCGCGCAGGTCGACGCCGAGGTTGTAGATCGCATCCCAGGGGATGAGATACTCGGTATAGAAGCGGCTGCGCTCGAGCTGCTCCACCGGCACGAACTCGTGCAGCGTGATGACCTGCTTCTCGGGCAGGTTCACGAACGGATCGGACGGGAAGTAACTGCGCGCGTACTGCGCCAGCACCTCGTCGCTGCCGCCCCAGGAGTAGAGCAGGCCCGCTTCCGCGACATGCGGCGAGCGCAGCAGCAGCGTCGCAGCGCCCTTCATGCGCTGGCCGAGCCCCTCCAGGAACTCGCGCCAGCGCTTCGGTTCCAGTGCTCCCTCGTGCATCAGCAGCGCGAGCCGTTCGCGCAGGTCCGGCGATGCGGCAAGATCGACCGCCGCGGCGGCGGGGGCGCTGCGGGAGGCGGGGGAGCGCGAGGCGGCGGTTCGACTCATGGATGGCTTGAGGCAGTTCGTGCGCGGCAAATGACCCTTTAATAAAGAGTACTCTATATGAGTGATGCCGACCACGGTGGGTCCGCCGGTACGCTTAGCGGCTCAATGACCGCGACACGGCGGAAGGAGTTCGATGACACGTCTTGCCGGCCGGATTGCCCTCGTCAGCGGAGCCGCGCGCGGGCTGGGCGCCATCGTCGGGCGGCGCCTACACGAGGAAGGCGCGCAGGTGGTGTTCGCGGACGTGCGCGACGAGGAGGGGCGTGCGCTCGTCGCCTCCCTGGGCGCGCGGGCTCATTATGTCCACCTCGACGTGTCGAGCGAGAGCCAGTGGGGCGATGCGGTCGCCGCGGCGCGCCAGCACTTCGGTGGCGCGGTCACGATCCTGGTGAACAACGCGGGCATCTACCGCACCCGGGCCACGGTCGAGCAGAGCGTGGATGAGTACCTGCAGATCATCCGCATCAACCAGCTGGGCACGTTCCTCGGCATGCGCGCCTGCTTTGCGCAGATGCGTGACGCCGGCGGCGGCTCGATCGTCAATATCGCCTCGACCGCCGGCATCGAGGGCGTGCCGCTCGCCCTGGCCTACACGGCGAGCAAGCATGCCGTGGTCGGGATGACCAAGGCGGCGGCCCTGGAGTTCGGCGCGGCCAAGATCCGCGTCAACGTCGTGTGTCCCGGCGCGATGCTGACGCCCCTGCTCGCCGAGTCCTTCAACGTCCCGGTGCAGGTGCTGGGGGCGGCGCCGTTTCCCAATTCCCCGCTCGGGCGCATGGGAGACCCGGCCGAGATCGCACCGACCGTGGTATTCCTCGCGAGCGAGGAGTCCTCCTACACCACGGGCAGCGAGTTCGTCGTCGATGGCGGCATCACGGCCGGCGTCGTGATGCCCAAGTGATGGCCGGCACTGGCGCGAGGATTCACACGTGAGCACGGCAGCACGGGTGGCCGCGCTCGAGGGTTGGTACACCCTCGATGATCCGCCGCACCTATTGGGGTCGCGCTGCCGCACCTGCGGTACTTACTTCTTCCCGCGGCTCGCCACCTTCTGCCGCAACCCGGGCTGCGAGGGGACCACGTTCGAGGAGGTGAAGCTCAGTCGCACGGGACGCATCTGGTCCTACACCAATGCCTGCTACCAGCCGCCGCCGCCCTACGTGGCGAGCGAGCCCTTCGTACCGTTTGCGATCGCGGCGGTGGAGCTGGAGGCCGAGCGCATGATCGTGCTCGGCCAGGTGGCCAGCGGCGTTGATGTGACGCAGCTGAAGGTCGGCATGGCGGTGGAACTCGTGCTCGAGCCGCTGCACGCCGACGGCGGCACCGAACGGCTCATATGGAAGTGGAAGCCTGAGGGTGCATCGCGATGAACCGCGAGGTCGCAGTCCTCGGGGTCGGCATGCACCCGTGGGGCAAGTGGGGCCGCAACTTCGTCGAGTACGGCGTGCATGCGGCACGCGCGGCACTCAAGGACGCAGGCGTCGCCTGGGGTGACGTGCAGTTCGTGTCCGGGGCCGCCACCATGCGCTGCGGCTACCCCGGCTACGTGGCGGGCGCGACCTTTGCGCAGGCCCTGGGGTGGCAGGGGGCGCAGGTGAACACCTCCTACGCTGCCTGTGCCTCGGGCTCCCAGGCACTCGCGGCGGCGCGCGCCCAGATCCTCGCGGGCGGCTGCGACGTGGCCCTGGTCGTGGGTGCGGACACGACCCCGAAGGGATTCCTCGCTCCCATGGCCGGCCATCGCCCGGAGGATCCGGACTGGGTGCGCTTCTACCTGGGGATCACGAACCCGACCTATTTTGCGCTGTATGCGCGGCGGCGCATGGACCTGCACGGCGCGACGGTCGAGGACTTCACGTCCGTCAAGGTCAAGAATGCCGCGCACGGTGCCACGAACCCCAACGCGCGCTACCGCAAACGCTTTACGCGCGAGGAGGTTCTCGCGTCGGCGATGGTGGCGGACCCGCTGCGCCTGCTGCACGTGTGCGCGACCTCCGACGGCGGCGCCGCGGTGGTGCTCTCGAGCCTGGAATACGCGCGCCGCCGCGGCCTCAAGACGCCCCGGATCGCGGCCATCTCCACAGTGACGCCGCGCTTTGCGAGCAACGAGGTCGAGATGCCCGATATCGCTACCGATTCCGCCGCCGCCGCGGCCCGCCATTCCTTCCGCGCCTCGATCGCCGCGCGGGCCTACGAGGAGGCGGGGATCGGTCCCCGGGAGCTGTCACTGGCGGAGGTGTACGACCTTGCCGCATCGCTCGAGCTGGACTGGTACGAGCACCTGGGGCTGTGCGAGGCGGGCGCGGCGGAGGCACTGCTGCGCAGCGGTGCGACGCGGGTCGGCGGTCGGATACCGGTGAACGCGAGCGGCGGACTCGCCTGCTTCGGCGAGGCGGTCCCCGCGCAGGCGCTCGCGCAGGTGTGCGAGCTCGTCTGGCAACTGCGCGGGCAGGCCGGTGAGCGGCAGGTGGCCGGTGCGCGGGTCGGCATCACGGCCAACCAGGGCCTCTTCGGCCACGGCTCCTCGGTGATCGTGAAGGTCTAGGCGGTCAGCGCAGCTTTGAGGTCCGTACCGACGTCCGCGAGCGCACGACTCGCCACCGCCGTGACGTACGGCATGCTGGCAAACCCGTGGATCATGCCGAGGTAGCGCCGGCCGGTGACCTCGACGCCGGCCGCCCGCAGGCTGTCGGCATAGGCTTCCCCCTCATCGCGCAGCGGATCGAACTCGGCCGTGACCACGGTGGCCGGGGGGAGTCCCTTAAGATCCGCCCTGAGCGGTGATGCCAGCGGGTTGTTCCGGTCGGCGGCGTTCTTCAGGTAGTGCCCCCAGAACCACAGCATCGTGTCGCGGGTGAGCAGGTAGCCGGTGGCGAGCGCCTTGGCGCTCGCGCTCTCGCAAGCGGGATCCACGCACGGGTAGATCAGTCCCTGGTAACGCAACGCCGGGCCCTGGCGATCGCGCGCGAGGATCGCCGTGGCGGCGGCGAGGTTGCCGCCGGCGCTATCGCCGGCCACCGCGAGTCGTGCAGGATCGAGGCCGAGCTCTGCTCCGTGCGCGGCGAGCCACTTCAGGGCCGCATAGCAGTCCTCGAGCGGAACCGGAAAGGGCGCCTCCGGCGCGAGACGGTATTCGACCGAGGCCACGGCGCAACCGGCGAAGTTGGCGAGCATCCTGCAAAGGTCGTCGTACATGTCGACGTTGCAGATGACGAAGCCGCCGCCGTGGAAGAAGACGATGAGCGGCAGGCTGCGGGCGGCCGACGGGGTATACAGGCGCACCAGGATGCTTCCCTGCGCGCCGGGGACCTTAAGATCGCGCACGGCGTGGATCGGCGGATTGAGCACCGGAGCCGGGAACTGCTTGAGCGCTTCGCGCAGCAACGGGGGCGTGAACTGCTCGACCGGCGGCATCTGCGCCATCGGGGAATCAAGGAAGGCGCGAATCTTCGGGTCCAGTTCCAAGGCACGTCTCCGCAGCTCTACGCGCGCTTCTTGGCGCGCGCCATGTTGAGGGCGAGATCTTCGATCAGGTCTTCCTGGCCGCCCACCGTCTTCAGACGGCCGAGTTCGACCAGGATATCCGCCGAAGGCACGCCATACTTGGCGCTGGCGCGCTTGGCGAACAGCAGGAAGGACGAATAGACGCCCGCGTAGCCCAGGATCAGCGCGTCGCGGTCGATGCGGATCGGGTGATCCATCAGCGGCACGACGAGATCCTCGGCGACGTCCATCAGCTTGAACACGTCGACGCCGGTCTCGATCCCCATGCGGTGCGCCACCGCGTTGAAGACCTCGAGCGGGGTGTTGCCGGCACCGGCACCCAGGCCGGCCGCTGAGCCGTCGATACGGGTCGCGCCGGCCTCGATCGCGGCGAGCGAGTTGGCGATGCCCATGCCGAGGTTGTGATGGCCGTGAAAGCCGATCTCGGTTCCGGGTTTGAGGGCCGCGCGCAGCGCCGCGACGCGCGCGCTGACGTCCTCGGGAAGCATGTAGCCGGCCGAATCGGTGCAGTAGACGCAGTTGGCACCATAGCCTTCCATGAGCTTTGCCTGGCGCGCGAGTTCCTCGGGCGACACCATGTGCGCCATCATGAGAAAGCTCACCGTGTCGAGGCCGAGCTCGCGCGAGCGCGAGATGTGCTGTTCGGAGACATCGGCTTCGGTGCAGTGGGTCGCGACGCGCAGGCACGCGATGCCGCAGTCGTAGGCGAGCTGCAGATCCTCGACGGTGCCGATGCCGGGCAGCAGCAGGGCGGAGACCTTGGCGCGCTTGAGTTTCGGGATCACCGCGCGCAGGTACTCCTCGTCCGTGTGTGCCGGGAAGCCGTAGTTGACCGAGGCGCCGCCCAGGCCGTCGCCGTGCGTGACTTCGATGAGCGGTACCCCGGCGGCATCTAGCCCCGTGGCGACCGCCACCATCTGCTCGAGCGTAATCTGGTGCCGCTTCGGGTGCATGCCATCGCGCAGGCAGTTGTCGTGCAGCGTGATCTTCCGGCCGGAGAGGTTCATGAGGCCCTCGCTGTGGCATTGAACGCGCCGCTCGACATCTCTTCGGCGATCAACTCACCCGTGCGCAGCGCCGCCGCCGTCATGATGTCGAGGTTGCCGGCGTACTTGGGCAGGTAGTCGCCCAGGCCCGCAACCTCGAGGTAGGTGGACACGCGCTTGCCGTCGAATACCGGGCCGTTCTTCAGGGTGTAGCCCGGCACGTACTTCTGCACCTCGGCGATCATCGCCTCGATGGAGGCGCGGATACGCACCTGGTCCGGCTCATCCTCGGTGAGACAGTGCACGGTGTCGCGCATGATGAGGGGCGGCTCGGCGGGATTGAGGATGATGATCGCCTTGCCGCGCTTGGCGCCGCCGACCTTTTCGATGCCGCGCGCGGTCGTGCGCGTGAACTCGTCGATGTTCTTGCGCGTCCCCGGGCCGGCCGAGCGCGAGGCGACGGTCGCGACGATCTCGGCGTAGGCCACCGGCTGCACCCGCGCCACCGCCGCCACGATGGGGATGGTGGCCTGGCCGCCGCAGCTGACCATGTTCACGTTCATCTCGCGCTTGCCGACGTGCTCGGACAGGTTGACCGGTGGGACGCAATAGGGGCCGATGGCGGCGGGCGTGAGATCGATGACCACCACGCCGTGCGCGGCGAGCTTGCGGGCATTTTCCGGGTGCACGTAGGCGCTCGTGGCATCGAAGGCGATGCGGATGCCGTCGCGCTTAAGGTGCGGCAAGAGCCCATCCACACCCTCCGCGGTCGTCGACAGGCCCTGTTCGCGTGCCTTGGCGAGACCGTCGGAGGCCGCATCGATGCCCACCATCCATACCGGCTTGATCCAGCGGCTGCGCAGCGCCTTGTACATCAGGTCGGTGCCGATATTGCCCGAGCCGATGAGCGCGGCTTTGATCTTTTCCATGAGTCTGGGTCGTAGCGGCGGACTTTGTCCTCCGTCGCCTCCTTAGATGAAGAACTCCTGCACGTTCTCACCAACGTACAGCGCGCCGAGGGAGGTGCCGATGATCGCCGGGTCGTTCGCCACGTGGGCGCGTGCGGCATTGATGTCGAGCCAGTAGCGCACCAGCGGGCTGTCCATGTAGATGGCCCGGCCGCCAAGCAGCGGCATCAGTTCATCGCACAGTGCGGCGCAGCGGCGCACCACCTGCGAGGACTCGAAGCGATAGCGGATGCGGTCCGGCACCGGGATCTCCTTGCCGGCGCGGATAGTCGCCATCATGTCGTCGAAGCTCTTCATGAGGACGGTCTTCATCTCGAGGATCGCCGACTGCGTGCGCGCGGCGGCATTGAGCGCGAACGGATCCAGCTTCGTCGACTTGCCGGTGTTGGTCGAGACGCGCTTCGCGGCGATGCCGACGAAGGCGTTGAGCGCCCCCTGCAGTGAGCCAATCGCAGCCGACGACACCGCGCGCACGAAGACCTGCGCCCACGGCAGGCGAAAGAGCGGGGCGGTATTCACCGTCTGACCGGGGTTCTTGCACAGGAAGCCGTCCACCGCCCTGTGCGTGCGGTGCTCGGGCACGAAGGCCTTGTCGACGATGATGCCGTGGCTGCCCGTCGCCTGCAGGCCGAACACGTTCCAGTCGTGCACGATCTGGTAGTCGCTGCGCGGCAGCAGGAACGTGCGCATCTCCGGTGGTCCGCCCGGCTCGAGCGGCGGGATCAGGGCGCCCAGGAAGACCCAGTTGCAGTGATCGCAGCCGCTGGAGAACCCCCAGCGGCCCGCGAGACGAAAGCCGCCCTCTACGCGCTCCACCTTGCCGACCGGCTGGTAGGAGGAGGAGATGAGCGTTGAGTCATCCTTGCTCCACACGTCCGCCTGCGCCCTGGCGTCGAACAGGCTCAGCTGGAAGGGGTGCACGCCGATCACCCCGTACACCCAGGCGCTCGACATGCAGCCTTCGGCGAGCGTCATCTGGATGTCGTAGAAGACCTGCGGGTCGTGCTCGTAGCCGCCGTAGCGTTTCGGCTGCAGCACGCGGAAGAAGCCCGCCTGCTGCAGGTCCCTGATCGTTTCCTCGGGCACGCAGCGCGCGCCGACCGCCGCGTCCGAGCGCGACTTGAGTGCGGGGACCAGGGCACGGGCGCGCTCGAGGAGCTCCTCGTGTGAGGGGATCGCAGCCGCGACCGCGGCAGGGGTGGCCATGGGGACCTCCGGTACTTTCGAAGGAGTAGGATGAAAACGGATTCCCGATGAAAATGAAATATACGCGCCGGTCCCAGCAGGCACAATCATGTTCGTACTTCTGAGGGTTTATGATTACGCATCCAGTGGTATAAAATACGGCCAAATTCGATATTGCGCCGGTTGGCAGCCCTTCGGCTGCGTATTATGCCGACCGTCTCCCAAGGAGAGCCCATGTCCCCGGATCGCCCCCCGACACCTCCCTTCGGCCGTGTCCTGAAGCTCAGTCAGGGCTACGAGATGCACTACCTCGAGCAGGGCAGCGGGCCGGCGGTGGTGTTCGTGCACGGCAGCGGCCCGGGCGTGAACGCGTACAGCAACTTCTTCCCCAACTTCGGGGTCATCGCCGCGGCCGGTTACCGCTGCGTGATGCCCGACATGATCGGCTTCGGCTGGTCCTCCAAGCCCACGGGCATCGACTACACGCTCGAGCTGTTCGTGCCGACGCTCACGGAGTTCCTCGAGCGGCTCGAGATCAAGCGCTGCGTGCTCGTCGGCAACTCCCTCGGCGGCGCCATCTCGATGAAGTACGCGATCGATCACCCCGAGCGCGTCGCGAAACTCATCGTCATGGGCCCGGGCGGCATCGAGTCGCGCGAGACCTATTTCAAGATGCCCGGCATCCAGAAGATGGTGAGCCAGTTCGTCGGCAGCGGCTTTGATCGGGCGGGGCTCAAGCGCCTGCTGGAGCTGCTGGCCTATGACCCCAAGACGATCACGGATGAGCTCGTCGAGCAGCGCTTCAACATCCTGCAGACCCAGCCGAAGGAGGTCCTCGCACGCATGTCGATCACGGACCTGACGCCCGAGCTCGGCAAGATTGCCTGCCCGCTGCTGGGCTTCTGGGGCGTCGAAGACCAGTTCTGCCCCTCGAGCGGCTACGAGAAGATCCTGCGGGCCGTGCCCGAGAGCCGTTTCATCATGTACTCGCGCTGCGGGCACTGGGCGATGATCGAACGGGCGGACGACTTCAACCACAATGTCCTCGAGTTCCTCAAGAACTAAGGCCGGCGGCGCGCACCGCGCGCTGCAGGAGGAGCTCGCGGCCGAGCTCTACCAGGCGCTCAGCCACCGGCGCACGGTGCCGCCGCTGCGCACGCGCTACCCGGAACTGACCGTCGACGATGCCTACGCGATCTCCCTGGGGGTGCTCGCGCGCCGCGAGCGCGCCGGCGAGCGCGTCATCGGCAAGAAGATCGGCGTCACGAGCGCTGCGGTGCAGGACATGCTCGGCGTGCACCAGCCGGACTTCGGCTTTCTCACCGACCGCATGCAGGTGCCGAACAATGGCACGGTGCACATCCGCGCCGGCATGATCCAGCCGCGTGCGGAAGCGGAGATCGCGCTCATCCTGCGGCGCGACCTGAAGGGACCGGGAATCACCCCGCAGGACGTGCTCGGCGCCACCGCGCACATCGCGGCGTGCTTCGAGGTGGTCGACTCGCGCATCGCCAACTGGGACATCCGCATCGTCGACACCGTGGCCGACAATGCCTCCTGCGGCGTGTTTGTCCTGGGGGATGCGCGCGTTGATCCGCGCCCACTCGACCTCGCCGCGCTCAAGGTGCGCGTGTGGAAGAACGACCGGCCGCTCTCGGAGGGCTTAGGCGCCGCGGTGCAAGGCTCACCGCTGGCCTCGGTCGCCTGGCTGGCCAACACGCTGGGCAACTACGGGGTCGAGCTCAAGGCCGGGGAGGTGATCCTGTCCGGCTCGCTCGTGCCGCTCGAGCCGGCCATGCCCGGTGACCGCTTCCGGCTCGAGCTGCAAAGCGTCGGCTCAGCCAGCGTGGCGTTCGCGTAGCGCGAACTTCTGCACCTTGCCGGCGGCGTTCACGGGCAACTGGGCGACGATCTCCACGTAGCGGGGTACCTTGTAATTCGCCATGTTCTCGCGCGACCAGCTCTGCAGGGCCTCGGTCGAGACGCTCGCCCCGGGGCGCAGCACCACGTACGCCTTGCCGACCTCCCCGAGCCGCTCGTCAGGCACGCCGACGACCGCCACCTGGCCCACCGCCGGATGCTCCGCCAGCAGTTTCTCGATCTCCGCCGGGTAGCAGTTGAAGCCCCCGACGATGAACACGTCCTTCATGCGGTCCGTGATGCGCAGGTAGCCGCGCTCATCCAGCACGCCGACGTCCCCGGTGTGCAGCCAGCCGTCCGCATCGATGGCTGCGGCGGTCGCGGCCGGGTCCTCGAAGTAGCCGCGCATGACGTTGTAGCCGCGCACGAGCACCTCCCCGGGCTCGCCGGTTGCCACCGAGCGCCCGCTGGCATCGGCGCAGCGCACCTCCACGCCCGGGATGGCGATGCCGCAGCGCGTCGCGACGGTCTCATCGTCGGCGTCGTGGGGGCAGATGCTGACGACGCCGGTCGATTCGGTGAGCCCGTAGGCGGTGAGCACGCTCTTGAACCTCAGTTCCCGGCGCATGCGCGTGATGAGGACCGGCGGCACGCTCGCCGCGCCGGTCACGGCGAGGCGCAGCGAGGAGAGGTCACGGCGCGGGAGGCTCTCGTGGGCCAGCAGGCTCTGGTAGAGGGTCGGGGGCCCCGGGAGCACCGTGATGCGCTCGCGTTCGATGCACTCGAGCGCGCGCCCGGCATCGAAGACCGCCAGTGGATAGATCGTGGCTCCCTGCAGCAGACACGCGAGCCAGCCGGCCTTGTAGCCGAAGCTGTGAAAGAAGGGGTTCACGCCGAGGTAGCGGTCCCCGCGCTTAAGTCCCACGACCTCGCTCCAGGTGCGAAAGACGCGCACGTTCTGCTGGTGGGTGCTCAGCACCCCCTTCGGCTCGCCCGTGGTGCCGGAGGTAAAGAGGATGTCGGCGACGTCATCGGGCGCCACGCGCTCGTGCGCGGTGCGCACCTGCGACGGGGTCACCACGGCACCGGCCGCGAGGAAATCGCTCCACGTGCCGCCCGCGACCGCAGCTGCGGCATCCGCCGCGGGCGCGCCCAGGATGATGATGCGCTCAAGCCGTGGCAGTGCTTCGCCCACGAGCAGCTGCGGGTAGCGCGTGCCGAGAAACTCCCCCACGGTCACGAGGATCCGCGCCCCACTGCGGCGCAGGATGAACGCCGCCTCCTTGCCCTTCAGGCGCGTGTTCAGCGGCACGATGACGGCCCCGGCGCCGTGCGCGCCGAGCGCCGCGATGATCCATTCGCTGCAGTTGGGAGCCCAGATGGCGACCCGCTCGCCGGGCTGGACGCCCGCGGCGATGAAGGCGGCACTGGCGCGCTGTGCCTGAGCCTGCAGCTGCCGGAAGCTCAGCTGCCGCGCGTCCTCGACGATCGCCGGGGCGTCACCGAACAGTTGCGCGGCGCGCGCCAACACGCGCGGGAGAGTCGCAGGTAGGTCGCCGTGCATACTTTGAAAATAGCAAACCACACCGTACGATGCGACCCATGCTGAAGCCCACGGCTGAGATCCGACTGCCCGGCGCCGTGGTCCTCGTCACGGGCGGCTCGCGCGGCATCGGCGCCGGAATCGCGCGCGCATTCTTGGCTGCGGGTGCCGAGGTGGTCATCTGTGGCCGCTCGACTCCGGCCGAGCTGCCCGAGGCGCAGGGCCGCGAGGCGCACTTCCTCGCCTGCGACGTGCGCGATGCCGAGGCCGTCGCGCGCCTGTACGCGCAGATCAGCGCACGCTTCGGGCGCCTCGACGTGCTGGTGAACAACGCCGGCGGCGGTCCACCGGGGGAACTGGCGACGGCGCCGGCGCGGCTCATCGAGCGCATCATCCAGCTGAACCTCACCGCGCCGCTGCTGTGCGCCCAGGGGGCGTACCTGCTGATGCAGTCTCAGGCGCAGGGCGGCTGCATCATCAATATCGGCAGCGTCGCCGGCGCCCGGCCCTCGCCCGCGACCGTCGCCTACGGGGCCGCCAAGGCAGGGCTGCTGCACGCCACGCAGAGTCTGGCGATGGAGTGGGGGCCGAAGGTGCGCGTCAACGGCATCATCGCCGGCTTCGTCGCGACCGAGAACGCCGCCGCGCACTACGGCGGGGCGGCGGGGGTCGCGCGCATGGGCGCCATGTTTCCGTTGAAGCGCCTGGCCGAGCCCGGCGACATCGCCGCCGCGTGCCTGTATCTGGCCTCGCCGCTGGCGGCCTACGTCAGCGGCGCGCTGCTGGCGGTGCATGGCGGGGGCGAGTGGCCGCTGTTCCTGCACCTGGCGAGGAATCCGTGAAGAAGACCGACACCCGGGCCGCCCATGAGTGAGTACGCCCCCAGGGTCGCCGTGGTCACCGGAGCCAGCCGCGGGGCCGGCAAGGGAATCGCGCTGGCGCTGGGCGCGGCCGGGATGAGGGTGTACGTGACGGGCCGATCGACCAGGACGAGTCTCGGGCGTCTCAGGGACGTCGTGCTGCCCGGGACGATCGTGGAGACGGCCGCCGCGATCAACGCGCTCGGCGGGACCGGCATCGCGCTCGCCTGTGACCACCGCGACGATGCGGCGGTGCAGGCGGTGTTCGAGCGCGTCGCGAGCGAGTCCAGCACCCTGGACATCCTGGTCAACAACGCTGCCAGCATCCACGACACGCTCATCGACCCGGGTGGCTTCTGGGAGAAGCCGCTCGAGCTTGCCGACATCCTCGACGTCGGCCTGCGCTCGGCCTACGTCGCCAGCTATTTCGCCGCGCCCCTGATGGTGCGGGCCGGGCGCGGGCTGATCGCATTCACCTCCTCGTTCGGCGCGAGCTGCTACATGCACGGGCCGGCGTACGGGGCGCAGAAGGTCGGCGTCGACAAGTTCGCCGCCGACATGGCGGTGGACCTGGCACCTTACGGCGTGGCGGCGGTGTCGCTGTGGCTCGGGCCGCAGCTCACCGAGCGCACGGCGGCCGCGGCGCGCAGCCGCCCGGAGCAATACGAGGCGTTCCTGCGCCAGGGAGAGACGCCGCAGTTCAACGGGCGCATCATCCACGCGCTGGCGTGCGACCCGCAGCTGCTGAGCCTGAGCGGCCAGACGCTCATCTCGGCCGAGGCTGCGCGTCGCTACGGCATCACCGAGGCGGGCGGCCGTGAACCCCCGTCGTACCGAGAGATGCTCGGCGCACCGCGCATCCCGCATCCGGCAAAGGTCATGTAGTGTCAACACAAGGGCGCAAGACCGACTCGAGTAACCCCTTCACTCAGCGGCAGCTGCGTGACGCATTCGGCGAGTTCGCCACCGGCGTGACCGTGGTGACCGCCGTGCGCCCGGACGGCGAGCCGGTGGGCATCACCGCCAATTCCTTCAGCTCCGTGTCGCTCGAGCCGCCGCTGCTGCTGTGGTGCCTGGCGAACAACAGCAGCGGTGCCGTCGCGTTCGCGCCCGGCGCGCCGTTTGCCGTGCACGTGCTCTCGCACGAGCAGCGCGACCTGGCGGTGCACTTTGCGCGGCGCACGCCCGACAAGTTCGAGGTCGACCAGCACTGGCGCGCGAGCCCGCACCCGCCGCACCTCGCCGGGGCGCTGTGCCGCTTCGACTGCCGCGTGCACGCAGTGCACCCCGGGGGCGATCATCTCATCGTCCTCGGGGAGGTGCTGGGGCTGGCGCGCGCGCACGGCAAGCCGCTCGCCTTCTACGCCGGGCATTTCGGCACCTACAGCATGGATCGCGGCCTGCCCAAGATCGACGTCTGGGACGGGGCCAATGACGGCTGGTTCTGATCAGTCCCCGGGCCGGTAGGGTCCGTAGCTGGTGTAGCCGGCGGCGCCAGCCGTGTAGAGCGTCTTGCGCTCGAAGGCGGCGAGCGGCCAGCCGTGGCGCAGGCGCTCCACCAGGTCGGGATTGGCGATGAAGGCGCGCGCGTAGGAGATCGCCGCGGCATCGCCCGCGCCCACCGCCCGGTTGCCGGAAGCGAAGTCGAAGCCGTCATTGAGGATTCTCGGCCCCGCGAAGCATTCGCGGGCGAGCGCGAAGGCATCCAGCGACGCATCCGGGGAGCGGATGACGTGCAGGTACGCCAGCCCGAGCGGCGCGAGGCGCCTGAGCAGCGCCGCGTAGGTCTCCGCGGGGCGCGCGTCGTAGAGGTCGTTGAAAGGATTGCCTGGGCAGATGCGCACGCCCACGCGTTCGGCACCCATGACGGCGCTCAGGGCTTCGAGGGTCTCGCTGACAAAGCGCAGCCGGCCGGCGAGATCGCCGCCGTAGGTATCGGTGCGCTGATTGGTGCCGGTGGAAAGGAACTGCATCGGCAGGTAACCGGAGGCGGCGTGCAGCTCGACGCCGTCGAAGCCCGCCTGCCGCGCGGCGCGCGCGGCCGCGGCGTACTCCCCGATGACCTGCGCAATGCCCGCGAGCGTGAGTGCCTCGGGCGTGTCGAACTCGACCAGCCCTGCGGCATCGGTGAAGATCTTCCCCGCGGCGCGGATCGCCGAGGGCGCGAGCGTGCGGGCGCCCGGGTCCTTGTTGAGGTGGCTGCCGATGCGGCCGCAGTGCATCAGCTGCACCACGATGCAGCCCCCGGCGC
>Ga0316624_10000236_pt1 | contig 17514 bp, 7 predicted proteins | sample OWC_Aug_N3_C1_D5_FD_207657 | JGI IMG/M metagenome (GOLD analysis project Ga0316624, IMG submission 207657) | Wetland soil microbial communities from Old Woman Creek delta, Ohio, United States - OWC_Aug_N3_C1_D5_A | ecosystem: Environmental > Terrestrial > Soil > Wetlands | place: USA: Ohio... | reverse complement strand
ACCACGCACACCGATAAATACCTCCGCAACACCATGCCCCAGCATCGTCGTCGCCAATGGACTTGCTGCCTCAGAAACGCAGATTACTTGGATTCCTGAGCATCTCACCTCCTACGGATACGTCACCTTATGCTTCACCCCACCCCATCGCGTGTCATTTGACCCCATCCAATGGGCATTGGGATTTCTTCATGGAATAACTTCACTGCAGAGGCAGAATAAACGATCATGGTCACCAATCTATCAAACTCTTGATGGAGAAACCTGGGGAGCAATTGGTCTATCCATGGGTGGTGGTGGATGCATCGAGGCGACCGGATTACCAGGGTCCCCTATTGACGCATCGGTCGCGTTAGCACCCGCTGGTTTCCCGGAGGTGTTCGCCGCAGCACACAACATCCTCGTCCCCGTCCAGCTCCAAGTAGGAACGGTCGATGGGATCATCCCACCAGACCATGTGCTGGAGATCTACACAGAGCATCTCACCAATGATACCACAAAAGAATATCTTGCGATCACTGGTGGGAACCATATCGGGTATATCGACGAGAAGTACGCATCACTAGCGCAACAATGGGGCATTGATAATCCACCAGGGATAAGTGTAGAACAGCAGCATAACATCTCTCGGACGTATTTTACCGCATGGTTCCAGTATCATCTCAGACATCTAGATGAATATTATACGTATATCTATGGAGAAGAAGCACAACAAGACCTCGAGTCCGGGGTTCTTACTGATTTACGATTCAATATCACCTAATAAATACTAATAATAAAAATAATGATAGATGAATAATCTTTTGTTTTTCGGTTTGGAGACCTGGAGTACACCGGATGAATCCCAATGGTTCTGTGTGTCCTTCACTTGTGTCAAACACGAAGCATGATGGAATAAAGGATTGGGGGAGGATGTGCTCTCCAGAGAGAGTCGATTGGTTTAGTATAATCAGTTTTTATTAGTGTTCCTTTGTATCCCCAAAAGCGAGTAAATGTTTTTATCCGGATTCTTTATAACTCGTATCAATCGGTACGACCACTATGGCTCAACGACAGAAGTTCTACACCTCTTTTCATGATCTCTCCCCCCGGGAGTATATGTATATCCCCGAAGGGACCCTCGAGGTTGGTAAACCAGGGTCGTTCAGTAAAATCGAAATTGGTCATCTGATCATCGCGATCGCGGTCCTCACCGTTGCATTTACCTTTACGTTTTCCAGGAACAATCTTCTGTTTTATCTCCTGGGATCACCGGTTGATATCGGGTCGTTTTTTTATTTTATGCCTATCGCTTTTTTAGGGATTGTCACCGCGTTTTTCATCCATGAGCTGTCCCATAAGTTTGTCGCACAGAAATGCGGGTTGTGGTCTGAGTTCCGGATGTACCCGCGAGGACTTCTCGTCTCAGTCGTTGTTGCTTTTTTTACCGGCCTTGTGTTCGCAACCCCCGGCGCGGTGATGTTCCGCGGGGATACAAAACCTTCTGAGACAGGTAGGATTGCTGCAGCGGGGGTAAGCGCGAATATCGTTATCGCCGTGTTCACCTATGTGCTGTATCATTTCATTTTTTCACAGATGGGGTTCTGGGGAACACTGATTGGGTTTATCTGCCTGGTGAACTTGTTACTTGCGACATTCAATCTCCTCCCCTTTGGTCCTTTGGATGGGAGGAAAGTGCTTCAGTGGAGTGAACTGGCATGGTTTGTGTTATTCTCAGTGTCAGTGTTACTGCTGAGTGGGATGTTTATTGGTGGGAACCTGCTGACGAAATTTTTTACTTAACCTCTGAGGGAAACATATATATTGAACATATCAGATGGTTTGGCTGAATGAAAACACTCGGTGTGTACACCAAGGATTTTTCGTTATATCATGATATTATCAAGGGATTAAAAAAAAGAAATGTCGCCTATGTCTCTCTTGCCTCACCACAGGATCTCCCACGACGAATCGGTGTTATTTTGACGTCGCAAAAAGAATTGCAGCGGTTTGCATTAAGCAAGAAAGTAGCTGCTGATGCCTATGATTCAATTGAGTATGCGATTGATCTTGCAGTACAAAAACTTACGGGAAAGGAATTGTACTCGAAGATCTCCATCGGGATCGACCCGGGGGAACGACCGGGAGTTGCGATCGTCTGTGACGATATCCTCCTTCAGAAAACCCAGGTGGACAGCCCTGAACGGGTGGTGTCCGAGGTGAAACGTTTATTAAAATGTTACCCATCGAAAGAAACCATCATCCGGATCGGACATGGATCCGTGATTAACCGGAACCGTATCATCAATTCACTCATCCCGTTAGAGGTTCCTATCGAGATTGTTGATGAGACACGGACGACACCAGCACAGCAGAAACGACGATCTGTTCGGGATAGCGAAGCAGCAGCAGCGATTGCATTGCTCTCTGGTGGCCGGGTGCAATCCACACTCCCCATTGAGACTTCGCGAGGGGCGATTAAAAACATCCAGCGGTGGAGCAGGCAGCTCAGCGAAGGCCGGTTTACGATCTCTGAGAAGACAGCGCTGCAGGTCTTAAAAGGGGAACTGAGTCTTTTAGAAGCGGTAGAGGAAGAAAAAAAACCAACCTAAGATATCAGAGTGAATGGTTTGTAGTTGTTCCAAATGCAAAAAAATGAGAAAGAATCACCTTCCATAGGGAGAGAACCCTCTTTTTGAATCCTCCTATTTTTCGCTCTTCGTTTCCCTCCTTTTTTGAGAAGGAACGCTTCTTTCTCTGATCTATTGAGATCTGTTCCAAAAACCTTCGTTATCTGTTTTAACTCCTGGAAACTAATAATTCTCTTATACACCTTATCGATAAATGCTCGTGCTGCTACGTCCTCCTTCTCTTCAAGATAAAGACATTCCGATTGTATATGCTTATTCTATGGATTGTCGGAAAATATTTTCGCAATGTCATGTAACGACTTTGAAAGTGATTATAGGCAGCTAAAACATATCCTTTCGTTAACAACTCTTGAAGCATATCAAGTGTTTTCCCTCGTATCCCAGGTCATCCGCAGTTATTACTAGGAACATCTTTCGTCCAATAATATACGGTAGCAGACGCAACATGAAGCTCCTTTGCTATCTGAAACTTCGTTTTCCCAGCTTTGACTTTCCTTCGGATCCACGCTCTTTTCCCTGGAGAAATATATACTGGATTTCGTGTCATCACTAAAGAGTGTAAAAAATTCTATAAAAAGATATGGAAAATCAGGCGATAACCACCTGACTTCCGATGTTTTTTTACTCACTGCAAGAATGTTTTGTTACGTTTTGCTGAACTGCCACCAGGCTTCAAGATCCATATCATCATTGGCTCTCAGGATGTTCCCTTCATGGTCTCTAAAAGCAGTGTAAACTCGATAGGTGCCTGTGCCGTGTGCCAGATCCGATGCTTGTACCAATCCGTTGAAGATCGTGTCGAGTGCGAGTTGATTGCCGATGGTGATGGTCCGTGCTGTGGTTTCATTGATGGCGTCGTTATCTATAAGCCATTTAGCCTGTGAAATGTTGTAGAACTGAACCTGGATAAGGAGATATCCTTTGATATCCGTTGATCCAGTGTTCTTGATCTTCGACTGGTTCCGATAGACAATGTCTAGTCTCGGGGGACACATACCAAGGAATTCGCTCGAATACACGTTGGCATACTCATTTCCTGTGGGTTCGTTTCCATTGATGTCCCAGCTGCTCCGCAGGCTAAGCTTCGTTGTTCCACCCTTAGTTATCCAATTCAGGTTGCTCACTTGTATATCATTGTACCCGTTTGTGAACTTTGAGGTATTCAATGTCCCGCCGTTCCCGGAATAATCATTCTTGTTATAATCACCGGATTGCATTGGGTCATGCGGATAAGTCGGTTGTCCGTTCTGAATCGTGATGTCGAAATCAGTAGCTGAATAATCATCCTTCTTGTAGAGGGAGAGTGTCGCGTTATCAAGGTATGCATTGGAGGGTAATGCGGAGGTGTTGAAGAATACGAACCCTCGGTAGATGGAATACGTAGCAGGCATGCCAGGCAGGCCAGCAGAAACCATCTTCTGTCCGATCGTGATGTATGCTCCAGAGCTGTTGACGGTGCCGGTCGATGCAGTTTGCACTGCGTTGTAGTTGGTGTCGGAGTTGTAGATGTAACCATCGCTGGAGGTTGAATACACGGTCAATGTCGGGTCTATCACCACCGGGAACGTCATCGCATTCAAATCGGAGACCTTCAACCCGGAGAGGAGATAGGTGTTACCGTTCAGATGCACGATGCGGTACGTCAGTTTCTGCCGCACCGATTCATTGTTCAGTTCGTAGGCCTCACCGAGGGGCAGGGCGCATTTGAACTGCCTGAGCGCGTTCTTGAATTCAACTCCATTATCTGAGATCGTGATGTTCCCATCAAGCAACCCTGAATCATTATAAAGATTGAGGTTCTGATAATCCAGCTTAGTGATGAACACGAGATACGAGCTTGCATCATTCAAACCGTACTGTGATGGTGGATGATTCTGCAACACGGCCTTTGTCGTGTTGCTAAGAGTGATCTCTTCTTTCAGCCCGGTGTTCCCATAGCTCCACGTGACATCGGTACCGGTGAAGATACCAGGATACGTAATGGAATAGTTATTGGTTTGTCCCTGGCTGCTCTGCACATTCTGCAGATACTGATACGTCCAGTTACTCTGAGGATCAACGTATCCGACACCAACGAGCTTACTTCTGACGGCATGAGTGGTGGGATCGTCTGATCTATTGTACGTGAATGCGACCGGCCAATCATTCTGTGCATTAGGTTTGAAGTAAACACCGAATAACCCACGATCATTCCCTGTCCGATACCCGTAATTGTAGGCAGGATGATTACTTGTGAGTTGACGGAGGGAGTTGTTGATCGGTGTCCATGTGCTGTTGTCTTCCTGGTAATTTATTGGTCCAGTTGAGACCTCGAGAATGTTCTGCCCTGTGATTGCGTTGTAGTGTTCATCCCAGGTGAGCCCCCGACCAACCAATGTATAGTTTTCTAGTGGGTTCGGCGGGTCGGTGATGTTGATGTATTGATTCCCACTATAACTATTTCGCAAGGTGGCGATGCTGATGGATGCCTCCGCAGAGACATGGAAATGATGACCGCTGCTGCTGTTGCTGTTATTGGAATGATCCGTAGCCCAGATAGTGAAATTGTACTGACCGGTCTGCCAAGTAGAGCTGAAGACGTATTGATAGGTGTTCCCCGTTGTATGCGACATCGTGTAGTTCCCATGCGTATGATCCGGATACGTGATGTTGACGTTCACAGTGTTGACACCGGATCCTGAGTCGGTCACGTTCGCGGAAATGGTCACGTTAAAACCTAAACCCACGGTATGCGGCGATGCGGAAACAGTTGTGATCTGCGGGTCGAAATCAATAGTAACAGCCCGCACCTCGGTTGCACTCATATTTCCCGTGGTATCGATCGCATGAGCGTAGTACGAGTATGTGCCTTCAGTGAGACCCGTGAAATTATGATACAATTGATACAACCCGTTGTTATAGGAGGCGTTGATCTCCTCACGAGATAACGCTCGGTTGTAGAGCTGCGGCTCATCAAGCATACCAGCAAAATAACACCAACCAGGCGTTTGCCCATCATAAGCGAGACAGGTGTTTTGCGCGTTCGTGATATTATATTCCGTGGTCACCAACTTACTATCAGTGTCATAAATTCCGTCAACATAAAGAGAATAATATCCATCATGGTGCACATAGGCGAGATGATGCCAGGTGTCATCAGTCACATCAATAGTCCCCTTCACCTCCACATAATCTTCAGATGACTGAGAGATAAAAAGGTAAGCACCTTCGATAACGCCGAAACCGTACCCTTTCCAATCCTCTTGAGCGGGCTGGTTTGTGAGAATCACCCCGTTCCCCGAGTAGGATGATGTATGGCTTTTCTCCCAGACCATAAACGTGAAATCACCGCTGCCAAGATCCAAACTATTGCTGGTGCCGACATCTACGTATTGATTGGTTCCATCGAACTCCAGTCCTTTCCCATATTTCCCGGATAAAATATTGCGCCTGGCATCTATTCCATTTTGGAATGTTCCGAAATTATCGAACGTTGAATTATCATATACTCCAGTGTTATTATAGAAATCCATCAGCCAGTAACCCTTCAGGCTATTATCCCAGTCGATGAACGCGGAGGTGTTCAAAGGATCAAGGACGGTCACGTTGACATCTGTCCATGAGTCATTGGAAACGGTGTTATTCGCTGGCGTTGTTGTTGCATATAAAAGGAACGGTGGAGTCGGGATTGTAAAAGAATATCCAGTGGCGCTGTTCGTATTATTTTCATGATCAATCAGCCAGATTGAATAATTGTAATCACCAACAATATCGGTGTCATTGAACATATATGAATAGACGTTATTAAATAGATGAATCATCGTATAGTTCCCATAGGTTTGATCTGGGTACGTGATGTTAACAGACACTTGATCGATGCCACTGTCCGAGTCATCGATGAATGCTGCAAGACCGACGGTAAACCAGTTCTGATTGATGGTGAGTTCATGGGTGACCAGTTGTATCTCCGGTGGCGTCTCATCAGTATGAATAGATAGGAGTTGATAAGAGGTATCGTTGTTCGATTGGTTATCCCGAACAGTGAGGGTGACGTTATACACCCCTGGTGTCGTGTAGACATGCGTAGGATTCTTCTCATACGATTTCACACCGTCGTCAAAGTCCCACGTCTGGTTCGTAATCGAGTATCTCCCGATCGACTGATTGATGAAAGCGATCGTGTTCCCTGGCGGGATGCTTCCATTGTAGTTAGTGATGAACTCCGAATGAAGGTTTTTCGTTGTAATGGTTCTCGTAACGTTCACTGAGGATGTGTCGACATCGGTGACGGTAAGGGTGACATTATAGTCGCTGAGAACGGTGAAGGTTTCCTCGGTGTTTTGCGTGTAGCTCGTATACTTCTCTGCACCAAATGAACAGCCGATAAAACTCCAGGTCCAATTCCCGGGCTCCTGTACATTCCCATAGATATAACCGTAATAGGTTGATGGTTGGCTGACCACGGCGACATAATCTTGAGAGGTCATGTCAAAAGCAGCAAACTGTTGCAAGAACAAATTTAAAGGCTCTGACCAGTTGCTAGCTGCGCCGTATTGGTCGATTGCACGGACCTTGATGCATTTATATTGCCAGAAATGGTAAGCATGAGATAGCGTACAGTTGGTTCCGGAAGGGTAGAATCCGGTGATTTCATACTGATGGGTAGTATTTGCAAGCCAATCCCATTCGTACTGTATCTGATCTTGATTTGGGTCTGTAGTGTTTGCCGTGTAGTTATATTCATTGAGTGCCAGTAGTAGGATGGCTGACTCTGTTGGTTTGTGCGGGGCGGCTGGAGGGTCATTGTCTCGTGGGGAGAGACTGTAACATTGTGAGTTATTATAGTCGTCTTCAAGGTTGGAGATTTTGGTTATGAGGTTGATCCTTCCGGTGGAGTTGTAGAGACTGAGTCTGAGCCAGTAGTTTCCTGCTTCGTTTCCTGGCGGGAGGGTAACGGTGATGGTATCAGTGATGTTTGCCGGGGTGACGGTATAATTCATGCTTACATTTGCATACGTTACTGGTTCCGAATAATATTCCGGCCAGAGCGATGCTATTACTTGTATCTTGTCGTTCGGAAGGATTGTATGTATGGTGAAGGTTGCGTTGATGGAATCATTGATGGTGTCGTCATCGTATGGTGAGTCAACTACTTGGTATGAGACATTGCTGAACCAGCAATCTGGGTTTACCGTGAAATATTTTGTGATATTCCATGCAAGCTCAAAAGTCACATTGACATCATTTCTGTCAATATATTGAAGGGAATCACCCGACGCAAAGTTGTTACCTGTTCGGTGATATCCATCCCAATCGTTACCCTTCCCAAAACAAATGGTGTTAATGGTTTCGTTGTGAGTATGCCAGACATAATCCTCTGAACCACCACCGCGTTCTCCATATACCGTGAAATTGTAGAGATTGTTGGTTCTTTCTTGATAATTTGTCTGGTTTTGTCCACTCTCATTGAGAATTGCTTTTGTATCGGTATTATTTGTATAAATCTCAAGCGAATGTTTTTCCTCTGAAAACTGATTATTATTGAATCCTAGTTGGTCGAAACCTATGAAATGGAGATAATTATACTGTCCGGGTCCGGTTCCATAGGAATGACTGTCGACGTAATGCTGTGCACCCCGCATCCCATATTCCTCTCCAGTGGTGAAAAGAAAGGTGAGATTGTATTTCGGGGTGATGTTATTGTCATGGAAATATTTTGCAATGCCAAGGAGAATCGCTCCACCTACTCCGCTATCCCCCGGAGTCTCTCCGTACCACCCATCCATGCGATTACTTAGCACGGCTATGGCATTGTTTGGGCTCTTGGTAATGTTTCGATAGGCAACAACGTTATGACTAACGACTCCCGGTGTCGTGTTAGTTTGTCGTCGGTATTCCTGTGTAATAAATCCAGTGACTTTCGCAGTGTTTTTATTATCAATTAAAAAGTCTCCAACGGAGTCGTTTACTGAAAACATCGGTATCCACCATCTATTGGAAAATGGTTTTTTAGATGGATTGAACCATCCCCAATCCCTTGTTGTATGGGTCATGAAATGTGTATCACCAAAATCTGATAAAATAAGCCCTATACAACCTCCGGGTAAGTTCGTTTTATTCCACCAATATGATAATATATGAAAAGCTTGTAATCGTAAGAAATCATAGTATGAACCTTTAGGTATTGACCATTCGGTAGATGGATCTGATGGTGCTAAACGTTGAACCACACCTATCCATTCATCCAGAGGCAAACATGACGTATTGCTAAAGTTTGAAAATGTTAATATATCGTCACAGAGGATGTTATCTACAAGATAATGATACCCGTTTGTAATTTGATTCATTACGTATGAAAAGTTATTCTCCACGGCGCTGTTCACTTTCGTTATAACTAAGTTTGAATTAGTACTTATTGGATATGAATAACCGCCAAGTGTTGTATTTGCGATGAGAATGCAACCAAGTGCAGAGGTAACATTCTCTATTTTATCCTCGCAGGAAGGATCCTCATGCATGATAAAAACATAGCCGTCCTGATTTTCTGGTATAGATTCATTATTTTCGAGGTAAACTGCTAATCCAATCATGGGGTTGTCTCCGTTTAGAATTTGACAGGAGACGTTTCGATGGTCAGGGAAAATTTCCCAGTAGAAGAGGTTTACTTTCTTTATTGATATATTTTCGAAAGTGAAATTCTGATTAAGAGAGTCACCAGGATTATTTGGAAGCAGTGTTGTATTTATACCTACGCCTATTGGGAATGATTCATTAAATGGCATGTTTCTATTGAATGAATTATCGTTCCATATGGCGAGTTTATAATTTTGGATGTCGATTTTACTGGAATATTCTTTTGGACTTCCATCGGAATCAAGACCATTTGGACCAGAAATATAACCTATAGTTAGATTTGTATATCCAGTTAGATTACATGGTGTACCTGTTCCGTTCATATTTGGCTCTAATATCTCGTTAATAGTATAATTCTCCCCTGCAGTTGCCCAAGCTCGTCCTTTAGGTATTCCATTTCCACCATTTTCAGACCAATTTACATCGTGGATGACATTACCAAATTGTTCTGTCAAGTTCCAAACATAGTCATAGTCAAGATTTATTACACCATTTTGTATTTCTTCACCGCTTGCCTTTACATTACTAGTTTCCGAAAATAAAATCGCAGGCATCGAACTAGAAACCATCATTATGATAACAAAAATTCCAACTATTTTCCTCTTCATTTTATAACCTCCACCTCGTATTCATTCGTTATATTAATCAAATCATTATTCTTAATATTTTCTATATTTTTAAAAGATACATTACCTTTTTTTTTTTTTTTCTATTTTTTCATCATTTTTATTTCATAAGAGTATATCTTTGAATCAAAAGATTATTAAACAGGAATGAAGATATGATGATAGGATAACGGGGGAAAATAGACGATAAAAAATAAACGGCGGAAATTATTCATATACATTATCATTTTGTTATCTATGGGATTCATATTTCCATCTGTTGCCATGTCATCTTTTATAAATCACGAAAAAAATACTTATATCCCAAATTATCACAACTCTGATTATTTCGATAATTGGTATATACAACCTGAACAAATAAAAAGTTATATATCAAATCAAGTTGATTTTTCAAATGTAGAACCAGAAAACAACAATCCTGGAAACAATGGAAATACACAGATGACTAATGATGTTCGTGGTGGTCCGATGGACTCTGCTTGGTCAATGCTAAGCCATGATGTAAAACATACCGGACGAAGTCAATACTCTACCACAAACAATTCTGGAGCGGAGATATGGAGAGTTCGTGGTGATAAGGCAGGCGCAGTATGGAGTTCTGCGATAATTGATGATGATGGGATTATTTATTTTGGAACAAAGGGTTCCGACTCTTCATTATATGCACTCCATCTGAACGGGACGAGAAAATGGCGATTTCATGCTGAGGGTTTGTTTTGGGATACCCCTGCTCTTGCGGATGATGGTACGATTTATTTTACAACCTGGGGTGCGTATCATTATTTTTACGCATTATATTCAAATGGGACATTGAAATGGAAGTATGCTCCAGAGGATAGTTCTACGTCTTCTCCATCAATTGCAGAAGATGGTACAATTTATTTTGGCGATGACGATAATATCATCTATGCGATAAATCCCAATGGAGCAGAAAAATGGCGATACACAACAGGGTCTTATGTCAATGATGCTCCAGCGATTGGTGAGGATGGCACTATCTACATTGGTTCTAGTGACCATTACCTCTACGCATTAAATTCGAATGGGACGCTCCGCTGGCGGTTTTCAACAGGTGGAGAAATCAAAGGAGCCGCATCCATCGCACCCGATGGTACGATTTATGTTCCTTCGTTTGGTGGATATTTCTATGCGTTGTATCCAAATGGGACAATGAAATGGCGAGCATCAACTGGAGGCATCATTGCATCAGCTGGTGTCGCACTTGGAAAGGATGGAACCATTTATGTTGGCACGGAAATCCTTCGAGCATATTATCCAAACGGAACCCTGAAATGGAGTGCAGATGTTCAAGGTGATATCTATGGAACCGCCCCCGCAGTCTCCGCAGATGGAACGATTTATGTGAGTGCCGGTGGTTCCCTTGTTGCAGTCAATCCAGATGGAACCGAAAAGTGGCGGAAACAATTGACGACAGCACAGATTCGTTCATCACCCAGTATTGGTCCTGATGACCGTGTTTATGTTGGTTCTGAAAGCCCTGGATTATCACCAGTTGGGTATCTCCATGCATTTGGTCTTGGTCCGTTATATGCAGAGGCAGGAGGACCATACCAAGGGACCGCTCTATTACCCATCACTCTTACGGGTCTTGCGTTTGGTGGAATCCCATCATATCAATATCTATGGGATTTCGGTGACGGGAACAGTAGCACAGAGATTAATCCGACTCACACATATATTACAGCAGGGAATTACACTGCAGTATTCACTATCACAGATTCTGAGGGAAATAGTAGCTCAGATACTACTACGGTCACGATGGACTATCCACTCCCGACACTCACTATCACCAAACCCACCAATGGATTTTACATCGCTGATAAACAGATTTTCCAATTCCCGTTCCCATTCATTCTCGGGAAAATCACCATCCAAATCACAGTTGAGGATCATTATTATATCGACCAGGTGATTATCTGCATCCGAGATGATGTCGTCTACACGGGTACGACCCCACCATATGAATGGACCTGGACGCAGAGGAACTTCCGACTAAAGGACAACATCTATGCTATCGCATACGATGTCAATGGGAGATATGCGGAACAACGAATAGAAGTCACGAAACTGTTCTAAATTGAAAATCATTCTTACGGTCCTTAATTCTTTAATTGAAAAAATAATATTTTCTTAAAAAAATCATAATAAAAAGAATGAGTCCGTAAGAAAAATTTCGTTGAGATTCTCGTCGAAAAACTCAGAGAAAAAAGGCGTCTCATAACCACTAGATTATACCAGCGTTTCCAGGAAAAAATCCTGTCATGTCTGTAAAAATATTTTATGCTTCATATCACCAAACTAACCTATCAATAAGGCATTGCTTTTATGCAACGATTATTTTTGATGAAAATATTTCTAATTTTTTTTCCGTGGTTTATCCCAATACGGACTTTTACATTTTGGGCAAACTCGCGGATGTGATTTGTCTCTAGGAACCCATTCGTGTCCGCATCGTTCGCATTTGTAACCATCTAGGGTGATTTTGACTTTTCCCATGCTTATTCAGTATATTATTTCTTGGTATATAAATTTTAAGTATATTACAAGGCAATATTTATATACCTATAAAGTATATACTTTGTTAATAATATACTAATTAAGTAATTGCTAAGGGAAGTTTCGGGCTCCCCCCCTTGGCAGGAAATCATGAATGCCAGTAAGCAAACATATCTCCAAGGAAACCATAGAACATGAGATTTATAAAACCTTCGAGAAGTTCAAAGAACAAAAGAATATCAAAATAGCTGATTTCCTAAAAGCATTCGATGTAACACTTTTTCAAACATGCAAATACCGAAAGATTAAGTTCCCTTACGAGTCGCTCCTGAAACTTGTTTTGTTTCAGAAATTAAAGGGAATAAAGTTCCATACAAAACTCACAAAATATCTTAAACGTAATCCCTCTGAAAAATTCAAATTAGGTTTTACCGAGACACCAGACAGAACACAAATTGGTTACTTCGTAAATCATATCCTTGACGATGCAACAAAGGAATTAATTGGTTTTACAGTAATAAAAATAGAAGAAGTTTCAGAAAAATTCAACATCCTCCTCGATATTAAAACATTTCAAACTGAGAGACAGGAAAAAGAAACCAAAGAACGAAACCACTATTACCAGAAAAACGATAAAACCAAAGAGATCTGCAGATTGTTCAAGAAACGGTTTGCACCATTCATCAATCTGAATCTGAAAAACAATACACTCTACAAAAAAAATCAATTCATCAACCTTTTAATTCATATGGGAATGACTAAGGATTTCGCAGAGAACGGCAGTAAAACCTACAAAGAACTCAGAGGATTGAGTAATCCAGATGCAGACACCTTATTGTATCATCTAAAGAATTACACAGACACCAAGGATCTCCATCGAATGTTCACCACATTGTTTGAGATTGTATGGGAGATGACACGGAAAATCAATTTGTTCGATATTAGAAAACACTACGATGTCGCAATTGATTTTACGGAATGGTATTTCTACGGTAATCGCAACGCACCGATGGTTGTTGGTAAAGAACCTGAACGTGGGACGTCAAAATGCTATAAATTCGCCACAATAAACATTGTTGAATCTGGAAAACGATTTACACTCCTTGCTCTACCGGTGGGACCGTTTGATCGGAAAGAAGAAATCCTCCGAACACTCCTAAGCTATGTTTTAGAGCGAATCAAGATACGACGAGTCTATGTCGACCGTGGGTTCTGCGACTCCTATTCAATCAAAACATTCAACAATCTCCATCTGAAATATCTCATGCCCTGCTCTCAATATTCAACAGTCAGAGATATTCTAAAAATCACGTCCGCACCAAGCATCATTACGGATTTCGAGATGAAAGACGTCACCTTCAATCTAGTGATCGTTGAAGAGGAAGACAACAACGGGAAGATGGTGAAACGAGCGTTCGCCACCAACGAAACATTCGGGGAAAACGACGTGAGTCTCGCTGAACGATTGTTCCTCCTTTACGGGAAGCGCTGGGGAATAGAAACAAGCTACCGAGTGAAAAAGCATTCCTATCTCCCAAAGACCACATCAAAGAATTACTTGATTAGAATGTTCTACTTCATGTTCTCAGTATTACTATATAACATCTGGATTCTTGCAGATATTCTCATCTGGCTTGCATTATTCGGAGTCGTAAAAGAACATCATCTCATAACGTCTAAGTATTTTGGCACTGTACTGTACACAATCGACCCAGGAGGATAACACACATGTCTTCCAACATGTTTTATTAGACTTTTAATGTAGTGGGAAGCAGATTTCTCTCCTCTGATTTTCTATTTTTGAACGTGTTTTTTCCTTATAAAATCATTATTTTTATCCATATGATTCTTACAAGAATAGCTCCAATCTCATTTTTTTATCAGTTACACTAGTTGTACATCCTACTTTCGGAACTACTGGATTTGACCCAAATGTTTATGAGTATCGGACATATGTTCCTTGGGTAAGAGTAATGGAACACCGATTTGCGCTGATAAGTGTCTACGATAAGGAAGGCATCCTTGATTTTTCAAAGGGACTTACGAAGCTAGGAATTCATATCCTGACGACCGGTGGAACAGCCGCTGTTTTAAAAAAAGCCAACATTCCGTTTACCGAGGTCTCTGCCGTGACCGGATTTCCGGAGATGCTCGATGGGAGAGTCAAGACGCTTCATCCGATTATCCATGCGGGGATCCTTGCGCGACGTGACAAGAAGGACCACCTCAAAACCCTGACAGATCATCACATCAATATGATTGATATCGTGGTGTGCAACCTGTATCCGTTTGAGAGCACCATCCAAAAACCAAAGGTCAGCATCGAAGAAGTCATGGAAAACATTGATATCGGCGGACCAACCCTCATCCGGGCAGCTGCGAAGAACTACCGTGATGTTCTCGTGGTCACCAACCCGAAACAATATCCTGAGATTCTGTCGGCATTACAAACAAAAAAAGGAGTAACGCAGCAACGTCATGAAGCGTTAGCGATCCAAGCGTATGCACATACCGCTCAATATGATGCGATGATTGCACAGTATCTGAGAACCCGTTGGACAGAAGAGGTTTTACCAAATGATTTTTCAGTCACCATGCGAAAAATCCAGGAGATGCGCTATGGGGAAAACCCACATCAGAAAGGTGCGTTTTACAAAGGTCTCCCTCCATCGGATGAACCCTGCATCGCCACCGCAGATCAACGACAAGGAAAAGAACTCTCGTTCAACAACATTCTTGATGCGAACTGCGCGATTGAATGTATCAAGGAATTCACAAAACCGTCTTGTGTGATCATTAAACATGCGACTCCCTGCGGAATCGCTACAGCACCGACCCTGTTGCAAGCGTGGCATGATGCGTATGCCACCGATATCTATTCTCCTTATGGCGGCATCGTCGCGTTTAACAGACAACTGGGGCAAGAGGTCGCAGAAGAGCTTTCAAAATATTTCCTTGAAGTGATTATCGCACCAACCTTTACAGCAGAATCAGTAGAGATATTTAGCAAGAAAAAAAACCTCAGGATTTTACAACTTAAGGATCTTGAGAAAGAACACAAGAGAAGAGGGTTAGATATCCGTAGTGTTGTCGGAGGATTTCTCATCCAGGAAAGAGACGTCTGGTTTGCTGACCAAAAAACCTGGAAGATCGTGACAACAACAAAACCAACAAAAGAAGACCTACGTTCCATGGATTTTGCTATCCGATGCGTCAAACACATCAAATCAAACTCAGTGGTGTTCGTCAAAGACACACGGACCGTAGGTATTGGAGGAGGCCAGACATCCCGTGTGGACGCAGCCTGGATTGCGACCCATAAAGGCAAAGACGACATCAAAGGATCAATCATGGCAAGTGACGCGTTCTTCCCCTTCAGAGATGCAGTGGATGTCGCGGTCAACGCAGGAGTCAAAGCAATCATCCAACCCGGCGGCTCGATCCGGGATGCTGAGGTGATTCAGGCAGCAAATGAACATGGGATTGCGATGGTGTTCACTGGTCAAAGATACTTCCGACACTGATGAAGGAACTAAATGTTCTTAAAGAGACCATCATATCAGTCACCAATGGATTTTCGTGTTAAACTAAGGGATGGACCTGCCCGTATCGGACACTTTACTCTTCATGAGAAAATTATTGGTACACCAAATATTCTGTACCTTCAGACATCCCGATGTAAAGCACCATCATTCTCAGATATTCTTCTGACACAAAATAGCCAAAAAACAATAAAACCTTCGATACAGCTAGGAGAAAGTATTTTTTCAGCATTAAAAAACAAAAAAGAAAAGAACCTCTGTTTGGACAACTACCTGATCTATCCAAAGGACGCCATCATAGAATTACATCGAAGCGCTCAACAACAGAATAAAAACTCTCACTGTTGCGTTATTCCAGCAAGAAAAGAGCTGATACCTGATCAAACCAGGAAAAACGAACCAACCCTTTTTATCATCTCTAACGCGACTCAAGTGTTTTCCCACCAATCGTATTTTGTTGATTTCATCGCGACATTACGAGAAACGATAGGGTACACGAACCCACTCTATCTTCCCTGCGTCGGTGACCCGACAAGCTTTGCTCTTCTGACGTACATGGGTATTGATTTCTTTGATTCATTTTCTGCTCTCATGGCAGCACGAAACGAGACATTTCTATTCCCCACAGGTTTTTATAAAAAAAGTCAGCTTCTAGAACTCCCCTGCAGTTGTCCTACTTGTGTTTCTGTAGATGATGTCTCCGCGCTGGGATATGAAGACATCTTGCAGCATAATTACTATCATCTTTTCTCTGAAATCAAACTCGTGAGGAACGCCATCTCTCAAGGCTCCTTACGAGAACTGGTGGAGATACGTGTTCGTGCCAGCCCACATCTTACTGCCCTGCTTCATCTCCTTGATTTGAATCAGTATGAATTTTTGGAGGAACGTACTCCGATTAGTCGAAAACAACCCTTGAGAGCAACAACCAAGGATTCTCTTCTTCGACCAGAAACCAGGCGATTCCAGGATCGAGTGATTGAACGGTTTGAAAAACCAGCGAGTGCGAAAATTCTTCTTTTGTTGCCCTGTTCTGCGAAAAAACCATATTCGTTTTCAAAATCCCATAGACTGTTCAGAGAATGTGTTGTAAATCTTTCAAATTCTGCAGTGGTTCATGAAGTGATTGTGACCTCACCTCTTGGTCTCGTTCCACGGGAACTCGAGCTTACATATCCCGCCTCAAATTATGATATCGCAGTCACTGGTCATTGGGATGAAGACGAAAAGAAAATGATACGAGCACTCATCTCCAAATACCTAGAAAAGAACACGTATGATGCGACCATTCTGCATCTTCCTGTCGTGATGCAGACGTTTGTCAGTGATCTTTTGAATAAACCAAAGATTACCTGTATTGATTATCCAACATCGCCTGAGTCCTTAACTGCCTTATCCGTTACACTTCAGGATCTTACCCAAGGGTATCCCCTCGTAAAACCACAGAGACGTCTGATTGAAAATATCACATCTCTTGCATGCTACCAATTCGGCTCTCCCCTTGCCAAGATGCTCATGAAAGGCTGCACAATCCGTGGAAAATACCCGTATCAGAAAATCATGGATCGCGAAACCCAATTAGGAATG
>Ga0316624_10000235_pt1 | contig 17519 bp, 14 predicted proteins | sample OWC_Aug_N3_C1_D5_FD_207657 | JGI IMG/M metagenome (GOLD analysis project Ga0316624, IMG submission 207657) | Wetland soil microbial communities from Old Woman Creek delta, Ohio, United States - OWC_Aug_N3_C1_D5_A | ecosystem: Environmental > Terrestrial > Soil > Wetlands | place: USA: Ohio... | reverse complement strand
ATAATTTCAGGATAAGATCAAAGAATTTTAAATGAAAAAAGAAAAAAAATAGTATTTCTTTTGCAAAATATTTTATTCGTTTCTTCTCAGCCATCACGCAACTTTCCTGATACGCCTTATCCTTTCCAATAAAAACTCCGGGAGGGCTTTCTTAATCGCTGCTTTTATTCGTGGTTTTCTGAATGAGTTGGCGAAAAAGATCTTCGTCTTTAGGTTATTCTTGCCGACCGTCACATTTATGGTATGTCGATCGTATTCCGTCCACTTATATTTATGTTCATAGGCTCCCTTCAGGAGATCTATCTCCTTAATTCCATCCTTGATCGCTTCTTGAATCACATAGGCCCGGAGCACAAGACCAAGACTGTATTTATACAGTGAAGGATCAAAACCTCCCTGATAGTAATATATCTTTCCCCCGTACCGATAATCGTATAAAATAGCAACAATTTCACCGTTTAACTCCAAGCAGTTCAGCTGTAACCACCCTTTAAGAGCAAATTCTCTGGCAACCGTCTTATGGAATCCGTTATATTGTTCGCTTGAAAAACTGTGCTCCGCGCCTTTTTGCTCCCACCTTTTGTTATGAAGGGAAGCTAACCTTCCCATCACATACTCCAATCCTTCCATGTCTTGCCAGACGAAATATCTCGCCCTGAAATCTTTCTCAAGATTTCGCATCCGTCTTTTAATATTGAATCGCATATTACTGCTCAAACTGTGTACATACTCATCCCAATCGGGACGAAGTCGAATATACGGGCAAATGGCCCTCTCGCCTTTTTCAACAAGCAGCCCGTTGTCCACAGCCACTTTCCGAATGACCCCAGTGGTAATAGAAGTCGATAGCATATCCGTGAGATGGACAATATCCCAATCATTTTCGGCAGCCAAATACCTCATGACGGTATCGATAGCTTCGTTCTCAAACCCCCTCATGATGATAAAGTCCAGATAATCCGGACTCACATCCTCACCCGTACCAAGGAACCGTACCTCATTAACCGAAAGGCCGCCGAGAAATGTTCTCGTGTGGATGTACAACGGGGCGATCGCAACAATACTTTCATGTGGACCCTTGACGACTAACACACGAAGCTCTTTTCCGCTTCCATACACCTGCCACCAGTTAGACACCCATTCCCATGTCAAAAAAATATTGTTCGCTTCGCTTTGCGACAATAGGCTATTCCATTCGCTAGCCAAAGACTTAAATCTTTCCGTATGGCGGATTTCCTCGATGAATAACATTCCCCTATCCCAAATATAAATTGGAAATCTTCCTCAGTGGCCTAAGTCGAAGATTGCGGCTATGATCTATCACCTGCTGACACTTCTGAACGAAGCTGAACATATTGAATATTCTTCAATGAAAGCTACCATAAGACCTGGATTTTGAGGCGAGGCTTCGTTCTTTCGAAAGCATGAGGCCCCCACAAGTAATGAAACCGAATACCAAGGACCTGAAAAAAACCCATCCTCCCAACTGGCTTATATCCAATCTTGCCGACACTTCGCAACATGGATTTATTATTCGTTCTCACCCAACCCAGTCCATAGGTTTTTCCGAACCGTTGAGCAAGTTCTATGTCGATTCGTGTATTCATATACTGCATGACTCCTCTTCCTCGGAATGCGGGCAGAGTCATACTTCTCCAATGATAAGCTTCGTGGGGCGCCTGTTGGAGTTCACGGCGAAGGTAATAATCCTCGAATTTCTCCGCGATGACGACCCATACGTAGCTTATAATGTGACCCTGATGTTTTGCAGCATAGCAAAGCTGTCCTTTCTCAAACATTTTTAGGGTATCCGACTTGGATATCTCCCATTCATCTATCGCTATCAATTCGTCGATGTCATCATTATCATGTACTGTGATTTGCTTGAATTCCAAATCAATATCGGTTACCGGAATGGGGTTGTCCCGTTGGATAAGGTGACCCATGACATAAAGGTGAGCTTGTTTTCCGAAACCACGCCTCAATTGTTTAATAACCGTTCTCGCAGTGGCCATTAGGTCTCCTTCTCCAAAAAAATTTGAGATTTTCTTAAGGTGTACGAAAATAACATTCCCTTACGATTCCGACCTTGTGCCTAATTCACACTTCAGCTTTACTTCTCCCTTTCTTCCCATGAGAATGCGTTTGAGGCGTTTGGCAACGACTAAAGGTAGGAGGCGGCTGTCCATGCGGTAAGCCGTCAAACGGGCTGTTTCTCTTTTTCCGGTAGCCCATTCGGTCTTATGCATCGGCGGGGGCCCTTCCTCTCTCATCCCCAGCAGGTCAAGTTCACGGTATTTCTCCTTAAGAAGCTCCTGGATGATTTCGGCTTGGATGAGAATCCCGGGTGAATGGACCGCGTGATCGGGCGAATAGGTTATGTGTCTGGAATAAACCGTGTCCCGCTGAATGAAGCAGATTTGGCCTGCAATATCCTCTCCGTTGACTGTCAAGAAATAGATCCTCGCCTGCCCCTTTCCGGCCAAGCGAAACAGGAGGTCCTCATAGAATGCCGAATGTTGCTCGTTCTTCCCAATGCCGATCCTGGCTTCTGCCTTCCAACCGGATTGCTCAAGGTGAACGAAGCGGACGAGACCATCCCGCATTTGTCCGGGGTCTGAAATGTTTTCTACGGCATAACCACCGAGCATCGTGGAAAGGCGTTTCGTCTTTCGGCGCCATGTTTTTCGCGTATCGGCACTTAGACGTTTAAGATAGTCGTCCCAGGCCCCTTCCAAGGATATATAGTAATCGGTCCCATCCGGCACCTTTTCCAGATACCATCCGGTTTGATTGAGAAGGGACAGTATGCCGCCCTCTGGCCCATTCAACGGCTGTTCAACAAGATCGAGAACGTCCCAAGAGCCCTTCTTGCTCTTGATGAAACAGAGGATTTCCTTCCAGAAAGCGTCCTCGTCTCCATCCACAAGCAGCCGCGGGCGGTCACCCTCCCACATGGCAATCCATCGGATTGCGCGACGAGGTATTTTCCACTTTCCGTAGCGTTCAAGACCAATATAGAAAGGCGCGATCCCAACCACTGACGCTCCTTCTGAAAGCACGAGGATAGATAAACGATCCTCTGGAGACCGAAAATGCTTCCAGGCCGTCCGGACATAATCGAAGGAACAGAAAAAATTGGGGGCCGCCTTATCGGACAACCGATTCCACGGTTCCTCCATCGCGTCAAATCCTTCGTCTGTATCTACGATCTGTATTTTCATATCAGTAAAAGACCGCAATTAGTTCAAAATACGACGCCTAACCCTACGCATGAAGTCTATCCCTTGAAGCAATGGTTTCATTCTCGGATTCGACACATAAAATCCCGATACCAGAGAGACATGATCCGGCCAGAGCTTTTCAATAAACGAACCGTTTCCAGCACCACTATCCACGTATTTGATCTGGGGCAGTCGTTCTGGAAAATATTTCATAAACTCCACCTCGTTCAGATTTCCAGGCCCCAGCTTAGAAAATGTCTCGTCCCACCCGATCTTGAAAGCAAATCCTGCCCCTCCTGAAATGAAGTTGCTCGTCGACGCAATGACCTTGCCGTTCATCGAAAGCTCCGTGAAGAAGGCTCTCCCCGCCTGGGCAAATCCGGTCATCATTTCGCGAAAAAAGGCGGCATGATTTGGATCGGAAAGGAGGGAAAAGTTCTTTTCTTTTTTCCATCCCATGTGCTCCAGCTTCAAAAAAGTCTCCAAGCATCCCGCTTCAACTTCCTGACCTGCAACAACACGCCAGGTGACTTTTCCGAGCTCATTGAGACGTCTTAAGTTTTGGCGCAATATCTTCCTTCTCTTACTCGGTAAAATCGTGTTCATATTGGCATCGCCGCTTCTTTCCGACAAGAGAACGGGACGCTTCTGGCTCGAATATTCAAACCAACACATGCCCAGTTGAGACGCTGCGATGTCGAGTTGGGATGCCAGCTCAGACTCTTTTCTCCTGTCTACAAACTCCACGCCACACCAATTCTTTCGTACGGCATGGAAAAACGAGAAAAAAGCATCGGTTGCCTCTTTGTAATATTGTCTGTCGACCAATAACCCTCCAAGATACGTGTGAAGGCACCGAAAGGCTTTCAAGTGAGGTACCGGGAGTTGCGCTGTCCTCGGTGAACGTTCAAATACGCCGACCCCTAATAAATCCCCCGCATCATTCGGTCCCGTTTCGACAAATACAATCATGGGTTTCCCTCGGGATGGGAAGTATTTGAGAGCCGGCAAGATAAAGTAGGGCGAAAGATATGCATTCTCTTCGATCGACCGCCCTTCCAGTTCACACCAGCGTCTGATATGCCGGTCGGTCAGTTCATGATATTCGAGTACTTTTGCCGCTAGATCCACCGTGCTTCCCCCTAAGAACAAATGAAAGTGGAATTCGCCTTATGGGATCTCACCGATTCTCCCCGTATGCTGATCCATTCTTGTTTGTGCATCTAAAATCATCGAGATTAAACGATCCCTATTCTCCTTGAAAAATATTGGACTCCACGTCCCTTCCTCTCCCTTCAAGCAACCGGGAGTCCCCTCTTTTTTTCCGATCCCCAGAAGGAAATCTTCATATTTGGAGGTTTTGACTCCCATCCGTTTTAGGCTCTGTATGCGTTTTGCCAGCTGATAAACCAGCTTATGGTCATCTATTCCCTCCCGAATCGCCTCCCATCTGAGAGTGGCAACGGGGCCTTTCGGATCGGGATACGCAAGATAGATATCGCTCCCATGGACATCCCCCTGTCCTGGCAAGCCCCTTGCGTTTTGGGTATTTTGAAACGTCCAGGAGGACATCCCATCGACCTGATGCGCCCAGGTATAGTAGCCATAAATATACCGCGCGTAACTTGGATTGAGACATTTGGTGGTGACGTCGTTATCAAACAACCAATAAACGGAACCGGCCAGGTGTGCCGCATTTAAATCTTCTTTGCTCATTTCGCCCGAGCATAAGTAGTCAACGGGCTTGAATTCCTTATCGTCCTCTCCCGTAAGCATCGTCTGGCCCCCTAAGTCTTTTACGGTTTTGAGTAAAAGCGGGGTGATTTCACGACGCTGGTTTTGGAAGTCCTGAGACGAGTCACCCGGTTCATCAATCGGCAAAAAGATAACCTGAGGGCAACCCTGCTCTCTCGCAAACCGAGATACGGTCTCCACAATATATTTTAACCGTGGCAAATGAACCCCTTTGTCAAAATTCAGGACATTCCCTGGATGTTTGGGCTTCGACGTTTGAATGAGATGCCCCATGTACCAGATGATCCGGCCTTTAAACCCCACCTCCTTGACCGCTCTTAGGGCCGCAAAGATATCTTCCAGGTTGGGCGTGCCGTCTTCCTTTCTGATGAGCACGAAAGGTGAATGCAGGCAAAGAGCCGTCATCCCGTGCTCCTTGTAATCCTTGAGAATGTTACATGCGGATTGATAGATTTTTTCCTTTTCTTCCATGGTCCAGGGCATCGCCAATTCTGTAAACTCGTAGGTCATAAGCATGAAATAATCTATCCCTGGAATGTCTTCAAGAGAGATTGGCATCACCGTCACCTGGATTGGAAGCGATGTCTCCAGCCCGCCCTGCGGGGATAGGGTGATCTTGCCACCGTACACCCCGGGCAAAACGTTATCGTCTATTCTGATCGTTAGCCAAAACCTTTGGCACTGACCAGCCTTCGCGTTCACACGGTTGCCCGCTCTGATGAGCGTTGGCAAATCTTGGATTTTGCCTTTTGGCAATCCGATGGTCTCCTTGACCATCTCCACATGGGCGACTTTTATTTTGTCTTTCGATACGAATCCTTCAGCGCTCCTTAAGTCCGTGACCGAAATCTTTACCATTCCCAAATCGCGAAGGGGATAAAGCGAAAATGTAATGGGTTCAAATTCATTTCGTACAACCTGAATGGCAAGATGGTCAATCCTCTCGGAGGGTAGAGGCCGGCTTTCTGGGAAAACATACTCGAGGGGAGATCGGGAGAAGAGCACGTACCCAACGGTCTTATCCTGGTTTGTCGGTTTAACGACTTCAGGTTTTTTGTAGGCAGGGATTTCTTCAAAGACCCTTAGAGAAGGTTTACCCTGGGGATCGTAAATTCCTCTCAAATCAGATCGTTCCACAACAACAAAACCTGTTGCAACCAAGTCTCCTCTTTCAGCAAAAGCATCAATTTTAATCATATACTGACCTTCCGGGATTTCATACGGGAGGTCAAAAACGATGTTTCCGCTACGTTCACTCAGAGCCTTAAGAGAGGTCTTACAGACGACCTGATCGCCCTTCAGAAGAAGCCCATAAACATTTACATTCCTGTATTCTCTTATACTTTTAGTGAATGAAAAAGCGACGTAAAGGGCTTTTTTCATTACGACCTGATCCAATACGACGACCCTGTTACGAAGGATATACGACTGTATCTTTACCGTATTCTTAGTGCAGGCGGCGCTACAAACAAGGATGGCACAAAGGACGATCTGCAGAAGGCTTTTGAATACCCCCCGATTCCTTTGAATGGCTGCGAATCGCATCATCGATTAATCTCCGGGGAGGTCTCGAAAAGGTTGCGATTTTGTCGCTCGCACCTGATCTTTGATTCTCTTCACATGGCCGCGCCCCAGTCCCTTGACTTCGCACCCGAGCTCAAAGTATCTTCTTATCTTCTCGTCGTCTAAAATACCAAAACAGTCGATCACCGCGATCGGGCCATTCGTGTATTTCACGATCTCATCAGGATCAAGAGATAAGTAGGGTCTATGCTTGACGGCAAAGATGACTGTATCTGCACCATGCAACACCTTCTTAAAATCCTGTTCTACCCGCAGGTCTTTCAGTTTTTCCTGACCCCGGAAAAATCTTTTTAAGCCGTGGGAAGACGCCGGATACTCATCCTGCTTTTCAAGTTCCCACCAGTGTAAGACATAGGGATCGTGTACTCGTAATTCGGCGCCCATCTCCGCAAGGCGACGTACAATTAACTCTGAGCCACTATAGCGGGTATCCCCCACATCCTCCCGATACGAAGCCCCGAGGACCACAATCTCAGCAGATGCAATTGGTCGCCCCATGTTCCGTAAAGCATCCCGAGTCAGCTGGGCCACGTGAAGCGCTCTGGTATCATTAATGTTTATTGCAAGCGGTGTAATTTTGAAAATATCATCCTCAAAACCATGGATATGACGATAGGCCCACAAACCCAGTCCGCCATCTTTCGGAAGACAGTAACCCCCAATCCCCGGCCCCGGAAAGATGATATTGCTATGAGTAGGCCGGACCTTAATGGCGTCAATGACTTTGATCAGGTCGACGCCGTTTCGTTCTGCGAAAAGGCTCCACTCGTCAAGAAAGGCGAGAATCGTTGCCCGAAAACTATTCTCGACGATCTTTGCAGTCTCAGACTCGATCGGGCGGTCGAGTACCGTTAACGGAAACTTTTTCGTATGAATGACCTCTTTCAAGAATTTCACCACTCTTCGGGTGGCCTCATCGTTGACCCCGCTGCAGACCCGCCAGAAATCACGGATGCTTGATACGTAGTTTCTCCCGGGCATCACCCGTTCAAAACTGTGAGCGAGGAGCGGGTCGCTTTGGAGGCCTCGCTTCCGGAATGCCTTTTTCATGATCGGGTAAGCCACCTGCTCTGTCGTACCCGGGGCCACCGTGGTCTCGATCAATACCAACGCCTCTGGGCGGATATGTTGGGCTATGATCTCCAGGGATTCCTCCAGCGCATCCATGTCGGCCCGACCCTCCCGGATGTTGCCGAGCGCCTCTTTCAGGTAGTCACATTGAACATCTACGACGACCACATCGGCGAGGCCGAGGGCGTCGTACGTGAACGTGGCCGTGAGGGTCTTTTTTTCGTTGACACAACGGTCGATCAATAGGGGGACCTCAGGATCTTCTGAACTCACGGGGGAAATTCCACGGTTGAGGAGCGGAATTTTCCAGAAACTTCGAGTGCTCGGCCTTTGCATCCCGATGACGAATTTCGTAGAATGACCTGTTTCATCTGTGGCGTCCGCGATCACTGCCGCCATGACCACCCCGACAAACCCCAATCCCATCACTAAAACAACCTCCCGCCCGAGGGCACGTTGGCTGTTGACGACCTCCCTCAGACGATCGAGTTCCTTTGAATTTTCATCTTGACCTGGTAATCCAAATTTTTCTCCGGTTGGACTAATGGAATACTGGGGCATAGTTCACTCCTTCGTTTAAATAGTATTGACCTGTGGATCGAGGATGGAGGGGGTTAAGCGATCAAAGATGAGAGGCGGAGAGGGGGCGATCCTGTCGGGAGGATTCTTCTTTCAAAAACTTTTCGAGGGCCTTTACAAGGACACATTTGGAATATCGAGCCCAACAATTTTCCCTCCGGCAGTGACTCGTCTCTTCTTTTCCATCCTTTCCTATCTCATGAAACCTACAGGACGAACAAGATTTGATAATCATTGGATGACCCACCTCCTAGGCGATATCGAAATTCAAGCCGCAGGCCGAATGGCCTGATGTCCCAGATGAAACGAACCTGCTGCCATCTGATGGGCAATCGGAGCCCCGCTATTCCTGAGGTTTGAAATCGATTCTGGCCATTCACGGTGCAGCTTTACGCGTATGCGATGAGAGGAAGATAGGCTACCGCCGGTTCGAATTTGGGTAGATTCTGCTGAAAACGCCTTATTGAAATAAGTGTGTGCCACATCAATCTCAATGTGGGTTAAAGAACCAAGCTCTGCTGTGAGCGCCACTGCCGCTGGAACCCCGGTAACGGCAGCACCACTCTGTCACAGCAGCACTTCGTTAAGCCACTTTTTCTATCATCGAATAATGCATCTCTACAACCGGTTGATAGCCCAACAGATTTAAGAGGATTCTGACCCGTTCGGTATCCGATATCCATCTTTCGAAGATCCCTAAGAGATCTTTTAAAGGGCCTGTTTTGATCCGAATCAGGTCATTCGTTTGAAAATGATGTTTCAATTTCACGATCCCCTGAGCATCGGTTCTCTCTCTAATGATTTCGACCACCTCTTCAGAGACGGGGGTGGGATACTCCCCAAAGCCTAAAACTTTCTTTACTCCTTTTGCCCACCTGACCAGAGGATAATTTTGGTCGAGGTCGAACTTTCCAAAAATGTAATTGGGGAAGAGGGGCTTCAATTCCTTGTTCATCCGTCCGTTTCTCAACAGAAACGTTTCCAGCAGAGGGTTAAAAACCTCTACCCCTTTTGTCGAAAGGTAAGACTTCGCCTCTTCTTCTTTCTTCGGCTTTGTTTGGATGACGTACCAGAGATTCATATGAAAATCACCTGTCTAAGAGCGAATGAGTTAATCCATTGATGATCTGCTACCGCACGGACGATTGGATTGTCAAATTTCAGACAAGACCTACGACTTTGGATCGATGGATCCACTTTTATTATCCCTACTCTCTCAGGTCGCGGTCTTCCAGTACTCCGTCGCTCTATTTCCTATAGTACTGATAATAGCGATAATTTTCTGAGAAATAGGTTGAGGGCTTCGTATCGATTTGATTAAAGATCACTCCGATAATCTTCTGGCGATCGATAGACTTGATTGCGCTTTGAACAGATTCTCTGGACGTATACCCAGCTCGAATCACCAGGATGACCCCATCCACCATCGTAGAGAGTAAGGTCGGATCGGCTGTTGCCATGATAGGCGGGGAATCGATTACGATATAGGTGTTCTCTCCAAATTCTCTCAGGGATTGCAGAAGCTCTCCCATTTTTTTTGACCGGATAAGCTCTGAGGATTTGCGAGTTGAAGAACCTGCCAGAATGATTCGAAGTTTCTCCATCTCAGAGTTTATCAAGATCTCTGATAAGGGAATCCCATCTGAGAGATAATTTGAGAGGCCTTTTCCATTTTGATTTCTCCCAAGATGAATCCCCGGCCTCCGGAGATCTCCGTCAACGAGGATGACGTTATTATGAATTTCCTTTGAAATGGCCACGGCTAAATTGACAGCGACCAGAGTTTTTCCCTCCTGCGGTGCGGTACTCGTAACCAGAATCGTACGAGGAGATTTCCCCGGGTGCAGAAAAATCTGAGTTTTCAGCTTCCGGAATGCCTCTGCGCCAAAGGAATGGGGTGGAACAATCAAAACGGGTGGTACCTCCTTAGAAGGAAGCCCTAGCTTCTCGGCCTTTTCTTTGGGAAATTCCAACGGGGGACCTTCCTTTTTTGGAACATTCTTCTCTTCAAATACTTTCAGAGCGGGTTCTTCTACCATCTGATGTCTTTCTGCTTCTACCTTTTCAAGGGCACGATAGACTCGACTCATGGCTCATCCTTTCATTTACACCCAGGCCTTTTCGCCGCCGGGTGCGATAAAGTTCGGCGACACCGCCGTGCTATGGTTAACCCGAATACTGTCTGCCATCCTTCGGAATGTGGCTTGCATCGGGTTCTTGGCTAAAACCATCGGGAAAACACCCATCCTCCTCACTCAGCACCTCGTTAGTGTATCGAAAGCCCCCGAGAACATCCTGATCAGGGGCAGCAGATGACCGCTTTTTCTCAGGTAAATGAACAATAGAATGCCGAGGACAATAGAAATAGAAATGAGGACCCAAATCCACCTCTGGAGAGGCTTCTTTTTTAAGTATAAATCCTTCGCCACCTCCTTGACTGACCTTTCACTGACCATTTTTTGGTCCAGGGCGTATCCATTTAATAATGCATTGTCGCACAGAATGTTTATTAATCGGGGGATCCCTCCTGATTTTAGGTAAATTTGCTTAATCGCTTTCTCGGTAAAAATGGGATCCTTGGCCCCTGCAATTCTCAACCTTTTCCCGATGTACTCCTTTGTTTCTTTTTCGGAAAGGGGCGGCAAATGAAATCGCAAATTAATGCGTTGCTTTAGCTGACGAAATCCGGGTTGGGAAAGGGTTCTATCTAGTTCCGGCTGCCCGAGCAAGACGATCTGGAGGAGCTTTGATCTGGATGTCTCAAGGTTTGAAAGTAGCCTGATCTCCTCGAGCAGGTCCGGCTTCAACCCCTGGGCTTCATCGACGATCAAAATCACCCTTTCATCCCTCTGGTACGCATGGAGCAAATATCGGTGCAAGTTATGAAGATATTCACCCTTCGTCCGCCCCTGGACCCTTACCCCCAGATCTTTCAGTATGTACTGAATGAAATCGTCAACAGTCAATTTTGGGTTGAAGAGGAGTGCTGTCTTGGTGTGATCCCCGTTCATTTTATCGAGAAGGTAATGGATCAGGGTTGTTTTCCCCGTGCCCACTTCTCCGGTGATCACGATAAACCCCTTTCTTTCTTTAACTCCGTAAAGCAATTGCGCGAGGGCCTCCCGGTGGTTCTCTCCCAGATAGATGTATTCGGGGTTGGGTGTCACGTTGAAAGGATTTTCTTTTAAGCCGTAAAACGATTCGTACATAGTAGATTTCCAAGATAGAGGGTTCAAGGATTCAAGGTTCGTGGGTTCACCCTTGCCCCCCAGAAGCCTTTGCTTTTTCAGGCTGCTTTCTTTTCTTCTTCGTTCAGATTGAGTAAAGTTGCCACAACCGGCAGCTTCAAATAAGATTCCACCTCTGACACTTCATGAAAGGATCGATCCATGGATTCCTTAAACCAGGTTAAACCCAACCCAATCCCGAGTCCTATCAAAGCCCCCATGGCCAGGAGACCGTTGCGATTCGGTTTAAACGGTTTCTCAGGAAGGCGAGCCGGATCCAGAACCATGAACTGTTCACCCTGCTGCTTCCGTTCAAGATTCTCAGCCATTTGAGCCTGATATTTCTTATCCATGAGGGATTGAAACTGACCTCTTAGAAGGTCGTAATCTCTGGTGAGGTTGACCATTTCTTGTTCCCTTTTGGGTGTGTCTTCAACTCTTCTCTGATAGATTACCATTTGCTCCTTCAAAGTTTCTAATTCCCCCTTCATCCGCCTTATTTCTGCCTGGGTGTCTGTCAGCTGCCCCTTATACTGGGCAACCAGCTCATCGGCCGCAGAATCTGACCCCGATGGGAGCGTATCTAAATCATTAGCAGCAACCATTTCCGCCGGCCGCTCATTGAGGTTCTTGAGACGTCTTTCTCTCTCCTCTTCCTGTTTCTTCACTTTGGCCACGACGGCTGCTATTTTTCTTTTAAGATCAGCCACGTCCGGATGATTTCCCGTATACTTGGCTTCGGTGTCCGCCAGTTCCCTCTTCAATGCATTTAACTGTACTACTAACGGATCTTCAGGATTACTTTGGACGATTCTCTTCGAGGATGACGTTGCCAAAACCCGCCTTCTTTCAGACTGCTGGTCCACTGTCTGCTCTATCTGAGTCTGGAGAAGTACCATTCTGTCTTCTGCAGCCCTGAGATTGTCGTTTGTTGTTCTGTATTGCTCCTGTAATCGGTCGAGGAGCCTTAGGTTTGCGTCAAGTTGCTGCGGGAGTTGTCCCAAATTTTTCTCTTTATATCGCCGGAGCATCTCGTCTTTCTTTCTGAGAGACGACTCTACGGTCTGCAGTTCCCTGCCGATGAACTGAGCGGTTCCTTCCACCCGTGACTCCCTCGATTTTAAATTTTCTTCGATATACATCGAGGCGAGTTTATTCGTTACGGTCATCACCGTTTGGGGATCCTTTCCTTCAAAAGAGATTGAAAATGCACTTTCTTGCTCAACCCGAATTCCGATTTTTGCCTTCATCAGGTTTACAATCTCTTCCATGTGGAGCTTGTTTCGCATGTCCGGATAGAGATTGAGTTCTTTAATGATCAATTCCAATCGGGTGCGGCTAAGAATTTCCTGGCTGATCACATTCAGCCGTTCGGTCACGGGTTCGGTTAAAGTCGCCCGAACATAGCTTTCCGGAACCTTTTGAGCACGGACCAGGATGACCGTGGACGCTCGGTATTCCTTGGGCAGATATTTGTACACCCCGTAAGAAATGACGATCGCGAGTCCCAGGGGAATGATGATGTACCACTTTCTCCGAAGCGCCATCTTGAAATAATTTTCAACATTAAAAATTCTCTCCGTGTTGATCATCTTAGTTTTACTCCTCTCTACATATTAAGGATGGAAGAGCCATGCACGTAAACCGCCGCACGTCGCATCCTCTTCCTCAATTCATTGTCCCTCACCTATAAGCCCGTCCGAGCCCCAGACCCGGTTGATAACCCGTTTGTCCCAGTGTGATTCTAAAAGTGCCGCTATATTCGCTGTAACTTAAACCCTCGATATTGGAGTGGGTCTCTTGGTGCCCTCCCTCCACCGTAAGCGTCAACCACTGAAAGAGCGCATAGGAGGCGCTTAGTCTTCCATCCCAGATCCAGTCCTTGCGATTATCCTCACTCTGAGGATACCACACTCTATACCCGGACCCGCTCGCCTGGAGGCTCAACCTCTGCGTTAACCTGTGGGTAATCGTCCCGTAGCCCCTGTAATACTTTTCAAACCCCAGATTCTCGGCTGTGAAATAATCCCGGGAGTACCCTGCATCAAACATCAAGGCATAGTTCGTCTTTTGCCCTGTCTGAATAAGACCCACATGGAAAAAGGGACCTCTCGATCTTGAATCGTCATCCGCGGATTCCCAGAAATAACCTCCCTGGAGCGTACCGGTCAGTGTCGGACTAAATTTATATTCGAGACCGAGGCTCGGATTGTGAACATCATAATCGACACCCGGATATGCAAAATCCTCCCTGATGAAGATATATTCTCCGAACAAGGAGAGCCTGGGATTAAGACGATGAGTATAACGACCCCTCACCTCATGGCCCGTCAGGTCCTCGGAAGTCTCAAAATGGCCGAGCGTAAGAATATATTCGAGGGTGATACCGTTCTTGATGTCGAGCCAGTAGTTGAGCAAAGGGTTGATGGTATTTTCCGTGCTATCTTCGAACAGAGGATTTTTGTTCCGATAGATGCTATTTCGATAAAGGAGCCTCGCGAGGTTTTCTCTTCCAAAACGATACTCTACCGACGGCTCAACCACGTTTCGGGTATAGACTGCATGAACTCTCTCCGTGGAAAGGAGATATTGGTCCGGTTGGGTATCGCCAATGTATTGACCTTGGTCATTGTACAGATAGCTACTATCGTATTGGTCTTCTCTTCCTGCATCCGATCGGATGACGTAATCCCTCAGCCGAAAAGTCAGCTTCGGCGTCACCGCATACCAGCCATCCAGCCTCCCTTGGTAATCCCAATAACTGAACTCGGCGTTCTTCTTGTAATAGGTGTATCCGCCGGAAACATCCAGGTCAATCCCATAAGACCCCGCCTGCACGTGAGTGAACCTCAATCCAGGGTTGACAGTGGTGATATAATCGGCCAATTTGAACCTGTTGGGGCTCAGTAAAATGTTGGTGCTGTATGTTTCTTCGGCGACAAGATAGGGGTGAAATTTCAAAAGGATATCACTGATATCGGCATGGACAAAAGAAGGAACTCCGAAAAATAATACCGTAAGAAATATCCAGCTCACCCAAGTTATTTTCCTTGCCTTGACCATCTTCCCACTTTCCATACTCCCTCCTTTCACCCCACGATATCCCCTTCGGGTTTCTCCACTAAATCATTTCCCGCAGATTATGGAACAATAATTGTATCTCCTGATTTCAGAATGACGTTCGAACTCGTGTTACTCCCGTTCATAATTTTCTTATAATTAACCGTAATTCGTTTCTCCCTTCCGTCTTCTTTCCGCACCACCACGATCTTCTTTGGATTTGCCCACTCCGTAAACCCGCCCGCCAGGGAAATGATCTGGACCACCGTGGTGTCGCTCCGAAGGCGGTAGATACCCGGACTTTTGACCAGACCCGTCACATACACCTTGAAGCTGTTTGCCTCCATAACGGTTACAGAAACGATTGGGTTCTCAATATATTCCTTCAGCTTTCTTTGCAGAACTTCCTTTAACTGGAGCGGCGTGAGCCCGGCAGCCTTGATCTCCTGGACAAGAGGAAGGGAGATCTTTACATCCATCCTGACTGGAACGCTTCTCGTCAAGGATTCTTCCTTCCAAACATGGATATAAAGAACATCTTCTGCCCCGATCACGTACTGATCGCCGTCCGCAGCGGCTTCTACTTGGGCTTCTTTTCTTGAAAGAATCTCTTTGTCCGCCTGAGGGTAAGCCATGTTGGCCGCCACCAATAATATCAATGTCCCTACACATCCGATACTCAGTAATCTTTTCATGTCCTCTCTCCTTCATTCATGATTATTTGTACAGGAGTTGCATATTCTGTGGCGGATCCGCCTTCTTCTCCACCTCTCGTCCGCATAAAGACTATCCAATCCGTAGTGCCCGTTCGATAAGATCCACCGTGTCCGATCCATTGACAGGAAAACAGACTTGGTCAATCATGATCTCAATGCCCTTGTTCTTAAAGTCATAATATTTCAGAACGTCTTCAAAGCGAGATTTCACATGAGCTCCTGCTTTCATATCCGCATAAGGGAGGAGGACGACGAGCCTGTCTCCTTCTAAAGAACCGATGATATCACTTTCCCGTGTCTCCTCCATCAGTAGATCACCCAATCTCCGATAGCAAGCCTGCAAACCTCCCCGATTACCCTCCTGGGGAGATTGCTTAATTTTGAAGAGCATCAGGCAGAGAAAATTCTGATAACGCCGTGAACGCTTCACTTCGGTGTCCAAGACAAAATGAAACAGATTTCGATTCAGGATTCTGCCGAAGGGTTCCTCCGGCCCGTCCGAGAATTTTCCCTCCCCATGTCCCATCCTCGCTCCTCCATGCCCTGATCCGTTTGTTGTTGGGACGAAAATAAGAAAAGGCCTTCACGCCGTCTCCTCCTCGGCCTTTCGATATCCTTTGATGTCATCTAAATGGTATTTCTGAATCTTATACAAAAGTGCCTTATAGCTCACACGAAGCAATTTGGCCGCCTGTTTCCGGTTCCAATGGGTCTCTTGTAAGGTACTTTGGATAATTTCTTTTTCCGCAACTTCAGCCGCCTTTTTTCCGACCTCTTTCAAGTCGAGGGACTTATTTTCGGATAAGGGGCGGGGTAATAATTCACCGGGAGAATTAGGACTCTTTCCATCCCCCGATCCCTGGCCGGAAAGGGTATGTAGGACTGTACCCTCCTCACCGAACAGGACAATCCGTTTAACCATGTTTTCTAATTCCCGGATGTTTCCAGGCCATGCATATTCCCTAAAGGCATCGATCATGGGCGGCGAAAAGGCGGGTATTTCTCTCCCGTATTTCTTCCTGTAAAAATTCAAATAATACTGTGAGAAGGGGGAAATTTGCTCTTTCCGATCTCGTAAAGGCGGAACGGTGATATTGATCACGTTGACCCTGAAAAATAGGTCTTCACGGAAGCGCCCCTCCATCACGGTTTGTTCTAAATGGTCTCTGGTCGTAGCAATTACACGGGTATCTACCGCAACATCTCCATTGCCCCCCAATCGCGAAAACATACCATCTTGGAGGACTTGCAAGAGTTTCGCCTGGATGGAAATGTCTATCTCACCGATATCGTTCAGCAGGATCGTCCCCCCGTTAGCTAGCTCGAATTTCCCTGGCTTTTCCAAATGGGCTCCTGTGAAGGCCCCTTTTTCAAAGCCAAAAAGTTCACTCTCGAGTAGACCTTTGGGAATCGTCGCGCAATTCACTTTAATGAAAGGTTTGTCTTTCCGGTGAGAATTTAAATGAATGGCCTGAGCCAAAAGTTCTTTTCCCGTTCCACTCTCACCCTTAATTAAAACCGTGATATCCGTTTTGGCCACCTTGTCTATCGTCGCCTTGATCTTACCCATCTTAGAATTATGAGCGAAAAAGATTTGGAAAATGTCCTTCATGAGTATCAAAAAGAGCAATCTATATGCCAATAAGAGATTATTTCTTACCTGTCCACTAATCTCTTGAAAGTAAACAGATTCCTTTTATCTCTGATGGCAAATAGTGCTTTCTCCTTTCAAGAGATTGGGAAAAATATGGAAGAATAAATAGAAAAAGTGGAAAATCAATTCCATCCTCATCCATTTTTCTGTCGGGAGTAGAAAATTGATTCTCTTTTTCCAACGTCACGCCAGTAAGAATGAAATCGTTCATATTTGATTGTTACCACACCCGTTTGTCGATCGTTCTTTTTCCACATAGATGAAAAGTAAGGACAGATCTATTTATAAATCTTAGGGATTAAATCGCTTATCGAGGCTCGTTTCCTTAATCTTATAAAGAAGTGCCTTATAACTGATATTTAATTTAGTGGCGGCCTTCTTGCGGTTCCAATTCGTCGTCTCTAACGCTTCCAGGATCATCTCAGACTCAGCTTTCCTGATGGCTTCCTGGTGAACTTCTTTCAAAGAAGGCCAAATTTTCTTGGCCGGAGCTGTAATCTTCTTTTTTTCGGGGAGAGACTCTTCCTTGGTCACAGGAGTCAATTCCTCAGTGATCATTTCCTCGTTCCCCAGCACGACAAGCCTTTGGATGACATTTTCCAACTCCCGTACATTTCCCACCCAGTGGTGTTCGGAAAAAGCCTTCATT
>Ga0316624_10000234_pt1 | contig 17608 bp, 20 predicted proteins | sample OWC_Aug_N3_C1_D5_FD_207657 | JGI IMG/M metagenome (GOLD analysis project Ga0316624, IMG submission 207657) | Wetland soil microbial communities from Old Woman Creek delta, Ohio, United States - OWC_Aug_N3_C1_D5_A | ecosystem: Environmental > Terrestrial > Soil > Wetlands | place: USA: Ohio... | reverse complement strand
CGGATGCTACCGCATCCCGCCCACCCAACCGGCGTTACTCAAAATTGCACTTCATTCCTGAATCCGCCAATGCTTATTAATCGCCACCATTGCCGACGATCACGTGTCGGGTGGCGGCGACGGAGTTCGTGCTGGGCTACGTCGCCAGATCAAATGACGCTTTTTGCCAGGATGTATGTTGCCGCGATGACCAGGCTCCAGGCAAAGGCGCGCCTCAGGGTATCCGCGTGCAGCCGCCGGGCAAAGTGAGCACCGGTCAAACTGGAAATCACGGTGACCGTTGCGAAGGAGCCCATCAGGGCGTAATGGATCGGCACCGTCCCCATGTAGCCGACAAAACCGCTCACGGAATTCAGCGATACCACCGCCAGCGAAGTGCCGACTGCCCGCTTCATTGGCACACTTGCCAACAGCACCAGCGCAGGCACAATGAGGAAGCCACCACCCACCCCGACCACGCCAGCGAGCAAGCCGACACCGGCGCCGGCAGCGATCAGCAGGAAGATGTGGATTTCACGATCCGCATCCACGGCCGCGATGGCCGACTTGTGCAACATGCGGTAGGCCGCCATGTACATCACGACAGCAAACAGGCCAAGCTGGAAGCTCGCCGGCACAACCGCGCCGACGCGCGCACCGGCATAGGTGCCGACCATGCCGATGGGGCCGAATATGGCGGCGGCGCGCCAATCGACGTTGGCTGCGCGCCAGTGGGTCACGACCGAGATCACTGCGGTAATGGCGATGATGCCCAGGCCCATGGCGATGGCCTCCTTGGGCGGCAGGTGCAGCAGGTAAATCAACGCCGGCACGACGACAATGCCACCGCCGCTGCCAAAGATGCCCAGCGCAAAACCTGTGAGCATGCCGGAAAGTACTGCCAACACCATCATGATGATTCCCCTTCGTTGAGTAATTTGTCTATTTCAGCGTCGAGCGCCGCATGCAGGTCGTTGCCGACGGCGATATCGCTGGCACCCAATACCGTGACGATGTCATCAGGCATGACGATCACGCCGTCCGACGGCTTCAACGGGCTGCCGTTGATCCAGATCGACGGAAAGCCTTGCCCGTGGGCTTCGCGCACAGTGCTGATGTCCAAGTGGAATTGCGCGCCCAGGTGTTGCGCCAACGCCTGGCCGTAGCCGGTGTAGAGGCCGCAGCGGCCACCGGGAGGCGTTTGCGCGATTACGCGCACATCGAGCGTTTGGGGAGCGATAGTCGGGGCCGGCGACACCGCGACAGGATTGATGCGCGGGTGCGTCTCTTCGCCGAACAGCCAGAGCATTCCGCCAGACAGGAACATCGAGGCCGCCACGAACCAGAATGCGGCCTCCACCGAGCCGCTAAAGTGCGCGGCGATGCCCAGTCCCAGCGCGCCGATGCCGTAGCCGAGATCGCGCCAGAAGCGGTAGATGCCGATGGCGGAGCCGCGCCAGTTCGGATGGGAAATATCGGCTACCGCTGCCGAGAGATTCGGGTACAGCAAAGCCATGCCGACGCCGGAAACGGCAGCAGACAGCGACCACCATACCCTGCCCTCGCCGAACAGCATCAGCGCGACGCCTGCGCCGCAGATCCACATGCCAAGAACATTTGGCAGGTGACGCCCGATGTGGTCGGACAGTTTGCCGGTGAAGAATTGCGAGCCGCCCCAGACGAAACCATAGACGCCGACGATCCAGCCAATGTCGGGCAGGCTGGTGCCGCGCTGGTAGAGGAACACCGGATAGAATACCCAGACCAGTGCGTCAACGAACTTTTCCACCAGGCCGGCCTGGCTGATGGCAGCCAAACGCTTGTCGCGCCACGACACCAGCGTGAACACTTCCCATGTCGTCGGCTGCGCGCCAATGTTCGCCGGATAACGCGGCAGCGGCCCGCTGCTGATACCGGCCTTGTGTTTTGCCGCCTCGCTTTTCGCCCACGGCAGCGTGTCCTTGACCCACAGCAGGGTGAGCAGCATGGCCAGCAAGATCGTCGTCAGGCCGAACAGCAACAGCCCGCTCCTCGGACCCAGCATGGTCGCCAGATAGGCGGTGATGATGCCCGCCAGCGCGAGCCCGACATAGCCGGAGAATTCGTTGAGGCCGATGGTGAGGCCGCGCTGGTCAGCGCGGGTGATGTCCAGTTTGGAGGTTTGTGTCATCGACCAGGTGAGCCCCTGATTGATGCCGAGCAGCACGGTCGCCGCGACAATCCAGCTCCAGGACGGTGCAAAGTAAACCAGCACTGGAATAGGCAATGCCGCAATCCAGCCCAGCAGCAACACTTTCTTCCGCCCGATGCGCTCCGACAGTCGTCCGGCCACGAAATTGAGCGTGCCTTTCACCAGGCCGAATGCCACCACGAAAGCGGTAAGCAGCATGAACGAGTTTTTCGGTACGCCGAATTCGGACTCGGACAGTGCAGGCACCACCGTGCGCATCATGCCGATGGTAAAACCCACCAGCATGACTTGCAACAATTGATGCAGGAACTGATCGAGGTTGACGCGGATGCCGTGAGTCAGATTGTCGTGCGTCATCATCAGCCTGCGATGTTCGCCGCAACCATCTTGTCCATCTCGACCGGACGGGGCGGAATCACGCTGATCAGGCTTTCGACGAAGGCTTCCTTGCTCATCGACAGACTGGGGTTCCAGCGCTTCTCGAAGCCGATCGTCGAACTGGGCTTGCCGGACAATCCCGCGCCGCAGACGCTGCCAGCCTGGTGGCCGGGGAATATCTCAATTTCGCCGGGCAGGTGCAGCAACTTGGAATGGATGCTGTCGTAGAGTTGCGCCGCCATCTCTTTCTCGCGGCCCAGCAAATCGGGGCGGCCGATGGAGCCGACGAACAGCGTGTCGCCGGTGACGACGAACCAGGGCTGGTCGCCGCGACGCCCGTCGGTTACCTGCAAACAAATGCTGTCCGGCGTGTGGCCGGGAGTATGCAATACCTCGACGTTGACGTTGCCGAGATTCAGTACCTGTCCGTCACTCAGCGGCTCGAACTCGAATTTGACCCGGCCCTTGTCCGATGCATGCAGGCAATAGGGTGCGCCAACCATCTGCGCGAGTTTCCTGCCGCCGGAATAATGGTCGGCATGTACGTGGGTGTCGATGACGTAGTTGATGGTGACATTGGCTTTCTTCGCCTCCTCGATGTACCACTCCTCATCGCCCGCGACAACATCCACCGCCATGGATTTGCCCTTGGTGCCGCAGCCGAAGAAATAAGACAGTGAAGACTCTTTTGTTGCCAGTTGTTTGAAAAACATCGCGCTCTCCCTCTCCCTGTTGTTAAAGACCTATTGTTAAAACACCAGTACCTTGTCTGCCCACGCAGTCCACTCGGCCAGCTCCGCCAAGGTACTGCGGTGCGTCCCGTCGGCAATATCGCTCTCGCTCATGCCGCGCGCATCCATGCAGGTGCCGCAGATACCGACCTCGCCACCATGCCGGATTACATTACCAAGCATCGTTTCTACGTTGTAAAAACCTTGCGGCACCTTCTGATTGCGGTGAGAGGCTGACGCCCCGTCGCCGATCAGAAAGACGCGCACAGCGCTGCCTTCCTGCTTGGCCACGGCGCCCGCCAGGCGCAAACCGTTATAAGTGCGCTCGCTGCCGTAGGGGGCATCGTTGAGGATGAATAAGGTTTTCATGAGCGCCTTCCCGATTGAGATACAATCTAGCAAGTATTGGAATGATTAGAGCACCCATTGTTTGTTTATGTCAATCTGGTTTAGAGTATCAGCAACTTATTCCACCATTTAATGGATTGATCGCATGAAAGACGCCCGCAAGATCAAAGACCTGCTCTACGAACAGGTGGCGCGGATCGGCAAGGTTTTCTCCAGCCCCAAGCGGCTGGAGCTGATCGAATTGCTCTGCCAGGGGGAAAAGACGGTGGACACGCTGGCACGGGAAGCTTCCATCAGCGTGAAGCTGGCCAGCTCGCATCTGCGCGAATTGCGCATGGCGCACCTGGTTGAAACCGAGCGCCAAGGCAAAAATATTTACTACCGTCTCGCCGACAAATCGGTAGCCGATCTATGGGTACAGGTCCACACGCTGGCCGAAGAGCGGCTGGTCGAGTTGCAGCTGGCGTTGCAGAAGATCGCCACCCAACCCGATGATCTGGTACCCAACGATCGCGACAGCCTGATGAAGGCCGCGCGCAAGGGCGAGGTAGTGGTGCTCGATGTCAGGCCCGCGGAAGAATACCTGAATGCACATCTGCCGTTCGCAAGGTCGATCCCGCTGGAAGAGTTGCGCCAGCGGCTGGGAGAATTGCCACGCGACCGCGCCATCGTCGCCTACTGCCGGGGCCCCTATTGTCTTCTGGCGGTCGATGCCGTCGCGCTGCTCAAGAAGGAAGGCTATTCAGCCATCCATCTGCGCGATGGCGTAGCCGAGTGGGCAGTCAAGTAGCTCGTTACCCATTTAGCTTTAGCGCAACTTGATCTGACGCAAACTGTCCAACGACTGACCGTCAATTCGGGAGCCTGACCATGGACATGCGAAGCGTAATCTTCTTCCTGGCACTGCTGCCGCTCGGCCTGCTTTCAGCATGCGCCTCGTATAGCGGTTATGGGCTCAAGCCAGGCGTGTCGAACATTGATGACGTGGAGCGTGTCATGGGGCAGCCCGCCATGCGCTGGCAGAACGCGGACCACTCCGCCCAGCTCGCCTATCCACGCGGCCCGTCCGGGCTTCATACCTATATGGCGTTCATCGGGCCAGATGGCAAGCTGCAAAGCATCGACAATGTCCTCGACCCGAAATTTTTCGCCCGGATTCAGCCGGGGACAACAAAAGAGGAAGTGCTTCGCACTTTGGGACCTCCCGGCTGGACAACGCACTATACGAATCGCGACACGCTGGAGTGGGAGTGGCGTTTCTGCAATGTCTTTAATGAAGCGCAGCGTTTCGACGTACTGTTCGACAACACCACAGGAACAGTCCGCTCCACCCAGAGCCCGCCCGGCGACCGGCTGGGCTGGTGCACACGCCGGCCATGCATCTGCTCTCATTGATTGAGCTTAAACGACAGCGCCGTCATGCCGGCCAGCCTTCTATCCAACTTTCCCACAGGGGGAAAGAGCGATCGTCTCCTCTCCCGCCAGCGGGAGAGGATTGAGGAGAGGGATTAGCCCTCCGGCGGCGCGCAAAGCCCGCTGTTATTAATATTGCTGGATTCCGGGTCGAGCCCGGAATGACGAAAGTGATACCCAAGGAGGATTGCCGACCGTATGCGCCCCACCTTTCACCCCTCACTCGTCAACGACCCCTTCGGCGATCCGGCGCTGTTCGTCGATTTCCTGTTCGAACGCCGCGCCCTCCTCTTCGACCTGGGCGACATCCATGCATTGCCGCCGCGCAAACTGCTGCGCGTCTCGGACATCTTCGTCTCGCATTGCCACATGGATCACTTCATGGGCTTCGACTGGTTCCTGCGCATCTGCCTTGGGCGGGAGAGAGGGGTGCACCTGTACGGCCCGCCGGGTTTCCTGAATCAGGTTGAGGCCAAGCTTTCGGCCTACACGTGGAATCTGGTGCATCGCTACGAGAACGACTTCTCCATCACCGCAATCGAAGTGGCGGAGGACGGCACCGCACATCAGGCAGAATTCAGCGTTCGCAACGCCTTCCGCCGCGACGCGGAAACACAACTCGAATTGAATGACTTTATCCTTCTCGACACCCCCGGCTTTCGCGTCCGCTGCACGTTTCTCGACCACCTCACGCCCTGCCTCGCCTTCGCGCTGGAGGAGAAGCAGCACGTCAACATCTGGAAGAACTGCCTTGCCGAACGGGGGCTGCCTGTCGGCCACTGGCTGCAGGAACTCAAGCGCGCCGTGCTGGAAAGCCGCCCGCCGGATAGTCGAATTGAAGGTCCGGATGGCCGGCCGATGACGTTGAACGATCTCATGCCCTGCCTGCAGGTCGTTCCCGGCACCAAGCTCGCCTATGTAACGGACGCTGTCTATCACGAGCGCAACGCCGAGCGCATCGTGGCACTGGCCAAGAGCGCCGACATGCTTTTCATTGAGGCAGTGTTCGCGCATGAACTCGCCGCGCGCGCCCTGGAGAAATACCACCTTACCGCCGCCCAGGCCGGCTGGCTTGCGCGTCGGGCCGGGGCGAAGCTGGTGGTGCCGTTTCACCATTCGCCTATTTACCATGGGAAGGAAGCGTTGCTGCAGCAGGAACTGCAGGAGCACTTCGAGCGCGGCATCGCTCCGCATCGTGCCTAGCTCTGTCTCCCCGACGGCCGTGCACAGTACAGAGAACTCGCCCCTGAACCCAGTGACGCTGCAAGTCTCGACTGCAGTTCGGCCAAAGCAGCACTTCAATGTTGCGCTTCAGAACTTCCGCTGAATGGACATGGCGGACATACGAAAAATTAAAATTTCACTGAACTTGGAGCCAATGGTCGGCCAAGCGGCCACGGCGGGACGCATCCATTCGACTTTTGCCCGCGGTGGCGGTAGCATCGCCGCCCATTTTTATCGGCCCGGCTTTAGGCATCTCCCGCCCATGTCTGTTGAAACTCCCGCCCGCGCCTGCGGCATCGATTTCGGTACATCCAATTCCACGGCAGGCTGGCTGCGTTCTGGTCACCCTCCCTTGCTAGCCCTGGAAGACGGCAAAGTCACCTTGCCCTCCGTGATCTTTTTCAATGCCGACGAAAACACCGTAAGCGTCGGCCGGGCCGGCGTCAACGAATATCTGGAAGGCTACGAAGGCCGCCTGATGCGCGCCTTGAAGAGCCTCCTGGGCAGCAGCCTGATGGAAGGAAAGACCGAGGTGCAGGGGCGCTCGCTGCCCTACAAGGAATTACTGACCCAGTTCATCGCCGAACTCAAACGCCGGACCGAAGCGGCAGCGGATAGATCTTTCGACCTGGCCGTGCTTGGGCGGCCGGTATTTTTTGTGGACGACGATACCGCGGCCGACCGCAAGGCCGAGGCGACCCTTGAAGCTATCGCCCGCGCCAGCGGCTTCCGCGAGGTGAGCTTCCAGTACGAGCCCATCGCCGCGGCCTATCACTACGAACGTCAGATCGACCGCGAGGAACTGGTGTTGATCGCCGACATCGGCGGCGGCACCTCGGACTTTTCGCTGATCCGGCTCTCGCCACAACGAGCGCGGGTCGCGGATCGGCGCGACGATCTGTTGGCCAACGGCGGTGTGCACATCGGCGGCACCAACTTCGACCGGCAACTGAGCCTGGCCGGAGTGATGCCGTTGCTGGGCTACGGCAGCAAGCTCAAGCGCGGCTTGGAAATGCCCTCCAGCCACTACATGAACCTGGCCACCTGGCACACCATCAACCAAGCCTATACCCGCCGGACTTGGGCCGATCTGCAGGAGCTGTACCTGGATACCCAAGCGCCCGAAGCCATGGACCGGCTGTTCAAGCTGATCCGTGAACGCGCCGGCCATTGGCTGGCTGTGCAGGTGGAAGAAGCCAAGATCGCGCTGTCATCCGGCGATAGCGCGACTCTGCATTTGGATCGGCTGGAACCGGATCTGCGCCACACGCTGACCAGGATCGAGTTTGAACAGGCGTCAGCACAGTTGGTGGAAAAGATTGCCATCACCCTGAGCACTTTGTTGGCAAAGGCCGATGTGCGTTGTGAGGCGGTGGATACGGTGTTTTTCACCGGTGGTGCCAGCGGCGTACCGCTGCTGCGCGAACGCATCGCCGCCCTGCTGCCCCAAGCACGGCGCATAGAAGGCGACTTGTTCGGCAGCATCGGCGCAGGCCTCGCGGTAGAAGCACAACGCCGCTTCGGCTGACGATACACCCGGCGACTGCCCCTCGGCCTTAGGAGCCATTCAGCAAGACTCGAATGTAGTGCAGGCGAATGGCCGGCTTTTGAGTAGGATCTTTTCTGGAAAAAACAGAGAAACAGATTTGAGTGTCGGCTTCCAGAAGACCCATAAGAGACATTGAGCGTTCCCAGAAACTGACATTCACCGTGAAGTGAAGCATTATTTCTTTAAAACCTCATCAATTTCTTTAGAAATATGTTTATGCATTTTCACTCTATCGAATATCGTGTAACCAAATGAGTCTTTAAGGTGTTTATTTGCACCATGCACTAATAAATATTGGACACACTTCAGCCTATTTTGCATGACACAAAAGTGAAGCGCTGTTTCAGGATATTGATCTCCGCTTAGCTTATTAATATCGGCGCCATATTCTAGTAGCACACTTGCGATATCATATTTTTCTAGCTCAATGGCTCGATAAAAAATCGTCTTGCCATCTTCGTCCTTTGTATTTGGGTCCGCTTTTAATGCGAGAAGATTGTTAACGATCTGGTATTTTTCTTTGTCGAGCGCCCAAAATAAAGCCGTCTTGCCCCAGTTATCTTTTAACTCTAAATCCTTACGACTCTTAGCGCACTTTGATATTTCTTCGATCTCGCCATCGCGCACTAGACAATGCAATGGCATTTTTCCGCAGTCCAATTCGGATTTTATTCGCAACGTATTGAAATTGCTGTTCTCGGTATTTAGGTAATTTTGTGATATCGCAAGAACAATCAGCTTAAACAATACAATTGCAGCTCCTGCGCCGACCAATGCTGTCGTTATTAAGCTACGCTTGTTCATATTTTTGGTGCATGCGGGCAGCCATTTCAGTCATTCGCGATGCCCGCCAATCGCAATGCGACGAATCCGCTCAATGTCTTCTCGCACTTTTTCCACATTGCGCATCTGATTACCAACGGCGAACTTCTTGCTCCCACTTATTCCTGCCACTCGCAACGGATGGGGTGGGACGATTTGGCGCCATACCTCATCAGACACCTTCAACTCCAGCAGCACAGGCTTCGATGATGCCTTCCCCACCGACGACTCGCCCACTTCACTCCATGGTACGAACGTGTACTCCCACCGCATGTTCCCAATGTAAATGCCTTTGCGATCAGCAGCGAAATACACCCACTTTTTGAATAAATTGGGGCCTGATAGGCCGGCCAACATCGTTCCCAACAAAATCACCGCCATAAGGTAGTGGGGGACCTCGAGCCCCCCAGAACGGTATAGGGTATAAAGCCAGACAAACCCAGCTGGCGGCGCAAGAACTACCATTACCGCCAACAACCACTGCGCCAGTGCGGGGGGTGACAAAACGTAATATGGCTCGTCGAGCCTTGGCAGCGTTTCCGGTAGCTTCATAGCGATATGGCTAGATTCTTCTGTGTGTAGTTATTGCACATTTTGGGACGGTTCTTATTGGAGCAACGCAGGGCCAACATCCCCGAATTGCCTGGCCCGAAGCGGCCCCACGTGCATGACACTTATTGGTCAGGGCACTCAGAGCGCCATGCTACCGCAAAGCGGCCATAGGTGGAGGTTGAATGACATATGGCGCGCGAGGGAGCGACTGACCGGAGGTCAGCCGCAAAAACCCATTGGTTATATCTCGGTTTGTTCGGAAATCTCCAGTGCATCGTCAACTTCAATCCCCAAGTACCGCACAGTGCTTTCCAACTTCGAGTGGCCCAGCAACGGTTGCACTGCCCGCAAGTTTTTGGTTCGCCGGTAAATCAGAGTAGCCTTGGTTCGGCGCATCGTATGTGTGCCATAGGCGGTGGAATTAAGACCAATAGCGGCGACCCATCGATGAACGATCCTGGCGTATTGCCGGTTGAAATATGCGGAGAGTTTTGCAGCCGACTTGGGAACAAGTACTGTTCCGACTTCAGATTAGCCTTGGCAATCCATGCGGCGACCGCATTTCCGGTATCTTCCGTCAGCTCAAACTGCACTGGCCTCTGCGTCTTTCGTTGGATGACCATCGCCCGCGCCAACATCTGGTTGCCGTGAGCAACGTCCCGGACTCGTAGGTTGACCAGATCACAACCTCGCAGCTTGCTGTCGATGGCCAGGTTAAGCATCGCCAGGTTGCCGGCGTCCGCTTTGGGATATCCTTAGGGTGTGAGTGCTCCCGGCCAGAGTAGCGGACACATTCGTACGTAATGCAAAATTCCGATCTCTCTGAAATGGAAGCGCCCCCAGAGCAGGGGGAGGTATATAACCTGAGCTGTCGTTTTGCCATGGACTTCATCAAATGAACATGTCGGTAGAACAATTCAATATGCGAATAAAGAAACTGACCCAGTGGGCGGGCGATAACAGCGGCACAGTGGAAAGTTATAGAAGCCTCGCTGCCATCATTGTCGGATTGCTATGTATGTTTATTGCCTATCAAATCGGCAATGCACATTTCCACCTCATACTAGAGGGGGTAAAGGCACAAGGAAGAATTGTTGACCACAAACAGTATTCTTCCAGTACCAAAGGGCCAACGTCCATCTCATACATTCCCATCGTCGAATTTCAAATCGAGAACAGAATTGTGCGATTTACCGATTGGAAAGGTAGTCAGTCAACATCCTTGGATCCGGTGCCCATAATCTACAATTCCGACGATCCGTCTGAAGCCATGATTGATAGGCCAATCTGGAACTGGATGCCATGGGCTCCCATCTTCTTCGCAGGCCTTTTCTTGGTGTTGGTTTCTATCAAGAATTGGCTGAAATTTAGTAGAGCCAAACCTTATGGACAGTTGAATGAACTCAAAGCGAGATTGCCCGAGCTTAGGTTACCTGAACCTGAATTACCCGACTTGGACGACCCCATTGCACGCAAAGTTAGTTGGGATCCTGCAAAGCTTGGCGGGGCGAATTTCAGGACGCAGAAGATGAAGGTATCAGGAAACCAAATTGTTATAGAAAGGACCGGTAGCGCAATCCTGTTCTGCCTGTTTTTTGCTTTACTAGGTTTAGTTGGACAAGTGGCAGGCGGCCTACTAATTTTCTTAAATAGCGAACTTGCTGGCGGCGTATTTATGATCGTCTTGGGAGTGCTTTTTGACGTGGTGGCGGCACTATTGCTAATACTAATAGGGAATAGAAAAGTCATCTTCGACAAATTGGCTGGCGTGTATTTTCGGGGCAAAGCATTTGACCATTCCACTTCGTCTCATCGCTCGCAGCAGGGGCGACTAGCAGACATACATGCAATTCAGCTAGTCAATGAGAAGATTAGATCGAACCCGGCCAATGGCGACTTGAGCACTTATACAAGCTACGAGATGAATCTGGTTTTCAAGGATGGAGACCGGTTAAATGTCATGGATCATGGCATTGAGAAAGATATAGAGGAATCTGCCAGACAGCTTGGAAGTTACTTGGGTGTGCCAATTTGGCGGCAGCTGTCCGAAACGGGCTCTAATGGCTCCTGGAACGGCAAGAGGGTGTAGGGGCGTTAACCGCCAAAAGCCACTCAAAAATCTCAAACTAATGGAGGCGCTTAATAGTGATCCAAGTCTTGGATGGGATCAGCGTGAACTTACATATAAGGAGACAGAATGGGCCGCACAGTTCGGTGTTGAAAGGCAGTTGAACGTGGTGCATCTATTTCTCGACGATAGCCGATCACTCATAATAAAAACGACCTCCGACAAGGCTGGTTTAGCTTTATTCCTTATTCCATTTTCCGAATCAAGAACATATCAAGTGAAGCTAGTTCGGGCCGATGCTTCATGGCTATGGTAACGAAGCGTTATCCGAACTCACTGGAATTCGACCACCCGACGAAAGCGATCATGTCTTCTTTTACCGGACTCTATGTTCAACGAGACAGCACTGGCGTCATTTGCGACGTGCACGTCATTGACGCAGCTGGAAACCAGAATTCATTGGATCCAGAAGTCTATTTACAAAGTGGAACTCAACCGCCAATCGATCAGCTGCCCGACTTCGGCGAGAATTTCGTTGCGCCCTATCGCGTGGTTAAAGAGCGAACACTTATATCAGTTGTCGGCTGGGCCACAATTGCTGCAGCAATTGTGGCTCTAATAGCGGCCACTCTGTCCATACAATATGACTGTTATGGTGTTCCACAAAACTCTGAACAATGTCTTTGGGCTCGATCGCTTTTTCTGGTGACATCAGGCATATTCCTTTTCATTGCGTGGCCAATATGCTTTGTCGTCGGTTTGGCTTTGTGGTGGTGGAGGGATCTAGATCGCTAACTCCCGGTCAAGCAGACCCGCGAAAAAGCGCACGGTCGCACTGCGGCCACCAGTAGCGTTCGGCATTGCCAACGCGTAGTCCCTTAGAATTCATTGTGCAACTGCGGTCACGGTTGCAGTGGGTTACAGTGGACGCAAAACAAGGGGTACATAATGAAACAGTATTCAAAATTCCAAAATGCGATTGAAATCGCAAAGGCGAAAGTCATTATCGGAAATTGGGTTGGAATAAAGATCGCCGAAGGAAAGGATGATTACGAAATCACCATTGGAAACTCTCCTACCGAAAAATATCCGTACTACCCTTATTCAGCGAAGGTCCTAATTGCGAAGAAATCTCAGGTGTTAACCAAGTTGCTGTCGGCTTCTGAGTAAAGAAATGTTCGCATTTCCTATTGGAAATATCCCCATGAAATATACATGCATTATCGCTGCCTTCTTATCCCTATTGATGTCCAATTCCAGCTTTGCGGATGTGCGAATGAGGCTCATGTTCGACGGCGCACTATGGGCGCCCAAGGCAAACCCTGAATTCGCTTGTCTGGACGATGCCAAACAGCAGTGGTTTGATTGCGGCCTCGCTCAAACTGGAGAACCTGGCGAATACAGGCGACGCAACAACTTGGCTCCTGGTTCCTACGTAATACTGATCGGGGTCGATGCAAATCGGAATAATCTCAAGAATATGCCCGGAGATTGGCGTGCCGATTATCGATTCAAAATCGCACCTGACAGTGACGAGCAGATTGTTGATGTGCCCATAACCAAGCTCATTCATCTGGTGAAGCCCCAGTCAAACGATGGCCCCATGGAGGGGGCGCTGGGTGATAACTGCAGGAACAAGCCACGCTTTATTCCGGCCGGAGATCCCTGGACGAAAGAGTTAACGATCCCGTTTGAGTGGGAATCGGTTATAAAAGGCGCTACCTACAAGATTTCGGTTGTGCGCAGGCACTGTGAGACGTACGGGGATCTCGGCGTGTTTCGCCGGTTTGAAACAAATGCCCCCTCCCTTGCAGTGACGTTGCCCCCCAATGCGGATGACGAGTATTACGCGATCTTTATCTCCGCCTTCAAGGACGGACGTTTTATTGGCGATTTTCTGACCTATGACGCAGGCATGCAATCCTGGAGCTATGGCTTCAAGGTCGCGCCGGTTTCAACGCCGGCGTCATACTACATCGCAGCGGCATGTATTGCTTTGCTGCTGGTGCTGCTGTGGTTCGCTCTGGGCTATCTTGGCCTGGGAATATGGTCGCGGTTACTGATCCAGTTTCTCCTGATTCTTGGCGTGGTTCTGGGTCAGCAGAAGATTCCCAATGCGAACTCGCTGCCACCTTACAAGTATTTTGATGTTCCACCTGTGTTTCCGGTCGCTGCTGCGCTACCGGAAGCCAAAGTGGAGCAAGCTCAGGCTAAGGCTGTTTACGCCTACTCATGGGGCAAGGAAGTACCCAAGCCGCGCTGGTGGAAGGCGGTTGTTCCTCAACGCACCATCAACAACTATGGCGAGTTGCAACTGTGGTGGCAAAGCCAGGATTCAGGAACGAAAGCAAGACGGGAATTCTTCAAGGCGATCTACGAGGCCATTGAACGCCACCCGGAGGATGAGCATCTGGCGGTTACCGGAATGGATTACCTGTTCTATCTTGCTGATGATCAGAAGTCCTTGTTGCAGGTGGGCAGGATTGCCATTGAACACCATCTCAATTACGTTCAGAGGACCGACAACTGCGCTGGTTGCGCTGCCGGCGACACGATCGCACAAATCGCAAATAGTTATGCGCGCATCCTTGCCCAGGCAAAAGGGCCCACGAAGGCAATCGCAATGCTGGAGTCAGTTCTTGCAGCCCGTGAAAAGGATATGAGCGTCTACGCGGCTGCCGATTCGTATATTACCCTTGTCGATTTCTTGTATCGAGTTAAGCGCATGAAAAATGCGCGGGAGAGACTGGATCATGCTCTGACTGCCTTCAGCGGCACAAATCGAATCGAGCAATTGAAAGAATTGGATAGACTTATCCCTAGATTCTCGAAAACGAAGAGCTGATCATTGCTGCCTGTCGTTAACTTGCCATTTAACAATAGAAAGGAAACTCATGAAATTCTTGCCTGTGATCACATTTGCCGCGAGCGCCATACTCCCCCTTTATGCAGATGCGGCGGAAATCCAGACGCCCCAACCAAAGGCGTTTACCGCTAAGGTCGCAAACGTTCGGCTCAGTGCTCGTTTGGCAACGCAAGGAAAGAAGCAAGATGACACTGTTGCGGTTACTGTGCCAGCTATCATCTTCGCGAAGCCAATTGAAATAGCCGATGCGCGTAGCGTGAATAAGCACGCTATTCCAGAGGTAGATACGCTTATTCAGTACACGAAGGCAAACATCCACGGCAGCGCCGAGGAGATTCTGTCTTTCTGGCTGCCTGAGGAGAGGGCCGGCAAATCCGCACTTTTGAGTCAGCCCAAAATATTTCAGGCAAATCGCGACTACCACATGAAAAGCCCGGGCCTGTCGATCATCGGCCTGGTGTTTCAGTCGCAGACAACTTCGGTATTGATTAAAAGGAGTGCTGGTGTCGTGGGCGTAACGCTTGCAAGGAAAGATAGTCGGTTCTATCTGACAGATCATCCGAGCAATGATCTGGAACTCGCCATCATCGAGTCCTCTTTCACGTCAAACTAATGGATTACCGAGGGATAATGATGCAATACCTAGCGGCGTTTCTTGTCTGTCTGACAGCCTCTCTTTCCGCCCTTGCTCAAGATGCGCACTCTCCTCAAGAGCTAGCAACTCAGATCCAAGCTCTAATTGAAACAAAAGACACTAACGGTATCGTCAGGCTGGTTCATTCAAGCGCAGAACCAGCCTCAGTGGACCGCCTTAAGTCAACACTCGCTGCGTATGTGGGAGCCACGAATTTGAAGGTTTATCCCATCTCAAAGGACGACAAAGAGGCTGTTAGACAGTTCTTGGCGAGTCTCCCAGCTCCTTCTTCCATTAAGCCACTGGAAGAGCGAGTAAAGAAATTTGCTGATAACGGCTGGGTTTTCCAGCTTGAACCACTCGGCGATCTTGTCATCTCCGGTAAGCGCGTCGATGCGCCATCTAGCGAGAGCATCACTTCTGTGGTCTACGGGGAGCAGGACGGAAAATATCTGGTCATCTTTGCGAAACGAAGATAAATGATGAAATTTGCCAGGCAGGTCATACTTAATATTGGCGTTGGCATATCCCAGTCTCTCGTGGCGTGGAAACGACTCGATTATTTATGAATACGTGGAGAAGAATCGAGAAGAGGGCTCTGAGCCCGGATTTGTTATTTCGAAAGCCGAAGGTGAATTGGGCTTCGACAACAAGCCTGATGTTGCGGCCCTGTACGCCTACCAAATTGGCGAATCCCGTAATGGGAAAAACATTGAAGGTTGAGCACTTGAAACAAAACACCTGTGGCGGAGCGAAGACCGTCATGTCCTGCAGGTGAATACATGCTGGCTACTTTGGGTTCAAGCGAGAAGTACTACTACGAGACCCCAATGTGGGCCGTAGCCGTGCTGTGCTCTATCGCGCTAGTGCTCTCCCTTCTTTTCTTCACTGCATTTCATTACTGGGACCAGTGGGGAAGCGGAGGGCCGAGAATCATTAAGTGGTTCGTGTTCATCATTGGGCTGGGGTTTCTAGTCGCCGGAACTAGACCAAGAAACTGGAAACCATGGAGATATTTCTTTGCAGATAGCCATGGCATGCACTTTCCGTCTGAATGCCCGGAAACGAAATACACGCAGTGGCTGCTGGTTCCGTGGACGCACGTCGGAATTATTAAGGAAGAAATATTTCTCAATCGCTACAAGGGGCCGTCGATCGAGCTTCAACTAAAGGATTACGAAATTGATCGGTTCTTTCGCGATGTTAGGCTAACGAAAATGTTTTTCGGCAAGCCGGATCGAGAAAATGGATTCTTCAAAGTCGGTTACAGCAATGCATTTAGAGACACTGACAACGCTGTTCGCGTGCTGAATGAGTTCAAGTCGAGGCAGCCATAACAGGAAGTTTCAGCCGGCGTCTAGTACCTAGTAGCGCTGCAAAGGGATTCGTATCTCAAACATAAGGGGAGGAATGATGCGTTTTCAATATTGGGTGGGGATGGCGCTGCTTTTTTGCATGGCGGCAGGGAGCGCGCGTGCCGATGACCTCGTCGCGCTGGTGTACGGGCAGGATGTTCACCGCGCCGACATTTCGATTCCCACAAACGAGCTGGAACGCTGGAAGGGGATCAAGACCGAAAAGGAAATCGCGGAGCTCCAGCAGAAGACCCAGCGCTTCCGGCTGTTGCAGATCATCCTCGGGCACGCATCTGCCGCCATCCTGGGGAAAGCCAGCTTGGAGCCCACCGAGGATGAAATGCATTCGTTCCGGAGCGCGATTCCCGAAACGAAGGAAATGGCGGCGATCAGATCGAAACTCACGCCCGAGCAGCGCAAGAACGCCGACGCCGGCCTCCAGAGGGCCGCGTACGAAATGGTGCGGGTGTGGAAACTCAACAAGCGGCTCTATCAGAAGTACGGCGGCCGCGTGGCATTTCAGCAGGCCGGGCCGGAGCCGGTGGATGCCTACCTGATGTTTTTCGAGGACATCGTCAAAAGCGGGAAAGTCGAAATCGTGGCGCCCGAATTCAAGTCCGTTCTGACTGACATGCCGGTTGCCAAGAACCAGCTGTACATGAAGGAAAAAGATGCGAGGACCGCGTTCGATACGCCATGGTGGGTGAAGAAGAAGCAGTAGCGGAGGGCTATCCGGTGCTGACCGTCCACCATGGGTACGACGCCTTGCGCCTTCCACGCGAACGTGGCAACGCCGATGCTGTCGGCGTCCTCAACGCGATCAAGTCCACCGCCAGGTAGCGCTTCGAACTCGGGGCTCCAGCCGGAATGTAAACGGCGCTTTGGAGAGGCTAATGTCGGCTTAGGGTTAGGTGCTGACGGCCATCTTTTCTTGAAGCCGACACTCAAATCTGTTTCACAGTTTTTCTCCAGAAAAGGTACTACTCAAAAGCGGCCATTCGCCCGCACTACATTTCGAGTCTTGCTGAATGGCTCCTAAGGCCGATCCTCGGACAATGACTGTCAGATGAAGTCTGAGTTACTACTATTTAGCCGTCTCGACAAAACGGTAAGTCGCGTGACAAGCGGTGCAGTTGTTCATTGCCACGCTCAAATTGGCAACCACGCGATTGGCGTCCTGGTATTTCTCGGCATCGGCGGCAATGTCATCGAATTTCTTGCGGGTATCAAAACCGAGCGCTTTCATCTCCACCGGCAGCTTTCTGAATAGCGAACCCGGCGTTGTTGCCTCCGCCGCCATTCCGGATGCCTTGGCCGATTTGACTACCGCAGCAAAATCTTTTTCGGATGCCGCAGCCAATATGCCCTGTGAGCTTTGCAGCCATACGCGCATCTCGTTCAGCAACGCATTACGCTCGTCTTTGCTGAGCAATACCGCCAGACGGCCATCCTCGGACGGCTGCACCTCGCCCACGGTGAATTTGTACCCGAATATGGC
>Ga0316624_10000233_pt1 | contig 17731 bp, 19 predicted proteins | sample OWC_Aug_N3_C1_D5_FD_207657 | JGI IMG/M metagenome (GOLD analysis project Ga0316624, IMG submission 207657) | Wetland soil microbial communities from Old Woman Creek delta, Ohio, United States - OWC_Aug_N3_C1_D5_A | ecosystem: Environmental > Terrestrial > Soil > Wetlands | place: USA: Ohio... | reverse complement strand
CAAGGATCCTGATACCTATCAGGGCTTCGATCCGGCCGAAGTCGGCCGCCAGTCCAAACTGGTGGTCGGCAAGCATTCCGGCGCGCACGGCGTCATCGCTGCCTACGCCACCATGGGACTCAACTTGAGCCAGGCTGAAGCGCGCGCGCTGCTGCCGGACATTCGCAGTTTCGCCGAGCGCGCCAAACGCTCACCGGCCGATCAGGAACTGCTGTTCCTGTACCAGCGCTACATCGGGCGCACCCAGCCCGGTGCTGCGCACTAGGGGCGCAGCATGGAAGACGTAATGACAGCCGAGATAGAAAAGCTAGCGCAGCCTTCATTGCTGCGGCTGCTGCGCGAAGACGTGAGCTGCGTGTTCCAGCGCGACCCGGCGGCGCGCTCGCGTTTCGAGGTTCTGACCACCTATCCCGGCGTGCACGCCATCCTGCTGCAGCGCATCGCGCACCGCCTGTGGCGGTTCGGCCTGCGCTATCCAGCGCGTTTGCTGTCGTGGTTCGCGCGCCTCGTCACCAACATCGACATCCATCCCGGCGCCACCATCGGCCGGCGCTTCTTCATCGACCACGGCGCCGGCGTGGTGATCGGCGAGACCGCCGAGATCGGCGACGACGTCACGCTGTATCACGGTGTCACCTTGGGCGGCACCACCTGGAACAAGGGCAAACGCCATCCCACCTTGGGCGACGGCGTGGTGGTCGGCGCCGGCGCGAAGATCCTCGGCGCCATCACGCTGGGTGCGCAAGTGCGCGTCGGCGCGAACTCGGTGGTGGTGAAGGATGTGCCTTCGCACCGCACCGTGGTCGGCATTCCGGCCAAGATCGTGCTGCGCACCGAAGAGGCGGGTACGGACAGCAGCGTTGTTTCATTTATTGGCGGCATCAACCTCGATCATCACCTGATTCCCGATCCGGTCGGCCGCGCCATCGCCTGCCTGATGGAACGCATCGAAGTGCTGGAAGGGCAGCTGCGCAAGCGGGACGAACCGGTTGACGGCCAATGCCGCAGCTGCGATGCGGACGAACTGTGCGGCATCGAAGTGGCGCGCACCGGCAGGAAGTCGGCAAGCTGAACTGCACGGATAAACGGAGGGACGGCAAGGCGCTGCTGGATATGCCGTACCCGTCGATGGATGCTGAGATCAATACGGAAAGGAACGCGGAATGGACACACTGACACTGGACGAGGCAATGGAAGAACTGGCTTCCGCCGAAGACTTCCTCAACTACTTCGGCATCGCATACGAACCGGCGGTGGTGCAGGTGAACCGCCTGCACATCCTGCAGCGCTTCCACAACTACCTGGCCAAGGCGAGTCTGTCGGAAGAAGAATCCGTGCGCCGCGTTGTCTACACCACGCTGCTGACGCAGGCCTACCAGGATTTCGTGAAATCTGACGCGCTGACCGAAAAAGTGTTCAAGGTGTTCCACATGCACGAACCGCAGGTGAAGTTCGTGCCGATCAGTTCCATCACGGTGAACAAAGCGGGGTCGTGATGAATCAGGAACTTCTACCCCCATCCCAACCTTCCCCCTGCAAAGGGGAAGGAGCAGCATTCCCTCCCCCTTGCAGGGGGAGTGCTAGGGAGGGGGCGGACTCCGAAAATAATACGATTATGTTGAAGGTGCCCCATGCTGCCTAAATTCGAATTCGGCGACGAAGTCCGCATCGTGCGCAACGTGCGCAACGACGGCACCTATCCCGGCGTGCCCACCGGCACGCTGCTGATCCGGCGCGGCTCCACCGGTTTCGTCATGAACGTCGGCACCTTCCTGCAGGACCAGCTCATCTACACCGTCAATTTCCTTGAGCAGAACAAGATCGTCGGTTTCCGCGAAGAGGAGCTCATCGGCATCGACGAGCCGTGGATCCCCAGCAAGTTCGAGTGCCGCGAAAAGGTGCGCAGCAGGGCCACACTGGCTGTGAGCGGCAAAGTGCGCGTCACCCCCGGAACGGAAGGCGAGATACTGAAAGTCTGGCGCAATGGGAGCGACGGCGTGCAGTACCACGTGATCTTTCACGATCGGGTTCTGCAGGTACCCGAGGCTTCATTGGAAGCGGTGCATGTCTATAACGACGAAGAGGTGACAGATGTCACACGTTATTGAATCCGGCGTGGCCTACCTCGTGCTCAAGGCCGCGCAAAAACTCTACAGCAAGGCGCCTGCCGCCCTGCAGCCGGCCGAGTTCGAGCGCGTGCGGGCCATGGCGCAGCGCCAACACCAACTCGAAGCGCGCATCCTTGCCGCTCCCGAAGCACGCGATGTCATGGTGCCAACCCCGACCTTGCAGGCTGCGCTGCAGGAGATTCGCGGGCGTTATCCGAACGAGGAGGATTTCGCCAACGATCTCGCACAGAACGGGCTGGACGAAGGCAGCTTCGCCACCGCGCTGGAACGCGAGCTAAAGGTCGAAGCCATCCTGGAAAAAGTCGGCACACAGGCCGCCAAGGTAAGCGACATGGATGTGGAACTGTATTACCAATACCACCCCGAACAATTCCGCCGCCCCGAGACACGGCTGGCGCGCCACATTCTTATCACCATAAACGACACCATCGCCGAGAACACAAGAGTAGCGGCGCGCAAACGCATCGATGAGATCGCCGCCCGCCTGGCGAAAGAACCGCAGCGCTTCGAAGAACAGGCGCTCAAACATTCCGAATGCCCGACCGCGCTGGATGGCGGCAAACTGGGCGACCTGCCACGCGGCAAACTTTTCGCGGAACTGGACAAGGCACTATTCGAATTGAAAGCGGGCGAGGTGAGCGGCGTGCTGGAATCCGAACTCGGCTTCCACGTCCTGCGCTGCGACGCGATCACCGAAGCAGGCGTGCTGAGCTATGACCAAGCCAAGCAGCACATCCGCAAACTGATGGAACAGAAGCGCAAACGGGTTTGTCAGCAGGCGTGGGTTAAGGGGTTGCTGGAGGCGAAGTAGGGTTGCTCCAGAATTTGTAGGGCGGGTTAGCGCAGCGGTGCGTGTGTTGTTGGGGCTTTAGCCCCGTACAACCACGGCCTGCTCCTTGCGGGTGAAACCCGCCGGATGGTTAAAACATTCGGCGCATTACGCCTTGCGGCTAATGCGACCTACGCGAGCTAGGCTAACCCACTACATTTCGAAGTTTTTTCGGATCTGATTTTTTTAAAAGATCCGCATTGCGAGAAGACTTATAGATCTTTACCTGTGCTACCCCATCAGGATACAAGCCACGATTTTTTATGAATTCAAATGATCTCGAATCGAAAGAGCAAAGCAACGGACAATTCGCAGCCCCTAGTAGGGCGATTATGTGTTGATCATCACAATCAGTATTATCCGTTAGCTGACGCACTTTCTTTTCAGTCCTATCAACAGCACTGTCGTTAATTGCTATTGCCTGTCCTGCGTCCCTCATTTTATTTACAAGACGGATAGAGCGGTACCCAAGTTCTTTCTTGTACTTGCTTCCGCCGAACACCAGAAATCCCTTTCCATCTTCGATCCATTTCTTCACCGGCGAGTAATCTGCATGTCGAGCGTTATCTTCGTTAAAGACCATAGATAAGACATTTACGTCAATTACGATACACATGATCAAATGTCCAGAAGTTTCATTTCTTCGTTAATGAAGAAACTGCGAAATTCTTTAGGCTGTTCTTTCGGATACAAACCATCATTGGATATTGGAAGCACATGTGCCTTATTTCCTTTAGCCGTTCTCACGAAAAAAACCACTTGAGAGTCCGGCGGATTGTTTCCCTTACTCATAGACAAGCGGTATCTATCTATTAGATAGTCTGAATGGGTCTCAATAAAAAAGGCATGCCCGCGCTCTTTTGCAAGTTCAAAGATCAAACCGCCAAGCGCCGCTTGTGCTTTGGGATGAAGATGGACTTCCGGCTGCTGGACTGCGAACGTTTGCCTCTTCTCGCTGGTCAAAAATTCGACGACTAGTGGCAATGCCTGAGACACTCCGTAGCCAACATTGTTAATATTGAGTTCAGCACCAGAGAACTTGACCAACAGTTCAAACGGCGTCTGACTTCCCTTGCCAAACGTATGAGCAATAACTGTCTCGAACAAACCACTTGAGTTCCCAAATTCCTCAAGACTTTTTGCGAATTTTGAAGAGCGTGTTCTAGACTTGAGCGCTTCGCGAAGCAACATCGGAGAATGTTCACCTTCAGGTGAATAGTTGCGCTTCATTCCTTCATAGAACCTTTTGGGTTTAGTACGAATGGGCGCAAACCAAGTTATGCCCATATCCAATGGCATGCGAGTTTTGAAGGCATATCTTGGTTTCTTTTCGGCATTGCTATGGAGATCCAGCGCAACTGAGATTGCAATAGAGAGCGGCAAGTCGGCGGAAATAGTCTTAGGTATCGTCTTTAGCCCGCGGATGTCACGCTCGGAATTTATGATTTTCCGAAATTCCGCTATAGCCTCACCCTCAGATGCAAAATCCGAATTGAAATCGCGTACCCTGAATTTTGTCCTAGAACTCTCGAATACGAGTGTTGTCAGCTGATTGTCTGCGAGTTGCGAGTGTTGAGATAGCTTAGGGGCGCCGTTCTTCTCCGCGAACGTATGAATATTGAAGGCCAGTTCAATTCGCCCTGACTTGTCACTTTTCTTCGTGTTAACTACACCAACCTGAAGATCAGTTTTATCTTCCGCCCAAGCAGAAACAATATCATTGAATCCGCCAAGATCGAGTTCATCCTGAAATGAAAAATCTGGCATGAACCAAAACTGCGGCTGTGAAGCCAAGGTTAGCAGGGACAGGAAAGAACTTTTCCCCGTACTATTCTCTCCGACAAGAAAATTCGTCTGACGCAATGGAATCACCGTGTCGGTAAATCCCCGGAAATTGTTCATATAGATGTAACGCATGAGCCCTCCGCACTTACAGAAGGCCGCAATGTACCGGAGTAAATTTGTTTTGACTACTCACGAAAATTATCGGGGGGCGGCCCGCCAGCTGAAACAGTGTCCGTGCCTGATCTTCACATGACTGGCGAGTGGTTGTATCCAGCTTCTTCAGCCAGGGGACAGGTATTGCCTCCAGCCCATACACCGCTCCTGCCAGCATTCCCGCGATCGCCCCGGTCGTATCCGCATCGCCGCCGCGATTGACCACATCGACCAGGCAATCGCGAAAGTTATCGGTATCGAAGAAACTCTGGAACACCGCCTGCATCGTGTCGACGATATAGCCGCCGGGATTCTGGCTTTGCTTCACTGCGCGAAACCGGTAAGCAGGATGCGCGGCGACGAGCGGGTGGGCATGCCGGTGCAGCAGGTGGTTCTTGTCGGCGCCGCGCAATGCATCCTGCACCATGAACACCAGGCATTCGCATGCGGCATCCGAGAGGGCGCAGTGGTGGGTGACGTGAGCCTGTGCGCGGCAGACAGCGCGCACGGCCTCTTCCGCCTGGTCGAAGGTGGCGAGGGCGACGGGCAGCACGCGCATCGCGGCGCCGTTGCCGGCATCGTGGTCGGAGTAGGGCGCTTCCGGGTTGCCAGTCTTGCGGAACTGCAGCAGATTGCGCCGTACGGTATTGCCGATGTCCACGGGCTTGGCGCGCATCCAGTCGTCGAACGCTTTCGCTGCGGCGAGCGCATCCACCTTGCCGTGTGTGAGGATGGCGTTGCCCAGCGCGAGCGACATGGTGGTGTCGTCGGTGACCTGGCCTGGTTTCAAATGCAGCCAGCCGCCGCCGCGCAGGGTGTCGTGGGTGCCGTATTGCGCCGCGATTTCGCGCGGTGTCATGAATTCCACCGTCGCACCGAGCGCGTCGCCGATGGCGAGGCCGAGATAGGCGGCAATGGCGCGGTCGGTGGCTGTCATGGAAGAAAACCTGTCATTCCGGCGCAGATCGGAATCCCGTGGCTATAAAATTCCCCGCGAAGCGGGAGGGAACCAGCGTCGACCGCTGTGCAGCATGGTTGTTTTGACTGGATTCCGGCCTGCGCCGGAATGACGGCTTCATTCCTCAGGCCCGAAGCATTTCTGGTAGTCGTCGCACACCTCGCAACTCGGCGCGCGGCAGGTCTTGATGTCCTCCTTTTCGCATAGCTGCTTGTAGAGGAACTTCTTCCACTTCATGTCTTTCGTGTTCTTCGCTGCAAGTGCGGGGAAGTTTTCGTTCAGCAGGCGGCCGAGGTACAGACGCGAATGCAGGCCGAGGTCTTGCCACAGATGGTCGCTGGCCATGCAGGCGGTGGTGACGATCTCGGCCATCCACAGTTCGGACTGGTGACGAAATGCGCGGTGCTCGAGCAGCAGGCCGAGCACATCATCGCGTTCCGGCGCGCGATCGTCGTTGTCTCCCGCGTGGTAGCGGATCACCAGCTCCACGCCGGGGAAATGCCGCGCCAGCAGTTCGGCGAAATCCTGTTCGCGCAGGCCAAGGCCGGGCGGCAGCGCGCCCACACCGCCGATCTGGCTGCTGATCATCTGCGCGAACAGCTCGTCGTTCGGCGTACCGGACGCATGCGCCATCAATTCCGCATACAGGCCATCGGAGTGGATGGAGGTATTGCCGGTTGGCATGATGTTGGTACGCATGGTGCGCTCCTATTTGCTGGGATATTCGATCAGAAGGTCTTCGTCGCGAAGCACCATCTGGCAGGCCAATCGCCATTCAGTGGTGATCACATCGTTGGTTTTCATTACATCGACCTGCGTCGGCGTGATCTTTCCGGATGCCTTGAGCACGCTGATCTCGCGGTCGGTCAGCGGCTCGCCCATCGGCCCCTTGTTGGAAAGGTTGATGACCTTCACCAGGCAGGTCGAGCATTCGTCGTTCTGGCAACCGAAGTCGATGGGGATGTGGTTCTCTTTGGCCAGTTCGAGCACGGTCTTCTTGTGGCTGCCGGCGACGACATACACGGTCTTGTCCTTGTGCAGCGGGCTGGAAAAAGTGATGCTGGGCATTGCTGTTGCTCCTGAGTGAGATGAAGGATTACGCTTTTATCCGGATGTCGCCGCCCAGAGCCTGCGCCTGGCAGGCCAGCCGCTGGTTGCGCGCAGCCATGTTCTCCTGCAGCACCTTGTCTTCCAGCACCGAGCGTTCGCTCATGTTCTCCATGCCGGAGGTGATGCAGACCAGGCAAGTGCCGCATTCGCCCTCGCGGCAACCATAAGTGATGCCCGCGCCGACTTTTTCGGAGATTTCGATCAGCCGGGTGCCGGCAGGGACGGTGACGGTGAGGCTGATGTTGTCGAAGGTGACGTTGGCCTTAGGCATGAGTGTTTTCCGAAGTTAATGAATGGTTTCCTCGTTCGCCACCTCTCCCGCTTGCGGGATAACCAGCGACTTGCCCGCTTGCGGGCTTAGTCGAATGGCTAGTTGTTCCAGCAGAGGATTGAGGAGAGGGTGCATCATGGGTGGGGCAGGGTTGTGAGAGATGTTCTTTCGGACAAGCTTCGATATCGCCTGCGGGCTTGGCATCGTTGAGGCCGATCCAGGCGCGCACCGCATCGGCATCGAAGCCAGCGCGAAATTCGCCGTCGACTTCCATCAATGGACGGCGTATCAGCAGCGGCTCGGCAAGCATCATGTCGAGTGCGGTCTGTGCATCCATCGCGGCAGGGTTCACCTCGCCGGACTTCACGCGTGGTGCGGCCGGGTTGAACCACTGCGCCACCGGCAGCTCGCCGAAGAAGGCGCGCAGACGTTCCGCGTTCCATTTCTCGATGAGCAGATTCTTCGCCAGCACGGTGTGGCCGGATGCGGCCAGCCACACCTTCTGTTTGGTGTTGTTGCCGCAACCGGGCTTTTCATAAAAGTGGATGGTGGCCATGGTCTGCGTTTTCTTCAGGCCGCCAGCTTCTGCAGCTGGATGCCGGTGAGCGAACCGGGCGGATTCAGCGGCACACCGTCTTCGTTCAGGATCGCGCCTTCGATCGGGCAGATGGAGGCGCACTGCGAATCTTCGAAATCGCCGGCGCATTCGTTGCACTTGTCCGGTTCGATCAGGAAATGCGGCTTTGCCTCGTAGATCGCCTTGCTCGGGCACAGCGCTATGCATGCCCAGCAGTTGGTGCAGGATTCGATGATTTCGAGTGCCATGTCAGTTCCTTCTTCAAAATGTAGCCCGGATGCAACGAAAGCAATCCGGGAAAGTTTCTACCCCCTCCCTAACCCTCCCCATGGTGGAGGGGATTGGTGCCTTCCCCCTCTCAGGGGGAAGGTTAGGATGGGGGTTAAGCCACCTTCTGCTGCTCGTTCAATTTCGCTTCCAGCTTGCCCGCCGCACGCATCTCTTCGTACACCTTGAGGATGGCGTCCTCGATGGCCTCCATCGCGTGCTCGCCGTTGGGTTGTATGCCCGCGGCTTCCAGCGGTCCCCATGGTTCGTAGCCTACCTTGCTGCACAACACCACCTCGCAACCGGCGAGTACGCGCAAGGTCTTTTGCAGCGCGCTCTCGCCGTCGCCGCAGGTGTCGCCGCCTTCGCAGTAAGGAGTGGTCTTGCGATGGCCGATGAAACGCACGCCTGATGCCGATGCTTCGTAGATCAGGAACTCGCCGGCATGGCCGAAGTGTTCGTTGATGACGCCGCCGCCTTTGGTGGCGACCGCCATCAACACCGGACGCAAGGGAATGAACAATTGCTCTTCACGTTTGCTTCCTCGCCCGCTTGCGGGAGAGGATTGAGGAGAGGGGATTCGTTTTAGGTTCTGGATGCTGACCACCTGCACTTTGGCTTCCTTCGCGCGGCGCTTGCTTTCCAGCTCCTCGTTGATGGCCGCATGCACTTGCGCGCGCATCTTCATCGCTTCCGGATAATTGATCTCCATCTGCTCGATCTTGTCCATGGTGAACTCGGCACCGCGATCTTCGCCGAGCAGACCCACCGCATCGGCGCGGCACTGGCGGCAATGGCGCATCATATTCATGTCGCCAGCGCAGGCATCCTGCAATGCCTGCAGCTCGTCATGCGTCGGGCCGCGCTGGCCGGTGAGGCCGTAGTAGGTGCCGTGCTCGGCTTCCGAGATCAGCGGCATCACGTTGTGCAGGAACGCGCCCTTGGCCTTGACGATCTTCGACACCTCTTCCAGGTGTTTGTCGTTCACGCCGGGAATCATCACCGAATTCACCTTCACCAAAATCCCCTTGGCCACCAGCATCTCCAGCCCCTTTTGCTGCTGCTCGATGAGGATGGCGGCTGCCTCGCGTCCCTTGATGCGCTTGTTCTTCCAGAAGATCCACGGATAGATCTGCGCACCCACGTCGGGATCGACGCAGTTGATGGTGATGGTCACGTGGTCGATGTTGCATTTCGCCAACTCTTCCACTTGTTCGGGCAGCGACAGGCCGTTGGTCGAGACGCACAGCTTGATGTCCGGCGCCTGCTCAGACAGCATGCGGAACGTCTCGAATGTGCGCTCCGGATTGGCCAAAGGATCGCCGGGCCCGGCAATGCCCAGCACCGTCATCTGCGGAATGGTTGCCGCGACGGCGAGCACCTTCTTCACCGCCTGCACCGGATGGTGCAACTCTGACACCACGCCCGGACGCGACTCGTTGGCACAGTCGTATTTGCGGTTGCAGTAGTTGCACTGGATGTTGCAGGCCGGGGCCACCGCCACATGCATGCGGGCGAAGTAGTGATGCGCCTCTTCGGAATAGCAGGGATGGTTGAACACCTTTTGGCGGATATGCTCGGGCAGGTGGTTCATCTGGTCGGAGGTACTGCCGCACGATCCGGCGGAACAACCGCTGGATTTGGACGTTGCGCGCAGCGTGTCGATCGCTCCCTCGCCCGAGAATCGAAGATTGCCTTTCACGTTTGTCCTCTCTCCCGCTTGCGGGAGAGAGTTAGAGAGAGGGACTTCTTCTGGGAGAGGGCTGGGTGCTACGTTGTTGATGACGGGCAATTGCACGGTTCACTCCTTGGCTGTCGTTTGTCTATGAATCAGCAAACTGCGTGCCCGGACGTAATGGCTGGCTAACTCATTGTTTTGACGAGTGCGTATGTCTGTGGCGCATTCAACTGTCGCAAACGACACATGACAGCCAGGGAGGTTGTGGTGAAGGCGACAAAGCGGCTAACCGTTGACATATAACGCGTCGCGTAATACCGTGCGCGTCATGATCAAGTCGTTTTCCTGCAAGGAGACACAGTCATTGTTCGAGGGCGGCAGCCCTCGACGCTTTCGCGCCATCCAGACGGTAGCCGAACGAAAACTGGCCCAACTGGATGCAGGGCAACACTGGATTTCATGCGCGGCCCGCCGGGGAATCGCCTGGAAGCATTGCAGGGAGACCGCAAAGGACAATGGAGCATCCGCGTCAACGACCAATGGCGTGTCTGCTTCACATTCAAGGACGGCGACGTGTTCGATGTCGAGATCGTCGATTACCACTAAGGAGGGCAACATGGCCAAGAGTAAAATGCGCCCGGTACATCCGGGAGAAATACTGCGCGAGGAATACCTCGTGCCGATGGGGATGAGCGTGCATGCGCTGTCGCAAGCGTTGCGCGTGCCTGCAACACGGCTGCACGAGATCGTGAAAGAGCGCCGCTCGATCACGCCGGATACGGCATTGCGGCTGGCGCGCTACTTCGGCACGGATGCGCAATCGTGGCTGAATTTGCAGATGAGCTATGACTTGAAGATTGCTGAGGCGGAGTTGAAGGGCAGGATTGATAAGGAAGTTGAGAGGATGGCGGCGTAGGAAAATGTGTACTGACTGCTAACGGAAATTGTTCCGGGAACTTTCGTTAAGTTATTACCCTATGAAATCTCAACCAAAATATTCTGAATCCAGCATTGCAGAGCACCTTCGAAATCCAGAAATGTCACTGGAGGGTTACATGCGACAAAAACGCATGCAACTTGGTGCGGCGTTAGCGGCGATGCAACGTATCTATCTGGATCAACGGTTTTGGATACTATTCAGGGATGTATCGCTTGGTTTTTGCAAAGATCAGGCCATTGCCGATTTGCTTGTCTTCCTCAAATTGTCGGTTAGTGAAGGCAGATCAATCTGCCCTATATCGGAATCTGTATTTATGGAGTTACTCAAGCAAGACGATGATTTGACGAGACTCGCAACGGCTCAACTTATTGACGAACTGAGCCTTGGAGTCACGCTAATTCCATTTGACGAACGTGTCCGACAAGAACTGTGTAACTCCTTTTATCAGCTAGGCGGTGCACGCGATATATATCCAGTCCATCAGTTAGTATGGACAAAACTTGCTTATGTGCTCGGTGAGGTACATCCAACCAAAACGCCATTTCCACCAAAAGAGGAGCTTGCTATTCAAAAAGCATTTTCTGATCTCATGTGGAGAATTCCATTGGTCGAAATGATTGAAAAAATTGGGATGCCTCCACCTATAGAAAACAATTGGGATTCAGTTGTTGATGATATGAATGAAAAGAGCAGAACGCTCCATTCAACTTTACGAAGTTACGAACATGCTTTTAAGATTGAATTCGAGGGTACCCTAAGTTTGTTTCGTAAGGAAATAAATACGCTCCAAATTGAGATAGTTAAACGCGGCTACAAGGATTTTGGAGTGGGTCAAAAACACCTATCTATGAAGAAGCGGTTTGAAGCGTTCGCGTTGTCGATACCCACGCTGCACATAAATGCCTCTTGCCACGCAGCTGTCAGGTGGGATCAGAAGCGGAATCTCAGTAGTAACGATTTTTTTGATTTTCATCACGCAGCGGCGGCATTAGGATATTGCAATGTTTTCCTCACAGAAAAACCTTTGAGCGTCTTGCTTGGCCAACGCCATCTGGGCTTAACGAAATACAAGTGTCCGACTTTCTGGTCTCCGAGCGAGGCTCTGAATTGGTTGCGAGATAATAGTGGGCGAACGGCGGTGTAGGCAGCGCTGTAGGTTGGGCTGAATGAAATGAAGCCCAACATGATCGTGTATTTGAATACGCAATGTTGGGCTTCGCTGCGCTCAACCCAACCTACATAACTCGGCTTGAAAGGCGTTCATGCTTCGACGAGCTCAGCACGAACGGATTGTTTAAATCTGCCGCACCTTGATATTCAACGTCTGAATCCGATAAGCAATCTGCCGCGGCGTCATGTCGAGCAGGCGCGCGGCCTTGGCTTGCACCCATCCGGCTTGTTCCAGCGCCGCGATGACTTTCTCGCGTTCGTCGAGGTTGGGGTCGTCGAGATCCAGTTCCTGAATCGCGCCGCGGCTGGCGGAGATCTTTTCGTCGATGCCGGTGAGCAGGATGGCATCGCGGTCGATGGTGTTGCCCTCGGTCATCACCGAGGCACGCTCCAGACAGTTCTCCAGTTCGCGCACGTTGCCCGGCCAGTCGTGGTGCATCAGCACGCGCAGCGCGGCATCGGTGAGGCCGAGCTGGCGGCCTTGCTGTGTGCTGATCTTTTCCACCAGGAAGCGGGCGATCTCGGGGATGTCTTCCATGCGGTCGCGCAGCGGCGGCAGGTACAGCGGCATCACGTTGAGGCGGTAGTACAAGTCTTCGCGGAAGCGGCCTTTTTCAACTTCGGCTTCCAGGTCGCGATGGGTCGCGGCGACCACGCGCACATCGACTTTGATCGTGCGGGTGCCGCCGACGCGTTCCAGTTCGCCTTCCTGCAGTACGCGCAGAAGCTTGGCCTGGAACGAGGCGGAGATTTCGCCGATCTCGTCGAGGAACACGGTGCCACCCTCGGCCTGCTCGAAGCGGCCTTTGCGTTGCGCCACCGCGCCGGTGAAGGCGCCTTTCTCGTGGCCGAACAATTCGCTTTCCAGCAATGTCTCCGGCAGTGCCGCGCAGTTGAGCTTGACGAAGCTGCCGCGTGCTCTTGGCGAGTTGTAGTGGATGGCGTTGGCGATGAGTTCCTTGCCGGTGCCAGTTTCGCCGCGGATCAGCACGGTGGTGTTCCACTTCGCCACCAGCCGTACCTGCTCGAAGATTCGGCGCATCGGCTGGGTGTGGCCGATGATGTTGTCGAAGCCGTATTGCCCGCGCACGGTGCGGCGCAATACGTCGCGCTCCTCGGCGATCTCTTTCTTCTCCTGTGCCACATCCTGAGACAGGCGCACGCTCTGGCCGATCAGGTTGGCGACCATTTCGAGGAAGTGCTGGTATTCGTCGAGTTGCTTGCTGATGCTGGGCGCGGGTTGTGCCGCCAGCACGCCGACGACTTTCTGGCCGATGCGAATCGGCACGCCGACGAAAGCGCCCTGCGGGTTGTAGATGCCCATGCGGCTGAGGAAGCGCGGCTCGTCCATGATGCATTCGACCACGATGCTGTTGCCGGTCTTGAGGATGGTGCCGACCACGCCTTCGCCGGGCAGGTAGCTGACTTCTTCTGTGACGGCATCGGACACGCCATACACCAGCGACACTTGCAGCTCGCCGCTGGCCGGTTCAAACAAACTGACCATGCCGCGTTCCAGCGCCACGCCTTCATGCAGCGCGTGCAGCACGCCGTCCAGCGTTTTCTTGAAGTTGAGCGAGCGCGACAGCACTTTGCTTACTTGATACAGCGTATCCAGCTCGGCGCGGAGCAGGTCGAGTTCCAGGCGCGTATCAGACATGGTTGCCTCCTGTCGGCAGTTGCACGCGCACGCGACAGCCATTGCGGTATTCGGGATCGATGTCGATGGTTCCACCATGGCGGCTCACCACTTCCTGCGCCATCGCCAGGCCGAGGCCAAGGTGCTGCTTCGCTGCGCCCTTGGTGGTGAAGAACGGCTGGAACACTTTATAGCGCAGCTCGTCGGCGATGCCGGGGCCGCTGTCCTCGACGAACACCTCGAAGTGATCGGCGTTAGCCTTGCAGGCGATGCGCAATTCGCGCGAGCCGCCGCGTCGGTCGTTCATCGCCTCGATGGCATTGGCGACCAGTTGCTTGAACAGGTTGGTCAGTTGCGCCGGCAGTGCGGCGATGGTGGCAGGCTTGCCCGAAGGCGACCATTCCACCACGATGCCCGCACTGAGCAGGCTTGCGGTGGCGAGCTTGAGCACATCGACCAGCACGTCGTTAAGGTCGATCAGCTGCATTGTCTCGTGGCTATTGTTGGGGATGCAGGCGCGCAAGGTCTCCAGCGCTTCGCGGCTCTTTTGCATGGCTTCTTCCAGTGCGCTGGCGGAGATGTCGCCGGTGCCGTTCGACGGCGTCTGGCTGGAGAGGCGCCGTTCCAGCAGCTTGGCGGCGGCACCCAGCATGTTGAGCGGGCCTTCGAGCTGGAACACGGCACCTGCCAGGGTCTCGCGCAAACCCTGGATGCGTTCCTGCTCGGCGAGCAGCGCGCGTAGGCTGTTGATGCGCAGCGCCTCCTGCTGGCGCTTGATCTCGCTGATGTCCTGGATGGTGAGCAGCAGGTAGTGGCGGCGTGTCGGCTCATAGAACGCATCCGCGCCGACATCGTGTTCTTCGAACCATGACACCGCGCAGGAGAACCAGCGCGATGTTTTCTTCGCCGTCTCGATGCACATCTCGTGCGCCGCGATATTGCGGTGCTTGTCATGGGCTTTGCTGTAAACATCGCCCATCTGTTCGCGCAACGCGGCGAGCAGCTTCACGGCAGGTTCCTTGCCGAGGTCGCCGATCAGCTTCTTGTATTCCTGGTTGTCCAGCACCACGCGTTCTTTCTCGTCGAGCAGCACGATGGCGACCTGCGCTGCATCCACCACCGATTCGATCAGCGTCTTCTGGTTTTGCACCTGCCGTTCCAGCCGGTGCACTTCGGTCACATCGCGGTGCATGCCGAGGTAATGCGTGGTGTCGCCGGCTTCGCCCACCACCGGCGTGATGGTGACGTCGGCCAGATAGCGGCTGCCGTCGCGGCGCTTGTTCACCAGCAGGCCGTTCCACGGGCGCTGGCGCTGGATCTGCGCCCACAGTGTTTCGTACACCAGCTTGGGCGTGACGCGATAGGACAGGATGGATTCGTTGTGACCGACGATCTCGTCCTGTGTGTAGCCGGTGATGCGCGAGAACGCACTATTGGCATACAGGATGTTGGCGCGCGCGTCGGTAATGGAGATCGCCAATGCAGCCTGTTCAACCGCTTTGCGGAAGAGGTGGGAAGGAACATCGCCAGTCGTCGCGCTGGCAGCTTGTGTTGCAGGTTCGTGCATCGCGGGTTGCTTGCTCATGATGATCCTATTGCATGGGTACGAAGCTGATTCAGCAATATCTGTGCCGACGATCTTTCTTTGCGGGCAATGCCCGCAGCAGCGGGCCGCTTGTCACGTTTGCTACATCGGTACACGCAACAACCCGACAACGACAAGTATTTTTTGCACTGCGCTGGTGCGCGCATGCACCAAGCGCCTGATTTTGTGCGGCTCCGAATTTTTTAAAACAGCTGGCACGGCGCTTGCAGTTGGAAGGGCAGGAGAACGCATACATGAGCCAATATTTATTACTGCTGCTGAGTACCGTGCTGGTCAACAACGTCGTGCTGGTGAAGTTTCTGGGGCTGTGCCCGTTCATGGGTATCTCCAAGAAAACCGACACCGCCATCAGTATGGGGCTGGCCACCACCTTTGTGATGACGATGGCTTCGGCGTCCTGCTGGATGCTTGAGCACTGGCTGCTGATGCCGCTGGCGCTGGGCTACCTGCGCATCCTCGTTTACATCCTGGTGATCGCCGTGGTGGTGCAGTTCACCGAGATGGTGGTGCGCAAGACCAACCCGGCGCTGTACCAGGTGCTGGGTATCTACCTGCCACTAATTACAACCAACTGCGCTGTGCTCGGCATCCCGTTGCTCACCACACAAGAGAAGCTGCCGTTCGTCGAGAGCCTGTTGTTCGGCTTCGGTTCTGCCGCCGGTTTCACCTTGGTGCTATTGCTGTTCGCCGGACTGCGCGAGCGCCTGGCGCTTGCACAGGTACCGCCCGCGTTCGCCGGCGCGCCGATCGGATTCATTACGGCCAGTCTGCTGGCGTTGACCTTCATGGGATTTGCGGGACTGGTTTAAACATGAAAAACATTTGCCACATAACCAGCGACTTGGCAGGCGTTTTTGCCTGCTTAGTCGAATGGCTAGTGGGTACATCAGAGATCACAGAGAAAGATGCGCAGGGTTTTCTCTGTGTGCTCTGTGTTCTCTGTGGCTAAGTGGGTTTTAAGGAGATTGAAATGTTCGTCGCTGTTGTCAGTCTGACTCTTCTCGGTTCGGCCATGGGGCTCTTCCTTGGCTATTCCGCACGCAAGCTTGAGGTGGAAGGCAATCCGCTGGTCGCCGAAATCCAGGCCATCCTGCCCGGTTCGCAATGCGGCCAATGCGGCTTTCCCGGTTGTGCCGGTGCTGCGCAGGCGCTGGCCGATCGCAATGCGCCGGTCACGCTGTGCCCGCCCGGCGGGCGCGCGGTGGTGCAGGCGCTGGCGCTGAAGCTTGGCATGGAAGCGAACCTTTCCGATGTCGCCGACAACGTGCCGATGATCGCCGAAGTGAAAGAGGAAATCTGCATCGGTTGCACGCGCTGTTTCAAGGTGTGCCCGACCGACGCCATCATGGGCGCGGCACAACAGATCCACGTGGTGTTCCGCGAGGCGTGCACCGCCTGCGGCAAATGCGTTGAAGTGTGCCCGACCGAATCGGCGACGCTGCAGCCCATTCCGGTGACGCTGCAATCGTGGCACTGGAATAAGCCGTTGCTGGGAGGTGCGGCATGAACCCCTATCATCCATTCGGGTTGGAACATGCTGTAGGAGCCAGCTTGCTGGCGAATATCGTGAGTTCTTTCGCCAGCAAGCTGGCTCCTACAAGGGGGGCAGTATGAAGCTATTCGATCTGAGAGGCGGCGTCCACCCGGAAGGGCGCAAGGACTTGTCGGCGGAACGGCATATCCGCGCCTTGCCGTTGCCGAAAATACTATTTGTGCCGCTGCAGCAGCATATCGGCGCACCCGCCACACCGGTGGTGAACGTTGGCGACAAAGTGCTGAAAGGCCAGCTCATCGCGGCAGCGCAGGGCGCGGTGTCATCCGCCATCCATGCGCCAACCTCCGGCGTGATCGCCGCACTCGGCGATTGCACTGCACCGCATCCTTCCGGCTTGCCGGTGCCCACGATCACCATTGAGAGCGACGGCGAAGACAAGTGGATTGCCACGGAAACAGTGGCCGATCCGTTTGCGCTTACAGCGGAAGACATCGCTGCGCGGGTCGCTGCGGCAGGTATCGTCGGTCTCGGCGGCGCGACCTTTCCGGCAGCACTCAAGCTCAACCTCAGCCGCAGCAGCGGTGTGCAGACGCTGATCATGAACGGTGGCGAATGCGAACCTTATCTGACCTGCGACGACCGCATCATGCGCGAACGCGCTTTCGAGATCGTCGAGGGCATACGCCTGATCGCGCATGCCGTGGCCGCCAGGGAGGTGCTGATTGGCATCGAGGACAACAAGCCGGAGGCCATCGCCGCGATGGCGGCTGCCGCGCAAGGCACGGCAGTCAAAGTCCTGGCAATGCCGAGCATGTACCCAATGGGTTCGGAGAAGCAGATCATCCAGGTGCTCGTGGGCCGTGAGATTCCTGCCGGCGGACGTCCCGCCGACATCGGCGTGCTGGTGCATAACGTCGCGACTGCATACGCCGTGCAGCAGGCCGTGCGTTATGGCAGGCCGCTGGTCTCGCGGCTGGTCACCATCAGCGGCGGCGCGATCAAGACGCCGTGCAACGTGGAGGCATTGATCGGCACACCGGTGCAGGAGCTGATCGACTTCGCCGACGGCTACACGCAACCCGCAGCACGCCTGGTGCTGGGCGGCCCGATGATGGGGCAGCAGT
>Ga0316624_10000231_pt1 | contig 17755 bp, 8 predicted proteins | sample OWC_Aug_N3_C1_D5_FD_207657 | JGI IMG/M metagenome (GOLD analysis project Ga0316624, IMG submission 207657) | Wetland soil microbial communities from Old Woman Creek delta, Ohio, United States - OWC_Aug_N3_C1_D5_A | ecosystem: Environmental > Terrestrial > Soil > Wetlands | place: USA: Ohio... | reverse complement strand
CAGACTCGAACCGCGTGCCGACCTTCTGCCATCCGATGATTCCCGACTTCATGGCATCTAGGACTCCCACGTACATCACATGACTCTCAATCTCGGAACGCTCGAGGAACAGGCCCTTGTTCCGTGACCTGTGAGCAGACCCTATGCACTCGACAGGACATAGAGAAACCTTGCCACGAGTGTCCTGAACCGGGATGGTGACCTCGATAGTGTCGCCCGCAGAGAGGCGCAGCTGCCTGTCAAGCGGAATCTCGATGAGGCCCTCCTTCCTCAAGACAGTCTCCCCTGATGCCTTCTTGCCGCCTGCCCACACATCGACTGCAAACTCGACCGTTTCGTTGCAAATGTCGCCCAAGTCGGTCAGAAAGAGACTAATCTGGGAAATTCCCATGTTCTCTTCGATGAGAATGTATTGCGTAATCGGGTATGTGCCGAACTCGATGCTCGACATCAGGAGCTGGCTGCTGCCGAGCTGATACCATGCATCAATGTCTGCACCGGTGTATCGCCACTCTGCGATATGATACGGAGGATACGCCCAGTCGTCGGCCAGCTCCGCCTCCGGCATCATCGCCGAGCCCAAGCCGTTAAGTACAGCCAGCTTGGACTCCGTGCTGATTGTACCGTCAGCCATAAGCTCATCGAGCCACGAAACAGTGTACTCCTGAATCATGTTCTGAATGCCGAAAGCATCAAAGGGAAGCACTTCGACAGCGTTCGGGATGGCTGTGAATGTTGTCGGGCCCATGTCGACGAATGGGCTGTTATACCAGTTTGTCAGTGCCCAGAGTGTGCCAAATGCGATATCAGCAATACGCGGCCCCGGGTCGGTTTCCACAATACTAGCCCTTATGTCGAGTTCCTTCAAGAGAGCCTCTGCCTGGTTGCTCTGTGCGGTGGTTACAGCCACAGTACCCCATGTGTCTGGTTTCTCACTACTCAGAGACCGTATCAACAATAGCACCTGTTGAGCCGATGTCTTCAGTGGCCCAGAGGCTTTCAGCTCGTTCAGAACGGCAGGATTGCTCAGGAGCGTGAGTATGTCGCGAACAGTCCTGCACTTCCGTGCATTGGGGTTATTGTCACTCTCAATCTTCAGCAGGTTCGTTAGTGATGCAAGAGCCACTCCCGGAGGCACTGCTTCACGCTTTGACAGGACCTCATATGAGAGCAGACTTGCTTCTGCGGCACCCTTCCCCTTCGCGATTGCCTCTATATTGATGATGTCGTGTGTGGACAGAAACATGTCGAAGTCGTCTTGAGAGATGTCTACCTCATCGCCTTGAGTACTTGTTTCTTTGAACGCCTTGAAGTTGAATACGGCCAGCTCTACCGTCACGACGCCATCATTCTCAGTGACGAACGCACCGTGCGCATCAGTGGGTATGGCCTCGCGATGCGAGCTGCCCAGCACGCTGCTCGTTATCCGATGGCGCACAAGTCCCATGCACTCGGATGCGATGACCTGACCAATCCTTCCAAGGGCATCGCTCTTCGCTTGTGCCCAGGCCCGGATGCTGAATGTGCGGTCCGGACGCACACCGTCGGGAAGAACACAGTCCTTCATAATGCCGCCGAGCCGGAGTTCGTCGAACATGGGGCGAATCAGTGGACCGGTTTCCTTGCCAATCTTGGTGCTGCTGGAACACATGATCGCAGTCACCGAATTCCTGTTACTGCCGATCATGGCATCTGTATCCAGCTTGTGATAGTACAGCTCTCGGAAGGCAATCACGTACTCCTTGATTGCCTCGAATCTTCGCTTCGGAGATGCGTCGTCGAGGCCATCCAGCTCTGCAACTGCTTCGCGCAGTCTACCCAGCTTTCCTTGGTATTCTCCGTAGGCCTTCTTCCATTCCTCCGGATGATTCGCCTCGGTTTCTAGTTTCTCAATGCCTTCGATTGCCCTGTCTATCTTGTAGGTGATGTCTTGTCGTGCCTCCGATTCTTCGAGCGCAGCCAATGTGAACTCGCCGCCTGACGAGTCGAAGTAGGCTACGGTTTCGGGCGTGCATTTCACGAAGCCAACACCTGAGCCCTCACCCGTGGAGGAGGGCTCATCGAGGCCTCTCTTGACTATGACCTCGACACTACCGTCAACAACGACGTGATAACCCATCTCCCCCATCACTTCTCTCACTTGTTTGTAGACAGAACTCACAAGGTCGTCATACTGCTGTCTTGTCTGGGTCTGCACCGTTTCTCCCAGGGCATCGACGTTCGTTTCTGACATGGTCAGCCCGGTGATAGTATTGAACACCGTTGCTGTTATCGGACCGGTCTCCACAGCGGGTCGGTATCTGAAAGACCATTTTTCGCCGATGGACTTGCAGTCTAGGAACGCTTTGCCCAACTCAGTTTCCCTCTCGGCCCGATCCAGGCGGTCGACGTCGTAGACGCTCGTGCCAGAGAGTGTCATCTCATAGGGGGCTTCGCCTGCACTCTTCATGTCGACTTCGCCATGTATCAGGAATCTCGGACACCCCTTCGGAGCCTGCATGGAGTAGGAGTTGCTGATTGCCTGCACCCATCTTCCCTCACTATTCAGCCTATACGGGGTCATCACAATCGTCGGTGACGGCTTGCCGTTCTTGTCCTTAACGGAGTCATCCAAGTACAGGTCGAACTTCAGGCTGCTGCCGCCATAGTTGTCAAACATGGCAATCAGCCTTGCCTTCAACGCCCCCACGAGGGTGCCCTGCAGGGCCTTCAACTCAGCGGGAATCACACTCCGACCAAGTATGGCTTCCACCCCCTTGCGATTAATCATGAACCATGCTATGACGGAAACAGCTGTCCGAGCCGGATTCGTAGGGTCCACAAGTCCCATCCTTTTGATGCCCCGACCCAGATTCCTCTCGACTGCCAGCTCCACTCCCGCTCTGATCAGTTCCTCTATTCTCTCGGCTCGGTCCAGCTCAAGCTGTGCGAATCCCTTGACCCCTCTTCCCTTGTTGGCCTTCAGGAGGTCGAGGAGTCGGTTTCTGGTCTTGCTATCCAAGGTGTCAAGTGCAATGATTGTGTCGACCTCAAGTGTCCCCCTGCCGTGATCCCCTTCGGCCTCTTCCGATAGCTGGAGCACGCCGTCGTAGTTACCGACAGACTGGCGCCTGAAGCTCCTTGCTGCCTCCATGAGAACTACGCCCGCAAGCGCGTCACCCCCAAAGACACTGACCATCCCATTGCTGGCTCCCCCGTCCGACCCTGTATCTGTGACCAGAACATCCGCCGATTCGATTGCCTTGTCACCCAGAGCCCCGGCAATCTGAATCCCCAACAGAGATGCCATCGCGCTGTCCTGCGTGTCCTTGTTCTGGAACTTGGCCGCAGTGGTTCCCTCGAGAACTTCAAGGTAGTGAGCCCTAGAAACGACGGACGCTGCATGAGTCCGCCCGTCTTCCTCGAACTCAAGGACGATGGTGGTCTTTCCGGTCACGATGTCTTTCTTCACGGTGGCCTCCGATAGCGAGCGCTTCTCGTAGCCGGGAGTCTTGCTGACGTCAAGTAGGACGGCGGCCAGTCCCTTGGCAAGCATATCAGGCTCGACCCCCTCGGGGCCGAGAAGATGTGCCTTAGCAGTCCTCACACTGTCGTCCAGCGATGGATCCCTCCGGTTTCTGTCAAGGACCATGTTCTTGAGTTGGACTAGGATACTCTCAGGAGTCACAGACAATGGGCCCTCTGGGTTGAGGTATGGGTCCACAACGACTCGGAAGGCGTCCCGGATGTTGATCCGATACTCCCTGAGGAGGGCTCTGATTGAAGGCAGATCCACAGCTTCATTCGGACCCAGATCTTCGAGGTGGAGATCATCGAGGAGAAACCTAGGAGAGAAGTCTGCAGGAGCGAAGGACATCTGTTCTTCGAGGGTTGTTCTCCGCGTGTTGAGCGTTTCGTCACCAACGTCCACACCAGTGTACTCAGGACACTCCCATACGGTCCCCCACTCGGAGAGGCCCCCGTAGAAGGCGCTCTCTACGCCACTAGCGGAGTACCGCACGATGCTCCCGAGGAGGGCTGCAGCATCTGCCGCGAGTGAGCTGATCTGAGAGCAATACTCACCGAGGAACAGGAGTACGAGAAAGATTGAGAAGACCACGGCAAGACGCTTGTTGTCTGCGGCAGCTGAGGCAACTGCGCCCCCAAGGAGAGCTAGTGTCAGGATCACACCTAGCATACTTGGGCCGCCGGCCGCTCCACCGGACGTTTCCCAGAGCACTTTGGGAACGTATACGGCAGTTACTTCAGAATGCACCCAACTGCAGATTCCCGTTGGATTGTGATTCGTCGACTCAAAGACTGGCGTGTAGACGACCACCTTGGTATGAGTCGCATCATCCAGCTTCTCCTCAATCACGGTGAGGGCGAGAAGGTCTGTGACTGTCGCAGGGCTGACGCTCTTCGTCCATGTGGATAGGAGCCGTCCCACTGTGCGGGTGGCATTGACGGCCCTGAAGGCACCGAGCTCGGTATCGTACAGCCGGTCGACACGGCCCACGCGACTCAGGGCGTCATACAGCTCGCCGGTACGTCGGTAATCAAGACTTCCGTCCCGGGACACTACCATGCCGCTCATCCGGTCGTAGTTGCTCATGGCCTCATCCACGAAGCTCTCGACGTCAAAGAACGTGGGCATAAGGGTGGGGTTGTACTCATCCTCCTGAATGATGATGTCGAGGATTTCGATGACCTGCATCTGCTCTGCTAGGGTCAGTGCCTCAAGACCCCCGCCGTACATGGAGTCATTGGAGAGGACCATGCTCCTCCACCTGACGTACTCGTCGATCTCAGGGAACTCCATGAGACTCGCATCGGGGGAGATGATGTTCTCAAGACTGATATGCCTCAGGCCCAATATCTCGATGTTGTCGATGGCGTTGGCCGCTCGGATGGCCCAGTACTTGTCCTCCAGTAGACCATCACTGAGTAGGTGCTTGAGGCTCAGGCTCCCACGATACGAGGACCACAGGTACCGCTCGACCATCGGGATGTCAGCCAGGTCCAGTCGGTCCAGGAGCCTGAGAGTTTCCAGAACAAGGGCAGTGGTCTTGAAGTCCGGCGCATCACTGCCCTCAAGGACGAAGCCGCCCCGGTAGCCACTCTGCATGGCGGCATACCTCTCAGCAATGGCATTGAGCTGCATCCACGTGCCGCTGTGCCACTCCGACCCGTTGTAGCAGAATAGGAAACCGACCGCCCTCAGTGTCGTCTCTAGGTCAGACCTGAGTCCGGGCTGGTCGGCATATCCCTTGCCATCATAGCAGCTGTAGATGTACTCGGGAACCGTTGTCAGTCCTTCTCCGCCTGTAGAGGATGCCATGGCGCTGGTGTTGATCATCATGAGAACAAGAAAGGTGGCTGTGAGAACCGCAAGTGCCCGACTCGCGCGTCCTACATCGACTCGCATATAGATGAACCCCCTTTGCCGACAGTATCGGTGGACCACAGGGTCGAATACCGGCAGCAGTCACTGTACGCCTTCCTAATAAGCGTCACGATAGACAGCCCCGGAGTCACAGGATGGTGCTGCCTGCAGGACCTACGTTGACACTCAGTCGTCCCAGACCACCTGACCGAGGACCTCAGCTACTGGGGTCGAGTCGTTGGGTTCCCGTGATATGTCACTCCTGATAGTCCTCGGGACAGTCGATTCAGAGTGAAGCAGGAGATGAATGACGACAGTAAGCCGGTCCGAACAAATAGGTGCCTGCAGTCACCTGTTTAGCCCGCGCGCTTCACCCTATGTAGTCCAAGTCGTCGGGCTCGCTGAGCGGGTAGAGCGCCCTGTCTGTCCGGGGCAGGGTCTTCACAGGGAACTGCTTGTTGTACGGGTCGTAGTTCCACTTGTCAGCAGTCAGTCTGGCCTGTAGCATCGCATCCAAGTAAGACACTGTCTTGTACACCTTCTCGCCGCTGGCATTGACGTAGTATCTAGTCGGGGGGGGGTCTTCATCCTCCGCGAGGTCGTCTACCTCCCTTGCCCACCCATCAAGGTAGATCCTAGAGCTCCACCAGGTGGCGTAGCCGTGCCTCATGTAGACGGGCTGGGCTGTGTCGATCAGCCTCGTGGGGTACACTGTGAGGATGAACCCGCGGGAGTGCCTGCCGACGAAGACGTAGCTGTCCTGCCCTTTCTCCGTGAACGCCTTCTGGGGCCTCTTCTCCCAGACGATGCACCACGCCTTGATAGTGTCCGGCTCGGTCTCGAGCCTGCCCGTCAGGTACGTGTCCAGACTCATGTACTTCGATGAGCCGCCCTTCCTCTCAGTGCCGTCCTGACACCTCCAGGTCCAGAAGTCCTGCCGCCCACGTATCCCGGGAGTGTACGGGATGGAGCGCACCCGCTCCCTCAGCTCCTGTATCTGGAAGGCCGCATCAATCAGCTCGGGCGTCCAATGACCACTGCGCCTTGCCCTCTTCTTCTTGGCTTGGGAAGCGTCGTTTCCGTTGGTGCCAGGCCGCTCATGAGCCTCCCCGGCCGCTCCTTTCTCTTCTCGCTTCCCTGTCCTCTTCTTGCTCATGGGTCCTCATCTCGCACGACGGGTCGTGCCTGACCCGGTCGTTCCATGGACCGGGACTCCTTGTTGTCCCCTGACTACTCACATCCGCATATATGGTTCTCTGTCGTGGGGGGAGACCAGACTCTCATGCGGCACCGGGCGCTTCCATCCAATGTCATGCCTCTCACAGGTGTACGCACACGAGCGTGTTCGCTGCGCATCATGAGACCTGGTGGAAACCGGACGCAGGGCAGCGGTGGGCATTCCCGACTCCGACCGTGACCATGCCTGTCGTTTCTGGAGTAAGAGTAGGTGAACCTTGCGATGCTGACCACGTGCCGTTTCCCTCAGCACATGATGCTCCGGGATGTGGCTCCTTTCCAGAGTCCGTCCGTATGCGGCTTGTCATCACAGACAGCTCAGTGACATGAGATACGGTCACACCATACGACGGCAAGTGATAAGAGACCCCGCAGACAGACTCAAGCCTATGACGTGCATGGAATCCGAAACGGCTGAGTGGCTGGGGTCCGAGGTGGACTGAGAATTGATGAGCAGGAAGAGAAAGGGAAACGAGAGGAATAGGGACACTCGTGTGCCTGATGACACAGGCAGTCACGACCCTTCTGAAGGTGAGAGAACACCAGACGGCCCCGAACAGGACGAGGAGGGCAAGAGGACTGAGAGCGGCAAGTGGACGCCGGAGCTGGTGCGTGCTGCCTTCCAGATACAGGAGATGAGGGACAGGAGAAGGTCCCCCGACTACAGGCCCGACCCGCGACTGGAGAGGGACATGTGGACATGGAGGAAGAGGGACGGAACTGAGAGGAGGGGAGACAAGTCTGCGTACATTGCCCACGATACGTACCTGACAGGCAGGCTCGAGACCGAGCCGGACACCATCAAGTCATTCCGCATAATGTGGGAGAAGAGGCCCCAGAAGGCGTTCACAGAGAGGGGACAGGACAGCTACATCTTCGTGGGCAGGCACTCCCGGGGATTCATCCTGACAGTGTACCCGACGAGACTCGTTGACGCAAGCTATGGAGCAGATGCATATCACACCTGGTGGAGCATCAGGATATTCCTTGAGGGATGGGCAAGGGAGCTGGACCATTTCACTGAAAGCAAGAATCCACATCCAGGCAGCTACTATGTCAACGCTGAGGGAGAGAAGGTCTACAAGACGGCATCGTACATGAGTGCGATGCAGGTGGCCCGAAGCATAGCTGATCGATGGAAGTACGACCCCAACAACCTCCTATTCCCGGTGAACACGCTTCCCATGGAGATCAGCGCGTCCAACCCCCTCGATGAACCGGGTGACCTGCTGTACTTTGGCGAGGGCTAGGTCATTGCCCGCCACTGCAGAATAATCATAACCACGTCCAGACCTTGGATAAACGTTATGAGTCTTCAGAGCCCTTTCTGGCAGAGCCGGTTATAGGTGAGATGCAGGACAGTAGCATCACCCGGTCTTTCTACAGGTGAACACAGGTTGGAGAGGTCAATCACTATCGTACTTGTCATTCTGCTATTCGCGTTTGTGTTCGGCGGGGCACAGGCTCCTCAGGCACCTCATGCACCAATTGATTCCCTTCTCGGTGATGACGTGGAGAATGATAGCATCAAGAGAGAACAAATAGAGTACCGGTACGACCATCTTGTACCCGCCCGCGACCTCTCCGTCGTCGAAACAGAAGCAGCCGAGGTCTGGAGCATGCTAGACCACAGTGGCCTGAATCTCACGGGAGAGGGGATTCTAATTGCAGACCTAGACACAGGTGTGGACTGGATGCATCCCGACCTCTGGTTCGCTGATGGCGAGGAATACGAATGGGTAGACGGAAACTACAACGGATACGTCGATGACGGTGACGGGATAGACATTGACAGTAGCGGCGACCTGCAGAGCGATGAAAACATAGGCGTCATAGACATCAACAACGACGGCACGTTCCAGGTCGACATGGACTGGCTCTGGTGCGAGAGCATCGCGGACGATGGAGCACCCAACGTCGGCGAGCCGTTCTTCGTGGCGAACGACACCGACGGTGACAACCTCCTCGACATAGGCGAGAGGCTTGTGATGCTCATTACGCCCAAGACGCGCTACATTGTCGAAACGGATGGCGTGGGCGAGTCGAACATTGTGGTCTGGGACAGGGAGACGAACCTGACATCAACGACGCACACCGACGTGTCCGGACACGGCACAGCAGTGGCCGGGATACTGCTTGGCGGCCAGCCCGGGTACAGGAAGTACGTTGGCGTCGCCCCGGGCGCGGAACTCATGATGATCAACGTCTACGGCGAGAGGGCGCTGGGGCTGATGGACGCGCTGGACGTCGCTGTTGCCCTCGGCGCCGACGTGATAGTGGTCGAGGCCGGGCAGTGGGTAGAGGTCTTCATGGACGGCTCGTCCGATGTCGAATGGAGGATCGACGAACTGTCTGCGTCAGGCATACCCGTTGTGGTGCCTGCCGGGAACCTGGGTGAGAGCAGCAAGCACGCGATGTTCGGTGTCTATGGCGGAGTGCCGCGGACGACGTCCTTCGACCTGGACGGGTTCAGCATCCACAACGTGTACATGTCCGTGCTGACGGTCGACAGCCTCAACGTGATGAACGGGGCATTCAGTATCGCGGTACCCGGAGGCGGCACGGTCGTCCTGCACCCGGGAGATGGCTACAGGGTATGGGGTACAGATAGCAACCCGGCCACCGGGATACAGTTCAGGTCGTACATCTGCACGTCCAGCAGGGGCACGAGCATGTTCTACGTGGAGATTAACCGCCAGCTGTTGCTGCCGTCGAGCAGCGCCTTTGTCCTGAACGTCACGCTCGACGAGGATGCGACGCTACACTGCTACATATCTGATGACGGCTCGGGGTGGTCAGGAGGCAGCAGGTGGACGACTGACCCGAACAACGAGTACTTGGTCACATTCCCCGCAACAGCCGACACAGCAATAGCCGTGGGCTCCTACCACACAAGGTCGTGGTATGGCACGCAGGGAGCAATCGCCTCCTACTCGGGCAGGGGACCGAGGATTGACGGTGTGACACAATTGTCACTGGCCGCACCGGGCGGCTACGACGTGGTCTCTGACCTGAGTAGCTCCTCCGGCTGGGTGTCGTGGTACGGTGGTCCCGGTAACGTGTTGAATCTCAGGGAGGTGTTCGGCGGCTACAGGTTGTTCAGCGGGACGAGCGCAGCCGGGCCGCATGTCGCGGGCTGTGCGGCCCTCATGCTCCAAGCGAACAGGTATACGAACAGAAGCATAGGCGAGATAGTCAGGCAGAGCGCAAGAGAGGATGTCTTCACGGGGGACACGCCCAACAAGATATGGGGACACGGCAAGCTGAACGTTTCCGCGGCTGTGTCCGCGGCACTTGAGGTGCGGCCGCCGGCAATAGACTCCGTCTGGCGCGACAGACAGGACGTGGAGTACGATGAGTCAGTCACCATTGTCGCGAACGTCACGGGTGGCAGCTGCCTGTTCAGCGTCTGCCTGAGGCTGGGCATAGATGATCCCGCACGTCCGCTCACGGCGAAGATGACCCTGACTGGCAATGGCAACTACACGTTCACGATACCCGGTCATGTCTATGGGACGGATGTCTACTACAGCGTATACGTCAACGACAGCATGGGCGTGCTCCTCGAGTCAGATCTGTGCTCGTACACAGTGACGGACCTCACGCCACCAGAACTGAGCAGCACGGGCATGTCGCCCGAGCCCGTGGGGATAGATGCTGCCGTCACAATACATATCATTGCAGCTGAGCACGTAAACGCATCGGGACTGGACTCCGTCTATATGGACTATACTAAAGACTCTTGGGCGAGTCATATCACTGTCACGATGTCGAGGGCAGGCGAGTACTACACGGGGCAGATACCCGGACAACCGTACGGAACCAACGTGAGCTATGTATGTCATGCAATGGACAACGCGGGCAACATCGCGGACTCGGACGTGTTCTACTACTCGATAGTAGACGACCATGCGCCCTTCATCGGTGTGCCTGTACATACACCGGCCGCTCCCAACTCCACCGAAACAGCGGAGGTCGCCGTGACGGTCACTGACGACTCGGGTCTCGCGTATGTCCTCCTGGGCTACTTCAACGGCACTCACTGGAACAACGTGAGCATGTCTTTCAACGGAACGTGCTACACAGCTCTGATACCGGCCTTGGCCAACGACACGGACGTGCTGTACATGGTGTACGCCTGTGACCTGAGCGACAACAGAGCGGCCTCACTCCAGTACGCGTACACAGTGTGCGACGTACCCGTGACGACAACTACAACCACCACTACGACCACCACAACCTCAACCACGAGCACGACCTCCGACACGACAGACACCTCGACCACAAGTACGCCAGAACCACTATTGCTCACGCCATACTTGGCAGCCGCGGCTTGCGGGATGATTGTCGCTTGCCTGCTCGTCGTCCTCTGGCGAAGGTCACAGGCCTGACCCAGTACAGCCGGCACACTACGTATGGACCTGTCGCGAAGTGTTCCCTCCTGTGACAACCTCCAATAGTTCGTGCTTGCTTGCAGCCAGCTTCAAAGCATGGCTGTCGCCACGTCCTCCTCCTGCAAGACACTGCGCGAACTGGACAAACACCGCGGGGGTTATTAGAAGGTTCAGTCTCGTGGAGTGCGTCGATTCTCGCGTAGAAAGGACAGGAGAGTATGGATATATGAGGAATCAGACGCCTACTGGAAACTTGGATGCCGAAGCGAAGCCGCAACCAAAGCCTTCAGGCGGTGGAGCGCTTAAGTGCATATCAGAGTTCATGTGCCTGCTCGGGCTTTCAATCATCATTTTCACTGTGATGGCACTGCTCGACATCGGCGGAATTCACATGGTTCCCGGCAACGAACTAGCGACTGCAGCCATGGACGTCTTTGCAGTCTTGTTGATTGTGGGTGGGTGCGTCATCGCGAAGCGCCAGTCTTGAGAGGCCCTCGCAAGACACGGAAGGTCATACCTTCTTAGATTCTGTGCGGACGGGAACACATGGACCCAGTCGACTCCAGAGCAGAAGGACAGAAGACCGCATCTTTCGTCACGGGAAATGTCGATTCTACCGCTACGGAAACACTTGGTCAGACTGACTCACTCAGACGTCAATCACCGCTGCAATGTGCAAGGAGGACCTTGAGGGGGTGGAACAATGTCCACCCCTGACGGAGTTTCCCTAGGCCTTCAGACTCAGCAGAGACGGGAACAATATGAGGCCATACATCCAAGGTATCAATGAGAAGTCGTTGAAGAATGCCAATGCAGCCGTAGCTGGCCCGAGGCCAATCAGAATTCCAAACACACCGATCGCGATATAGAGCAACCCGGCTAGCAGTCCAAACGGATTCCGCTTTCCGCCGGACGACACCTTGAGATAGACAATCCCAAACAACACGAGAGCGACCCCGCCAACCAAGGTGGCATCAAACCATGTTGTCAGCATAGTGTACCAACCCCAGTACTCAGGTGATACCCCAAAGCTGTAACCAGTGGTCAATCCCGAATAAACCAGCACGAATAGGACGAGGAAACTGGCGACTCCAGACACCAGACCACCAATTCCGGCAACTAGGCCGAGCGTTCTGTTGCTGGTTCTCCGGAAGCCTAGGAAGTATGCCGCCATGATGAGCATCCATATGGGCACAAGAATGAAGAAAAGCTCGTACACCAATATGTGATAGAACCATATCGGACCGTAGTGGATTGATGGCCCTGAATAGGCCATATACAGAGAAAAAGCAGCCACCACGACTCCAAACACACACCCTGCCTTGCCAAGCCGCGATGCGGGCTTCGGCAGTGAACCACCCGTCGACATGCTGTTTCCTTGAGCAGTCACTTTGATAAAAGTGTTCCGTCAAGCCGACATGCGATACGGACCGTGCCACAGTACAGCGGCTTACTGGAACGCCAAACAGAACGAGGGGCCAGCTTAGCGGCCACAATCGCGATTCCTCATTGAGTCAGGAGGAGGACCTACGTGTCGAAAGATACCGCGGCTCAGGAGTCCGATTGTACAGGCAATAAGGCCTTGCCAACTCCTAGAGGGCGTACAGGAAGGCGATTGGTTTCGATGACGAGTGCATGCAGGCATGAAACAGCTTGGGAAGCGTGCTAGAGAGCAGAGAGGTATGACGGCGCTGACAAGGCATACTGTAAAGGCACAAGACCGCCCGAGATATGCTGTGCCGCGAGTGAGCCGTGGAGTCCTTCTCGGCGAGATGGGAAAGGGTCTTGGCACGCGATGCGCTTAGGGAAACTCTCAAGTATGCTGAGAATGACCCATCTCTGTGTGAGATCGTGAAGAGAAACCTGCAGAAGTACTGTTAGGGCACATCAACTAGCGACCCGTGCCGGTTCTTAGGTCCGACATGTCCATGTCGTGTCGCACCAGTTCTGGGGTAATAATTGGAGCAGTCTTGCCTTCTTGATGAATCGACGAAGTCGCGGTTGCATCGGTTTCCGTGATGCGAAGTTCAACCTTCACCGTTCATTGTTAGTTAGACAAAGTTGGACACAGGAGTCCTGTCCTCCCAGGTAACGGCACTGGGGTACTCCCTGAGGTCGCTCAGGTGTCGGTTGACCTCGAGCTACGCGTGTTCGGACGGAGCTATATAAGCTCCTACAATCTCGATGTCCAAGATTGTCCAACTTCTGTGCAGCTGTTGCAGACCCTCGGTATTCGCTTCACAAGTTCCGCTGTCTGCGTCTTCGAAACCCTCGTTTGTGGTCTTCTTTAGGTATCCAGAGCACACAATCCTGGGATAGAAACTTGCAGGAGAACGGGAATGACGACATAGCTGAATTGGCAATCACTGAAACGCCTCGCAGTCACTCAGAGAGAAGACCACAGAGAGATGCGACCGCCATGGACCCTCAGTCGCAGGCGCTCTGCCAGTTCCTGAGCGCACTCATGCACTCGGGCCTCTCCTTTGCGTACCGGATCAGCTCACTACACGATGCACCTAGGGTTTCCTATCTGACCAAGACACCAGCAAGCACTGTCGAAACCCTAAGAGCCGCCTTTGCCTGCCATTTCCCTGAGTTCAGGACTAGTTGTGATATCCACCATCACACAAGATATGCCTCCGAAAACATCCACCTTGCACTTGTTCGTGGACTGCCCAGACAGACTCCGGGCTCACTGAACGGGCTTGTCAGATTCATGCTAGACTCTGGGTCCCCATCAATCTATCAGGTCTGGACCACATCTGAGCATCCCTCGTGGGCTGACCGGTATCTTGCAGGCAAACGATACAGCTCCGGCCTCTCCAGAGTGCAGCGACACGACTCTGCTAGGTCATGGATTGGAGGAAACCAGACTGTTGTGAAGGTCGATGCTGTTGCTCAGGCCGCGACTGAGCGATTGGCGGCTGCCTATCGCAGAATGAATTCGGACCGTGTGCTCGACTGCCGAATCTTGTTGGGCTTCTGGGATGGTGAGCAGTGTGAGGTCGACCTTCGAGATTCACTCTCCGTCCTGCTCGGAGCAATCTCACGAGAGGACCGACACGAGCGTATGAGGTACACTCTGCTGAGTGGACAGGCGGCAGAGAGAACACTGAATGCAGCACTCAGACTCGACATGCGAATCCGGGGAACGAAGATGCTCCCGATGGAGGCCGTCCCCCTCTTCGAGATACCCACTGTGGACTTCGGCGTGAGACAGGGCAGTCCCGCATCTTTCACCACATGGAGCCCAACCAGCGAAACGGGAACCCTTCATGAGAACTCGATTCCCTTTGTTCGGGGGATGATTGCACTCGGACGAGTGCTGAGAGATGGTGGGCCGACTGCACAGGTCAGATACTTGGACCTTGAGAGCCTGAGGAAGCACACGACGATAATCGGTGCGACCGGGTCAGGCAAGACGACCACCAAGAATCGCATAGTGATTGACGCATGGAGGAACGGTATCCCGAGCCTCTTGATCGAGCCTGCGAAGACTGATGCACGAGCCCTCATGGCTGCAATCCCAGAACTGAGAGTCTTCACTGTGGGGCGCGAGCAGGTCGCTCCATTCAGACAGAACCCGTTCGATGTGGAGGAAGGCGTGCCTGTGCAGCTCCACATTGACAACCTGCACATGTGCTTCAACTCCTCTTGGCCGGTCTATGGTATCCTGTCCAACCATCTCAGACGCGTCCTCCTCCTCAGCTACAGGAGCAACGGCTGGGACGAGTTGCGGGATGTCCGCGGCGAACTCATCACGCCCGAGGACTTCCTTGCTCAGGCGCAGGAATACGGCAGCCGACTGCCCTATGCAAACGAACTCAGGCAGAACTTCACGGGGGCAATTATGACACGTGCCGAGGAACTGTGCGAGCCCTCAAGGGCGGCCATCTTCAACTCGAGGTACAACCTCAGTATGTCAGAACTGCTCTCCGTTCCCACTGTGATAGAGCTGTGCCACATCGGCGACCGCGACTTCAGGGCCTTCCTGCTGAGCCTGCTCCTCACACGAGTCTGCGAGCACTTCTACACGCTCGGCCCTGCCAAGAGTCTGCGTTCCCTGCTCGTCATCGACGAGGCGCACTCTGTCCTTGAGGAGCTGCCCAGAGTGACAGACCCCGAGGCGACGTCAAGCTCGAGGAGGAAGGCGGTGGACCAACAGGTGGACCTCGTCGCGGAGTCGCGTGGTCCAGGACTGGGAGTGATCATCGCGGACCAGAACGCGATGAGGCTCTCGCGTGACGCGCTGAAAATCTGTCAGATGAAGGCAGTCCACCGCACGACGAGTCCGGAGGACAGGGAACTTCTCGCCCTTGAAACCGGATGCAATGAGGAGCAGAGGGCACACATCGATGTTCTCAGACCGGGTGAAATCGTGATGAGAGGACCATCGGACAGTGTGCCGTCGAACGTTCAGGTCTTCCATGACCCGGACTTCATTCCCGAGATGCTAAGGGAATGGACGGACAAAGATGTCATCGATCGCATGCGGACCTTCTATGAACAGCATGAGGAGTTCGCAAGGACGCCGGACATCCCCGTGGTCAGCTGGACAAGGACCATCAGCGAAGAGAAGACAGTCGCTCTGGCAGTGCAGATAGAGGACATCGTGAGCGACGAGGTGTACACAGAGAACTACTCGGTCTGCACCCGCGACCCCGAAGCTGAGTCGAAGAGGCTCATCGAGAGGCTTGCGGTGCACTATGCGTGCAGTCTGAGTTCCGGCGAGGAGGATTTGCTTGACGTGGCACGAACGATCCTCGACCTGACAGGGGTCATGCACGGTGCTCCTCCGTACGAGCCCGACATCGATGTCATGAGGGAGATGATACAGTCAGCTCAGGAAAACCGGGCCAAGAAGACTACTGGAAGAGGGGGGAGTGATGAGGCCCGGCAGACATCGCAGTGAAACCGGACCCACAAGGGACTCGGATGAAACGAAGGCGCTACGCCTTGAGATGGCGAAGCACATTGCCACGATGAAGTTCGAGCAAGACGCAAAGCGGCTTGAGAAGACCGGGGCCTCGAAGGAACAGATACTCGAATTGAGCAAGAAGGTCGACGAGTTCGCTGACTACCTTTACCATACGCGCTCAGAGCTGCTTGACAAGCTCGCTGAGCGAAACCATAGAGCACTCGGCAACATGGCTGGCCATGCGAGAGAGGCGGGCTCCGGTGTGAGTCTGAGCAACTTGGGCAAGCAGAGTCTGGCGAAACTGGGTGCTGAGTTCAAGGCACTCCTCTCTGACTCCGGACACAGTGAAACGGGTCAACGTCCTGCTACAGACTCCGGTAGGACCACGGAACCGAAGACAACAAGGAGTGCCGGTGACGCAACTCCAAAGCGAGAAACCGGAAGGACTGCTCCGGAAACGAGACCAGTTTCTGAGAAGAAACCGGCAGGAAGTGAAACGACCCCTTCCTCGACGCTCAAGGACACTTCCGACCTGAGGCTACTCCGTGAGGCGGCTAGATCGGCAAGAGTGCGTGCCGAGGCCACTGCGAGTTCATTGCAGGACTAAGTCTGGGACTCGAGGGAAATCGCGAAGAGAGGAAAGCGTGAAGGCACGAAGACGCCAGCCCGGGATACAACGGATCAATTCAGTGATGTGCATGATTGTCCCGACAGACCAGAGCGTAGTGTGCTCGCCGAGTCGAAGATAGTCTCTGAGACCGACCTCCAGAGAGCAATCTCGCACCATGCTGAAGTGCGTCTGCGAAAGGACTTCGATGTGCTCTACTCGGATGCGGTCAGATGTGTTCATGGCCAGCCCGACTCCGGTCATGAGGGGGAGTCACTGGTGAGGAAACTGGAACAGCTTGAACTGCGAAGGATGTACGAGAGTGTGCATGGTGGCCCGCCGGCTGTGCGGATTGAGTCGATGGAGGATCTCAGACAGCTTGCTGACGGACGCCGCAGCCTCAGCCCCAAGAGACTCCGGCTGTGCGAGAAGTACTTCGAGCTGAAGGACATCTGTTCAACAAACCAGATGGAGCTGGTCAGAGTCCACCAAGTCCCGGAGAGAGAGCTTGCGAAGTGGAGTGTGGGAATCGAGCCCGTCCCCATCCGGGATGTACGTCGTGCTGAGGAGCACCGGATCATCTCTGAATGGGCTGCGAGAACAGATTCGAGGTCTGTCTACGACCGAATCAAGGAAGACTCCGAAACGGACTCGCTTCGGGCTCCAATCAGAAGGCTGCCCGTCCTCTCAAGACCTGATGTTGAGGACCTGTGTTCGGCGCACTCGCCCAAGAGTTTCAGTACTGAAGATGCCGCATCGGTAGTACGGGCCATCGGTGGCAGGATGGAGGATACATCCTCACGAGTCCTCTGCGCAGACCTCGGTGACGAGTCGATCCCGGCCGAGTCAGCGCTTGGTGCATTTCGAACCGTCCTTCGCCGCGACAGCGAGCTCGTGGAGAAGAGCCTTGAGGGCCCTCCACTGTCTGATGGGTCAGTCCCACACACACGCTTGGCCATTGTTGATGGCAAGCTCTACATCTGGACACCGGACACCGACCCCATGTCACTGGTGAACGCCTACAGTGAGCTCCACTTCTATTTCAGGGACAACAATGCCTTTGCCCGATTGATGGAAGACATCAAGACAACAATGGACGGGAACAGAATGGGCGGGCTCAGCAATACAGTGGAGTTCTCAGAGAAGCTTGTCCGTGAGATGTTCGGCGATAGGTTGCTCTCTGATCACGCGAAGAGATTCGATGTACGAGTCCGCGGGGATCACCTGCATCTTCT
>Ga0316624_10000230_pt1 | contig 17779 bp, 16 predicted proteins | sample OWC_Aug_N3_C1_D5_FD_207657 | JGI IMG/M metagenome (GOLD analysis project Ga0316624, IMG submission 207657) | Wetland soil microbial communities from Old Woman Creek delta, Ohio, United States - OWC_Aug_N3_C1_D5_A | ecosystem: Environmental > Terrestrial > Soil > Wetlands | place: USA: Ohio... | reverse complement strand
GCCTGCGTGTGGCTGCCGCGCACGGTGGTGCTCGCGCTCGGGCTCGCGATCCTCGCCGGCCACAACCTCTTGGACGGCGTCACGCCCGCGCAGTGGGGCGGCTGGGCGAACCTGTGGACCGCCCTGCACGTGCCGGGCGTGTGGCGGCACGACGGCGTGCCCTACGTGCTCGATGTCTACCCGCTGCTGCCCTGGTGCGGCGTGATGCTGTTCGGCTACGGGATGGGGCCGGTGTTCCTGCTGCCCTTTGCGCGGCGCGCCCGGGCACTCGTGGCCCTCGGGCTCGCGATGCTCGCGGCCTTCCTCGCGCTGCGTTACTTCAACGCCTACGGGGACCCGGATCCGTGGCAGCCGCAGCCGACCGCGGGGCAGACCGTGATGGCGTTCCTGCGGGTGCAGAAGTACCCGCCCTCGCTCTGCTACGTGCTGGCGACCTTGGGGCCCGTGTTCGCGCTGCTGCCGCTGATCGAGCGCTGGCGCGGCGCCGGCGCGCGCTTCTTCATGGTCTTCGGGGCGGTGCCACTGTTCGCTTACGTGGTGCACATCTACCTCGCGCACGCGCTCGCGGTGCTGCTGCGAGTGGCCACGGGGCAGAGCGTGGCGGGCCAGTTCGACCAGATGCGCGTGCTCGTCACGAACCCGCAGCTGCTCGCAGGCGGCGGCTACCCGCTCGCCGTGGTGTACGCGGCGTGGCTTGCGATCGTGCTCGCGCTGTATCCCCTGTGCCGCTGGTATGCCGGCGTGCGCGCGCGCCGCCGCGACTGGTGGCTGAGCTACCTCTGAAGGCGCGCCGCGCGCGCCCTACTTCTTCAGCTCGACGATGATCGTCTCGACCGCATCCAGCGCCTCGTCTGCGTGCACCACGGGCCCCTTGATGAGCACCTGGCCGGCCTTCAGCTCGCTCACCGTGCTGGTGCCGTCGGGCAGGGTGTACTTCACCTTGCCGCCCTTGATGACGTACACCACGTAGTCCGGGTGCGAGTGCATCGGGGTCTTGTCGCCGGGGCTGGGCGCGAAGCGGATCACGCGCACCTTGTCGTTCTCGGCCAGCAGCTGCTGGCTCTTAAGTGCGAAGGTGAGCGCGTCCTGGCCGAACACCAGCGGGGCCAGGAGCGTGAGGAGTGCCGTCGTCAGCGCGATCGATCCTCGCATGGTGAGCTCCCGTGTACGCCCCCAAAGGCGGGCGGCTGTTGGGTCATGAGGCCGTCGGCGATTCTCGCACGCGCGTGCCGCCGGCAACAGCGCGGCCCCCGGCGCTACGCCGCCTGGTAGGCCTTGACGCCCGTCTGCCACAGCAGGAACGCGTAGGTGTCCGCGGCCTCGCGGTCCTGCTGCGCGCGCGTGGAGCCGACGCCGTGTCCGGCATCGAAGTCCACGCGCAGCAGGATCGGCTTCTGCGAGCGGCTGCACGCCTGCAGGCGTGCAGCCATCTTGGCGCAGTGAAAGGGCGCGACGCGCGGGTCGGTCACGCCGGTCGTCAGCAGCACCGCCGGATACGCGACGCCGCGCCGCACGGCGTGGTAGCTGTCGATCGACTTCAGCGCCCGGTAGCCGGACTCCTCGGCGATCCGGCCCCACTCGGGCTCCTCGCCGTAGCCGTCCTGCTCCACGACGTAACGCAGCGGGTTTGACCAGCCGACGCCGTCGATGACCGCGGCGAAGAGGTCGGGGCGCTCGGTGAGCGCGCGCCCGACGGTGATGCCGCCGGCGGAGCGGCCGCCGATCGCGAGGCGCTCGGGCGCGGTGTACTTGCGCTCGCACAGGTCCAGGCACACGTCGATGAGGTCGCGCCAGGTGTTGGGCTTGTTCTTGAGCTGCCCGGCGCGGTGCCAGTCGCGGCCGTACTCCCCGCCGCCGCGCACGTTGGCGTAGCCGACGATGAAACCGGCGTCGATGAGCGCCAGGGTGCGCCCCGCGAAGGAGGGCGCGTAGCCGACGATGCCGTAGGAGCCGTAAGCGGAGATCCACGCCGGCGTCGTGCCGTCGAGCTTCAGCCCCTTCTTGTGGATCAGCGCGTACGGCACGTGCGTGCCGTCGCGCGCGGTGGCGAAGAGCCGCGTGGTCTCGTACGCGCTCACGTCGATCGCCGCTTTGGGCGTGAGTCCCGTCGCCGCCACGCGTGCCGCCGCATCCACGGACCAGATGTCCGCGGGCGTGAGCCAGCCGGTGAAGGAGAACAGCGCCCCGTCGGTCTTCGACTCGGTCGCGAACGCGCTGATGGTGCCGTCGAAGGGCAGCGCTGCCTCGGTCAGCGCACCGTCGCGGGCGAGGCGCTTCAGCCGCGCGATGCCCCCGTCGAGCATGCGCAGGTACAGCCCGTCGCGTGCCAGGTGAATGTCCTCGATGACCCACTCGCTTTGCGGCACGACCTCGGTCGCGCTCGCCACGGCTGGCGCCTGCACGCTGGCGCGCAGGATGCGCCCGCGCGGGTGAGCCTCGTTGGCCAGCAGGTAGAGCGTCTCGCCGTCGAGCTGCGCGTCGGTGACCTCGTCGCTGAAGTCGGCCACCGGCACCCACTGCGCCCGGTTCGCCACCACATCGGTGAGCGGGGCGATGTACAGGCGCATCTCGCTGCGCACGTCCGACAGGATCAGCAGCGCGTGGCGCGCGCCCTCGAAGGTGGCGACGAAGGGCTCCTGGATGTTATCGAAGGCGACCTGCGGGTCCAGGCCCCGCTTCATCACGACCGGGTCGCTCTGAGGATCGGTGCCGAGCCGGTGGAAGCGGGCCTGGCTGTCGAGGTAGCGCTCGGGCGTGCCCACTTTGCCAGTGAGCTGGTTGTAGAAGAAGCCCGAGCCGTCATCCAGCCAGTGGGGGTTGGCGCTCTCGGTGTTGGGGATCGCCTCGGGCAGGTCGTGCCCGTCGGCGACGCTGAGCACGCGCAGCAGCGAGTCCTCGCTGCCGTCCCGGGAGAGCCCGTAGACGATGCGCGTGCCGTCCGGGGACGCGCGCCACCAGTCGAGCGAGAAGTGGCTCGTGGCGCCGGACCTGAGCGTGGGATCAATGAGGACGCGGTGCACGCCGCCCTCCTGCACGAACAGCTTGAAGTTGTCCGCGCCCACCGGGCGCTGCTCGAAGAACAGGCGCGCGCCGGCCCGCTGCACGCGCCGCGTCACGGCGGTGTCGCCGGAGAGCTGCTCGATGCGCTGAAGCAGCGCCGCACGCCCGGGAATGCCGTCCAGCACCGCGCGCGCGTGCGCGTCCTGGCCCCTGAGGAACGGCAGCCACTCGGGGTCCTGGCTGTTCTCCATCCAGCGGTAGGGGTCGCTCAGGGTCTCCCCGAAGTAGGTGTCCTTCACCACCGCCACGCGCGCCACGGGCGCCGGCGGGATGGCGCTAGCGGCGGCGCCCATGGAGCGCCGTGCCAGCACGCCGGCGGCGACGAGGCTGCCGGTACCGAGGAGAAGATCGCGGCGATTGATGCTGCCCATCCGTCACTCCTGGTCCTCGACGAGCGTGCCCTGGTGAAAGAGGATTTTCCACAGCTCACCCTCGCGCCGCCAGAGCGAGGCGCGGCGCGTCACGCGCGCGCCCTGGCGCAGCGTGTAGGTGAGGAGGTACAAGTGCGGGGCGAGCGCGCGGCAGTGAAAGTCGCTCGCCTGCCACTCGTCCGCGACCGCTTCCGCGGCGCGCGCGGCGAGCGTCTCGAGCACGTAGCGGCGGCTGTAGCGGCGGCCGGAGGCGCCGATCTCCCAGAAGTCCTGCGCCACGAGCTCATCGAGTGCCGCGGCGGCGGCGAACTCGGGGCGGTGGAAGATGGGCTCGCGGCGCTTGAGTTCCTCGAGGACCGCGCGGTCCTCCGGGCGCGTGACGAGCTTCGGTTCCAAGGGTGCGCGGGCTTACTTCGCCGGCGGTTCCGGCAGCCAGCGCATGTCGGCCTGCATCTGCTGCGCCACGAGCCCGAGGTTGCCGTCGCGGCCGCGGGCGAGCACCGCGATGCTGCCGGTCTGCGCCGGCACGATGAGGCCGCTCAAGCCATCCGCGTTGAAGCTCTCCCGGCCGCTCACCTGCTCGTGGCGCAGGATGAGCACCGTTGCCGGCCCCTGCGCGGTCTGCACCACCAGATGCGGCACGTAGTGGCCGTGGAACCAGCAGCTCTGCGCGTAGGTGATCCTGTCGGAGGTGACCTTAAGACCCACCCCTGCGCCGGCGAGCGCCTGGGCGATGCCCTGCGCGCTCACCTGGTTGGCGGCGAGCCAGCTCTCGGGCTCCGCCTGCACGTGCGCCACGAGCTCGTGCGCGAGGGTGTCCGGCGGGCGCAGCACCCACACGCCGAGCACCGCGACGGTGGCGATGAGCACGCTGGCGGCGAGCGCGAGCGGGCGCCAGGCCCGGGCCGGCGCGGGCCGGCGCCGCGCGCGCCCCTCCGGCGGGCGCTGCAGCGCGCGCTCGATGTTGCCCTCGAGCGCGAGCATCTCTGCGCGGAACTGCGCGCACGCCGCGCAGGACTCCAGGTGAGCGGCGAGCTCCGCGGTGCTGCCCTTGGGGTCCGCGCCGATCGCAAGGCGTGCCGCCTCGCAGTTCACGAGTCACCCCCGTCGGCGGCGACGTCCGCGGCGGCGGGCATGCCGCAGATCACGCGCAGCTTGTTGCGCGCCCGGAACAGGCGCGTCAGCACGGCGGTGGAGGACAGCGACAGCTCGCGCGCGATCTCCTCGGTGCTGAAGCCCCCGAGGACCTGCAGGACGAGTGGCTCGCGGTATTCGAGCGGCAGCTTCATGATCGCATGGCGCAACGCAAACAAGTCATCCTCGGCATCCACGGCCACCGGGCCCGCGTGCGTCTCGACAATGTCCTCCAGGGGCACGAGCTCCAGGCGCTTGCGCTCGTAGAGCCGCGCGTGTTCGCGCCGCACGATCGTCAGCAGCCACGGCCGGGCCGCGCTCGCATCCTTCAGCGCCTCCCGGGAACGCCAGGCGCGCAGCAGTGACTCCTGCACGATGTCCTCCGCAATCGCCCGGTCACGGGCCAGCCACTGGGCAAAGCGCAGCAGGTCCGGGCGCAGCGACTCGAACAGCCGCGTGAGGGGGGCGCCCGAGTCTGCTCCAGGCAGCCGCTCACTCATCGATAAGACCGGGGATTCGGGCTGGGAATTGCGCATGGCGTTCGGGGGGTGCCGCGCGCGATTATACCCATGCGTGCACGCGCCCTCCGGCAATATCGCGCCAGGGCGACCGGTCTGATCGCCCGACCGTGACCCAACCGTGACAGGAGCAGTCTTCAGTGAATTTTCTCGTGCAGTGGCTCATCGACTGGCCCCGGCGCGTCGCCGGGCACCTCACCTGGCTCGCCCCGCTGTTTGCGCGCATCGTCGTCGGCTGGGTGTTCCTGTGGAGCGGCTGGGGCAAGCTCTCGGACCTGCCGACGGTCATCCAGAACTTCGCCGGCTGGGGCATTCCCGCGCCCCACCTCCTCGGACCCTTCGTCTCCGGGGTGGAGTTGTTCGGCGGGCTGTTCCTGCTCTTGGGCTTCATGACGCGCATCTCCGCGGGGGCGCTCGGCATCACCATGATCGTCGCCATCAAGTCGGCGAAGTGGGCCGACGTGGATTCGCTGGAGACGCTGCTCGGCTTCGATGAGACCGAGTACCTCGCGCTGTTCCTGTGGCTCGCGATCGCAGGAGCGGGGCTCGTGTCGGTGGACCACTGGCTCGATGGCTGGTCGCGGCGGCACGCGCAGGAGTCCGCGGGCCGGCGGCCCTGAAGGCTCCCCGCGGGTGCGGTAAGAAAACCCCGCACGCGCCGGTCTACTCACCTGAGCCGGGCCTGGACCCGGCGCAACCGAAAAGGAACACCACCATGCGATTGAAAAACTCCGGCGTGGCCGTCGCCACCGCCGCCGCCCTGCTCTTCGGCTCAGGCCTCGTCAGCACCGCGACCGCGGGCACGGACGCCAAGATCCACTGCAGCGGCGCGAATGCCTGCAAGGGCCAGTCGGCTTGCAAGACCGCCAACAACGCCTGCAAGGGCCAGAACTCCTGCAAGGGACAGGGATTCCTCGAGATGAGCAAGGCCGAGTGCGACGCCGCCCAGGCGAAGTCCGGCAAGTAAGACTGCAGGAAGACGCGCCGCCGGCGCATGCTGGCCCCGGCGCGCGAGGCCAAGCCGGTGCGACGGTCCCGCGGCCGCCGCACCGGCTATCTTTACTCAGCGCGGGAGCGGCGGATCCGCCGTGACCGGCACGCCGTCGAAGAAGTCCACCACGCCTGAGTCGACCGAGTACTCCGCGCCCACCACCAGCAGTCCCTCCCTGCGGATCAGCTGCTCGAGCACCTGCGAGCCGTGGCGCAGGTGATCGGCCGACATGCGGATGTTGGCGCGCACCGCGCGGTGCTCGAGCCCGGCCAGGTCGCGCGACTCACCCTCGATGAGGTTCTCGACCGCCGGGCGGATGCGATCGACGATCGAGCTCAGGTTGCGCGACTGCTCGCGCCACGGGCGCGCGAGCTGCTGCAGTGTGGCGTGGATCGCGCCGCAGTTGGAGTGCCCGAGCACCACCACCAGGCGCGTGCCGAAGGCCTCCGCGGCGAACTCGACGCTGCCCACCTGCGAGGGCGCGACGATGTTGCCGGCAACGCGGATGACGAACAGGTCCCCGAGCCCCTGGTCGAAGACGATCTCCGCGGGCACGCGCGCATCCGAGCAGCCGAGGATGATGGCGAAGGGCTCCTGGCGCGACGCCAGCGCGCGCCGCCGCGCGCTGGTGTCGCCCTCGTCGCGCCGTTGCTCGGTGACGAAGCGGTGGTTGCCCTCGCGCAGCCGCTGCAGCGCCTCGCGTGCGGAGATCATGGAGCTCGCGCCCTTACCCAAAAAAACCTGCGCGCAATATACCCCAAGCTTCAGGACCGGCGGCGCACGCCGCGCGTGGGCTGCGCCGTCGCCGGATCCTCCGGCCAGTAGTGCTTCGGGTAGCGCCCGCGCAGATCCTTGCGCACCTGCGCGTAGGCGCCGCGCCAGAAGCTCGCCAGGTCGCGCGTCACCTGCAGCGGCCGCTGCGCGGGCGAGAGCAGCCGCAAGGTCACGGGCACCGCGCCGCGGCCGAGGCGCGGAGAGTCAGTCAGCCCGAACACCTCCTGCAGCCGCACGGCCACCGCCGGGGCGAGCGGATCGGAGTAGTCGACGCGCACGTGCGAGCCGGCCGGCATGGTGAGGTGCGTCGGCGCCCACGCATCCAGTGCGCGCTGCTGCGCAAAGCTTAAGCGCCCGCGCAGCGCGTCCTTGAGCGGTACGCGCGCGAGGTGCTCGCGGCGCGTGCTGCCCTCCAGCCACGGACCGAGCCACGCCTCCAGCTGCTCGAGCAGCGCCGCATCGCTGAGGTCCGGCCAGTCCGCCGCTTCCGTCCCGGCGCTGGCGCGCACGAAGGCCACGCGTGCGCGCAGGTCCTCGCAGTCGCGGTCCCAGGGCAGTGCGGCCAGCCCGAGCGCGCGCACCCCCTGCAGCATCGCCGCGCGCGTGCGCTCCGGGGGCACCTCGGTGAGCGGCTGCTCCTCGAGCACGAGCTGATCCAGGCACACGCTGAGGCGCGCCACCACGGCCTGCTCGCGCGGACTCCAGGCGATGCTCTCGGTGCGCTTGAGTCGAGCCGCGAAGTGCGACTCGAGGTCCTCGCGGCTCAGGGCGGCGGCGAGGAGAATGCGCGCGTCGCGCCCGGCATCCTCCAGGTCCGCCGCGACGATGAACTCCTGGCGCGCGAGCCCCTGCGCCTCGGCGAAGGCCGCGCCGCGCCCGCTCGCGAGCACATAGCGCCCCGGCGAGCCCGCGCGGCGGCGGGCGATGCGGTCCGGGTAGGCGAGCGCGAGCAGCAGGCCCGCGCGGCCCGGGTCGGGGACCCCGCGCGCCTCGCGGCCCGGTTGCAGCTCGCGCGCGAGGCTGCGGGCGGCGCGCCGGGCGCGCTCGAGCGTACCGCGGTCGGCGCCGCGCGCGTCCTCCCCGCTGAGCATCTCAAGGCGGGTGCGGATGTCCGCATCGCGCGCGAGCGCGCCGCGCAGCAGGTCGCGCTCGGAGAGCAGCGCCGCGAGCTGCGCGGCGAGCGGCACGAGGTCGAGGTCGCGGGCGGCGAGCAGCATGTGCGCCAGGCGCGGGTGCAGCGCGAGCTCGGCCATCGCGCGCCCGTGCGCGCTGATGCCGCCGTGCGCATCGAGGGCGCCGAGGCGCGCGAGCAGGTCGCGGGCGCTCGACAGCTGCGCCGCCGGCGGCGGGTCGAGCCACTTGAGCTCACTCGCCTGCGTGCCCCAGACGGCGAGCTCGAGCGCGAGCGGCGTCAGGTCCGCCTCGAGGATCTCAGGAGGCGTGAACGCGACGAGCGCATCGTGTGCGCCCTCCCCCCAGGCGCGGTAGCACACCCCGGGCGCGGTGCGCCCGGCGCGGCCCTGGCGCTGCGCAGCGGAGGCGCGCGAGATGCGCTGCGTCTGAAGCCGCCCCATGCCGGTCGCCGGATCAAAGCGCGCGCGCCGCACGAGCCCTGAGTCCACCACGACGCGGATGCCCGGGATGGTCAGGCTCGTCTCGGCGATGTTGGTGGCGAGCACGACCTTGCGCGCGCCGCCGCTCGCGGGCTCGAGCGCCGCGTCCTGCTCCGCTGCCGCGAGGTCCCCGAAGAGCGGCAGCACCGTGACGCCCGCGGCGGCGTCCGCGCCTTCAAGCAGGCCCTGCACGCGCCGGATCTCGCGCGCGCCGGGCAGGAACGCCAGCACGTCGCCCGCCTCCTCGCGCAGTGCCCGCAGGATGAGCCGGGCCATGCGCCGCTCGGGCGTCTCGGCCGCGTGCGCCCCGGGCCCCGCCGGCAGCAGCGGCGGCCCGGCCGGGAGGTAGCGCGTCGTCACCGCAAAGGCGCGGCCCGGGGCGCTGATGACGGGCGCATCGCCCAGCAGCTGCGCCACCGCGGCCCCGTCGAGCGTCGCCGACATGACGAGCACGCGCAGCTCGCGGTTCAGCTGCGCGCGGGCGTCCAGGGCGAGCGCGAGGCTCAAGTCCGCCTGCAGGCTGCGCTCGTGGAACTCATCGAAGATGACGAGGGCCACGCCCTGCAGCGCCGGGTCCGCCTGCAGCAACCGCGCGAGCACGCCCTCGGTGACGACCTCGATGCGCGTGTCGCGCGAGACCTTGGTGTCCAGGCGCATGCGGTAGCCGACGGTGCGGCCGAGCGGCTCGCTTAAGGTGTGCGCCATGCGCGCGGCCACGGCGCGCGCGGCGAGCCGCCGCGGCTCGAGCACCACGAGCCGCCGGCCGCGCGCCCAGGCTTCCTGCGCCAGCACGAGCGGCACCACGGTGCTCTTGCCGGCGCCCGGCGGCGCCTGCAGCACCGCCGAGCGGTGCGCGTCCAGGGCTGCCCGCAAGGGAGCGAGCGCTGAGTCGATGGGCAGCCCGGACTTCACCAGATGTGGACGCGCTCTTCGGGCGCCAGGTACAGCTTCGCGCCCGGCTGCACGTCAAACGCTGCGTACCAGGCGTCCATGTTGCGCACCACGCCGTTCACGCGAAACGCCGGCGGGCTGTGCGGGTCGCTCAGGACCTGCGCGCGCAGCGACTCGTCGCGGTTCAGGCTGTGCCAGATCTGCGCGAAGGAGAGGAAGAAGCGCTGATCGCCGCTGAGCCCGTCGCGCACCGGCGCCGCCTGAGCGCCGAGGGAGCGGTGGTACGCCTCGTAGGCGACCGCGAGGCCGCCCAGGTCGCCGATGTTCTCCCCGAGCGTCAGGCGCCCGTTGACGTTCAGGCCGGCGAGCACCTGGAAGGAGTCGTACTGCGCGGCGAGGGAGTCGGTGCGCCGGCCGAAGGCCTGCGTGTCTTCGGCCGCCCACCAGGTGTGCAGCACGCCGCGCGCATCGGACTTTGCGCCCTGGTCGTCGAACCCGTGCCCCATCTCGTGCCCGATGACGGCGCCGATGCCGCCGTAGTTCACGGCCGGATCCGCGTTCGGGTCGAAGAACGGCGGCTGCAGGATCGCCGCCGGGAAGACCACCTCGTTGAAGGTCGGGTTGTAGTAGGCGTTGATGGTCTGCGGCGTCATGCCCCACTCGGCGCGGTCGGTCGGCCCGGCGAGGCGCAACACCTGGCGCTGCCACTCGAACATCTGCGCGCGCACGCGGTTGCCGAAGGCGTCGCCCTTGACGATCGAGAGGGCCGAGTAGTCGCGCCACTTGTCCGGGTAGCCGAGCTTGGGATGGAAGGCCGCGAGCTTCTCCAGCGCCACCTTCTTGGTCGCAGGGCTCATCCAGGGGAGGTTGTGGATGCGCTGCGCGTAGGAGGCGCGCAGGTTCTCCACCAGCTGCCGCACCTGCTCCTTGGAGGAGGCGGGGAAGTAGCGCTGCACGTACAGCGCGCCGACCGCCTCGCCGAGGTCGGCGTTGAGCGCGGCGACGGCGCGCTTGGCCCGCTCGCGCTGCTGCTGCTGGCCGCGCAGCGTGCGGCCGTAGAAATCGAACACGGCCTCGTCGTAGGCCTGCGGCAGCACCGCCGCCACGCTCACCAGGTAGTGGTACTTGAAGTAGGCCCGCCAGGTTGGCACCGGGACCTCGAGGAAGAGCTTGCTTAAGCCCTGCACGGCATCCGTCTCGCGCACGATGAACTGCGGCTGTGCGTCCACGCCGGCCACCGCCAGCAGCGTCTCCCAGTAAAACCCCGGCACCAGCGCCTCGAGCGCGGCGCGCGTGTGCGGGTTGTAGGTGAGGTCGCGCTCGCGGCGCTTGGCCGCCGCCCAGTGCAGCTGCGCGATGCGTGTCTCGGTCGCGAGGATCGAGCGCGCCTCGGCGGCCGGATCCGGCTCGCCCGCCAGCTCAAGGATCCTCGTGATGTTGGCGACATACTTGGCGCGCAGCTCCCGGTAGACCGCGTCGTCCTTGAGGTAATAGTCGCGGTCCGGCAGCCCGAGTCCCGATTGCGTGATGAGCACCGCGTAGCGGTCCGGGTCTTTCTGGTCGATGCCGATCGTAAGGCGGATCGGGCCCTTGAGGCTCAAGTCCGGCCGGCCCATGAGCCGCGTCAGGTCATGGACGTTCTTCGCCGCCGAGATCGCGTCCAGGCCGGCGCGCGCCGGCTCCAGTCCCTTGGCCTCGATCGCGGCGGTGTCGAGGAAGGCGCGGTAGTAGTCGCCCACCTTCTGCGCGTTCGTGCCCTCGGGGGCCTCCGCGGGCAGTCCCTGCACCACGCTGAGTACCTGGTTCTGCGAGCGCTCGTCGAGGATGTCAAAGGAGCTCCAGCTGGTGCGGTCGGCCGGGATCGTCTGGGCCTCGAGCCAGCGCCCGTCGGCGTAGCGGTAGAAGTCATCGCCGGGCCGCACGGCGGGGTCGCGCAGTCCAAGGTCCAGCCCCCAGGGCGGAATCTCGGCGCGCGGCGCGGCCGCCGCGGGCGGCGCCTTGGACGGGGAATGCGTGCAGGCCGCACTGATGAGTGCCGCGGTGGCGAGCGCCGCCGCGATGATCCGACTGGACATCTTGAGCTGACTCCTTCTCGTGCTTTAGGTTCAGTGGCGCCAGGCGCCGTAGGCGAGCAGCAGCCAGCCGCCGATCCAGGCGAGCCCCCCCAGGGGGGTGAGCACGCCGAGCGCGCGCGGCGCGCCCAGGCTTAGCGCGTAGAGGCTGCCGCTGAAGAGCACGATGCCCGCCACCAGGAGCGCGGCGGCGGCGCGCAGGGTGCCGGCGTCGATGGTGCGCAGCGCAATCCCGACGCCCATGAGCCCCAGCGCGTGGAAGAACTGGTAGCGCACCGCCGTCTCCCACAAAGCCAAGCGCTCAGGCGGCAGCTCACCCTTGAGCGCGTGCGCGCCGAAGGCGCCGCAGGCGGTGGCGAGCGCCAGCAGGATCCCGGCAAGGGCGAGCGTTCTGGCGCTATTCACCGTGCGGGCCGAGGAAGGGCTTGATCAGGTCCAGCGGCAGCGGGAAGACGATGATCTGCGTCTTCTCGTGCGAGATGTCGGCGAGGGTCTGCAGGTAGCGCAGCTGCAGCGCGCTCGGCTGCCGCGCGAGCGACTGCGCCGCCTCGACCAGCTGCTGCGCGGCCTGGGCCTCGCCCTCGGCGTGGATGATCTTGGCGCGCCGCGTGCGCTCGGCCTCCGCCTGCTTCGCCATGGCGCGGATCATGCTCTCGTCGAGGTCGACGTCCTTGATCTCCACCGTGGACACCTTGATGCCCCAGGTCTCGGTGGCCTGGTCGAGGATGCGCTGCAGGTCGGCGTTGAGCTTGTCGCGCTGCGCGAGCAGGTCGTCCATCTCGTGCTGGCCCACCACCGAGCGCAGCGTGGTCTGCGCCACCTGGCTCGTGGCGTCAAAGGCGTTGGCGACCTGGATGATGGCCTTGCCGGCATCGATGATGCGGAAGTACACCACCGCGTTCACCTTCACTGACACGTTGTCGCGCGTGATGACGTCCTGCTTGGGCACGTTGAGCACGATGACGCGCAGGTCGACCTTGCGCATCTGCTGGATCATGGGGAAGACGATGACGACGCCCGGGCCCTTGATGCCGGAGAAGCGCCCGAGCGTGAACATGACGCCGCGCTCGTACTCGTTCAGCACCCGCAGGGAGCTGAAGATTAGGACGACGAGCAGTACGATCAGTGCAATCCCGAATGGCATGAGGTTCTCCGGCGGCGGGTCAGCGCAGGCCTACTGCGGCTCGACCCATAATGTTAGTCCTTCCACTCGCACGATGCGCGCGCGCTCGCCGGCGCGCAGCGGGGCATCACTGCGGGCCTGCCACAGCTCCCCGCCGTAGCGTACGCGCCCGCTGCCGGCGAAGTCCGCGACCACTTCGGCGCTCGCCCCCAGCATGCCGCGCGTTCCCGTGACCACGGGCCGGCGCAGCGAGCGGGTCGCCAGGTACACAATGCCGGCGATGACGAGGCCGCCGGCGGTGGCGAAGGCGCCGATCAGCCCGCGGCCGACCCTCATGCCGGGGACGTCGGAGTCAAAGAGGATGAGCGAGCCGGCGACGAAGGCGATGAGCCCGCCGATGCCGAGGGAGCCGTAGGTGGGGAAGAAGAACTCCCCGACGATCATGCCGATGCCGAGCACCACGAGCGCCAGTCCCGCGTAGTTGACCGACAGCACCTGGAAGGCAAAGAGCGCGAGCAAGAGGCAGATGGAGCCGACCACGCCGGGCAGCACGGCGCCCGGGTTGTAGCCCTCCAGCAGCAGGCCCCAGATGCCGATCAGCATGAGGCCGTAGGCCACGGTGGGGTTGGTGAGCACCGCGAGCAGGCGCGTGCGCCAGTCGGGCCCGGCGTGCACCACGGTGAGCTCGCGCGTCGCGAGCTTGACGGCCTCGCTGCCGAGCCGCACCTCGCGCCCGTCGATGCGCCTCAGGAGGTCGGGCAGGTCCTGGGCGATGAGGTCGATGACCTTCGCCTCGAGCGCCGCGTTCGCCGAGAGGCTCGCGGCTCCCCGCACCGCACTCTCGGCCCACTCGGCGTTGCGGCCGCGCAGCTCCGCAAGCGCGCGGATGTAGGCGGCCGCATCGTTCACGACCTTGTGCTCCAGCGCGCCGCCGGAGGCAGGCTCCGTCGCCTCCTGGCCGCTCTTGTGCGGCGCGGGCGCGGCACCCGGCAGCGGCGCGGCGGGCGGGGACTCCCCGCCGATCGACACCGGCGTGGCGGCGCCTAAGTTCGTGGCCGGCGCCATGGCCGCGACGTGGCTCGCGTAGAGGATGTAGGTCCCGGCGCTGGCGGCGCGCGCGCCCGCGGGGCTGACGTACCCCACCACGGGCACCGGGGAGGCGAGGATGGCACGGATGATGTCGCGCATCGCGCTGTCCAGTCCGCCCGGGGTGTCCAGGGTGAGCACGATGAGGCGGCTGCCGCGCGCGTGCGCCGCCTCGATGCCGTGCACCACGTAGTGCGCGGTCGCAGGCCCGATGGGGCCCTCGATCTCAAGCACGGTTGCGGTGCCGGGCGGGGACAGCGGCCGGGGCAGGGGCTCGGCGGGCACGTCGGCAGGCAGGCGCGCGCCGAGCGCGAGCAGCGCCACGGCGAGGATCGTGCGCCAGGCCCCGGCGGCGGTGAGGTTCATGGAGCGCCACCCTACTCTTGGGCTGTCGGCCTCCGCAATCGCGCGCCGGCCGCGAGCGCGCGCCGTGCGCCCGCGGCCCGGGTGCAGGGCGGCGGGCGGATCTTAGGGCCGCCGCCGGGCCGCGTCCGCGCGGGGCGTGCGCGGCAGCCCGGTGTGCTGGGTCTTAAAGGGGCGCGCGCCGCCGCGGGGCTGCCCGGCGCGGGCCGCGCCGGTGCCGGCGGGCTGATAGGCCGGCACGAGCTGCTTGCGGCCGTTGCCGATCAGATCCGCGCGGCCCATGCGCCGCAGCGCCTCGCGCAGCAGCGGCCAGTTGTCCGGGTCGTGGTAGCGCAGGAACGCCTTGTGCAGGCGGCGCACTTTCAGTCCCTTCGGGATGAGGACCTCCTCGCTGGTGCGCGTCACGCGCTTCAGAGGGTTCTTGCCCGAGTGGTACATGGCGGTCGCGGTCGCCATCGGGCCGGGGAGGAAGGCCTGCACCTGGTCCGCCCGCAGGCCGTTGTGCTTCAGCCACAGAGCCAACTGCAGCATGTCCTCATCGCTGGTGCCCGGGTGGGCGGCGATGAAGTACGGGATCAGGTACTGCTCCTTGCCGGCCTCCTTCGAGTAGCGCTCGAAGAGCGCCTTGAAGCGATCGTAGGCGGCGACGCCGGGCTTCATCATCTTCGACAGCGGCCCCTCCGCGAGCGCTTCGGGCGCGATCTTGAGGTACCCGCCGGTGTGGTGCTGGGCGAGCTCCTTCACGTACGCCGGCGACTCGACCGCGAGGTCATAGCGCACGCCCGAGGCGATCAGCACCTTCTTGATCCCGGGCAGCGCGCGGGCGCGCTGGTAGAGGCGGATGAGCGGGGCGTGGTCGGTGTCGAGGTTCGGGCAGATGCCCGGGTACACGCACGAGGGGCGGCGGCAGGCGCTCTCGATCTCGCGGCTCTTGCAGGCGAGGCGGTACATGTTGGCCGTGGGGCCGCCGAGGTCGGAGATGACGCCGGTGAAGCCCTCAACGTGGTCGCGCACCGCCTCGATCTCGCGCACGATCGAGTCCTCGGAGCGGCTCTGGATGATGCGGCCCTCGTGCTCGGTGATCGAGCAGAACGTGCAGCCGCCGAAGCAGCCGCGCTGGATCGCGACCGAGAAGCGGATCATCTTGTAGGCGGGGATCTGCGCCTGGCCGTACAGCGGGTGCGGCGCGCGCCGGTAGGGCCGCTCGTACACCCAGTCCATCTCCTTCATCGTGAGCGGGATCGGCGGCGGGTTCAGCCACACGTCCGTGTCCTGGTGGCGCTGCACCAGCGCGCGCGCGTTGCCGGGGTTGGACTCCAGGTGCAGGATGCGCGAGGCGTGCGCGTACAGCACCGGATCCCCCGCCACGGCCTCGTGCGAGGGGAGGCGGATGACGCTGCGCTCGCGGTCGGCATTCTTCACGCGGCGCACGAAGCGCACCACGCTCTCGCCGCCTGATGCGGCCGCGCCCGCAGCTGCAGCCTCGGGCGCGCGCTGCATGGCGTAGGGGTCGACGGGGGGATTGAGCGGGCCCGGGGCATCCAGGTGCGTCGAGTCGATCTCGATCCAGCCCTGCGGGATGCCCTTGCGCGCGAACGCGGTGCCGCGCAGGTCGGTGATCTGCCCGATCGGCTCGCCGGCGGCGAGGCGGTGAGTGAGCTCGCAGATCTGCCGCTCGCCGTTGCCATAGACCAGGAGGTCCGCCTTGGCATCCAGCAGCACGGAGCGGCGCACCTTTTCCGACCAGTAGTCGAAGTGCGCGATGCGGCGCAGCGAGGCCTCGATGCCGCCGATCACGATCGGCACGTCGCGGAAGGCCTCGCGCGCGCGCTGCGCGTAGACGATGACCGAGCGGTCCGGGCGGGCCCCGCCGGCGCCCCCGGGCGTGTAGGCGTCATCGCTGCGCACGCGCCGCTCGGCGGTGTAGCGGTTGACCATCGAGTCCATGTTGCCGGCGGTGATGCCGAAGAACAGGTTCGGGCGGCCGAGCGCGGCGAAGGCCTGTGCGCTGTGCCAGTCCGGCTGCGCGATGATGCCGACGCGGAAGCCCTGCGCCTCCAGCACCCGCCCGATGATCGCCATGCCGAAGCTCGGGTGGTCCACGTAGGCATCGCCGCTGACGAGGATGACGTCGCAGCTGTCCCAGCCGAGCAGGTCCATCTCCGCGCGCGACATGGGCAGGAACGGGGCGGTGCCGAAGCGCGCCGCCCAGTACTTGCGGTAGCCGTAGATGTCGCGGGCCGTCTCCATGGGGGGCGAAATTAGACCAGAACGGCCCCCGCCGGGTCATTTTTCCCGATGGCCGGCGCGGGCGACGCTCCCGAGGCCCCCGCCGGGGCGGCGGCTTGTGTTACCAAGTTACCTTGGTAACATGCGGCCCGTGAAGGACATCACCCGCACGCAGACCGGGGTGCGCCTGGAGACGCGCCTGCTGAAGGTGCTCAAGGCCCTCGCCACCGAGCTCGACCTCTCCCTCGGGGACCTGCTGGAGGGCGTGATGCTGCACGCCTTCGAGGGCAAGGCGCCGTTCTCGGCCGCGACCCTGAAGAAGATCCGGGCGCTGAAGGCCGTCTACGGGCTGGACCTGGTGGCGCGCGACTCGCACCAGCTGCGCGAGGCGGATGCCGATGAGCGCTGAAGGCTGCACGCTCGAGCGCTTTCTGCGCGGCGAGGTGGCCGCGCGCGACTTCCCCCACCGCGAGCACGTGCGCATGGCATTCGAGCTGCTGCTCCGGCATGAGTTCACCGAGACCGCGCACCGCTACGCGCAGGCGCTGCGCCTCATCACCGCGCGAGCCGGCAAACCGCAGGCCTTCAACCTGACCCTCACGATCGCCTTCCTCGCGCTCATCGCCGAGCGCATGGAGGGCTCAGGTCATGCGGACTTCGCCGCCTTCGCGCAGGCGCACCCGGAGCTCTTCGCCCGGGACGTGCTCGCGCGCTGGTACCGTCCCGAGCAGCTGGCCACTGCCCTCGCCCGCCGCTCGTTCGTGCTGCCGGACCTTCAGTCCCCGCGCCGGTAGCGCCGCCGCGCCGGCGGCCGCGGCTCCTTAATAAAGGAGCAGCCCCTGGCGCTCGCGCTGCCAGGCCGACTCGTCGGCCGCGGCGAGCGCCTCCAGGTCCGCGGGTGAGGCCTTCGGATCGTCCACCCACTCGCGCAGCAGCGGGCTGCCGTTGATCAGGTCGATCGGGAGCCTGCCGGTCTCGTACTCGTAGGCGAAGTCGCGCCACAGCGGGTAGTCGGGCTTAAGCGAGCGCAGCGCCTTGAAGGCGAGCGCGAACACGCGCCACGGGCGAAAAGTGTCGTGGGCGTAGTACGCCGGATCCTCCACGTGCACCTGTACGCCCGCGCACAGCTGTCCGGCATGCTTGTGGAAGGTCGGCTCGAAGTAGCAGGCGCGCAGGCGGCAGCCCTTGAGCCACTGCGGCGCGAGCGCGTGCATGCGCTTAAGCAGCGCCGGCACGTCGAGGTCGGGGGCGCCGAGCACCTCCAGCGGCCGCGTCGTGCCGCGCCCTTCCGAGAGTGTCGTGCCCTCGAGCAGCACCGAGCCCGCATAGCAGCGCGCCATCCACAGGTTCGGGGCATTGGGGCTCGGGTTCACCCAGGTGCGCGCGCCCAAGGGCCAGCCGTAGCCGGGCGCCGCGGAGGGCTGCCATCCCTGCATCGTCACGACCTGGCAGTCGACGCTGAGCTGCAGCGTGCCCACGAACCAGCGCGCGAGCTCCCCGAGCGTGAGCCCGTGGCGCATCGGCAGGGGACCTGCGCCGACGAAGCTCTCCCAG
>Ga0316624_10000229_pt1 | contig 17793 bp, 15 predicted proteins | sample OWC_Aug_N3_C1_D5_FD_207657 | JGI IMG/M metagenome (GOLD analysis project Ga0316624, IMG submission 207657) | Wetland soil microbial communities from Old Woman Creek delta, Ohio, United States - OWC_Aug_N3_C1_D5_A | ecosystem: Environmental > Terrestrial > Soil > Wetlands | place: USA: Ohio... | reverse complement strand
TATGTGGACGACCGCCGACCCGGTGGTGCGCGAATGGATCGAGCGCAATCTCGGGCCGGTCGGCAAGCTGGAAGGCGCGGTCGAGGGTGCCGGCGAAATCGGCCGCTTCGTGGGCCAGGTGCCGGGCCTGCTAACGCGCGGCGCGACGCTCATCGATCAGCTCGACGACATTACACGCGACGGGCTGGTGCTGTCGCCCGACACGGTCGAGGCGATCGGCCGCGCCGAAGCGCGCCGCAACCGCTGGACCGTGGTGGCGCTATGGGTGATCGCGGCGCTGCTGCTGTGGATCGCGTGGATTCTGATCTAGGCCGCGACGAGTTCCGCCAGTTTGTCGAAGCTCTGGCTCCAGCCCGCTTCCATGCCGGCGAGCATCTGCGGCGCGATCGGCACCATGCCCTTGGCGTAGGTTTTCAATGTGAGCTTGGTTTTGCCGCCCTGCTCTTCCAGGATCACCGTGGTCTCGCCTTCCAGCAGGTGCTTGCCATCGTTGTCGATGGCGATATTGCTGAACGTGAGCCGCTCCGGCGGCTTAATTTCGCGGAACACGCCCTTCATTGGATAGTCGTTGCCGTCCGGCCCGTGCATGACGATGCGCAGAGCGCCGCCCACGCGCACATCCAGTTCCGGCACCGAGGCGGTGAAGCCCCGCGGCCCGAACCACTGCGCCATCATCTTCGGATCGGTCCAGGCGCGCCACACCAGTTCGCGCGGCGCGTCATAGAGGCGCGTGAGCGTGACGGTGCGCTCGCCATAGGCCGCCGTCTTCGCCGCGCTACTCATGCCGCCTGCCCCGCATAGGCGCGCTCGACCGCGGCGATGTCGAGCTTCTTCATCGTCATGAAGGCGTTCATGACGCGGGCGGATTTTCGGCTGTCCGGATCGCTCATCATGCGCGGAATGGCGGCCGGCACGACCTGCCACGACAAGCCGAACCTGTCCTTCAGCCAGCCGCAGGGGCCTTCCTGGCCGCCGCCGCCGGTCAGCCGGCTCCAGTAATAGTCGATCTCGTCCTGCGTTTCGCACAGGACCTGGAACGACACGGCCTCGTCGAATTTGAAGATCGGCCCGCCGTTGAGCGCGGTGAACGGCTGGCCGTCGATCTCGAACGCCACCACCATGACCGACCCGGGCGGCTTCTTGTGAATCTCTTGCCCCGCCTCCGGATAGCGGCTGACTTGCGTGATCTTGGAGTTCTTGAACACCGAGCAATAGAAATTCGCGGCTTGCTCGGCTTGGTCGTCGTACCAGAGGCAGGGCGTGATCTTCTGTTGGGCGATCGGCATGGCTTATCCTTTCGTCGTGGCCAGATAGGCGGCCAACTGATCCATGGTGCCGCCCCAACCTTGCGTCATGTTGTCGTGGGCGCCGTCAAACGCCTTCTGCTCTTCGGCGCTGCCATTGTGCGCCTGCCACTTCACTGTGAACTTGGTCTTGCCGCCGGGCGCGTCCTCGAAAGTGAAGGTGGAGAGCATGAAGAGCGGCCAGTTCGGCGCCATAGGATGGCGCGTGACGCCCCGCTTTTCGTCGGAGAACGAATTGACGAATACCAGCTTCTGCTGCGGCACGATCTCGCGATAGGTGAACAGGCCCCACATGGGCGCGCCGTCCGGCGCCTTCATGCCGTAGTGGTAGGTGCCGCCGACGCGCAGATCCATGTTCGAGGCGGTGACGGTGAAGCCCTTGGGGCCCCACCAATGCTTCATCCGTTCCGGCTCGGTGAAGCATTTCCACAGCAGATCGCGCGGCGCGTCGAACACGCGCGACATGACAAAGTCCTCGCCTTTCACTTCTGCGGTTGCGACCATTTCAATTCCTCCGGTTCTTCTTTATGCGACTCTGCCGGCCGTCGCGCTTGCTCATTGCGCGGGAACAATGATCATCCAGCCGACACCGAATTTGTCGGCGAGCATACCGAAACGTCGCGCAAAGAATGTCTTGTCCATCGGCATTCGAACTTCGCCGCCCGCGCTCAGGGCGCCGAACAGCTTGTCGGCTTCGCCTTCGTCCTTGGCGTAGAGGGTCAGCGAAAAGCCCTGGAAATTCGGCTTGCCAGTGTTGCGGCCGTCGGAGGCCAGCACCGTGGTGTCACCGATCTTGATGCTTGAATGCATCACTTTGTCGGCGCTGCCGGGCGAAATCATCGATTGGTCGGGCGCGTCCTTGAAGCGCATGATCATTTCAACCTTGGCGCCGAGCGTCTTCTTGTAGAACTCGATCGCCTCGTCGCAGCGGCCGTCGAAAAACAGGTAGGGCTGAACTTGCATGGTCGTCCTCCTCGCTGTTTTGCCCGCCCGGCCTAGGCCTTCGCGCCATCCGTGGACAACGCGCGATACCCCGGAACGGGTCATTGACAATTAGGTTGATATCAACATATTTGTCTCATGTCAAAGCTCCCTGGATTGCCGTTCGAGGCTACGTCGGTGATCCGCGATGCCTGCTTGTGCCTGCACGCCCAGCGGGCCGCGCGCGCGCTGGCGCGGCGCTTCGACGAGGCGCTGCGGCCGCTCGCCCTGACCAATGGGCAGTTTTCGCTGCTGGTATCGCTCAACAGACCTGTCGCGCCCAATCTCGGCAGCGTGGCCGCCCTGCTCGCCATGGACCGCACCACCCTGACCGCGGCGCTCAAGGTCCTGGAACGGCGCGGACTGGTGACGGTGGCCATCGATAAGGAAGACCGACGCAACCGCCTGCTGTCCATCACCGCGGCCGGACGCGCGCTGCTCAACAAGGCCTTTCCGATCTGGAAGGAGACCCATGCGGCGGTCGACCGGCAGCTGGCCGGGCTGAGTCCCGACAAGCTGCGCACCGCCTTGCGTACGCTGGCGTGAGGGCTGGCGGGGCGCGTTCATGCCCGCGCCCCTTTCGACGCCATCGCCGCCACATAATCGGCGAGCCGCGCCATGGTCTGCGCCAGGCCCTTGTCGGCGCCGTATTCCTTGATCACGCGCGCGCGCTCTTCGGCCGACGGGAACGTGCCGTGCCAGGTCAGCCGCGTCTGGCCGTTGCCGATATCCGTGAAGGTCAGGGTCTGCGTGAATTGCACCGGCTCGACGTCGTCGCCGCCGCCGTGGCGATAAACGAGGCGCTCGGGCGGAACGATCTCGTCATAAGTGACGCGGTTCTGGTAATCGCGCCCGTCCGGGCCGTGCATGACGAAGCGCCAGACGCCGCCGGGCCGGAAGTCGAAGGAATGCGTCGTCGTGGTGAAGCCGTCCGGCCCCCACCATTGCGCCAGATGTTTCGGATCGGTAAAGGCCGCGAACACCAGCTCGCGCGGCGCGTCGAACACGCGCGAACCGATGATCGAGCGCGGATCCTGCTCGAGGTCGATGCTATTTTTTGCGCTCATGTTTCTTCTCCCGCTTGCTTGTCTTCTGTCCGGCTTGCAGCGCGTGCAGATAGTCGTCGAGCCGGCCGAGCCGCTGCTCCCACAGCCGGCGGTATTCCTCGAGCCAGTCGTCGGCTTCCTTCAGCGCATTGACCTCGATCTTGCAGGGCCGCATCTGCGCGTCGCGCCCGCGCGTGATCAGGCCGGCGCGCTCGAGCACCTTGAGATGCTTGGAGATGGCGGGCAGGCTCATGTCGAACGGCGCGGCCAGCTTCGACACCGAGGTTTCGCCGAGCGCCAGCCGCGCGAGGATGGCGCGGCGCGTCGGGTCGGAGAGCGCGGAGAAAGTGCTGGAGAGGCGATCGGCGGTCATGGTGTATTGAACCGTTCGGTTAATTAACTTGACGGTTAAATACATCCGGTGAGCGGCCGCGTCAACCGTTTCTCTCCGGAAATATTTTTGCCAGGCTTTGATTGCGATGATTGCAATGCAATCAAACTATGGCTAAATAGCTGTAAGCGAAGGAATATTTGGATGGCCTCCCTCACCGTCCGCCAGCTCGACGACAAGCTCAAGCGCCAGCTGCGCCTGCGCGCGGCCCGCAACGGCCGCTCGGTCGAGGATGAGGTGCGCACCATCCTGCGCGCCGCCGCCGAGGGTGAGCCGGCGGCCGAGGCCCCTGCGCCGCGCGCGGCGCCGGAACAGCCGGCACCGCGGCCCAAGCGCGTGCTGCTGATCATCGGCGGCGGCATCGCCGCCTATAAGTCGCTCGACTTGATCCGGCGGCTGAAGGAGCGCGGGCTCGCCGTGCGCTGCATCCTGACCAAGGCTGCCGAGCATTTCGTCACGCCGCTGTCGGCCGGCGCCATTACCGGCGAGCGCGTGTTCACCGACCTGTTCGATCCCGCGCACGAATTCGACGTCGGCCACATCCGGCTCGCGCGCGAGGCCGACCTGATCGTGGTGGCGCCGGCCACCGCCGACCTGATGGCCAAGCTCGCCGGCGGCCTGGCTTCCGATCTCGCCACCGCCGTGCTGCTCGCCGCTTCGACGAAAGTTCTTCTGGCGCCGGCGATGAACCCGCACATGTGGGCGAACAAGGCGACGCAGCGCAATCGCGCGCAGCTTACCGCCGACGGATTTGGGTTCATCGGCCCCAATGAAGGCGAGATGGCGGAAGCGGGCGAGCGCGGGCTCGGCCGTATGGCCGAGCCGCTGGAGATCGCCGACGCGGCCGCAAGGCTGCTCGCGCGCGAAGGCGCGCAGCCGCTCAAGGGCAAGCGTGTGCTGGTCACCTCCGGCCCGACCCACGAGCCGATCGACCCGGTGCGCTACATCGCCAACCGCTCCTCCGGCAAGCAGGGTCACGCCATCGCCGCGGCGGCGGCGCTTGCCGGCGCGGACGTGACGCTTGTCAGCGGCCCGGTGAACCTGCCCGATCCGCCAGGCGTGAATACCGTACACGTGGAGACCGCGCGCGAGATGCTGCAAGCGGTCGAGCGCGCGCTGCCGGCCGATGTCGCGATCTTCGCCGCCGCGGTGGCCGACTGGCGCGTCTCCGGCGCGGCGGCGCAGAAGATCAAAAAGACGCCGGGAAAGGTCGCGCCCGAGCTCGCCTTCGTGGAAAATCCGGACATCCTCGCCACTATCGCGCACCGCAAAGCGCAGCGGCCCAAGCTGGTGATCGGTTTTGCCGCCGAGACCGAGAACGTCGCCGCCAATGCCAAAGCCAAACGCGCCGCCAAAGGCTGCGACTGGATCCTCGCCAACGACGTCTCGCCGCAAACCGGTATCATGGGTGGCGACCGCAACACCATCGAGCTCATCAGCGCGTCCGGCGTGGAAGCCTGGCCGCCGCAATCGAAAGAAGACGTCGCCGCCATGCTGATCGGGCGCATTGCCGACGCATTGAAGGAACAGAAAGCATGAGCCGCGTCGAAGTCCGCATCATGCGCCTGCCGCACGGCGCCGATCTGCCGTTGCCGTCCTATCAGAGCGAACAGGCGGCCGGACTCGATCTCCTCGCGGCGGTGCCGGCGGATGCGCCACTCACGCTATCGCCCGGCGCGCGCGTGCTCGTGCCGACCGGCGTCGCGATCGCGCTGCCGCCAGACCACGAGGCGCAGGTGCGCCCGCGCTCGGGGCTGGCCGCGCGCCACGGCCTCACCGTGCTCAACGCGCCCGGCACCATCGACGCCGACTACCGCGGCGAAGTTCAGGTGCTGCTGATCAATCTCGGCAGCGAAGCAGTGGCGATCGCGCGCGGCATGCGCATCGCGCAATTGGTGATCGCGCCGGTCACGCACGCGACCTTGAGCGAAGTGCAATCGCTCGATGAAACGCCCCGCGGGAAAAGCGGGTTTGGTTCGACTGGAAGTTGTTGACCAAAATTTATGCTTTCCCGTAGACGGATGGTCGACCGTAGCCTATTACCAGCGCGTAAATTGCAATTGCGACTGGTGTCGATCCATGCCGCTCGTCTCACGCAAGGGCATCCTCGCCATTGCCGCCGTGATCGACATCGCCATGCACGCGCACAGCCGTCCGGTGTCGGCGAAGGCGCTGGCCGCGCGCCACAAGCTCCCGCCGCGTCACCTCGAGCCGGTGCTGCAGGCACTGGTGCGCGACGGCATCCTGAAAGGCATCCGCGGGCCGCATGGCGGCTACACACTCGCACGCGAGCAGCGGCGCATCACCGCCGAAGACGTCATGCGCGCCGCCGGTAGCGTTGAAGATGAGGGCGAGCCGCCGCTGCCGGCGTCGCCTCTGATCGGCAGAGTGGTGCACCCGGCGCTGGCGGGAGCCGAGCGGGCCTTCTCGGCAGCGCTCGGCCGCATCAATGTCGAGGACATGACGAAGGCCGCCGAAGCGCTGAAATAACCTCGCCCCGCAGCCACTTCCTCATCACGTTCACGGTCTGGACTCTTTCGGCCCGAGTCCCTGCGGGGTTACAGTCCCGCGATTCGCGGACGGTGTGGCGGACACCGCCCGCATTCCCTGGGGCAAGCCTGAATGCCGGAGACGATCCGGACGGCGAACGAGAGGCTGCGTTCTCGTCCGAGGCGGGGCGGATTCCCCGCCGCCTGCGTCGCACTCCTGAGCACTATCGCACTGGCCGCGCCGGCGCGCGCCGAGACCGGCGCCCTGCGCGCCGTCAGCGACGCCGTGCATGGCGCCGCGGCCGCGCTCAGCCGGCAGGACATCGCCATGCTCACGCTGACCGCCGGCCTGCTGGTGTTCGCGGCGCTGGCCATCCTGGTGCTGCTGCGCACCCGCCGCCAGGCCGACCGCTTCGAAACGGCCGCGCGCGACGACGCGGCGGCGCTGCACGCCGAGATCGACCGCCTGCGGGCGCTGCTGCTGGCCGAGCCGCAGGTGCTGGTGGAATGGCCGGCCGCCGGCGACCGGCCGGATATCCTGGGCGACACCGCCGTCCTGGTCGGCGGCGGCGTGCCGGAGCGCGTGCTCGCCTTCGGCAGCTGGCTCGAGCCGGGTGCGGCGCAGCGCATGGAGCAATCGGTCGAGACGCTGCGCAGCGAAGGCCGCGGCTTCCTGATGACGCTCACCAGCCTGAGCGGCCGCCCGGTCGAGGCGGAAGGCCGCGCGGTCGGCGGGCGCGCCGTGCTGCGCCTACGCGACGTCAGCGGCATCGAGCGCGAACTGACCGATCTTTCCGCCAGCCACAACAAGCTGATGGGCGACGTCGCCACCATGCGCACGGCGCTCGACTCGCTGCCGGCGCCGGTCTGGGCGCGCGATGCGCGCGGACGGCTGATCTTCGTGAACGCGGCCTATGCTCGCGCGGTCGAAGCGGAAGATGCCACCGACGCGGTGGCGCGCGAACTGGAGCTGCTCGACCGCACCGCGCGCGATGAGCTCGTCCAGGCGCGCGCGGGCGGCAAAGCCTATGCCGGCCGGCTGCCGGCGATCGTCGCCGGCCAGCGCCGCATCTTCGACGTGGTCGATGCGCCGAGCGGGAGCGGCAGCGCCGGCATGGCGATCGACCGCACCGAGGTGGAAGCCATGCGCGCCGAGCTCGGCCGCATGATCGAAGCGCACCGCCGCGTGCTCGACCAGCTCGCCACCGGCGTCGTCATCTTCGACGTCGACCGCAAGCTCACCTTCTACAATGCCGCCTTCCGCTCGCTGTTCGATCTGGACGCCGGCTTCCTCGACCAGACGCCGACCGACAGCGCCGTGCTCGACCGGCTGCGCTCGCTGCGCAACTTGCCCGAGGAGCAGGACTTCCGGCAGTGGAAGCAGCAGCTCTACGAGGCCTATCGCGCGGTCGAGCCGAAGGAGCATATGTGGCACCTGCCCGACGGGCGCACCTTGCGCGTCGTCACCACGCCCAACCCGGAAGGCGGCGTGACCTATCTCTACGACGACGTCACCGAGCGGCTCGACCTGCATCGCCGCTACGACGCGATGATCAAGGTGCAGAGCGAGACGCTCGATCATTTGGCCGAGGCGGTGGCGGTGTTCGGCAGCGACGGCCGCGTGCGGCTGCACAATCCGGCCTTCCAGCGCATGTGGAAGCTCGCGCCCGAGGCGCTCGACCAGCATCCGCATGTCGAGCAGGTGACCGCCTGGTGCCAGGCACTCCATGACGACGGCGCGGTGTGGCGCGCCTTACGCGGCGCGGTGACAGCCATCGAGGGCCGCGAGCCGAGCGCCGCCAGCATCGAGCGGCGCGACGGCATGATTATCAACATGACCACCATGCCGCTGCCCGACGGCGCCACGCTGGTCACCTTCCAGGACGTTTCCGACACGGTCAACGTCGAGCGCGCACTGCGCGAGCGTAACGAGGCGCTGGAAGCGGCCGACCGCATCAAGATCGATTTCGTGCATCATGTCTCGTACGAGCTGCGCTCGCCGCTCACCAATATCATCGGCTTCGCGCATTTTCTCGGCGATCCCGCCTTCGGCCCGCTCAACGACAAGCAGCGCGAATATCTCGGCTACATCACGGCCTCGACCAACGCACTGCTCGCGCTCATCAACAATATTCTCGACCTCGCCACCATCGACGCCGGCGCCATGACGCTCAACCTCACCGAGGTCGACATCCGCGCCACCATGCAGGCGGCGGTCGAGGGCGTGCAGGACCGGCTGGCAAAGGACCATCTCAAGCTCGAGATCACCGCAGCGCCGACCATCGGCAGCTTCACCGCCGACGAACGGCGGCTGCGCCAAATCCTGTTCAATCTGCTGTCGAACGCCGTCGGCTTCTCGCCGGAGGGCGAGACGGTCATGCTGCGCGCCGAGCGGCGGTCCGACGCGGTGGTGTTTACGGTCGTCGACCATGGCCCCGGCATTCCGCCGGAGGCGATGGACAAGGTGTTCGACTGGTTCGAGACCGACTCGATGGGCTCGCAGCACCGCGGCACCGGCCTGGGCCTTTCGCTGGTGCGCTCATTCGTGCAGCTGCACGGCGGCACGGTGACGATCGATTCCGAGCTTGGCCGCGGCACCACGGTCACCTGCGTGTTCCCGGCCGCGCAGCACGCCGAGCGCACGGCGGCTTAGCCGCCGCGCAACCCGGCAATAACGATTGAGCCCTGCTCAGCGATAATAGTGACGCACACGGCGGCCGTGGTGATAAGTTACCGGCGGCGCGTAGGCGACGCCCTCGCGGAGCCCGAGTTGCCGCGCATTTTGCTCGGCGCAATACTGTTCGTTCAGCAGGAACATGGCGTGGAAGCCGCGGCACGGCTGGATCGCGGCGTCGATCAAGGCCGCGCCGCCAATACCGGCAACGCCGCCAACCGCGGCTGCGCCCGCCGCCGAAGTCGGCAGCGCCGTCCCCGCAATTGCCGCCGAGCTGCCCCACCAGCCTTCCGACAGACCAAGGCCGACCACGGTCCCGCCCACCGCGCCGGCCGCCGGCGCCACGTAATCCGGCTGCCGCGGCTCGGCCAGCGACGTCGTCGCGAGCGCGGCAGAGATCGCCGCGATGGAAATTGCACAAAGAGCTTTACGCATTCGAGCCTCCTTCGAATTCAATCAACGTCATGCCGCCCACCGCGAGGCCAACGCCATACGCTGCCGTGCGTTCCTGTACGCGAGCGCGGAGAGCGTCGCCGAGCTTGAACGGCGGCAGCCATGTGATCGATGGTTGGCGCGGATGTGGTCGCCGTGGTGAAACCGTGGCATTGCCGTGGCGCGTGAAACTCGGAACTGGCCTTGCGCCTCAGCCGCCGTCTATAAAGTCATGCTATTGCGACGGATGATTCGATGTTCTTCAGCACCTCCGGCACCTACAGCTTCACGGTGGCGCTTGGCGACGAGCAGGCGACGCAGCGGCTGATGCTGGATATCGCCGCCTTGATCGACCCCGGCGACCTGATCACGCTGTCCGGCGATCTCGGCGCCGGCAAGACCACCTTCGCCCGCGCCTTCATCCGCCATCTCGCCGGCGACGAGACCATCGAAGTGCCGAGCCCGACCTTCACGCTGATGCAGGCCTATGAGCTGCCGCGCTTCCGGCTGGTGCATGCAGACCTCTACCGGCTGTCGGGGCCGGCGGAGTTGCCCGAACTCGGCTTCGAGGACGAGGCCGACGGCACGGTCACGCTCTTGGAATGGCCGGATCGCGCCGCCGGCTTCCTGCCGCCCGACCGGCTCGATGTCACGCTGACACTGTCGCCGCAGCAGGGCGAGAGCTTCCGCCAGGCGCGCGTCACCGGCTACGGCACGTTTGCGCCGCGCGCCGAGCGCATCGTCACGATCCGCCGCTTTCTCGAGGCCAACGGCTTCGGCGCCGCCGCGCGCCGGCGCATCCAGGGCGACGCCTCGACCCGCTCCTACGAGCGGCTCACGCTCGAAGGCGCCACCTACATCCTGATGAACTCGCCCAGGCGGCCGGACGGGCCGCCCGTGCGCGACGGCAAGCCCTACAGTCAAATCGCGCACCTCGCCGAGGACGTGACGCCGTTCATCGCGCTGGCGCTCGCCTTGCGCGCGCGCGGCTTCTCGGCGCCGGCGATCTTCGCCGCCGATCGCGCCGCCGGCTTGATCGTGCTGGAGGATCTCGGCAACGAGCTGGTGGTGGCGGGCGAGCCGCCGGCGCCGATCGAGGCGCGCTACGCGGTCGCGGTCGATCTCCTGGCGGCGCTGCACCGCGAGCGCCTGCCGGAGACGCTGCCGGTCGAGCCGGGCGTCGACTATGCGCTGCCGCGCTACGATTTGGAGGCGCTTCTGATCGAAGTCGAATTGCTCACCGACTGGTACCTGCCGAAGCTGGAAGCTAAAATCTCCGGCGCCAAGCGTGACCTTTATATGGCGCTGTGGCGCGACGCGCTGCTGCCGGTGCTGGAAGCGCCCGCGACCTGGGTGCTGCGCGATTTTCATTCGCCCAACCTGCTGTGGCTGCCGGAACGCGAGGGCGTGGCGCGCATTGGCCTGCTCGATTTCCAGGACGCCGTGCTCGGGCCTGCCGCCTACGATCTCGCCTCGCTGCTGCAGGACGCGCGCGTCGACGTGCCGGAGATGATGGAGATCGCGCTCTTGTCGCGCTACACCCGCGCCCGGCTTGCCGCCGATCCTGCCTTCGACGCGCCCAGCTTCGCGCGCGCCTATGCCACGCTCGCCGCGCAACGCGCGTCCAAGATTCTCGGCATCTTCGCCCGCCTCGACCGGCGCGACGGCAAGCCGCAATATTTGCGTCATCTGCCGCGGGTATGGGGCTATCTGCAGCGCTCGCTGGCGCATCCCGCGCTGGCGCCGCTCGCCGCCTGGTACCGGGTCAATGTGCCGGCGCTGAAATCACTCTGACTTGATGGCCGCAACAACGAACATGACGCCCCGCAACGCCATGGTGCTCGCCGCAGGCCTCGGCACCCGCATGCACCCGCTCACCGAGACGATGCCGAAGCCGCTGGTGAAGGTCGCCGGGCGTGCGCTGATCGACCACGTGCTCGACCGCCTGGCCGCGGCCGGTGTCGAGAGGGCTGTGGTCAACGTGCATTATTTCGCCGAGCAATTGGAGCGCCATCTCGCTTCGCGCAAGCTGCCGAAGATCGTGATCTCGGACGAGCGCGGGCTCTTGCTCGGCACTGGCGGCGGCGTGGTCAAGGCGCTGCCATTGCTGGGCGATTATCCGTTCTTCCACCTCAACAGCGACACCATCTGGATCGACGGCGTGAAGCCCAATCTGCAGCGGCTGGCGGAGGGTTTCGATCCGGCGGCGATGGACGCGCTGCTGCTGCTGGCGCCCAGCACCGGCAGCATCGGCTATGCCGGGCGCGGCGATTTCACCATGGCGCCGGACGGCCGCCTCAGCGCGCGCGGCGAACGCGAAGTGGCGCCCTTCGTCTTCGCCGGCGCCGCGATCCTTGCACCCGCCTTGTTCAAGCACGCGCCGGCCGGCGAGTTCCCGCTCACCGCGCTGTTTGCGCGCGCCGCGCAGGCCGGCCGGTTACACGGGCTGCGCTTGGAAGGCCTGTGGATGCATGTCGGCAGCCCCGACGCCATCGCCCTGGCGGAAAAGGCGATCGAAGCCAGCGTGGGTTGATCGGCCGCGCGTGTAGGCGTGTATTGTTCGCGCATGCCGGCGAGTCGTCCCAACGTCTTCAACATCCCCGCCTCGGCGCCGTTTCTGCCGGTGCTGATCGACGCGCTGCGCGCCGGCCGGCTGGTGCAGGGCTTCCCCGCCTCGAACGATCCGCTCGAACTCGCGCGCTTAAAGCTTTATCTGCCGACGCGGCGCGCCTGCCGGCTGGCACGCGACGTCTTCCTCGACCGGCTCGACGGCGACGCCGCCATCCTGCCGCGCATCGTCGCGCTCGGCGATCTGGACGAGGACGAGATCGCCTTCGCCGAAGCCGCCACCGGCGAACTGGCGGAAGCCGCGCTGCGGCTGCCGCCGGCCATCGCGCCGCTGGAACGCCGCCTGCTGCTGGCCGAGTTGATCCTGCAATGGGCCAATTCGCCGGAGATGCGCGGCGCCGAGGGCGCAGCCCTGGTCGCCAACACGCCGTCGGCCGCGCTCGGGCTCGCCGACGACCTCGCCCGCCTGATGGACGACATGACCACGCGGCAGGTCGGCTGGGACAGGCTCGACGGGCTGGTGCCAGACGATCTCGATAGCTATTGGCAGCTCTCGCTGCGCTTCCTGAAGATCGCGCGCGAGGCCTGGCCGGCGCTGCGCGCCGAGCGCGGCGCCATCGAGCAGGCCGAACGCCGCGACCTGCTGATCGAGGCGGAAGCCAAGCGCCTCGCCAACTCCGACGCGCCGGTGATCGCCGCCGGCTCGACCGGCTCGATGCCGGCGACCGCCAAGCTGCTCGCGACCATCGCCGCGCTGCCGCACGGCGCGCTGGTGCTGCCCGGCCTCGACATGGCGCTCGACGATGCCTCGTGGGCGCTGATCGCCGGCGATGCCGACGACGACAGCCATGACGGCCTGCCCGCCGCCGGCCACGCGCAATTCGCCATGCATGCGCTGCTCGACCGGATCGGCATCGCGCGCGGCGACGTCACGCAGCTTGCGCAGCCCGACGGCCGCGAGGCGCTGGTGTCGGAGGCCTTGCGGCCGGCCGCCACCACCGAGCGCTGGCAGCAGCGGCTGGCCGATCCTAACTTCAAAGCGGCGGCCGGCGAGGCGCTCACATCGCTCAGCATGATCGAGGCGGCCAATGCCGAGGAAGAGGCGCTCGCCATCGCTGCGGCGATGCGCGAGGCGCTGGAAACGCGGGGCAAGACGGTTGCGCTGGTCACGCCCGACCGCGCGCTCGCCCGCCGCGTGGTGGCCGCGCTCGAACGCTGGGATGTGAAGGTGGACGATTCCGGAGGCGATGCGTTGAGCCAGACGCAAGCCGGCCTGTTCGCGCGGCTCGCCGCGCTGGCCGCGCTGCACGGCCTGGAGCCGGTGACGCTGCTGGCGCTGCTCAAGCATCCCTTGCTGCGGATGGGCGCGGGTGTCGGCGCGCACAAGGCAGCGACCGCCGCGCTCGAACGTGCGCTCTTGCGCGGCCCGCGCCCGCGTGCGGGAAGCAAGGGCCTCGCCCATGCGCTGGCAACATTCCGCGCGACGCGTGACACGCTGCATGCCAGTGATCCGCGCAAGCTCATCCGTGGCGAAGAGCTCGATGCCGCCGCCATTTTGATCGAGCGCCTCGCCGCCGCGCTGGCGCCGCTGGAAGGGTTCAAAGCCGGCGCGCATCCGCTGGCGACGCTCGCGCAATGCCACCGCGAAGTGATCGACGCACTCAGCCGAGACGACAAAGGCGACATCACCGCTTTTTCCGGCCATGACGGCACGGCGCTTGCCCGCGCGCTGCAGGAACTGATCGACAGCCCGTCGGCCGCGGGCCTGAGTGTCGTGCGCGCCGACTATGGCGAGCTGTTCGAGGCTGCGATCGGCGACCGCATGGTGCGGCGGCCGGAAAGCCGCGATCTGCGCGCCCACATCTACGGCCCGCTGGAAGCGCGCCTGCAAGCGGTCGACCGTATCGTGCTCGGCGGCCTCAACGAAGGCACCTGGCCGCCTGAGACGCGCAGCGATCCCTGGCTGTCGCGGCCGATGCGGCGCGGCCTCAGCCTCGATCCGCCCGAACGCCGCATCGGTCTCTCCGCGCACGATTTCGCGCAAGGCTTAGGCGCGCCGGAGGTGATCCTCGCGCGCGCGGCCAGAGTGGCGGGCGCGCCGACGGTCTCTTCGCGCTTCGTGCAGCGCCTCGCCGCGCTGGCCGGTGGACGCTGGGGCGATGTCGTCAAGCGCGGCAACGAATATCTTGCGCTCGCGCGCGCGATCGATCATCCGGCTGAGGTCAGACCCGCGAAACGCCCGCAGCCCAAGCCGCCAGCCGAGGCGCGGCCCAGCAAGCTTTCGGTCACGGAAATCGAACATTGGCTGCGCGATCCCTATACGATCTATGCAAAGCATGTATTGCGGCTGGCGCCGCTCGAAGCTGTCGATACGCCACCGGGCGCGCGCGACCGCGGCACCTTGATCCATGACGCGATCGGCGACTTCACTGAAACATTCGCCAACGGCTTACCGCGAGATCCCGTCAAGGAACTGCGCCTGTTCGGTGAAAAGCATTTTGCGGAGTTCTCGGACTACCCGGAAGCGCGCGCCTTCTGGTGGCCAAGATTCATGAGGATCGCGGCATGGTTTGCGCGGTGGGAGATCGTGCGACGCACCGAAATCGAGTCGTTGCACGCGGAGATTCGCGGCCAAATCGAGATACCGCTAGGCGAGGTCAAATTCACGCTTTCGGCCCGCGCCGACCGCATTGAGCGGCGCACGAACGGCGGCTACGCAATCGTCGATTACAAGTCCGGCCGCCTGCCCGGTCATGACGAGGTCAAGGTCGGCTTTGCGCCCCAGCTTACGCTGGAAGCGGCCATGCTGCGCGAAGGCGGATTTCCCGGCATCGCGCGCGGGGCCTCGGTGCACGAGCTCGTCTATATCGGGCTCAAGGGCGGCGAGCCAGCGGGCGAGATAAAGGTCGTCAAACTCAAAGACAGCACGCCCGATGCCGAAGCGGATGCCGCATTGAAGAAACTCGCGCGCAACGCCAAGCGCTTCCTTGTCGACGGCGAAGCCTATTCATCGCTCGTCCACCCGATGTGGAAGAATCGTTACGGCGACTACGATCACCTCGCGCGCGTGAAGGAATGGTCGCTCACCGGCGGCGTGGATGAGGGAGGCAGCGAGTGACCGCCGCCCGCACTATCCCCGAAGCTGTGCGCGCGGTGCAGATCGAGGCCGCCAATCCGGAGGTGTCGGCCTTCGTCTCGGCCAATGCCGGCTCCGGCAAGACCCATGTGCTGGCGCAGCGCGTGATCAACCTGCTGCTGCGCGGCGTCGACCCGGCCAAGATCCTGTGCATCACCTTCACCAAGGCGGCCGCCGCCAATATGGCCAACCGCGTGTTCGGCACGCTGGCGGAATGGACGACGCTCGATGACAAGGCACTCGACGAGCGCATCCGGCTGAGCACGGGGAAGAAGCCCGACGCCGCGCATCGCGCGCGGGCGCGGCGGCTGTTCGCCTCGGCGCTGGAGACGCCGGGCGGGCTGAAGGTGCAGACCATCCACGCCTTCTGCACGCGGCTGCTGCATCAGTTCCCGTTCGAGGCCAATGTGGCGGCGCGCTTTTCCGTGCTGGACGAGGCCGCGACCACGCAGCTGCTCGACCGGCTGACCCTGGACGTGCTTTTGGAAGCCTCCGCCGCGCCCGACAGCGCGCTCGGCAAGGCGCTGGCCGCGGCCATCGTGGTGGCCGCCGACCAGACCTTCAAGGACGTGGTGGGCGACGCCATCAAAAAGCGCGACGCCATTGCCGCCTGGATCGACCGCGCCGGCAGCATCGAGAAGGCCATCGCCGAACTGTCGCGCAGCTTCGACCTCGCGCCGGACGACAGCCTGGCGAAGGTCGAGCAGGAATACTTCGCGGCTTCGCACATTCCGCAAGCCGAATGGCCCGCATTGATTGAAATGCTCAGCGCGGGCTCGGCCAACGACCAGAAGCACATCGCGGCGCTCGAAGCCGCCCGTACCGCCACCGGACGCGACCGTATCGAGAACTATCTGAAAGTGTTTTGCACGTCGGAGCTCGAGCCGCGCAAAAACATCGTCACCAAGAAGCTCGCCGACCGCCATCCCGATTGGCTCGCACGGCTGGAAGCCGAACGGGACCGCATCTGCGCCCTGCTCGAGCGCGAGCGCGCGCTCAATGCCCGCGACCGTACCGCCGCGCTCGTCACCATCGCCAAGGACGTGATCGACCGCTACGGCCGAGAGAAGGACCGGCGCGCGCTGCTCGATTACGACGACCTGATCGACAAGACGCAGGCGCTGTTTTCCACGGTGTCGGCGGCCTGGGTGCTCTATAAGCTCGATCTCGGCATCGACCACATCCTGATCGACGAGGCGCAGGACACCAGCCCCAAGCAGTGGGAGATTGTGCGCGCCATCGCCGCCGAGTTCATGCCGGGCGGCTCGCGCCCCAACGTCAGGCGCACGCTGTTCGCGGTCGGCGACGAGAAGCAGTCGATCTTCTCGTTCCAGGGCGCGGCGCCGCGCGCCTTCGACGAAATGCGCCACGTGTTCGCGCGCCAGTTCGATACGCCCGAGCTCGGCTGGCGCTATTTGCGCTTCCATCATTCGTTCCGCTCGGGCGAAAACGTGCTCGGCTCGGTCGATCAGGTGTTCAGGACGCGCGACATCTACGAAAGCGTCACCGCCGACATCTCTGGCGTTCCGCCACATGAGGCCTTGCCCGATGCCGCGCCCGGGCTGGTCGAGCTGTGGCCGCTGATCCAGCCTGCAGATAAGCGCGAGATCGAGGGCTGGGACGCGCCGTTCGACACCGAAAGCGAGGAAAGCCCGCGCGTGCAGCTCGCGCGCAGGATCGCCGCGCACGTGAAGCGCTGGACCGGGCGCGGCCTGAAACCCGGCGACGTCTTGGTGCTGGTGCGCCAGCGCGGGCCGCTGTTCGAGGCCATCATCCGCGCGCTGAAGAACGCCAATGTGCCGGTGGCCGGCGCCGACCGGCTGGTGCTGACCGAGCACATCGCGGTGATGGACCTGATGGCGCTGGCCGACTGCCTGCTGCTGCGTGACGACGATCTCGCCTTGGCGAGCGTGCTCAGGAGCCCGCTGTTCGGCCTGACCGAGGAGCAGCTGTTCGAGCTCGCCTGGAATCGCGAGGGCGCGCTGCGCAATTCGTTGCGCGGCAGGAGCGGCGATGAGTTCTTCGAAACCATCGAAAGGGCGCTGGAACATCTTGAGAGCGCCGCACGCCGGCTGTCGCCGTTCGCTTTCTTCGCGCATGTGCTGGGGCCGCTGCGCGGGCGCAAGAAATTCCTCGCCCGCCTGGGACCGGAGGCGAACGACGCGCTCGACGAATTCCTCAATCTCGCGCTCGACTACGAGGCGCGCGAGACGCCGTCGCTGCAGGGCTTCCTCGCCTGGCTGCGCGCCGCCAAAAGCGAGGTCAAGCGCGACATGGAGATGGCGCGCGACGAGGTGCGGGTGATGACGGTGCACGGCGCCAAGGGGCTCGAGGCCAATACCGTGATCCTCGCCGACACCACCACGCCGCCGACCGGCCCGCGCGATCCGCGGCTTTTGCATTTGACGAATGGCGGCCTGGTGTGGGCGACTGCGCGCGCCGACGACGTCGACGCCATGACAGAGGCGCGCCATGCCGCGCACAGGCAAGCGCGCGACGAATACCGGCGGCTGTTGTACGTGGCGATGACGCGCGCGGCCGAGCGGCTGGTGGTGTGCGGCACGCAAGGCAAGAACAAGATTCCGGACGGCTGCTGGTACAGCCTTGTCGGCGACGCGTTGCGCGACAAATGCGTCACCGAACCAGCCGATGACGGCGAAGGCGACGTGCTGCGCTATCGCAAAGGCGAGGCGCCGGCACCGCATGGCGAAACAAAAACCGAAAAAGCTGCGGAAAAAATCTCGCTGCCGTCCTGGCTCACATGCAATGCTC
>Ga0316624_10000228_pt1 | contig 17798 bp, 16 predicted proteins | sample OWC_Aug_N3_C1_D5_FD_207657 | JGI IMG/M metagenome (GOLD analysis project Ga0316624, IMG submission 207657) | Wetland soil microbial communities from Old Woman Creek delta, Ohio, United States - OWC_Aug_N3_C1_D5_A | ecosystem: Environmental > Terrestrial > Soil > Wetlands | place: USA: Ohio... | reverse complement strand
CAGGCCCAGCACCCAGAGCAGCGCCAGCGAGGTCACGAACAGCAGCAGCACGCGCTTCCACACGTGGTGACGCTTGTAGTGGCCGAGCTCGTGCGCCAGCACCGCCTCGACCTCGGGCGGCGCGAGCCTCGTGAGCAGCGTATCGAACAGCACGATGCGCTTGGCGCCTCCCAGTCCGGTGAAATAGGCATTGCCGTGGCTCGAGCGTCTGGAGCCGTCCATCACGAACAGTCCGCTCGAGCGGAAGCCGCAGCGGCCGAGCAATCCTTTGATCCGCGCCTCGAGGGCTGGGTCGCGCAGCGGCGAGAATTTGTTGAACAGCGGGGCGATGAACGTCGGGTAGATCAGCAGCACGAGCAGGTTGAAGCACGTCCAGGCGACCCACACGTACAGCCACCACAGCGCGCCCATGCGCGCCATCAGCCACAGCACGAGCACGAGCAATGGCAGGCCGAGCACCGCCCCGAGCAGCAGCTGCTTTACCAGGTCCGCGACGAACAGCGCCGGCGTCACGCGGTTGAAACCGAAGCGAGCTTCGACGACGAAGGTGCGGTACAGGGTGAGCGGCAGCTCCATCGCGCCGAGCACCAGCACGACACTCGCGATCAAGGCGGTACCGTGCACCAGGCTGCCGGCCTCGAACACGCGCGCCCACTGCTCGTGCAGCCAGTCGAGCAGCCCGCCCAGGGTGAGCGCCAGCAACGCGCACGCGGCGAGCGCCGTCTCGGCGAGGCCGAGCCACGTCTTGGCGACGCTGTAGTCGGCCGCTTTCTGGTGCGCGGCCAGGGGAATCGCCGCGGCGAAGCTGGGCGGGACCGTCGCGCGATGCGCGCGTACGTGGCGGATCTGGCGCCGCGCGAGCCATGCGCGCACGCCCATCGTCGCCGCGAGCGCCGCCAGGAACACCCAAGTGAAGGCGTTTGTCACGCTATGAGAGAATACCGCGACTTTTCAGGCGGATAAAGGCGGGCGGCGGTGGCGCAGGACGCGAACAACCTAATCTGGATCGACCTCGAGATGACCGGCCTGAGACCCGACTCAGACCGCATCATCGAGGTCGCGTTGCTCGTCACCGATGCGTCCCTGAACATCGTCGCCGAGGGCCCGGTGATGGCGATCCGGCAGCCGCGCGAGACGCTCGATGCGATGGATGCCTGGAACAAGAGCGTGCACGGACGCTCGGGTCTGGTCGAGCGGGTGCTCGCATCCGGCATGGACGAAGCCGGCGCCGAGCAGCGCGCGCTCGAATTCCTCGCTCTGCACGTGCCGGCCAACGCTTCGCCGATGTGCGGCAATTCGATCTGCCAGGACCGGCGCTTTCTCGCGCGCTGGATGCCGCGGCTGGAGGCCTATTTCCACTACCGCAACCTCGACGTGTCCACGCTGAAGGAGCTGGTACGTCGCTGGAAGCCGGAGCTGGCCAAAGGCTTCTCCAAGGAGAGCAAGCACGAGGCGCTCGCCGACGTCCTCGAGTCGGTCGCCGAGCTCAGGTACTACAGGGAAACGGCGCTCAAGATCTAGCGCCGCCGCTTGCGCGCCGCACGGCGCGCGGCCGACACTTCGACGATCACCTCGATCTCGACCGGGATTCCGCTCGGCAGCGAGCCCATGCCGACCGCCGAGCGCGCATGGCGTCCGCGCTCGCCGAAAACCTCCACGAACAGGTCCGAGCAGCCGTTGATCACCTTGGGGTGGTCGGCGAACTCCGGCATCGCGTTCACCATGCCCAGCACCTTCACCACGCGCACGACGCGATCCAGGCTGCCGAGCTCGGATTTCATCACCGCGAGCAGCGCGAGGCCGGTCGAGCGGGCGAACTTGTACCCCTGCGTAACGTCGAATTCGCGCCCGAGCTTGCCGATCGGACGCATGCCGTCGACCGCGGACGGGCCCTTGCCGGCCAGGAACAGCAGCTTTCCCGAGCGCACTGCGTTCACGTAGTTCGCGAGCGGCGCGCTCACCTCGGGCAGGTCGATCCCGAGCTGCTTGAGCCGCTGCTCGGCGCTCATGGCGCGGGCACCACTTTGCCGGGGTTCATCAGGTTGTAGGGATCGAGCACGTGCTTGATGTCGCGCATCACCGAGATCGTTTCCTCGCCCAGCTCGGCGCGCAGCGATTCCTGCTTGCCGAGCCCGACACCGTGCTCGCCGGTGCAGGTGCCTTCCATGGCGAGCGCGCGCTCGATCAGGCGGCGGTTGAACTCCTTGGCGAGCGCGGTTTCCTCGGGCTTGGCCGGGTCGACCAGGAACATGAGGTGGAAGTTGCCGTCGCCGATGTGCCCGAGCAGGGGCACCGGGGCGATGTAGTTTTTCACGTCGTCCATCGTCTCGTGCACGCATTCGGCCAGGCGCGAGATCGGCACGCACACGTCGGTCGACACCGCGCGCGAGCCCGGCCGGATCTGCAGGCAGGCGAAATACGCGTTGTGGCGCGCGTCCCAGAGCTGATTGCGCTCCTCGGGCCGGGTCGCCCACTGGAAGTCCATGCCGCCGTTTTCCCTGGCGATCGCCTGCACCGCCTCGGCCTGCTCGACCACGCTCGCCTTCGAGCCGTGGAATTCGAAGAACACCGTCGGCGCCACGCGATAGCGCGTCTTCTTGTAGGCGTTGATCGCCGCGATCGTCTTGTCGCACACGATGTCGCAGCGCGCCACGGGGATGCCGGCCTGGATCGCCTGGATCACTGTCCGCGTGCAGCCGTCGATCGAATCGAATGCGCACATCGCGGCGGACATCGCCTCCTGCACCGGGTAGAGCCGCACCGTGACCTCGGTGATGACGCCCAGCGTGCCTTCCGAGCCCACGAACAGGCGCGTCAGGTCGTAGCCGGCGGCCGATTTCTTCGGCCGGCGCGAGGTCTGCACGATGCGCCCGTCGGCGAGCACCACCTTGAGCGAGATGACGTTCTCGCGCATGGTGCCGTAGCGCACGGCGTTCGTGCCCGAGGCGCGCGTCGCGGCCATGCCGCCGATCGTCGCGTCGGCGCCCGGGTCCACCGGAAAGAAAAGCCCCGTGTGCTTGATGTACTCGTTCAGCTGTTTGCGCGTGACGCCGGCCTGCACCACGGCGTCCAGATCTTCCTCGTGCACCGCGAGCACCTGGTTCATCTGCGACAGGTCGATGGTCACGCCGCCGTTCACTGCCAGGATGTGCCCTTCTAGCGAGGTGCCGACGCCGTACGGGATCATCGGCACGCGGTGCCGCCGGCAGATGTCGACCACGTCGCGCACCTCTTCGGTGCTGTGCGGGAATACCACCGCGTCGGGCGCCGCGTAGGGGAAATACGACTCGTCCTTGCCGTGGTGCTCGCGGATGCCCGAGGAGGTAGTCACGCGCTCACCGAGCAGCGCCTGCAGCTCCTCGAGCACGGTCCGGTCGAATTCCCTCGCTTTATTCATAAAATCTATTTTAGCTTGATCTCGCCCTCGAAAGGCACCCTTACGCCGAGCGCGGGAATCTCGAGCGTCACCTTGGCGGCGAGCGTTTCCTCGCCCTTGAGCTTGGCGCCGGCGAGCGCCTTTTGCACGGCCTGCTCTATCTCGCGCTGCGAATTGACGCCGACCATCTTGAGAAACTTGCGGATGCTGAGATTGAAGGTTTCCTGGTCCACGGCTAGTCCTCCGAAAGTAAGCGCTGCGCCATTTCCTTGCCCAGCTCCACGCCCCACTGGTCGAAGCTGTTGATGTTCCAGATGATGCCCTGCACGAACACCTTGTGCTCGTACAGCGCCACGAGCCTACCAAGATTGCGCGCGTCCAGCCGCTCGAGCGTGAGGGTGCTCGAAGGCCGGTTGCCCGGGTAGCGCCGGTGCGGCGGCAGCGCCGGGTCGTCGCGCCCGAGCGCGAGGGCCTCGGCCTGCGCCGCGGCGTGCGCAGCGAGGATCCTGCGGCGGCGCGGCTCGCCCGGCGCCTCGGCGACGACGATGAAATCGGCCGGCACCGCCTGCGTGCCCTGGTGCAGCAGCTGATGGAAGGAGTGCTGCCCAACCGTGCCTTCGGCGCCCCACACCACCGGCGCGGTCGCGTATTCCAGCGAGCGTCCCTCGCGGTCGACGCACTTGCCGTTCGACTCCATCTCGAGCTGCTGCAGGTACGCGGGCAGCAGCCGCAGCGGCGTCGCGTAAGGCAGCACGGCGTGCGTGCGCGCGTCGAGGAAGTTCACGTTCCACACGCCGACCAAAGCCATCAGCACCGGGACGTTGTGCGCGAACGGCGCCTCGGCGAAGTGCCGGTCGACGTCGCGCGCGCCGGCCAGCAGCGCATCGAATCGCTCCGGCCCGAAGGCGCACATGGCGCTGAAGCCCACGCAGGACCAAAGCGAGTAGCGCCCGCCGACCCAGTCCCACATCGGCAGCAGCTCGCCGACCCCGAACTCGCGCGCCGCGCGCTCGTTGGCGCTCACCGCGACGAAATGCCGCTCGAGCGCAGCCCCGCGCGGCAGCCGCTCGGCGAGCCAGCGCCTGCCCGCGCGCGCGTTCTCGAGGGTCTCCTGGGTGGTGAAGGTCTTTGACACCACCACGAAGAGCGTGCGCTCCGCGTCGGCTGTCGCGAGCGCGCGGTCCAGGTCGAGCGGGTCGACGTTGGCCGCGAAGTCGACCGTCATTCCCGCGTCGCGCGCCTCGGCGAGCGCATCGACGAGCAGCCGCGGACCGAGGTCGGAGCCGCCCGTTCCCAGGTGCACCAGCCGCGTGATCGGCTTGCCCGTCGCGCCCGCCCAGGCGCCCGCGCGCAGCCGCGCGGCGAGCTCTCGCATGCGCGCGAGGGCCGCCTTCACCTCCGGCGGCGCCGCCTCGCCCGCGCGCAGCGCCGTGTGCAGCGCCGCGCGCTGCTCGGTGGAATTCACCGACCAGCCCGAGAGCAGCGCCTCCCGCCAGCCGGCCAGGCCGCGCTGCTCGGCGAGCGCGAGCAGCAGCTCGAGCGCCTGCGCATCGAGCTGCTGGCGCGCGAACTCGTAGCGCAGGCCCGGCGCCGTCGCGCCCATGCGTGCGGCCCGCGCCGGGTCGCTACGCAGCGCATCGGCCAGCCGCAGGGTGCGCCAGCGCTCGACCTGCGCGGCGAGCGCGGGCCAGGCGGGGCAGCGCGTGGGCGGCGTCGTATTCATCGCTTCTGGTGGTAGTACAGGCGCAGGCGTTCGGCCTTGTCGCCGGGGCGCCCGACGTCGGCGATCCTGCGCCACGAAGGACTTGGGACGTCGGGCTCCTCCTCGGGCGTGCTCTGCACCAGCAGCAGCCGGCAGGTAGCGGGCGCGAACGGGTCGAATTCGCGCGTGACGATGCCGGCGTGGTAGCTGAGCGCCGCGCGCTGCGAGATGCCGAGGTGTTCGCGCGCGATGCAGCCGGCGCCCGCGGGCAGATGCGCACGAATCTGCAGCGCCACCGAGCGATAGCTCTTCACATGGTCAGCCCAGGGCAGCAGCAGGAACGACAGCGTCGACCACAGCAGCGCGATCCCGGCGGCCCAGCGGGTGACGCCGCGCGTCTGCGAAGGAGCGGTGAAGAGCGCGACGTAGAGCCAGGCGAGGGTGACCGCGAGCGCCGCCACGAACGGCAGCGGCGCGAAGTGCGCGACGAAGCCGGGCGCGAGCTTGGCGAAGTTGTGCGCGATCGTCGGGAGCAGGGGCGTTATCGTGGCGACGTAGCCGAGCCATATCAGCGCGCCGACGAACGTGAAGGTCATCACGCCGAACCAGTCGAGCGCGTTGGCGGCGCCGCGGCGCAGCCGCGGTACGCCGCCCGCGGCGAGCAGCGCAAGCGGCGCGACCAGGCCGAGCGTGTTCACCTCCTGGGGCGGACCGGCGAGCGAGATCCCGACGAGCGTTGCGAGCGCGGTGGCGAGCGGCAAGAAGAGCCGCGGCTCGCGCCATCGCCGGCGCTGCGACCACAGCGCCCAGCCGGCCACCGGCCAGGCGGGCCAGGCGAACCAGCTCGCGGCAACGACGAAATATTTCAGGTTCGCGAAGAACGCCCCCTGCAGATCGGCGGTCAGCGACCACCATTCCGCGAGCAGCTTGGGCGAGCGCAGCCACAGCGCGAGCGGCCAGCACGAGGCGACCGCCAGCGCGACGAGCGCGCTCACGCCCAGGAACGCGGCGCCGCGCCGCCTGCGCCACTCGTCGCACACGAGGAGCGCAGCAATCGCCGCGACGCCGAGCGCGGCCGGGACGACGAAGCCGCTGGCCAGAAACGCGATGCCGAGTGCGGCACCGAAGGCCGCACCCATGACTAGCGGCCGGCGCGTCGCGTGCGCCAGGGCGGCGAAAGCGCCGCAGGCAGCGGCCATGCCGGCAAGGTCGGGCAGCGCCTCGTGCGCATGCACGATCAGGCCGATCGCGCCGATGATGAACAGCGGCGCCGCCGCGGCCGTGGCGCGGCGTTCGGCCTGCGGCGCGAAGTCGCGCGCCGCGACGTAGGCGAGCGTCAGCGCGGCGAGCACGAACGCCCCGCTTGCCAGGCGCACCGCCTGGTGGAAGCCGAGCAGCCCCGCGAAGGCCTTGGCGCAGGCGAGGCCCGTCCAGTAATACAGCGGCGGATCGGCGAGCCAGCGCGACTCGGCGACCTGCGGCACGAGCCAGTCGCCAGAGAGCTGCATGCGGTGCACGATCTCGATGCTGATGACGTCGTACGTCTTCCAGGGGTCGTGCCCGAGGAGCCCCGGTGCGGCGAAGACCAGCGCGATCAGCGCCAGCACCGCGAGCGAGGGCGGCAGCGCGAGCCGGGGGAGCATGCGGCTATTCTAGGCGGCGCGGCGGTGCGCGAAAACAAAAAAGGCGGCCGCAGCCGCCTTCTTTCGCCGAATGCCCGCGTCTACGCCGGCTTCTTCACGCGCGTGTAGCGCCGCTTGAATTTCTCGACGCGCCCGGCGGTGTCCATGATCTTCTGCTTGCCGGTGTAGAACGAGTGCGACTCGGAGGACACTTCGACCTTCACGACCGGGTACTCGTTGCCGTCGGTCCATTTCATCTTCTCGCGCCCCTTGACGTCGATCGCCGAGCGCGTGATGAACGAGTGGTTCGAGCTGGTGTCGTGAAAGATCACCGTGTGGTATTCGGGATGGATTCCGGTCTTCATGGCTGGTCTGGCGCGGAAAAGGCGCGAATTATACGGAAAACAAGGGCTTAAGGCAACGCCCGGCTAGCCGCGGCGCATCGAGTCGAAGAACTCGGCATTGTTCTTCGTTGCGCGGATCTTGTCGATGAGGAATTCGGCGGCTTCCAGCTCGTCCATCGGATAAAGGAGCTTCCTCAGCACCCACACCTTCTGCAGGATCGCCGGCTCGATGAGCAGCTCCTCGCGGCGCGTGCCCGAGCGATTGACGTTGATCGCCGGGTAGATGCGCTTCTCGTGCATGCGCCGGTCGAGGTGGATCTCCATATTGCCGGTACCCTTGAACTCCTCGTAGATCACATCGTCCATGCGGCTACCGGTGTCGATCAGCGCGGTGGCGATGATGGTGAGCGAGCCGCCTTCCTCGATGTTGCGCGCCGCGCCGAAGAAGCGCTTCGGGCGCTGCAGCGCGTTGGCGTCCACGCCGCCGGTGAGCACCTTGCCCGAAGCGGGCACGACGGTGTTGTAGGCGCGCGCGAGACGCGTGATCGAGTCGAGCAGGATCACCACGTCCTTCTTGTGCTCGACGAGGCGCTTGGCCTTCTCGATCACCATTTCCGCGACCTGAACGTGGCGCGAGGCCGGCTCGTCGAAGGTGGAAGCGACCACCTCGCCGCGCACCGTACGGGTCATCTCGGTGACTTCCTCGGGGCGCTCGTCGATCAGCAGCACGATCAGCACCGCGTCGGGCTGGTTGGAGATCAGCGCGTGCGCCAGGTGCTGCAGCATCACGGTCTTGCCGGCCTTGGGCGGCGAGACGATGAGGCCGCGCTGGCCCTTGCCGACCGGGGCGATGATGTCGATGATGCGCCCGGTGATGTTTTCCTCGGCCTTGATGTCGCGCTCGAGCTTGAACTGCTTGTCCGGGTGCAGCGGGGTCAGGTTCTCGAACAGGATCTTCGACTTGGCGTTCTCCGGCGGCTCGCCGTTCACCTTGTCGACCTTGACCAGCGCGAAATAGCGCTCGCCGTCCTTCGGGGTGCGGATCTCGCCTTCGATCGTATCGCCGGTGTGCAGGTTGAAGCGCCTGATCTGCGAGGGGCTCACGTAGATGTCGTCGGTGCTCGCCAGGTACGAGGTGTCCGGGGAGCGCAGGAAGCCGAAGCCGTCGGGCAGCACTTCGAGCGTGCCGTCGCCGAAGATCGATTCCCCCTTCTTCGCCTGATTCTTGAGCAGCGCGAAGATCAGGTCCTGCTTGCGCATGCGGTTGGCGCCGTCGATCTGGTTGCCGACCGCCATTTCCACCAGCTGCGTGACGTGGAGCGTCTTGAGTTCCGAGAGTTGCATGACGTGGACGAGAAGCTGCCGAGAATGACGCGAGGATTGCGCCGAAACTGCCAGAAGAAGTGTTGCGGGGAAGGGGTTGCGCCCGAGCCCGCCGGCGCTGGAAGACTGCCGTGCGCCGGTCCTTTGCCGGCGCAGTTATTCGAGGGAGAGGGTAAGGGGTTTAAATATTGCTGTCAAGGAACGCGGTGAGCTGCGACTTCGACAGCGCGCCGACGCGCGTCGCCTCGACGTTGCCGTTCTTGAACAGCATCAGGGTGGGGATGCCGCGGATGCCGAACTTGGCCGGGACGAGCTGGTTCTCGTCGACGTTGATCTTCGCCACCTTGAGGCGGCCGTCGTATTCTTTCGCCACATCCTCCAGGATGGGGGCGATGGACTTGCATGGGCCGCACCACTCGGCCCAATAGTCGACCAGCACGGGGACTTCGGACTTCAGGACTTCTGGCTCGAAACTGTCGTCGGTGACGTGGCTGATGTCGGGACTGCTCATGGCTCCTCGGAAGCGTGTGACGGAGGGGAAGTCGTCGGCCGAACGGCCGCTCGGCCTAATTATGGGGGCAGCGTCCCGGAACGCAAGACGATGTTCCGGCTAAAGTGCTAAACTACGGATTCAATTAACCTTTTTTACGTCTGGGGTAAGCGCCGGCATGACCTACGTCGTCACCGAAACGTGCATCAAGTGCAAGTACACCGACTGCGTCGACGTGTGCCCGGTCGACTGCTTCCGCGAGGGGCCGAACATGCTGGTGATCGACCCGGACGAATGCATCGACTGCACGCTGTGCGTGCCGGAGTGCCCGGTGGAGGCGATCTTCGCAGAGGACGACGTGCCCGATGCGCAGCGGGAGTTCATCGCGCTGAACCGCGAGCTGGCCGCCAAGTGGGCGCCGATCATCGAGCGCAAGCCCGCGCCGCCCGACGCGGACGAGTGGGCCAAGAAGAAGGAGAAGAAAGGGCTGCTCGAGAAGTAGCCTAGACCGTGATGCGCGTGCCGAGCTCGACGACGCGCTCGGGCAGCAGCTTGAAGTATTCCGATGCCGGCGGCGCGTTGCGCTGCATCCAGCGGAACAGCGTGCGGCGCCAGGTGAAGAGTCCGCGCCGGGTGGCGGGTGCGATGCTCGTCTTGCCGAGAAAGAACGTCGCCTCCGCGGGGTCGATCACGAGCCCGTGGCGCCGCAGCAGCCGCAGCCCTTCCGGCACGTCCGGCTCCTCCATGAAGCCGTAGCGCAGCGTCGCCTGGTAGACGCGGCCGCGCTCGAGCACGCGCAGCTCGGTGCGGTCGGTCTCGGGAACGCGCGGCCGCTCGGTATCCGAGATCGTCAGGAACACGGTGCGCTCGTGCAGCACCTTGTTGTGCTTGAGATTGTGCAGCATCACCGCGGGCACCGCCTCGGGATCGGCCGACAGGTAAACCGCGGTCCCGGGAACGCGCGGCACGGCCGCGTCGCACACCTCGGCCAGCCGCGCAATCGGCACGCGCCGCGCGGCCTCGCGCGCCGCGAGCACCGTTCCGCCGCGCTTCCAGGTCGTCAGGATCGCGAACAGCACGAGGCCGCAGGCGAACGGGAACCAGCCGCCGTCGGCGAACTTGGTCGCGTTGGCGGCGAAGAACAGGAGCTCCACCAAACCGATCGCGGCGAGCAGCAGGAGAAACAGCGGATTCGCGCGCTTGGGCAGCGACCACGCGACGATCGCGATCAGCGCGGTGGTGAGCACCATGGTGCCCGACACCGCGATGCCGTAGGCGTTGGCGATCGCGCTCGAGGACTTGAAGCCGAGCACGACCAGCAGCACCAGTGCGAGCATCGTCCAGTTGACCGGCGGCACGTAGATCTGGCCGCGCTCGGTCGCCGAGGTGTGCCGTGTCGGCATGCGCGGCAGGTAGCCCAGGCGCGCCGCCTGCTGGGTGACCGAGAACGCGCCCGTGATGGTCGCCTGAGAGGCGATCACCGTGGCCGCGGTGGCGAGCACCACCAGCGGGGGGAGAAACCCCTCAGGAGCGAGCAGGTAGAACGGGTTCTTGAGCGCGGCCGGATTGCGCAGCACGAGCGCGCCCTGGCCGAAGTAGTTGATGATCAGCGACGGGAACACCAGGCCGAACCACGCGAGCCGGATCGGCGCGCGGCCGAAGTGCCCCATGTCGGCGTACAGCGCCTCGGCGCCGGTGAGCGCAAGGAACACCGCGCCGAGCACGAGGAACGCGAGGCCGGGCGAGTGCATGGCGAAGCCGAACGCGTGGCGCGGATCGAGTGCGCCGAGCACCGCGGGCGCGCGCGCGATCGACACCGCGCCGAGCGCGGCCAGCGCAATGAACCACAGCACCGTGATCGGCCCGAACAGCCGGCCGACCGCGCCCGTGCCGCGGCTCTGGATGGCGAACAGCCACACCAGGATCCCGACGGTGAGCGGCTCGACCCAGTGCTGGAGCGCGGGCGTCGCCACCGAAACGCCTTCCACCGCGGACAGCACCGAGATCGCGGGGGTGAGGATCGCGTCGCCGTAAAAGAGCGACGCGCCGAAGATGCCGAGCGTCGCCACGGTCCACGCGAGCTGCGGGTGCTCGCGCGTCACGCGCATCGCGAGTGCGAGCAGCGCGAGGATGCCGCCCTCGCCGCCGTTGTCGAAGCGCAGCACGATGCTGACGTACTTGAGCGACACCACCAGCGTCAGCGACCAGAACATGAGCGACAGCACCGCGAGCACGTTCGCTTCGCTCAACGGCAGGCCGTGCGCACTGCCGAACGCCTCCTTGAACGCGTAAAGCGGGCTGGTGCCGATGTCACCGAACACTATGCCGAGCGCGGCAAGCGTCAGTGCGCCGAGCGAGGATTTTTCCGGTGTCTCCGAACGAACCATATGGGAAGAGCGCGAGGTTACGGCAAAGCGGGCGACTATACCGCGCGTTCGTTGTGCGGCGCAACATCAGCGAGCTCTTAATACCGTTTTTACGTCGCGCTCGGTAGATTGCTCCCGCTTTCCTAACGAAATTCTTGCGGGGGATCGATGGACCTCACTTTCCTGCTGCTTGTGGCGGCGTTGTTCGCGCTGACTGTCGGCCTCGGCCTGCTGTGCGACCGCCTGATGGAGAGGAAATCATGACCGGCTTCATGTGGCTCGGGCTCGTCCTCGCGGTCGCGCTCGGCATCTATCTCGTCTACGCGCTGCTGAACGCGGAGGACTTCTAGATGAACGCGTTCCTGCAATGCGCCGTGTACGTGATCGTACTGATCGCGCTCGCGAAGCCGCTCGGCGCCTACATGGCGAACGTCTACGAAGGGCGCACCCGCTTTCTCGCGCCGCTCGAAAACCTCGTCTATCGCCTCTCCGGCGTCAAGCCGGAGGACGACATGGACTGGAAGCGCTACCTGTGGGCGACGCTCTGGTTCAACCTGTTCGGCTTCGTCGCCGTGTACGCGCTGCAGCGGCTGCAGAACTTCCTGCCGCTCAACCCGCAGAAGATGGCGGCGGTGTCCGCCGATTCGTCCTTCAACACCGCGGTGAGCTTCATCACCAACACCAACTGGCAAGGCTACGCGGGCGAGACGACGATGAGCTACCTGACGCAGATGCTCGGGCTGGCGGTGCAGAACTTCCTCTCGGCGGCAACCGGCATGGCGGTGCTGATCGCGCTCATACGAGGCTTCGCGCGCAGGCAGGCGAACGGCATCGGCAACTTCTGGGTCGACGTGACGCGCTCGACCGTTTACGTCCTGCTGCCCCTTTCGCTCCTGCTTGCCTGCGGCCTGGTGACGCAAGGCGTGGTGCAGACCTTCGCGCCGTACAAGACGGTCGAGCTGCTGCAGCCGGTGCAGTACCTGGATGGCGGCAAGACCGTCACGGCGACCACGCAGACGCTGCCGCTCGGTCCCGTGGCTTCACAGGTCGCGATCAAGCAGCTCGGCACCAACGGCGGCGGCTTCTTCAATGTCAACTCGGCGCATCCCTACGAGAATCCGACGCCGCTTTCCGACTTCCTCGAGCTGCTCGCAATCCTGCTCATCTCCGCGGGTCTTTGCTACACCTTCGGCCGCATGATCGGCGACACGCGCCAAGGCTGGGCTCTGCTCGCGGCGATGACGATCGTGTTCGTCGGTTTCCTCACGGTGTGCATGCTTTCAGAGCAGGCGGGCAACCCGATCCTCGCGCACCTCGGCGTCTCGCAGCCGCTCGGCAACATGGAAGGCAAGGAAGTGCGCTTCGGCGTTACCGACTCGGCGCTGTGGGCGACCGCCACCACGTCCGCCTCGAACGGCTCGGTGAACGCGATGCACGATTCGTTCACTCCGCTAGGCGGGCTGGTGCCGATGGTGCTGATGCAGCTCGGCGAGATCATCTTCGGCGGCGTTGGCTCGGGCCTATACGGCATGCTGGTGTTCGCCATCGTCGCGGTGTTCATCGCCGGCCTCATGGTCGGCCGCACGCCGGAGTACGTCGGCAAGAAGATCGAATCCTACGAGATGAAGATGGCCTCGCTCGCCGTGCTGTTCCCCTTTTTTGCTGCGCTCATCGGCACCGCGATCGCGGTCGTGGTCGAGCCGGGCGTCGCCGGCATGTCGAACCCCGGCGCGCACGGCTTCTCCGAGGTGCTGTACGCCTTCTCCTCGGCGAGCAACAACAACGGCAGTGCCTTCGCCGGCCTGAACGCCAACACTCCCTTCTACAACACCGCGCTAGGCATCGCGATGTGGACATCGCGCTACTGGCTCATCGTGCCCGTTCTCGCCTTGGCGGGCAGTCTCGCGCGCAAGAAGCTGGTGCCGGCGAGCGCGGGAACGCTGCCCACGCACACGCCGCTGTTCGTCGCATTCCTGGTCGGCACGGTGCTGGTGATCGGGGCGCTCACCTTCGTACCGGGACTTGCGCTCGGCCCGATCGTCGAGCAGCTGCAACTCTGGAGCCACTGACATGACTTCCGCGACCCATGCCCTGAAGACGATGAGCGCGCCGATCCTCAAGCGCGCGGTGCTCGAGTCCTTCATCAAGCTCGATCCGCGCGTGCAATGGAAGAACCCGGTGATGTTCGTGGTGCTGGTCGGCAGCGCGCTGACGACCGCGCTGTGGGTCCAGAAAGCCTTCTTCGGCGCGACCGGCACCGAAACGGCGGGCTTCATCGTGAACGTGTCGCTCTGGCTGTGGTTTACCGTGGTGTTCGCGAACTTCGCCGAGAGCGTGGCCGAAGGCCGCGGCAAGGCGCAGGCCGCGGCGCTGCGCGGCACGCGGCGCGACGTGATGGCGAAAAAGCTGCCCGAGGCGCGCCGCGACGCGCCCTGGAGCATGGCCTCCGGCTCCTCGCTGCGCAAAGGCGACCTGGTGCTGGTCGAGCCGAACGACCTCGTCCCCGCCGACGGCGAGGTGATCGAAGGCGCGGCGACGGTCGACGAGTCCGCGATCACGGGCGAATCGGCGCCGGTGGTGCGCGAGTCAGGCGGCGACTTCTCCTCGGTGACCGGCGGCACGCGCGTGCTCTCCGACTGGCTGATCGTGCGCGTGACGGCGAATCCCGGCGAGACGTTTCTCGATCGCATGATCGCCCTGGTGGAAGGCGCGAAGCGCCAGCGCACGCCGAACGAGATTGCGCTCTCCATCCTGCTTGCGAAGTTCACGCTGATCTTCCTGCTCGCCTGCGCCACCCTGCTGCCGTTCTCCCTTTATTCGGTGACGGCCGCCGGCCAGGGCGCTCCTGTCTCGATCACGGTACTGGTCGCGCTGCTCGTGTGCCTGATCCCGACAACGATTGGCGGGCTGCTGTCGGCGATCGGCATCGCCGGCATGGACCGCATGATCCGCGCCAATGTGATAGCGACCTCCGGCCGCGCAGTCGAGGCGGCGGGCGACGTGGACGTGCTGCTGCTGGACAAGACCGGCACCATCACGCTCGGCAACCGCCAGGCATCCGCCTTCTGGCGCGCGCCGGGAGCCCAGGACCAGGAGCTCGCCGACGCGGCGCAGCTCGCCTCGCTCGCGGACGAGACGCCCGAGGGACGCTCGATCGTCGTGCTCACCAAGCAGAAGTTCGGCCTGCGCGAGCGCGACCTCAAGTCGCTCGGCGCGCAGTTCGTGCCGTTCTCGGCGCAAACGCGCATGAGCGGCGTCGACCTCGCCGGGCGGTGCGTTCGCAAGGGCGCGCCGGAGGCGGTGCGCGCCTGGGTGGAGTCGCAGGGCGGCGGCTATCCGCAGGAGGTGGTCGAGCTGGTCGAGACCGTTTCGCGCCGCGGCGCCACGCCGCTCGTCGTCGCCGATGGCAGGCGCGTGCTCGGCGTGGTGGAGCTGAAGGACATCGTCAAGGGCGGCATCCGCGAGCGCTTCGCCGAGCTGCGCCGCATGGGCATCCGCACGGTGATGATCACAGGCGACAACCGGCTCACTGCGGCGGCCATTGCCGCCGAGGCGGGCGTCGACGACTTCCTCGCCGAGGCGACGCCCGAGGCGAAGCTGAGGCTCATCCGCCAGACGCAGGCCGACGGGCGGCTGGTGGCGATGTGCGGCGACGGCACCAACGACGCGCCGGCGCTCGCGCAAGCCGACGTCGCGGTGGCGATGAACTCCGGCACACAGGCGGCCAAGGAAGCCGGCAACATGGTCGACCTCGATTCCAACCCGACGAAACTGATCGAAGTGGTCGAGATCGGCAAGCAGCTCCTCATCACGCGCGGCTCGCTCACCACCTTCTCGATCGCCAACGACATCGCCAAGTACTTCGCGATCATCCCGGCGGCGTTCGCCGCCACCTACCCGCAGCTCAACGCGCTGAACGTCATGCACCTGGCGACGCCCTCTTCGGCGATCCTGTCGGCGGTGATCTTCAACGCGCTCATCATCATCGCGCTCATCCCGCTCGCGCTGAAGGGCGTGTCGTACCGGGCGGCGGGCGCGCATCAGCTGCTGCGCAGGAACCTGCTCATCTACGGGCTGGGCGGTATCGTCGTGCCTTTCGTCGGCATCAAGCTGATCGACATGCTCCTAGTCGCCTTGGGACTCGCTTAAGGAGATCCGCATGCTCAAGGAACTTCGCCCTGCGCTGCTCGCGTTCCTGGTCCTCACGCTGCTGACCGGGATCGTCTACCCGCTCGTCGTTACGGCATTCGCGCAGCTCCTCCCGAACGCGGCGACGGGCAGCGTCATCGAGCGCGACGGCAAGGCGGTCGGCTCGGCGCTCATCGGCCAGCCGTTCAGCGATCCGAAATACTTCTGGAGCCGCCCGTCGGCGACCTCGCCCATGCCCTACAACAGCGCCTCCTCCTCCGGCTCGAACCTCGGGCCGACCAACAAGGCGCTCGCCGACGCGGTGGCGGATCGGATCAAGGCCTTGCGCGACGTCGACCCGGGAAACGACAAGCCGGTTCCGGACGACCTGGTCACCGCCTCCGGCAGCGGCCTCGATCCGCACATCAGCCCGCAGGCGGCCGAATACCAGGTCGCCCGCGTCGCCCGCGCGCGCCTCGTGTCCGAGCAGAAGCTGCGGGCGCTCGTCGCGGCGCGCACCGAGGGCCGCACCTTCGGCCTGCTCGGCGAGCCGCGCGTGAACGTCCTCGAGCTGAACCTTGCCCTCGATGCGCTAAAGTAGCCCGATGAGCGACGCGCGGCCCGACCCGGACGCCCTGCTGGCGCGCGTCCAGCGCGAGGAGGCGCGCGCGAAGCGCGGCAAGCTGAAGATCTACTTCGGCGCCACTGCGGGCGTCGGCAAGACCTACAAGATGCTCGAGGAGGCGCGCGCCCTCAAGGCGAAGGGCGTGGACGTCGTGGTCGGCTATGTCGAGCCGCACGGGCGCGCCGAGACCGAGACGCTGCTCGAGGGGCTCGAGCGCCTGCCCTATCTACTCGTTCGCTATCGCGGCGCGCTGCTGCGCGACTTCGATCTCGATGCCGCGCTCGCGAGGAAGCCCGCGCTGCTGCTGGTCGACGAACTGGCGCACACCAACCCTGCCGAGGGCGAGCCGCGCCCCCGGCACGGCAAGCGCTGGCAGGACGTCGAGGAGCTGCTCGCCGCCGGCATCGACGTGTTCACCACGGTGAACGTGCAGCACATCGAGAGCCTGAACGACGTGGTCGCCGGCATCACCGGCGTGCGCATGCAGGAAACGGTGCCCGATCGCGTGTTCGAGAGCGCCGACGAGGTCGAGCTGATCGACCTGCCGCCCGACGAGCTGCTCGAGCGGCTGCACGCGGGCAAGATCTACCTGCCGGAGCAGATCCGGCACGCGATCGACAACTTCTTCCGCAAAGGAAACCTCATCGCGCTGCGCGAGCTCGCGCTGCGCACCACCGCGGACCGCGTCGACGCGGCGATGCGCGAGTATCGCGAAGGCGAGGCGATCGGCGCGATCTGGGCGGCGGGCGAGCGCCTGCTGGTGGCGATCGGCCCGGACGAGCAAGGCGAGCGGCTGATCCGCGCCGGCAAGCGCATGGCCACCGCGCTGCACGCCGAGTGGATCGTGGTGTACGTCGAGACCCCCGACCTGCTGCGCCTGCAGGAGGCGGAACGCGACCGCCGCATCGCGCTGCTGCGGCTCGCCGAGTCGCTCGGCGCCGAGGCGGTGACCCTCGGCGGCTCGTCGGTCGGCGAGGAGCTCGCCAACTACGCGCGCGAGCGCAACGTCACGCGCGTGCTCATCGGCCGGCCGCGGCGCCCGCTGTGGCGGCGCCTGTTCCGCCCCTCCACCTACGGCGAGCTGCTCGCGCGCAGCGAGGGCATCGACATCCACGTCGTCGGCGGCGCGGACGAGGCGGCCGCGCGCCGCAATCCCGTGCTTGCGCGCGCCCAGGCCTACCTCGGCGTGCCGCCGTCGAGCGCGAAGCGGCGCTGGCCGGCGTACGCCTGGGCGGTCGCCGCGACGGCGCTCTGCACGCTGCTAGGCATGGCGATGAGCCCGCTGTTCGAGCTGGTGAACATCGCCATGGTGTACCTGCTCGCGGGGGTGCTGCTCGCGGTGCGCTTCGGGCGAGGGCCGGCGATGCTCGCCTCGATCCTGAACGTCGCCGCGTTCGACTTCTTCTTCGTCCCGCCGCAGCTCACGTTCGCCGTCTCGGACGTGCAGTACCTCATCACCTTCGCCATCATGCTGGGAGTCGCCCTGGTGACCTCGAATCTCACCGCGAGCGTGCGACTGCAGGCGCGCGTTGCCGGGCACAGGGAGCGCCGCACGGCGCTGCTGTACGCGATGAGCCGCGAGCTCGCCGCGACCCGCGGCGCGCAGTCGATGGCGCGCGTGTCGGTCAAGCACGTGAGCGAGGTGTTCGACAGCCAGGTCGTGGTGCTGCTTCCCGGTGCCGACGGCCGCGTGCGCTATCCGCGCGGCGAAAGCGTGAGCGGGTCGCTGCATGGCGCCGACCTCGCGCTTGCGCAGTGGGTGCAGGACCACGGGCGCGCGGCCGGCCTAGGCACCGACACGCTGCCCGGCGCGGAGATCCTG
>Ga0316624_10000227_pt1 | contig 17806 bp, 19 predicted proteins | sample OWC_Aug_N3_C1_D5_FD_207657 | JGI IMG/M metagenome (GOLD analysis project Ga0316624, IMG submission 207657) | Wetland soil microbial communities from Old Woman Creek delta, Ohio, United States - OWC_Aug_N3_C1_D5_A | ecosystem: Environmental > Terrestrial > Soil > Wetlands | place: USA: Ohio... | reverse complement strand
CCCACGCCATCCAGCGCATGCATGGTGTCGCGCATATCGGCCAGCAAGGTGTGCAGTTCGGGGGCGCCGAACAGGCGCAACTCTTCGGCCCGGCGCAGCAGACGCGCATCGCCCATGCGCAGAACTTCCTTAATCGACATCGCTGAGCACCGAAAATTCAAGAATATGCTTCACTCGTTCCATGGCCGGAGCGATCACTGCGCCGATTGTCTCCAACGGGACACCGTCGCGGCTGTTACCGCGTCCGGCGGCTGAATTCACCACCACGGCGATGGTGGCGTAGGCCAGCCCCAGTTCCTTGGCCAGGGCCGCTTCCGGCATGCCGGTCATGCCGACCATGTCGGCGCCATCGCGTTCCAGCCGGTTGATTTCGGCAGCCGTCTCCAATCTTGGTCCTTGCGTGACTGCGTGCACGCCACCGTCCACGCATTTGTCTCCCGCGAGCTTCACCGCCGCCAGAATCTGCTGGCGGAGTTTTTCGTTATAGGGCCGCGTAAAATCGATGTGGGTGACCGGCTTGTCCCTGCTGTCGAAATAGGTGAAATCGCGGCCATAGGTGTAGTCGATAAGCTGATCAGGCACGGCCAGCGTTCCCGGCGTCAACTCGGCGCGGATGCCGCCGACCGAGGTCACGGCGATGACGCGCTTCGCCCCTTGGTCGCGCAATGCCCACAGGTTGGCGCGGTAGTTCACTTCATGCGGTGGAATGGTATGTCCGTAACCGTGGCGCGCCAGGAACATGACCTCGTGCTCATTGATGGTGCCGAAAGTCATCGGGCCGGAAGGTTCGCCATAGGGCGTACGCATCACTTGCCGGTGGGTAATCTTCAGGTTGGTCAGTTGCGTAAGTCCGGTGCCGCCGATGATAGCCAACATATTATTTTCCTTTAACTGCGTATATGGCGGGCAGGTTGCGCCACGCGCCATGAATATCCATGCCGTAGCCGAACACAAACCGGTCCGGCAATTCCAGGCCGACGAAATCGGCGCGAATGGGTTTGTCTTTGCCGATTTGCTTGTCGGCAAACACTGCGCTGTAGAACTTGCTTGCCCCCAGCTCCATCACGCGCCGCTTGATCGCATGCAACGTCTCGCCTTCGTCGAGAATGTCGTCCACCACCAGCACGACCCTGCCCGCAACGTTCTCGCGTGGCGCCACTTTCCAGTGCAATGCGCCGCCCTGCTTTTCATTGCCGTAGCGCGAGACGTGCAGGTAATCGAAGTCCAGCGGAAAATCGAGCTGCGGCAGCAGCTGCCCGGTGAATACCACCGCTCCACCCATCACCGACAGCACCAGCGGATGCTGCTCCGCCAAGGCGGCGTTGACCGCCTGTGCCACACGCCGCACTGCCGCACATACTTCGTCAGCCGAACGGATCAGCTCGGCATCCTGAAGAATGGCACGGGCTTCCCGATCGGTGATGCTCACGACACCGTCTTCAGGTATGCGGCAAAGTCCTTGCACAGCTCTTCATGCTTCAGCCCGAACGCGACTTGCGCCTGCAGGTAGCCGAGCTTGGAACCGCAATCATAACGAATACCGTTGAAGCGATAGGCCAGCAGTTGTTCCTCTTTCATCAGTTCGGCGATGCCGTCGGTGAGCTGGATCTCGCCGCCCGCGCCGGGCCGGATGTTCTCCAGGTGGTGAAAGATGCGCGGCGTCAGCACATAGCGCCCGACCACGGCCAAGGTGGACGGCGCGACTTCGGGCTTGGGTTTTTCCACGATGCCGTTCACGCGCTCGATGTCTGTTTCCAGATTGGTGCTGCTGACGATACCGTATTGCTTGGTATGCGCACGCGGCACGTCCTGCACGCCGAGTATGGAGCACTGATGCTTGGCAAACACGTTCACCATCTGCTTAACGATAGGCGTCTGGCCGTCGATCAGGTCGTCGGCCAGAATCACCGCAAACGGTTCGTCCTGGATGACCGGCTTGGCACAGAGCACGGCATGCCCCAATCCCAGCGGCTCCGCCTGGCGGATGTAGATGCAATTCACATTCTTGGGCACGACGGATTGCACCGTCTCCAGCAAGGCCAGTTTGCCTTGCGCCTCCAGCGTGGCTTCCAGCTCATAGGCCTTGTCGAAATGATCCTCGATGGCGCGCTTGTTGCGCCCGGTGATGAACACCATGTCGGTGATGCCCGCCGCCACTGCCTCTTCCACCGCGTACTGGATCAGCGGCTTGTCGACGACCGGCAACATCTCTTTGGCGGTCGCCTTGGTCGCGGGCAAGAACCGGCTGCCCATGCCGGCGACAGGAAACACTGCTTTGGTAATTTTTTTCTTCATGATTCGTATTCTTTCAATTGTTCCAATAACTGCTGTTCATCCCACACCGGCACATTCAGCTCCCGTGCCTTATCCAGTTTGCTGCCCGCTTCTGCTCCTGCCACTACGCAGTCGGTTTTCTTCGACACCGAGCCCGCCACTTTCGCGCCCAATGCTTCGAGACGTGATTTTGCCTCATCGCGGCTCATGCTGGCGAGTGTTCCGGTCAGAACGAAGGTCTTGCCGCTCAGCGGCAATACCTGAGTGCTGACACCTTCATGTTCCGCCCAATGCACGCCAAGCGCCCGCAACTGCTGTACCACTTCGCGGTTATGCGCCTCGCCGAAGAAATCGACTATGCTCTGCGCCACCACCGGCCCTACGTCCGGCACAGCCAGCAGCTGTTCGGCGCCGGCCTGCATGATCGCATCCAGCGTGCCGAAATGCCGCGCCAGATCCTTGGCCGTGCTTTCGCCCACATGACGGATGCCCAGCGCGAACAGGAAGCGGTTAAGCGTGGTGGACTGGCTCTTCTTCAGCGCGGCCACGATGTTCTGCGCGCTTTTCTCGGCCATGCGTTCCAGCGCGGCCAAAGTCGCCGTATCCAGACGATACAGATCGGGCAGCGAATGGATGATTTTTTCATCGACCAGTTGCTCGACCAGCTTGTCGCCCAGCCCTTCGATATCCATCGCCCGCCGGCCGGCGAAATGCAGGATCGCTTGCTTGCGTTGCGCGGCACAGAACAACCCGCCGGTGCAACGGGCGTCAGCTTCACCCTCCTCGCGCACCACGTGGCTGCCGCACACCGGGCAGGTCGTCGGCATCACAAACGCCCTGGCATCCGCAGGCCGCCGCTCGGCAAGCACGCCGACCACTTCCGGGATCACATCGCCCGCGCGGCGCACGATCACGGTGTCGCCGATGTGCACATCCTTGCGCCGGATCTCGCCTTCATTGTGCAGCGTGGCATTGCTCACCGTGGTGCCGCCGACGAATACCGGCTCCAGCTTGGCCACGGGCGTGAGCTTGCCGGTACGGCCGACCTGGATCTCGATGTCGCGCAGCACGGTGAGCTGCTCTTCCGCCGGAAATTTATGCGCCACGGCCCAACGCGGTTCGCGCGAAACGAAGCCCAGCTTTTCCTGCAAGGCGATGCTGTTGACCTTGTACACCACGCCGTCGATATCGAATGGCAGGCTGTCGCGCATCGCCTCGATGCGGCGATGAAATTCCACCAGCCCTTGGGCGCCTTGCACGACCCTGCACTCATGATTTACCGGGAAGCCCCATGCCGCCAATTGATCCAGCACTTCTTTATGCGTTGCTCGCCAGTCCCAGCCTTCGACCTTCTCGCCAAGGCCGTAAGCAAAGAATCTCAGCGGGCGCCGTGCTGCCAGTGCCGGATCGAGTTGGCGGATGCTGCCCGCAGCACCGTTGCGCGGATTGACCAGTGCAGGCAACCCTTGTTCGCGCTGGCGTTCGTTATATTTCTCGAACGCATCACGGCGCATATATACCTCACCGCGCACTTCCAGAACGGCGGGGCATCCCCCTTCCAATCGCAAGGGAATCTGGTGGATGGTGCGCACATTCTGCGTGACATCCTCGCCAGTCTCGCCGTCACCGCGCGTGGCGGCCTGCACCAACCTGCCCTGTTCGTAGCGCAGGTTGATTGCCAAGCCGTCGAATTTCAATTCGCAAACGTACTCGATTGGAGGGTCGTTATCACTCAATCCCAGCTCGCGCCGCACCCGCATGTCAAAGGCAACCGCGCCTTGGTCGCTGATGTCGGTCTCGGTGCGGATCGACAACATGGGCACGACATGGCGCACCGGCTGGAACATATCCAGCGGTTTGCCGCCGACGCGTTGCGTGGGCGAATCGGGTGTCAGCAACTCGGGATGTTGTGTTTCCAGTGCCTGCAGCTCGCGGAACAGCTTGTCGTATTCCGCATCCGGAACCCGCGGGGAATCCTGCACGTAATACCAATAGTCGTATTCCGCGATCTGCTTGCGCAGCTGGGCAGCGCGGCGTGTTACTTCCATGCTGGTCATCAGGAGAACAATCTGGCGGCTTGTGCGCTGCCCGGCGTAATGTGTCCGGTGAGCATGAGATCGGCGGTGGCTGCGACCTGGGCGCGAATCTGCGCAATTGCGCCATCGTTCAACGCCACGCGCTGATCATCAGTCATGGTCAGCCGCAACGCCTTTTCCAGTTCGCGCGCCAGCGCCACCATTTCGTCGAAGCGACGGGGCGGTTCGCTCACGCGCGGAATATCCAGCAGCAGGGTCAGGCTGTCCACTCGCGATTGGTTAAGCGTGTGATGCTGAAAGGCGGAGCCATCGGAGGCGCTCAAGCTGAACACGGTCGCCCCGCGTTGATCCAGCAAGTGGAACGTGCCATCGGCCTGCAAGTTCATCCCCACACGTTCTGCCGCAGTCGCCACCTCGCTGCCGAACAGTTTGCGGTCGCCGCCGGCCAACAGGTTGATGCCGATCATCTGATCCACGTCGGCACAGAAACGATCAAGTTGCTGCGCACGCCGCAGCGCCTCGTCCAGCGGCGGCAGTTTAACTTCGACCTGCAATTCAGCCGCGATATCGACCAGCAGATCACGGAAACTCGCCAGCCGCAGCTCGCTGACGGAACCGGTTCTGTCCACCAGCTGCAGGCCGAGCCGGAATGCCCGGTAGCTCTGCTCGCTTTCCGGGATCAGGCGTTCCCACAGGCCGCTGGCCGTGTTCAGCCCGCAGGCATGAACGCTCTTGCCGAAATCGAAACGGCGCTGCCACAAAGCCTCCAGCACCTCGGGGGGCTGCGGCTGCTTAAGCAGGAGCGTACCAAAGTAATCGGTGGCCTCGTTGAGCAGGCCGCACACCTCGTCCGCCGTGCTGTCGCTAGATTCGGAATCTGCCGCCATAGCGGCCAGCGGATCAATGTCGTTGTCCTGGATGCGCTCTGTCGCCTGCGGCATAGCCGGTGAGGTTGGGACGGACAGATCGGCGGGCTGCGCCCTGCCCGTGCTGCGCCGGTAGCGCCATTGTTGCCACAGGCCGTAGAGATAGACTCCCGCCACCACGATAAGGCCGATGGTCAACAAGCTCAACTGAAATTCACTCATGTCGCGTACCGAAAATTTAGATTCGTACAGCCGCGATTATCGCAAAACGCCTACACCAGCGGTAGCTCGCCTTCGTGCATACCGATGCTGGCGATCTCATGCAGCGCCTTGATGAAGCCTGCGTCCTCGTGCAATTGCGCCAACGTGGCGGGGTGCGGACGCCCGTGCATCTGCGCCAACCGCGCCCGGCTCGGCGCAGGCATGTCCCATTTCAATCCCGCCAGCAGTTCGTCTGCCGAGTCCGGTTTGTTGCATACCAGCACCATGTCGCAGCCGGCCTGCAGCGCGGCCTCGGCACGTTGCACGATGCCGCCGGCGACGGTCGCGCCTTCCATGGAGAGATCGTCGCTGAAAATGCAGCCTTCAAAGCCCAGTTCGCCGCGCAGAATGTCTTTCAGCCAGACCTTGGAGAAACCCGCGGGACGGGAATCGACCTTGGGATAAATGACATGCGCGGGCATCACTGCCGTGAGGCCGTAATGGACCATCTGGCGGAACGGGACGAGATCGCACAGCTCAATGTCGGTATAGCTGCGTTCGTCCACCGGAATCTCAAGATGCGAATCGGCGCAGACGAAACCGTGCCCGGGAAAGTGCTTGCCCACGGTGGGCATGCCGCCCTGCTTGAGCCCAATCAGCAGGCTATGTGCCAACTCGGCGATGGCCTGGGGGTTGGAGTGGAATGCGCGGTCGCCGATCACGCAGCTGGAGCCATAATCCACATCCAGCACCGGCGTGAAGCTGAAATCCACACCGCAGGCGCGCAGTTCCGACGCGAGGACAAAGCCCACCTGCTGCGCCAGATGTCTGGCGTGCTTTGGATGTGTGTCCCATTCCTTGCCCAGTTCGCGCATCGGCGGGATCCTGGTGAACCCGTCGCGGAAGCGCTGCACCCTGCCACCTTCGTGATCCACGGCGATCAGCAGCGGCGGTGTGCGCAACGCATGGATGCTGGCGGTCAGCGCGGCGATCTGGCTGGGCGATTCGTAGTTGCGCCTGAACAGGATGACGCCGCCGACCAGCGGATGACGCAGCCGCGCCTCATCCTCAGGGGTCAGCTGCGTCCCCAACACATCCAGCATTACTGGTCCATTGCCCATCAATCTTTTCCTTCCAAAATTACGAATGCCACGGCGGTGTCCTGCTCATCGCTCAAGCTCAGGTGATGATGCACCACCCCGAGTCGAGATAAAAAAACGGAAAGCTCTTCATCAAACAGGAAAGAGGGTTTGCCGAGCTCATCATGGCCGACGGTGATGCGATGCAGACTTACCGGATGGCGCAGACCGTGCCCGGTTGCCTTGGCGAGCGCTTCCTTGGCCGCAAAACGCTTGCTCAGGAAACGTGCCGGGTGGGCTTGAGTGGCATACTCCGCCAGCTCTTGCGGGCTCAATATGCGCGCCGCGAACGCTGCGCCATGGCGCGCGCTGGCCGCCTCGATGCGCACCACGTTGACGATATCGGTGCCGATGCCAAGGATCATGCGGTCAGCAACGCCTTCATGTTCTTCACTGCCTGCTCCAGACCGATGAACACAGCCTCGGAGATGATGGCATGGCCGATGTTGAGTTCGGCGATATGCGGGACCTGCACGATGGGCTGCACGTTGTGATAGTTCAAGCCATGACCCGCATTTACTTGCAGCCCCAGGGCATGAGCGTGCAGCGCCGCGGCATGGATACGCGCCAGTTCCGCCTCGCGCCCCGGCACGCTGTCGGCATCGGCATATTTGCCGGTATGAATTTCGATGACCGGCGCACCCGCCTTATGCGCCGCGTCGATCTGCTTTTCGTCGGCATCGATGAACAATGAAACGCGTATCCCGGCCTCGGCACAGCGCTGCGTGGCACGCTTCACCTGCTGGAAATACTTCACCACGTCCAGACCGCCTTCGGTGGTCAGTTCTTCGCGCTTTTCCGGCACCAGACAGATGTCGTGCGGCTTGACGCGCAACGCATTGGCGATCATCTCGTCGGTGACGGCGCATTCGAGGTTCATGCGTGTTTGCAGCATGCCGCGCAGGATATCGACATCAGCATCCTGGATGTGCCGGCGGTCTTCGCGCAGGTGAATGGTAATCGCATCCGCCCCGGCCTCTTCGCAGATCAGCGCGGCACGCACCAGATTGGGATGCCGTGCGCCGCGCGCCTGGCGCAGGGTGGCGACGTGGTCGATGTTCAGTCCGAGTTTGATCATAATTTTTGCAGGTCCCTCATCAGTTCGCGCGTATGCAATGTCTTTCCGGCCAGATGGTGATCGAGCAGCATGCGCATCAGCTGTTTGCTCTGGCGCGCGCTGTTGGCATCGCGGTAATCGTCGGCGGCCATGTCCAGCAACGTCTTGCCTGCGACCGGCACCCCCTGCGCGGCATCTGCGGTTTCCGCTACGGCCCCGCGCTCAAGTATATAGCGGTAATTCCGGGTCGGCACGATGGGCTGGCCCGTGTCCGCCTCTGTTTCCAGCAGCAGCGCATACCCCAGTTCCTGCAGCATGCGTTTCTCGAAACAGCGCAAGGTGAATGCATGGTCTGCTTCCTGCGCCAGACGCTGCAGGGTTTGCTGGTAGTAGTCGAACAGACCTTGGTGCGGGTCGTCGCGCGCCATCAGGTTGAGCAACAATTCGTTCAGATAGAAGCCGCACAACAGCGCCGTGCCCTGCAACTGCGGTTGTCCCCCTTGCCATTCCGCGCTGTGCAAGGTACGCAGCTCGTGCTTGCCGAACCAGCTCAACAGCAAGGGCTGAAAACTCATCAGCAGACCGCGCACTGCCGATCGCGGACGCCGCGCCCCCCGTGCCACCAGCGGGACACGCCCGTGCCGGCGGCTGAATACTTCCAATACCAGGCTGGTCTCGCGGAACGGGTAGCTGTGCAATACGAAGGCCGGCTCGTCCTGGATGCGTTGTTTCGATGCGGCGTTACTCATACCCCAGCGATTTCAGCATCTGCGCGCTGTCCGCCCAGCCGCTGCGGACTTTGACGAACACTTCGAGAAATACTTTACCGTCGAACAGCTTTTCCATATCGAGGCGCGCCTGCGTGGCGATCTCCTTGAGCTTCTCGCCCTTGCTGCCGATCAGCATGGCTTTGTGCGCTTCCTTGTCCACCAGGATGGCGGCATGGATGCGGCGCAGCTTGCCTTCCAGCTTGAATTGCTCGATCACCACGCTCACCGAGTAAGGCAGCTCCTCGCCGGTAAAGCGAAAGACTTTCTCGCGCAGCAATTCGGCCGCGAGAAAACGTTCGTTGCGATCGGTGATCTCGTCTTCGGCATACAGGTGCTCGCCTTCGGGAATGTACGGGCGAATCGCATCCAGCAAGGTGTCGAGCTGCTTGCCTTGGCGTGCGCTGACCGGAACAATGGCGGCAAAGTGGCGCAGTGCCGAGATTTTCTCGATGAAGGGCAACAGCTCGGCCTTGTCTTCCAGCAAGTCGGCTTTGTTGATCACCAGGATCACCGGCCGGTCCTGCGGCAGAAGCTCCATCACCTGCTGGTCGCGTTCGTCGAAATGCCGCGCTTCCAGCACGAACAGCACCACGTTCACTTCGCGCAGGCTGCTGGTGACCACGCGGTTCATGCTTCGATTCAGCGCGTTGGTGTGCTGCGTCTGAAACCCGGGAGTATCCACAAAAACGAACTGTGTCTGTTCTTCGGTGAGAATGCCGGTGATACGGTGGCGCGTGGTCTGCGCCTTGCGCGAAGTGATGCTGATCTTTTGCCCGATCAGGTGATTGAGCAAGGTCGATTTGCCGACGTTGGGGCGGCCGACGATGGCAATGAAGCCGCTGTGAAAAGTCTGGGGTTCGGTCATGATTTTTCTTTGATTCGTTGATAGGCGCGCTCGGCGGCGATTTGTTCGGCAATGCGGCGGCTTGCGCCCTCCCCCTGGGTATTCAAGCCAAGTTGCGATATCTCGCAGGAGACGACAAAGGTCTGCGCATGCGCCTCACCCTTGATCTCGATCACATTGTATTGCGGCAGTGCCAGTTTGCGCCCTTGCAGATGCTCCTGCAGCATCGTCTTGGCGTCTTTGCCCAGCGTTTGCAGGTCAGTCTGCGCGATGAACGGCACGTACAGGCCCAGCACCACCTTTTCCGCCGCCGCAAAATCCGCATCCAGCAGCACCGCGCCAAACAAGGCTTCCAGCGCATCGGCCAGGATCGACGGGCGGCGGAATCCGGCACTCTTGCGCTCGCCCTCGCCGAGCAGCAATTGCTCGCCCAGACTCAGGCGCTGCGCCAGAGCAGCCAAGGTTTGCTGATTGACCAGATTGGAACGCAGACGGGACAGGTCGCCTTCCGGCAGATCGGGGTACGCGTCGTAAAGATATTTGGCGATGGCGCAGTTCAGCACGCTATCACCGAGGAATTCCAGACGCTCGTTATGTGCGGCACTGTAGCTGCGATGCGTCAGCGCGCGCTGCAACAGTTGCGGATGCGCAAACTCATGACCGAGTTGCTGACACAGTGCCGTGTGCTTCATCCTATGAACTGCTCGGGTTGAATTCGAGCAACAGCGAGACATTACCGCTAACCGGAATCTTGACGGAGTAGCTGGCACTCAGGGTCAGCCGACCGTTACTCTTGCTGATCTCTATATCGTCAGAGGTAATATCCGTAATGTAATTAATGCTGGCGCGCTTATAGTATGAATCCTTGATGTCCCTAATCGGCGCATCCTGCATCGCCGGATCGGCGGCTATGGTCTTGAATATCTGTTGGATCTGCGCATTATGCACATATGCTGGCACCAGTTTCATGCCCAGTATCGCCACAAAAATCACGCCCGCCGCAATCAAGATAAAACCAAACATACTGATGCCGCGCTGCCTGCCTGCTGTTGTTTTCATCTCCATTCCTTTCTATGCCCGCTGCCTAATTAATCGATAAACCAACGCGTTTCAAATCGCTGAAATTCATCCAGATGAAGAACGCCTTGCCGACGATCAGGTCGTCAGGCACAAATCCCCAGTAACGGCTGTCGCGGCTGTTATCGCGATTGTCGCCCATCATGAAATATTGTCCGGCCGGAACGGTGCAACGCACTTCTTCTTCACTGTAACTGCATAGCTCGTGCTGGGGAAAGTCCGCCACGTTGCCCAGATGCACCTGCGGCATTTCCGGATTCAACAATATCGTATGCATATGGCCGTTCAGGTTCTCGTTAAAACGCTCGGTATGCACGAAACGCAACTCGCTCTCGACGTAATTGTATTCCCCATCGCGCTGCAGCGTCTGCTCCTTGCCGTTGATCCACAGCGTCTTGTTGCGATAAACCAGCACATCCCCGGGCACCCCGATCACGCGCTTAATGTAATCGGTCGAGGGGTCTTCCGGATAGTGGAACACCATCACATCGCCGCGCTGCGGCTGGCCGATCTCGATAAATTTCTTGTTGACGATAGGCAGACGCAGTCCGTAAACATAGCGATTGACCAGAATGAAGTCGCCGACATGCAAAGTCGGGATCATCGAGCCCGATGGTATCTTGAACGGCTCGACCAGGAACGAACGCAACAGGAATACGATCAGGATCACTGGAAAGAAGCTCTTGGCATATTCAACCCACCAGGGTTCGTTTACTCCCGCCGGGCGTTTGGAGCGCAGCATGAAGCGATCAAGCAACCAGATCGCGCCGGTCAGCAGCAGCAACGAGAACAGGATCAGGGCGAAGGTCATCTGTCTTTCCTATCGGTTATTTGTCTTCCACGCGCAGGATGGCGAGGAAGGCCTCCTGCGGGATCTCCACGCTGCCCACCTGCTTCATGCGTTTCTTGCCTTCCTTCTGCTTTTCCAGCAGTTTCTTCTTGCGCGAGATGTCGCCGCCATAACACTTGGCCAGCACGTTCTTGCGTAGCGCCTTCACGTTCTCGCGCGCGATGATGTTGGCGCCGATGGCCGCCTGGATCGCCACATCGAACATCTGGCGCGGGATGATCTCGCGCATCTTGGCCGCCACCTCGCGCCCGCGGTACTGGCTGTTGGCGCGGTGCACGATGATAGACAGCGCATCCACTTTCTCGCCATTGATCAGCATGTCCACCTTCACCACGTCGGCGGCGCGGTATTCCTTGAACTCGTAATCCATCGAAGCATAGCCGCGCGATACCGACTTCAGCTTGTCGAAGAAATCCAGCACAATTTCGCCCATCGGCATTTCGTATTTCAGCAGTACTTGTTTGCCGTGGTAGGTCATGTCAATTTGCACACCGCGCTTCTGCGTGCACAGCGTGATGACTGCACCCACATATTCCTGCGGCATGTACAGATTGACATTGACGATGGGCTCACGGATTTCTTCGACCTTGGACAGATCCGGCAGTTTGGACGGATTGTCCACCATGATCACGGTGCCGTCGCGCTGTACCACCTCGTAGATCACGGTCGGCGCGGTGGTGATGAGATCCATGTCGAACTCGCGCTCCAGCCGCTCCTGCACGATCTCCATGTGCAGCAGGCCGAGGAAGCCGCAGCGGAAGCCGAACCCCAGCGCCTGCGACACTTCCGGTTCATATTGCAGCGCAGCATCGTTCAGCTTGAGTTTCTCCAGCGAATCGCGCAGCGCTTCATACTGGTTGGATTCGACCGGGAACAATCCGGCAAACACCTGCGGCTGCACTTCCTTGAAACCCGGCAGCGCGCTGGCGGCTGGCTTGGACACCAAGGTGACCGTATCGCCCACCTTGGCGTCTTTCAATTCCTTGATGCCGGCGATCACGAATCCCACTTGGCCCGCGGACAGCGATTCTCGATTCTGCGATTTCGGCGTGAACACGCCGACATGCTCGGTCAGGTGCTGCGCACCCGTTGCCATCAACAGGATCTTGTCCTTGGGTTTCAAGGTGCCATTGACGATGCGCACCAGCATCACCACGCCGACATAGTTGTCGAACCACGAATCAATGATGAGCGCCTGCAATGGCGCATCGACATCCCCCTTGGGTGCAGGCACTTTGGCGATCAACGCTTCCAGTACATCTTCCACGCCCATGCCGGTTTTGGCCGAACAACGCACGGCGTCCTGCGCGCCGATACCGATCACATCTTCGATCTCGGCAATCGCGTTTTCCGGATTGGCGGAAGGCAGGTCGATCTTGTTCAGTACCGGCACGACCTCTACGCCCAAGTCCAGCGCGGTATAGCAATTGGCAACGGTCTGCGCCTCAACCCCTTGCGATGCATCCACCACCAGCAAGGCGCCTTCGCAAGCCGAAAGGGAACGCGAGACCTCATACGAGAAATCCACATGCCCAGGGGTGTCGATCAAGTTCAGATTGTAAACCTGCCCGTCGCGTGCCTTATAGCTCAGCGCAGCGGTTTGCGCCTTGATGGTGATGCCGCGCTCGCGCTCGATGTCCATCGAGTCCAACACCTGCTCTTCCATCTCGCGGTCGGACAAGCCGCCGCACAAATGGATGATGCGGTCCGCCAATGTGGATTTGCCGTGGTCGATGTGGGCGATGATGGAGAAGTTACGGATATGCTGCATGAGGCTCAAAATAATAAATCCCGTCGAAAGCGGCTAATTCGCAAAGCGCGGATTTTAGCCGATTTTGACGGGATACGCTGTGTCACAGAGCGCGACTACTTGTCGTCCATCTTGATCGGCACATACACGGTGCCGTCACTGCGATGCACCAGCAAGGCGATGTTGCGTCCGCGCGGCACTTTTTTCAGCACTTCGTTGAACTGCTGGACGCTGCGTATTTCGACGTTACCGACAGCGAGAATCACATCACCGCGCTGCAGTTCGCTGCGCGCCGCAGGGCCTTTCAGATCCTCGACTATCAGGCCGCCTTCAACCTGCAATTCAGCCTTTTGCTGACCGTTCAATTCGCTGACGTACAAGCCCAGACGGGTTTCGCTTTCCGTCCCGCCCTCGCCGCTGCCGTGGCCACCATGCTGCGCGACGACCCGATCATCTTGTATTTCCGCAACCACTACCGAAACGTCCATGGTGCTGCCCTTGCGCCATAATTGCACACTAGCCTTGCTGCCCGGCTTGGTCATTGCCACCATGCGCGGGAGGTCAACCGACGAATTGACCGTTTTACCATCGAACTTGAAAATCACGTCGCTGGGGCGCACGCCCGCCTTATCAGCCGGACCGCCTTTTTCCACACCGGAGATCAGCGCCCCACCGACTTTGGGCAAGCCGAACGAATCGGCGAGTTCGCGCGTTACTTCCTGAATCGTAACGCCGATGCGTCCGCGCGTAACCTTGCCGGTGCTGCGCAACTGGCTGACCACGTCCATCGCCACATCAATGGGAATGGAGAACGACAACCCCATGTAACCACCGGAACGGCTGTATATCTGCGAATTGATGCCAACCACTTCCCCTTTCATGTTGAACAGCGGGCCACCGGAATTGCCGGGGTTGATCGCCACATCGGTCTGGATGAAGGGAACGTAATTTTCTTGCGGCAACGAGCGACCTTTGGCGCTTACGATGCCCGCGGTCACGCTGCTGTCGAAACCGAAGGGCGACCCGATTGCCAGCACCCACTCGCCCACTTTCATTTGATCCGGATTCCCCAGAGCGACCTTGGGCAGACCGGTCGCATCGATCTTGAGCAAGGCCACGTCGGTGCGCCTGTCGGCACCGATCACCTTGGCTTTGAATTCGCGCTTGTCAGTCAGCCGAATGGTGATCTTGTCAGCATGATCCACCACATGCGCATTGGTCAAAATGTAGCCATCGGAGCTGATAATGAAGCCCGAACCCAGCGATTGCGATTCCTGCTCGCTGGGGGCTTGCGGGGCAAAGCGATGGAAGAATTCGTAGAACGGATCGTTCTCCGGCAGATTAGGCATGCCCTGCATCATCTGCGGCGCACGGATGATCTGCGTGGTGCTCACGTTGACCACTGCCGGCCCCTGCTTTTCAACCAGTTCGGTGAAATCAGGCAGATTAGTAGCAAATCCCGTTTGCGCAAACAATCCAAACAACAAGAAAAAAGCTATCTTCTTGAGCATTCAAGCCTCCCGACAAATCGATGATTTAAGAACCAGACCGCGACGTAACAGACGTAACAATAGTTGAGGCAACCGGCTGTCCGGCGCCGGGCGACAGCCTGGCCAGAATAAAGCCCAGCAACATCCCGGCGAGCGCTCCGACAACCGCATAGGCATCATGCAAGGCGGCATTGTCGGCCAGGCTGCCGCCTGCGATGCCGCCGATCAGCAGGAGCAGCAGCGGCAGCACGTACATCTTCATGGCGCCACGCAATAGGGCACCATCGGGCAGCGACACCTGAACCTCATCGCCGACTTTGGCGCGGGCGTCGTTACGCACTTTGAAGTGCCGCGGATTATTACTGCAAAACATTTTTGACAGCGTGCCGCTTCCGCAACCGCCTTCGCTGTCGCAATGACCGCACCCGCCTGTGCTCAGCGGCTGCACCAAAGCTTCTTCACCTTGAACCTGAATGACGATAGCGTGCGTCTCCAACATATCATTGCCCCGCGTAACGGACGGAATCGCCCACTTGAATAACGGTCCGGGGCGGCACTTCGCCGACTACCGTAACCAGATTGCCGCCAACGATCCGTTTGTAAACGTTTGCCGCCCCCCTTCCGGACAGGCCTGAACGGGCATGTGTCGCTTCCGATGCCTTTTCGATGAACACGGAAATCCCCGCCAATCCATCGGAGAACACCATCTGGATGACCGATTCTTTGTTCCCCCGGAAAGGACGGCGCATTTCCAGCAGCTTCTTGAATCCAACAGGAAGCGCATCAACCTGCCAGCCGCACGGCTTGTCCAGCAATTCGACTTTGGGCTGGGAAACCAGTTGTGGCTCACGGGGAGCGCCTGCGCCGGATGAGTTCTCCGGCACGATCCATTTGCGGTCGATATTGCCGCCAATGTCTAGCTGCATGAAGGCATATTGTTCGATGATGTTGCCCCGGTCATCCAGCACAACCGCCTTGAGCAGCAGCCCGGAATCGCTATGCGCCCACATCTTGCGTGCATAGCGCAGGTTGTCCCGGGGCAGGAAGACGATAGCATGCGTACGATAGCCGGCAACATCTTCCCCCTCGACCTGTCTGACCGAGTAATTCTCTTTCAGGGTGGATATCTGCTCTGGCAACAAGGCCGGGAACGCGCGGTCGATCTGGCGTTTCTCAATGCGCACCTTGTGCCCGTCCGCAAGTAGCCACACCTGATCGTTATCGCGGATAAGTTCGCACTTGGTGCCACCGACCCCCTCCAGGCGCTCATGTTCGCCGTCCTTGTCGAAAACGTGCGTAATGCGCGACATCTCGACGCTGCCGCCGGATTGATAGACGAACACACCGCTGTAATCGAGCTGATGAGCCGCGGATACCACATTCTTCAGCCAATCCGCCTCGTCTGCGCGTAAAGGATCGGCGAAAACAGGGGCGACGACGAGTTGCAGCAGCAGGAAGCACAAAGAACCGGATTGTCGCATCGCGCCCCGCACTATCGACGCCCTGCCACGGCACGGATATAGGAGGCCGCGCCATGTACTTCGGCGCTGGGAGAGAACTCCTGATGCGCCATGAGATAGTCGTCCGCCTGCGCGGAAGCCGGCCGTATTGCGCCATCTTGCGGCATCTGCGCCACCGCGACTTGTGCCGGCTGTTCGCTGCCTACCTGCACCGACAGCCAAGCCACCAGCGCCAGCGCCATCACGGAAGCGACCGCCGAAAGAGCATAATTTCTGATCCGCTGAGAAGTATGTTTGTAAGGTGCGAATACAGTAGGCTCGGCTTGCAGTCGCTCATGGAAAGATTGCCCGAAGGTCTTGCAGATGTGATCTGGCTGCCGCAAAGCATCACCGATCAAATGATAGTTTTCCCAATCTCGCTGCACCTCAGGATGGCGTTTGAGCTTGTCGAGGAAAGCATCCGCCTGGTCCTCGTACATCTCCCCGTCCATCAATGCCGATATATCCTGTTTCATCTTCACCACCTTCTGTCTTCACTTGTGCCCAGCAAGGGGCGCAGGTTAGCCGCAATCGCCTCACGCGCTCTGAATATCCTCGACCGTACCGTGCCGATCGGACAATCCATCACCGCCGCAATCTCTTCATAACTCAACCCTTCGATCTCGCGCAACGTCAATGCCGTTCGCAGATCGTCCGGCAGTTCCTGCAACGAGGCGTTCACCACCTCTACCACTTGCTTGCTCATCAATTCATTCTCGGGCGTCGCCACTTCATGCAGCAGCGCCGCGTCTTCGAAATCTTCCGCCTCTTCCGTATCGAACGGCGTGCTGGCAGGCGCCCTGCGCCCCTGCGCCACCAGGTGATTCTTGGCAGTGTTGATGCCGATCCGGTACAGCCAGGTGTAGAACGCGCTATCCCCGCGAAACGCCGGCAAAGCGCGATACGCCTTGATGAACGCCTCCTGCGTCACATCCTCGACCTCGGCGGCATTCCGCACGAAACGCGAGATCAAACGCCCCAGACGACGCTGATATTTTGCCACCAGCAACTCGAACGCATGCTTGTCGCCGCGTTGCGCCCGCTCTACCAGTTGCTGATCGACCTCCCTGTCACCCATTCCGTTTCCCGGTTTTTTGATCTGAAGCGCTCGCCACATCGAGCGGCTTGATAGTATAACCGGTCACCAACACAAACGTCAGCATTGCCCATTTCAGCCGAATTGACCGCCCGTGCGGAATTAAGTTCATTCGACAAACATCGATAACCCACAAGTTTGCTATAGTTCGACGGGTAGACAATCTGATTGGACAACAGGCGTGTTGCGTTTCGATACTCTCATCATAGGCAGCGGATTGGCCGGCCTTTCGCTGGCACTCAAGCTGGCCGACAAGCAAAAGATCGCCATAATCACCAAGAAATCCTTACTGGACGGCGCCAGTGCATGGGCGCAAGGCGGAATTGCGGCCGTGCTTTCGCATGACGACACCCTGGACGAACACGTTCAGGACACATTGATCGCCGGGGCCGGACTATGCGACCCCAAGACCACGCGCTTCGTTATCGAGCACGGCGCCGCGAGCATCAACTGGCTGATTTCCCAAGGCGTGCCGTTCACGCGCGATGCGGGTTCGGATACCGGCTACCATCTCACGCGCGAGGGCGGACACAGCCATCGCCGCATCATCCACGCCGCCGATACCACCGGTCAGGCCGTGCAGGACACCCTCGCCGCCAAGGTACTCGCCCATCCCAATATCACCCTGCTGGAACACCATATCGCAATCGATCTGATCACCGCACGGAAGCTGCAGCAAGCCGACAATCGCTGCTATGGCGCCTACGCGCTGAACACGATCAGCGGCGGAGTCGTCACCATCGCAGCGCAGAATACCGTGCTTGCGACCGGCGGCGCCGGCAAGGTTTATCTTTACACCACCAACCCTGATACTGCCACGGGCGATGGCATTGCCATGGGCTGGCGCGCCGGCTGCC
>Ga0316624_10000226_pt1 | contig 17812 bp, 17 predicted proteins | sample OWC_Aug_N3_C1_D5_FD_207657 | JGI IMG/M metagenome (GOLD analysis project Ga0316624, IMG submission 207657) | Wetland soil microbial communities from Old Woman Creek delta, Ohio, United States - OWC_Aug_N3_C1_D5_A | ecosystem: Environmental > Terrestrial > Soil > Wetlands | place: USA: Ohio... | reverse complement strand
CACGCTGCACGAGCTTCCACCCGCCGACCTCGCCCGGGCGCGCAACCTGGTGCTCCTGCTCATCGACGGCCTGGGAGACAACTACCTCGCGCGCCGCGGCGCCGGGGGCGAGCTCGCGCGGCGCCGGCGGGCGGCACTGAGCTCGGTGTTTCCCTCCACTACCGCGAGCGCCGTGACGACCACCTTCACCGGCTGCACGCCACTCGAGCACGGACTCACCGGCTGGTTCACCTACTTCGGCGCCGCGGGCTGCGTCGCGGCGGCGCTGCCGTTCAGTTCGCGCGGCGACTTCCTGCCGCTCGGCCTGCGCGGCGTCGCACCGGCCGACGTCTACCGCGCGCAGTCGTTGTTCGCCTCGCTGCCGGTGCGCTCGATCGTGGTCTCGCCGCGCGAGATCATCGATTCGGCGTACAACCGGCATCACTGCCGCGGCGCCGAGCGGCGCGCCTACGACGACCTCGAAGGGCTGGTGCGCGAGACCGAAGGCGCGCTCAAGTCCGGCGACGAGCGCAAGTTCGTGTACGTCTACTGGCCGCAGTACGACACGGTGTCGCACCAGCACGGCTCGGAGAGCGCACAGGCCGCCGCGCAGCTCGCGGCGATCGACGAGGCCTTCGGCGGGCTGCTGGCGCGCGTCGCGGGCACGGAGACGGCGATCGTCGCCACCGCTGACCACGGGTTCGTCGATTGCCCGCCGGGCGACTGCCTCGCGCTCGAGGACGCGCCCGGCCTGTCGGCCATGCTGCGCTTTCCGCTGTGCGGCGAGCGGCGCATCGCCTATTGCCACGTGCAGGAGGGGCGCGCCGCCGAGTTCATGGCGCGCGCCGAGCAGTGGCTCGCCGGCCGCGGGCGGGCCTGCCTCAGCCGCGAACTGGTCGCGCAAGGCTGGTTCGGTCCCGGCGCGCCGCATCCCAGTTTCGCAGAGCGCATCGGCGACGTCGCCCTGCTGATGAACGAACGGTTTACCATCAAAGACTGGACGCCGGGCGAGTCCCGGCACCTGCACATCGGCAATCACGGCGGCGCAAGCGAGGAGGAAATGACGGTCCCGCTGATCGTCGCCGTCATCTAGGGGGGAGACGATGAAAGCGACGGTCAACGGCATCGAGGTGTACTACGAATTGCACGGCAAGGAGGGCGCACCCTGGCTCACGCTGAGCCACTCGCTCGCCTGCAGCGTGCGCATGTGGGACCCGCAGATCGAGGCGTTCAAGAACCGCTATCGCATCCTCGGCTACGACACTCGCGGCCACGGCGAGAGCATGGCGCCGGCAGGGGCTTATACGCTCGAGATGCTCGCCGACGATCTGCGCAGCCTGCTCAGGCACCTGAACATCGAGCGCACCCACTTCGCTGGCCTGTCGATGGGCGGCATGATCGGCCAGACCTTCGCACTGAAGTACCCGGGCGTGTTAAGGAGCCTCGTGCTCGCCGACACCACCAGCCGCTACCCGGCCGAGGCGGCGGGCGTGTGGACCGAGCGCATCAAGACCGCCGAGACGCGCGGCATGCAGCCGCTGGTGAAGCCGACGCTCGAGCGCTGGTTCACCGAGCCATTCCGCAATGCGCATCCCGAGGTGGTCGGGCGCATCGGCGCGCTGATCGCCTCGACCCCGGTGGCGGGCTACGTCGGCTGCAGCCACGCGATCCCGAAGATCGACCTCACCGCGCGGCTGAAGGAGATCAAGGTGCCGATCCTGGTCATCTGCGGAGAGCAGGACGCGGGCACGCCGCCCGCGATGGCGCGCGATATCCACGACAACGCGCCGGGCTCAAAGCTGGTGATGATTCCGCAGGCCGCGCACATCTCCAATATGGAGCAGCCGCAGGCCTTCACGCGGGCGATGGAGCAGTTTCTGGCCGGGGTGAAGTAGCGCTCAGTCGGCCGCGAGGCCCTCGAGGCCGCGATCGAGGATGTCGCGCGACTGCTCCAGCACCGCGGTGCGCCAGCGGGCCTCGCGCGGGTAGAAGGCGTCGATGAAATCGGCATGGATCCGGGCGGCGAGCGGCGGGTTCTTCGGACCCTCGTAGCGCAGCCACCTGCCGGCCATGTTGGCACGCTGCATGTCCTCGCGCGAGCGCGTGCCGAATTCGACGACGATCGCCATGGTGTCGGCCTGCGGCAGCATGGCGCGAAAGGCGTCGATCAGCAGCCCCTGATACTTCGCGACCGCCTTATGCGTGACGCCCTCGCGGTTCACCGCGCGCTCGCCCCACCAGGCGCGCGCCCGCTCGTGGGGCGCCGACCCGGGCGGGTCGAAGCACAGGAACACGTGCCCGAGGGACGGCCCGATTCCGGTGTGCAGGTCAATCATTGCCACCTGCCGCGCGCGCCCCAGGTGCGCACGCACCGCCGCGCGGAAGGCGGTATTCGACCATTGCGCGCGGTGACCTCCGAAGAACAGGCCATCGGGATGCGAGTACTGCCCGCCGTTGTAGGCATCCGAGAACGCCTGCTCGCCGACGCGCGCGCGAAACGCGTCCAGGTCGCGGAATGCCGCCGCGAGCGCGTCCTCGTTCCAGTTGCGCGGCGTGACGATCGGATGCAGCTCGGCATAGGCGCGATTCGCGGGATAGGGCTTCGCGTGATCGACGAAGTTGCGGTTGAGATCGACGTTCTCCTCGGTGACGCGCGCCCGGTGGGCGAATCCCCATGGATTGTTGGCGTGGAAGAATGCCAGCGCGCAGCCACGCGCCAGGCGAGGCGCCGCGGCGAGGAACGCGCTCTGCGCCGCCGAGCCCGAATAGCCCTCGATGCCGTGCGTGCCGCTGCACGCGGCCAGGATGCGCGGGGCGTCCGCCGGACCCAGCAGCGCGACGTCGAGATACAGCGCTTCGCCGCCGGGTCCTTTCGCCGCCGGGTGCTCGTAAGCATGCAGCGCCGCGCCGGCCGAGCGCGCCGCTTCGAGGAACCTGGCGCGCGCTTCTCCGTAGGACTCGGAAAAAGCGCCCTTGGGCGAGGCGACGCTAGCCATTCCCGGATGACGACTGGCCCTTCATCCCCTGCCAGCGCCGCAATTTCGGCGAGCGGATGCCGAACAGATCGAGTACGCGCGCCACGCTGTGGTCGATCATCTCCTCGATCGACTTCGGCTTGGCGTAAAACGCCGGTACCGGCGGAAACACGATGCCGCCCATCTCGCTCACCGCCACCATGTTGCGCAGATGCGCGAGGTTGAGCGGCGCCTCGCGCGCCAGCAGCACCAAGCGCCTGCGCTCCTTGAGCACCACGTCGGCGGCGCGCGAAACGAGATCGTCGGCATGAGCGTGCGCGACCGCAGCGAGGGTCTTCATCGAGCACGGCGCGATCACCATTCCTTCGGTGAGGAACGAGCCGCTGGCGAGCGCCGCGCCGACGTCGCGCGGGTTGTACGCCACGTCGGCCAGGCGCTCGATGTCCTTGCGCCGCATGCCCAGCTCCTGCCATGCGGTCAGCGCCGCGGCCTCCGAAAGCACCAGGTGGCTCTGCCAGGCGCGCTGCCTGCGCAGGATCTCGAGCAGCCGCACGCCGTAGGCCGCGCCCGTGGCGCCCGTGATGCCGACGATCAGTCGCCTGGCCATGCCCGCTAGCCTACCCGGATTGACGTCCGCGCGCAGGTCTGACACCATGCGCTCCAACATGTGTATATGCACATCCAGGTGATGGAAAGTCCCAAGAAGCGCTGTTCCTGCTTCCTGCTGCGCAAGCTCACGCGGCGCGTCACCCAGGCGTACGACGTGGCGCTGGCCGAGGCGGGGCTCACCATCACCCAATACTCGCTGCTCGCGCACCTCGCGCGCGGTGCGGGCGGGTCGGTGTCCGCGCTGGCCGCGCGCATGGGGATGGACCGCACGACGCTGATACGCAATCTGAAGCCGCTGGAGGCGGCGGGCTGGGTGCGCTACGGCGAGCGGCGAGCGGGCAAACCGGCTGCGCCGGAGTTGAGTCCGGCCGGGCGCGCGCGCCTGCGCGCCGCCGCCCCCCTGTGGGAGCGGGCGCAAGGCGAGTTCGAGTCGCTGCTCGGTGCGAAGCGTGTCGCCGGCCTACACGCGCTGGTCGATGAGTCTCTTGAACTTCTCGGAAAGGATCGCGCATGAGCACGCAAAGCCGCGGCTTCCTTGTCGTCGCCTTCGCTGCGAGCGCGATCTTCGCGCTCGGCCTGGGCATCCGGCAGGCGCAGCCGCTGTTCATCGGCGCCGTCAACTCCGCGACCGGGGTCGGTTACGTCGCGCTCAGCCTCGCTTTCGGCATCGCGCAGCTCATGTGGGGCGTCACGCAGCCGCTCGCCGGCGCCGTCGCCGACCGCTACGGCGCGCGGGCGGTGATGCTCGCGGGCGCGCTGCTCATCGCCGGCGCCACCGCCGCGATACCGCTCGCGCACAGCGCACTCGCCCTTACGCTGCTGATCGGCGTCGCGGGCGCTGTCGGCGCCGGCGCAATCGGGCCGTCGCTGCTCATGTCGGCCGGGAACCGCTGGATCCCGGAGGCCAAGCGCGGCCTGGCGAACGGCATCATCGGCGCAGGCGGGTCGTTCGGCCAGTTCACCATCGTGCCGCTCGCACAGCTGGCGATCGGGTTCGCCGGCTGGCAGCCGGCCCTGGTGCTACTCGGGGCGACCGGCTTGCTCGCGCTGCCGCTGGTGCTGTACTTGACGCACGGCGCCCACGCCGCGGCCCACCCGGGCGCCGCCGCAGGCGGCTCCCTGCGCGAAGCCGTGCGCGCCGCTGCGGGCGACCGCAGCTACCTCCTGCTGAACGCGGGCTTCTTCACCTGCGGCTTCCACGTCGCCTTCATCTCCACTCACCTCCCCGGCTATGTCGCCACCTGCGAGCTGCCCGCGAGCGTCGCGGCCTGGTCACTCTCCATCATCGGCCTGTTCAACATCGCCGGCAGCCTGTGGGTCGGGCGCGCGATCGCGCAGGCGCGCATGAAGACGATGCTGTCGGCGATCTATTTCGCGCGGGCGGTGATTATTCTGGTGTTCTTCTTCTCACCCAAGACCGAGCTCGTGTTCTTCCTGTTCGCCGGCGCGATCGGCTTCACCTACCTGTCCACCGTGCCGCCCACGGTCGGCCTGGTCGCGAAGCTGTGCGGCCAGCGCTACCTCGCGACGCTGTTCGGCCTCGTCATGCTGTCGCACCAGGTGGGCGGATTCCTCGGCGCCTGGCTCGGCGGCAAGGCCTACGCCGCCACCGGCAGCTACGACTGGATGTGGTGGGCCGACATCGCGCTGTGCCTGTTCGCCGCGGCCGTGCACTTGCCGATCCGCGAGGCGCGCCGGCTGGCGCCCGCCGCGGCCTAGTCCTTGCCCGATCTCCTGCCGCGGAACGCGGCGACGAACAGCCACACGATTACGAGAGGGATCAGTAGCGGCAGCAGGAACGGGAACGCGAGCCACGCAAGCAACACCCCGGCGAACACCAGCGCGCCGAGCACGAGTAGGCCGATCCCGGCGAACACGAACGCGAGCAGGATTGCGGCGCAGAACAGGGCCACCACCGCGACGAGCACCCCCCAGCCCTCAGCGGCGAGGCGCATCGGTCCAATTAGCGGCTGGCCGTTCACCGTGATGACGACGTGGCTCGAGCTGAGGAGCACCCAGGCAAGCAGAGCCAGGACGACGAGGACCAGGACGAGCGCGACGTTCTTCATGGGTTAGACTCGAGTATGAGCTGTTCCCGGGGAGAGTGACGCCATGTTCGAGACTACCATCGCGGGCAGCTTGCCCAAACCTTTCTGGCTCGCCGAGCCCGGCAAGCTGTGGCCGGAATGGCGCACGGCGGGCGAGGACTTGGCGCGCGCCAAGCGCGACGCGACCGTGCTGTGGTTGAAGGAGCTCGAGGACGCCGGCGTTGACATCGTCACCGACGGCGAGCAGTCGCGCCAGCACTTCGTGCACGGCTTTCTCGAGGCGGTCGAGGGCATCGACTTCGAGCACAAGGTGAAGATGGGCATCCGCGACAACCGCTACGAGGCCATGGTGCCGGTCGTGGTCGGGCCGCTCAGGCTGAAGGGGCGCGTGCACCAGGTCGAGGCGCGCGTGGCGCGCGCGCACACGAAGAAGAAGCTCAAGATCACCATGCCGGGTCCGATGACCATCGTCGACACGATCGCCGACCGGCACTACGGCGACAAGGTTAAGCTCGCCATGGCCTTCGCCGAGCTGCTCAACCAGGAGGCGCGCGCGCTGGAGAAGGACGGCGTCGACGTGATCCAGTTCGACGAGCCGGCGTTCAACGTCTACATGGACGAGGTGAAGGCCTGGGGCATCGACGCGCTGCACCGCGCGATTAAGGAGCTCAGGTGCACCACCGCGGTCCACATCTGCTACGGCTACGGCATCAAGGCGAACCTCGACTGGAAGGAGACCCTCGGCAAGGAATGGCGCCAGTACGAGGAGATCTTCCCCGCGCTGGCGAAAAGCAGGATCAAGCAGGTCAGCCTCGAGTGCATCCACTCGCACGTGCCACCCCAGCTGATGGCGCTGCTGAAGGGCAAGGATGTGCTGGTCGGCGTGATCGACGTCGCCTCGGACAAGGTCGAGACGCCCGCCGAGGTCGCGGCGACAATCGGCCTGGCGCTCAAGTACGTGCCGAAGAACCGCCTGTTTCCCTGCACCAACTGCGGCATGGCGCCGATGAATCGCGAGATCGCGCTGGCGAAGCTCAGGGCGCTCGGCGCAGGGGCCGCGCTCGCCCGCAAGAAATGGGGTCGGAGGAAGTAAACATGAAGACGGAACGCCAGAAGGAAATCGCCGACGCGGTGGCCGACGTGCGCGCGATCGAGAAGCACGAGGGCGTGACGCGCGCGAGCCTGGAGCAAATCAAGGCGCGCCTGCTCAAGCTCGCGGCGCGCTCAGATCTATTCACGCTCGAGGCCTTTCCGCCACCCGCGCCCGGCTCGGCGCGCAGCTCGTGCCTGTATCGGCTCTCGGAGGACGACGATCACCGCTTCGCGCTGTACGCCAACTCGGCAAACGGCCGCTACGGCACGCCCGCGCACAACCACACCACCTGGGCGGTGATCGTCGGTGTGCAGGGCGACGAGCTGAATCGCTTCTACGACCGCACCTCCGAAGGCGGCGTGCGCGAGAAGGGGCAGTTCGTCGTCGGGCGCGGCACAGGGGTCGCGTTCCTGCCCGAGGACCTGCACTCGATCCACATCGACGGCGCGACGCTCAACTTCCACATGTACGGCCTGGCGCTCGAGCAGCTGCCGCGGCGCGAGTACTACAAGGCGAACGACAACGCGTGGGCGGTATTCCCGCCTCACGCGGACATCCGGGAGGCCCGCGCTCAGGCGGCCTTGTAAGTGTCGAGCCGGATGCGCTCGCGCTCGAGCGCGGCGGCGACCGGTGGCGCCGCCATCACGCGCTCGACGTACGCGTAATAGGCGGGCAGTGTATTGGGATCTACGCCTGCGATGCCGCCCCAGCGCAGCAGCGTGAACGCATAGGCGTCGTGAAAGCTTATGCGTGCACCAAGCCAGAACGGCGCCGCCTTCTCCACCCAGCCCTGGATGCGCTCGAGGCACTCGCGGTAGCGCTTGGCCGCCTTCTGCTTCACCTCGGATTGCGCCGCGTCTCCGTCGGCGAACTCGTAGCTGCGGAACACGCGCGTGAAGGTCGGATGCACGGTGTTGTTCATCCACGCGAGCTGGCTCATCGCCTGCGCGCGCGCCCAGTCGTCGGTGGGCAGCAGGCCGGCTTTCGGGAAGCGCCGGTCGAGGTAGTCGCAGATGGCGACGATCTGGTTGAGCGGCCGGCCGTCGACCACCAGCACCGGCACCTGGCCGTTCGGGTTCATCGCCAGGTACTCGGGCGTCTTGTTCTCGCCCCGGTGCAGCTTGACGAGCCGCGGCTCGAAGCCCTCGCCGGTCGCCGTGCGAATCGCCTCCAGCCCGACGTGCGGCACGAATGAACAGGCACCGGGCGCGAAATAGAGTTCCATCATGGGGTCGCTCTCCTTGGCGAATCTGGCATGGAGCCAGCAGGCGTCGGCTGACGGGCGCCGGTAGAATACCCGAATGCTCGCGCTCGACCTGATCGCAGAGCGAAAGATCGAAGAGGCGCTGGCGCCCGGCGAGGAGCTCGAGGGCGGGGGCCTGAGCGACGCGCCTCAGGGCGCCGCGACGTCCCTAGTTGTGGCTATTTTCGTAGGTCTGCACCGCTTTCTTGAGCTCGCTGTACTGCTCGCAGGGAAAGAAGCAGAGCTTGTCTAGCGCCGCGAGGTGTTCCTTCGCCTTCGCGAGGTCGCCGACCTGCAGGTACGCCTCGCCGATGTACTCGTGCGCATTGCGGTGTTTCGGGTCGATGCGCAGCGCCTCTTCGTATTCGCTGAACACCAGCTTCATGTCGGGGTTGGGGCCCTTGCGCAGCGCGTAGGCGTACAGGTTGTGGTAGTCGGCGTTGCCGGGCTGCCTGACGACGGCTTCGCGCATGATCGCGGCGGCGCGCGTCCAGTCCTTGGCCGCGATCGCCTGTTGGGCGCGTTCGATGACCGGATCGGCCGGCGGGCCCGACGAGCTCCAGTCGCCGCCCGCCCCGATGGCTGCGGTCGATACCCACAACAGCGAAAAAACTGCGCAGCGAACAATGGTTTTCATGGATTGCCCTCCTGTGGGAGGGCAAACAGTGCCGCCTGCGCGAGAATTCCACGCGCAGCACGCGCCTCAGCGGGAGAGCTCATCGAGCAGCCCGTGCACGGCCACGGCGGCCTCGCGCGGATACTCGAACGGGAACAGGTGCCCGCCCGGCACCCCGCGCAGCGTGCACAGCCGGCGCGTCGCACCCAGGCCGGCGCGCCGCACCACGTCTGAGCGCTCGCCGCCCACGAAGCCCGCCGGCACCTTGAGCGTGCTCAGGCCGCGGCTCATGTTGTGCGGAATCGTGCGGTAGATGCGGTACTCGACCGCCGGATCGATCAGCAGGTGCAGCTCGCCATCGCGCTCGACGAGCCCGTAGCGCACGTAGTCGTCCAGACTCTGCTCGGTGAAATGCCGGAACAGGCGCCGCGTGCGGAAGTGCTGCTTCACCTGGGCGCGGCTCTCCCAATGGCTGCGCCGGTCGCGCACCGCGCCTGCGGGCGTGACGCGGTCCACCACGCCCAGACGCTTCGTCGCGCCGAGCAGGCGGCCGCGCAGCGGCCCGATGATCGGCGCGTCGAGCAGCACGATGGCGCGGAACAGGCGCGGGCGCCTGTGCGCCGCGAGCAGGGTCAGGTAGCCGCCGAGCGAGTGGCCGACCGCGAACACGGGCGCACCGTGGCGCGCGCGCTCCAGCTCGTCGATCAGCTGCTCGACGAGATGCGGCCATCCCTCGGTCACCGGATAGCGCGCATCGGTGCCGATCGCGTCGATCCAGCCAATGCGATAGTGGCGGCCGAGCTCGGCTAGCATCGCCGCATAGCAGGGCGCGGGAAAGCCGTTGGCGTGCGAGAACTGCAGGTAAGGCTTGCTCAGACGTACTCTTTGGCGGCGGTGTCCGGGTCGACCGGCTTGCCGGCAATGTAGCCCTGCAGGAAATCGCAACGGCAGGTCTGCAGGAACTCAAGCTGCGCCTCGGTCTCGACGCCTTCGGCCACCACTTTCAGCCCGAGCGCGTGGGCGAGCGCCACCGTCGCGGCGACGATCGCCTTTGCGTCCTTGTCGGCCGGCACCTCGGCGATGAAGGCGCGGTCGATCTTCAGCTTGTCCACCGGGAAGCGCTTCAGGTAGGCGAGACTCGAGTAGCCGGTGCCGAAGTCGTCGATCGCGATGCTCACGCCGAGCTTCTTCAGCTTGCCGAGCGTCGCCAGGGTGACGTCGGTCTGCTGCATCGCGGTGGTCTCCGTGATCTCGAGCTCGAGCAGGCGCGCCGGCAGCCCGGACTCGGAGAGCACCGAGGCGATCGTTTCGACCAGCCGCGGGTCGTTGAACTGGCGCGGAGACAGATTGACCGACACCGGCAGTCCCCGGTCGACGCCGATGAAGGTGGCCCAGCGGCAGGCTTCGCGCAGCACCCACTCGCCGATCTTGAGGATGAGCCCCGTGTCCTCGGCGAGCTGGATGAATTCCGCGGGCGACACCAGGCCGCGCGAGGGATGCTGCCAGCGCACCAGCGCCTCGTGCGCGGCGACGTGCCCGCCGCCGAGCTCGATGATCGGCTGGTAGTGCACGCGCAGCTCGCCCTTCTGGATCGCGCGCCGCAGGTCGTTCTCGAGCGCGAGGCGGCGCGAGGCCGACAGGTTCATCTGGTCGGTGAAGAACTGGTAGTTCGCGCGCCCCATCTCCTTGGCGTGGTACATCGCGGCGTCGGCGTTCCGGATCAGCGTCTCGGCGTCACGGCCGTCGTCCGGGAACACGCTGATGCCGATCGAGGGCGTGACGTGCAGCTCGCGACCCTCGATGTCGATCGGCAACGACAGCTGCTCGATCACCTTCTGCGCGACGTTCGCCGCGTCGGTCGAGCGCTTGCTCTCGGGCAGCACCACCACGAATTCATCGCCGCCGATGCGGCAGATAGTATCGCCCACGCGCAGCTGCGCAACCAGGCGCCGCGCGATCTCTTTGAGCAGCATGTCGCCCACCGCGTGGCCGAGCGAGTCGTTGATGTTTTTGAAGCGGTCGAGGTCGACGAACATCACCGCAGTCTGCTTGCGGTTGCGGTAGCTGAGCGCGAGCGCCTGGGTGAGGCGGTCTTCGAGCAGGCGCCGGTTCGGCAGCCCGGTAAGCGCATCGTGGTCGGCGAGGTGCTGAGCGCGCTTCTCAGCCTGCTTGCGCTCGCCGATCTCGCCCTCGAGCCGCTCGTTGGCGGCCTTCAGCTCGGCGGTGCGCTCCGTTACGGCGCGCTCCAGGGCATCGCGCGACGCTTCCAGGGCCTCGCGCGACTCGCGCTCGGCCGTGATGTCGTCGTAGATCCAGATCGCGCCCTCTTCGGGGTGCGCCGTATCGATCGCCCGGCCGACCACCTTGCACCACAGCGTGCTGCCATCCTTGCGCTTGAGGCGCCGCTCGTCCGCGAACGCGCGCCCCGCGCGCAGTTCGCCGTATACGCGCCTGCCGACATCCGCATACTCCTCGTCGTTCAGGAACAGCAGCGACGAAGGCTGGCCAATCAGCTCGCCCGGCCCATAGCCGAACATCTCCTCCAGGCGTGGGTTGCAGCGCTGATACACGCGCTGGCGGATGAAGGAGATGCCGACAGTTGCGTTGTCGAGGATCAGCTCCTGCTCCGCGAGCGCGCGCCGCACCCGCTCCTCGGCCTCATGCCGCTCGGTAGCGTCCTCGATGATCCAGATCCATTCCTGCTGCTCGCCGGCGCCCGAGTCGATGCGCCGCCCCACGCTGTGCGCGTAGAAGGTGCTGCCGTCGGCGCGCCGGAAGAAGCACTCCTCGTCGTAGGTCTCACCCGGTGCGGTGCCCTCGTAGGCGGCCCGGTTGATCGCTTTCCACTCCTCCTGGCTGGCGAACAGCACCTCGCTCGAGCGCCCGATCAGCTCGCCCGGTGCGCGGCCGGTCATTTCCTCGAGGCGACGGTTGCAGCGCTGGATGACCCGGTCGCGCACGAAAGTGATGCCGACGGTCGCATTGTCGAGGATCAGCTGCTGGTCCTCGGTCAGGCGCCGCATCGCCTCGTCGGCGCGCTTCTGCTCGGTGATGTCCTCGAACAGCCAGACGTAGCCCTTGTCCGGCTTGCCGGCTTCGACCGCACGCCCCGAGAGCCTGCACCAGAATCCCGAGCCGTCGACGCGGCGCAGGAACTGCTCGCGCTGGTGCGGGTGCCCTTCGTCGAGCTCGCGATAGGCCGTGGCACGCGCTTCGAACTCCTCGTCGGTAAAGTACAGCGCGCGCATCGACGCGTTAAGCGCCTCGCCTGCGCCGAAGCCGAACAGCTCCTCGAAGCGCCGGTTGCAGCGCTGCAGGCGCCGGTCGCGCACGAAGGCGATGCCGGCCACCACGTTGTTCAGCAGGGCCTGTTGCTCGGCGAGCAGGCTCGCGAGATTCTCTTCGGCGCGCAGCTGCTCGGTGATGTCCTCGACGGTCCACACCGAGCCGCGCTCGGGATAGCGCGGGTCGACCGCCCGGCCGTCGGTGCGGACCCAGAACGTGCTGCCGTCGTTGCGGCGGCGCATCTCGATGCGCCGCGAGGTGTGCCCCTTGGCGAGCTGCTCGTACGCCGCCTCGGCGTCCGCGAACGCGCGCTCGTCCGCGTACAGCACCTCGACGGGCTGGCCGACGAGCGTGCCCGACTCGGAACCGTACATCTCCTCGTAGCGCCGGTTGCAGCGCACGATGCGCCGCTCCTTGATGAACACGATGCCGACGGACGCGGTGCCGAGGATCGCCTCCTGCTCGCGCAACAGCCGGTTCATCTCGTCGCTCTGGCGCTTGCGCTCGGTGATGTCCTCGACGATCCAGATCGTTCCCTGCTGCGTGACCGTGGTGTCGATCGCCTTCGCAATGACGCGCGCGAGGAAGCTCGTGCCGTCCTTGCGCCGCATCTCCCACTCGATGTCGAGCTGCTTGCCCGAGGTGAGGATGGGGATCGCGATCTGGCCGAGCGCCGCGTAGCTCTCGTGCGAGGGATAGACGGCTTCGCCGGACTGGCCGATAAGCTCCTCCGGCCCCCAGCCGAACATCTCCTCGAACTTCGGATTGCACAGGAAGAACTTGCGGTCGCGGGTGAACGCGATGCCGATCGAGGCGTTGGCAAGCGCCGCCTCGTATTCGAGCTGCGTATAGCGCGTGCGGCCGGCGTAGCTCGCCGGCGGTGACTCGACGCGCGGCGCGGGTTGCGGCTCGCTCGAGCGCAGCGCCGCTGGCTCGATCACCTTGCGTCCTTCGCCCGCAGCGGCTCGCGCTGCCTCTGGTTCAGCCTGTGCAAACGCCCCCCGATCGCGCGAATGCATCTTGTGCCCGAAATCCTAGCGCTAAACAAGCTCTTGCGCGAGCACCGCAGTCCTGCCGGTGTGGCAGATTGCGCACGCCGGGCGACGCCGTTCGTCACCAGAAGCTCTCCACCGTGATCTGGCCGGGCGAGCGGCGCCGGTGCTTCTTCATGCCGCGGGCGGCGAGCGCTGCGCCCGCGTCCTTCAGCATGTCGGGATTGCCGCACAACATCACCTGTGAGGTCGCGGGCGCGAGGGCGAGCCCCGCGGCGCGCTCCAGGCGCCCGTCCTCGATTGCCGCGGGAATGCGGCCGGCGAGCGAGCCGGGTGTCTGCTCGCGGCTGACGAAGCTCAGGTAGCGGAAGCGCGCGCCGTGCGCGCGCGCCACGGCTTCGATCGTCTCGCGGTAGACGAGCTCGCGCGCAAAGCGCACTCCGTGCACCAGCACCACGCTCGCATAGCGGCGCCAGGGCGTTTCCGTGCGCAGAATGGACAGGAACGGCGCGAGGCCCGTGCCGGTGGACAGCAGCCACAGCGCCTCGGCGTCGGGGACTTCCGAGAGCACGAGGAAGCCCGAGGGGTTGGGCGCGACGTACAGCGCGTCGCCGGCGGCGAGGCGCGCCAGGCGCGGCGAGAGCGGCCCGTCGGGAACGATGACGCCGTAGAACTCGAGCACCGGATCCGCCGGGGCGTTCACGAACGAGAACGGCCGCGCGATGCGCTCGCCGCCAACATCGAGCGCCAGCCTGACGAACTGGCCCGCCTCGAACTGCAGGCGCAGGGCATCGACGCGCAGCGAGAAGAGCGCCTCGGTCCAGTGCCGGTTGTCGATCACCCGGCCTTCGAGCCACGTGCTCATTGGATGGTGTAGGGCTCGAGCTGGATGTCGCAAAGCTCGCTGCCGATCAGCACCAGCGCGCCATTGCGCCGGTTATCGCCGGTCTCGCTGAACTCGAACACGTAGCGCCGTTCGAGCGCCAAGCGCCCGTTGCGGTCGCGTGCGAGGCGCAGGCGGGCGATCGCCACCGTGTCGTCGAGCAGCTGCAGGCCGTAGCGCCGACAGGCGCTGCGGCCCGCTTCGACCGCGCGCTCGCGCGCCCGCATGCTGTCCGCCCACAGCCACAGTACGGCGACCATGCCGGCGATCGCGGCGAGCTCGGCCATCGCCTTCTACGCGGTGCGGCGCACGAACTCGGCGGCGCGCTCGCCGATCATGATCGCCGTTGCGTTGGTGTTGCCGCCGATCAGCGTGGGCATGACCGAGCAGTCGGCGACGCGCAGGCCCTCGACGCCGCGCACGCGCAGCTCGGGGTCGAGCACCGCGCGCGCATCACTTCCCATGCGGCAGGTCCCGACCGGGTGGTAGACGGTGTCGGCGCGCGCGCGGACCGCGCGCTCGATCTCCGCATCGTCGCTCACGCCCGCCGTGTACAGCTCGGTCGACGGGAAGGCCGAGAGAGCTGGCGCATCGAGGATGCGCCTGACCAGCTTAAAGCCGCGCACCAGTCCGGCCAGGTCCTCCGGCTCGGCCAGGAAGCGCGGGTCGATGAGCGGCGCGTCGCGCGCGTCCGCGCTCGCCAGCCGCACCGTGCCGCGGCTCTTCGGGCGCAGCACGCAGACATGGCAGGAAAGGCCGTGCCCGAAGTGCAGCGTCCGGTTGTGGTTGTCGACCATGCCGACGACGAAGTGCAGCTGCAGGTCGGGCCGCTCGATTCCCGGCACGCTCTTCACGAAGCCGCCTGCTTCGGCGAAGTTGCTGGTCAGCATGCCGCGCCGGTCGCGCACATAACGCAGCAGCTCGCGCGCCAGGCGCAGGCCGCCCGCGAGCGACAGGCCCACGAGCTCCGTCGAACGGACCTTGCGGTTGACGATGTAGTCGGGATGGTCCTGCAGGTTCTCGCCAACGCCGGGAGCATCGTGCACCACCGCGATGCCGACCGCGCGCAGCTGCTCCGCTGGGCCGACGCCCGAGCACATGAGCAACTGCGGGGACTGGAACGCGCCCGCGGTGAGCACTACCTGGCGCGTCGCGCCGAGAGTTTCGATGCGCCCGGCGCGCCACACCTCGACCCCGGTCGCACGCCTGTCCTGGAACACGACGCGCAGCGCATGCGCCTTGGTATACACCGCCAGGTTCGGGCGCGCCATCGCCGGATGCAGGTAGGCGCGCGCCGCATTCCATCGCTCGCCGCCCTTTTGCGTCACCTGGTACAGGCCGACGCCTTCCTGCACCGGCCCGTTGAAGTCGTCGTTCGCCGGCAGCCCCGCCTCCTTGGCCGCCTCGACGAACAGGCGCGCGAACGCGTTCGGCGAGCGCAGGTCGGCCACGTTGAGCGGCCCGCCGGTGCCGTGCCATGCGCTCGCGCCGCGCTCGTTGTTCTCGCTGCGCAGGAAGAAAGGCAGTACGTCCCGCCATGCCCAGCCGGTCGCGCCCGCGGCGGCCCAGTCGTCGTAGTCCGCGGGATGACCGCGCATGTAGATCATCGCGTTCATCGAGCTCGAGCCGCCCAGCATGCGGCCGCGCGGCTGGTAGCCGCGGCGATTGAAGAGTGCCTCCTGGGGCACGGTCTGGAAGGCCCAGTTGCGGATGCGCGTGGGCAGCATGAGCGCCACGCCCGCGGGCATGGCGACGAGCGCGCTCGCGTCGCTCGGGCCGGCCTCGACCAGGCATACGCGCACCGCGGGATCATCCGCCAGGCGCGCCGCGAGCACGCAGCCGGCGGAGCCGCCGCCCACCACGATGTAATCGAAGTTCGCCATGTTCCCTCCTTTCGGCGTCAGCCGGCGTCGGCGCGCACCAAGTCCGCGCCCTTCTCGGCGAGCGCGATCACCGCGGCATTCGTATTGCCCGACACCACCGTGGGCATGACCGAGGCGTCGATCACGCGCAGCCCGGCGAGGCCGCGCACGCGCAGGCGCGCGTCGACCACCGCGTCCGCGTCCTCGCCCATGCGGCAGGTCGAGGTCGGGTGAAACACGGTGTCGCCGGCTTCGCGGCAGAAGGCGAGCCAATCGTCGTCGGTCTGCACCCGCTCGCCCGGCAGGAACTCGCCCGCCGCGTAGCCGCGCATGGGCGGGGCGTTGACCAGCCGCCGAGCGAACTTCAGTCCCTCGACCATCATGCGCCGGTCGCCCTCGGTCGCGAGGTAGTTGTAGTGGATCGCGGGCGGCGCGCCCGGATCGGCCGAGCGGATGCGCACCCAGCCGCGCGACTCTGCCTGCAGCTGCGACACCGAGACGGTGAAGCCAGAGAAGGGATGCAGCACGCCGCCGCGCTTGGCGGTGGAGAAGTTGATGAAGTAGATCTGCGCGTCCGGCCGCGCGAGCTCCGGGCGCGTGCGCACGAATGCCGCCGCATAGCCCGCGCTCACCGCGAGCGGACCGCGGCGCTGAAGAACGTAGCGCAGTCCCATGCCGAGCTGGCGCCACCAGCTCGCCATGTCGTCGTTCAGCGTGATCGGCCGGTTGCAGCGCCAGAAGGTGCGCACGTAGAAGTGGTCCTGCAGCGCCTCGCCCACGCCGGGCGCCTCGTGCAGCACGGCGATGCCGTGGCGCTCGAGCAGCGCGCGCGCGCCGACGCCCGAGAGCTGCAGCAGCTGCGGCGAATTGATCGTGCCCCCGGCGAGGATCACCTCGCGGCGCGCGCGCGCCACGGTCTTCGCGCCGCCGCGCAGGTACTCGACGCCGACCGCCCGCCGGCCCTCGAACAGCACGCGCGTGGCGAGCGCGTTCACCTCGACGCGCAGGGTAGCGCGCTTTTCTGCGGGACGCAGGTAAGCGGTCGCCGCGCTCGAGCGCCGGCCGTGGCGCGTCGTCGCTTGGTAGTAGCCCGCGCCCTCCTGCGAAGCACCGTTGAAGTCGTCGTTGCGCGGCACGCCGAGCGCCTCGGCCGAGGCGATAAAGGCATCGCACAGCGGATGGCGGTCGGGCAGATCGGAAACCTTGAGCGGCCCGCCGACGCCGTGCCAGGCGTTTGCACCCCGGCTCTGGTCCTCGGCGCGCTTGAAATACGGCAACAGGTCGTCGAAGCGCCAGCCCTCGATGCCCCAGCCGTCGAAGTCCTCGCGCTGGCCGCGGATGTACACGAGGCCGTTGATCGACGAGGACCCGCCCAGCACCTTGCCGCGCGGCGTGAACACGCGCCGGCCGTTTAGCGCCGGCTCGGGCTCGGATTCGTAGGCCCAGTTCACGTCGGTGCGCGTAAAGAGCTTGCCGTAGCCGAGCGGCACGTGGATCCAGGGATTCGTGTCGCGCGGCCCGGCCTCGAGGAGCAGCAGGCGCACCGCCGGGTCCTCGGTGAGCCGGCTGGCGAGCACACAGCCGGCCGAGCCTGCGCCGACGATCACGTAATCCCAAGTCTCGCCGGTCATGCGCGTCCCCGCGCGCTCACACCGTGGCCACCGCGGCCGCGGGTGAGCCGACGGCGCCGGGCAGCCTCAACGGCGGCGCGGTGAAGAGGAACCGGCTGCGCTTGTGCTCGCGCAGCCAGCGCGCGAGCGGCCCTAGGTGAAACAGCTCGCCCAGGTGAATGCCGTTCTTGAAGATGCAGTGCTCGTGCAGCGGCATCAGCGCGTGCGGCGCGGGCTTGAAGATGCTCGTGGGTATGAGCTCGACCGCGTAGTTGTCGGCGATCAGGCAGGCAAGGCCCGAGTCGCTGATCCACTTGAGCAGCTTGTCGTCGCGCCCGTCCAGACCCGTGCAGGTGCCGTGCAGCAGCTTCGGGTCGGGGTTCTTCCTCAGCTCGAGGATCACCTCGGCGAAGCCGGTGTGCAAGCAGACGAAGTCGCCCTTTTCCACCGCGACCCCGTCGGCCTCCATGACGCGCATCAGCTCGTCGAGGGTCACCGCGCGCCGCTCGCGCCCGAAGTGCGCGTGCAGGTCGATCATCACGCCGCGGCCCTGCGCGCCGTGCTCGGCGAGATTCTGGATGCCGAGCGCCTTCGCTTCGGTCCCCTCGAACCTAGCC
>Ga0316624_10000225_pt1 | contig 17820 bp, 19 predicted proteins | sample OWC_Aug_N3_C1_D5_FD_207657 | JGI IMG/M metagenome (GOLD analysis project Ga0316624, IMG submission 207657) | Wetland soil microbial communities from Old Woman Creek delta, Ohio, United States - OWC_Aug_N3_C1_D5_A | ecosystem: Environmental > Terrestrial > Soil > Wetlands | place: USA: Ohio... | reverse complement strand
GACGGCATATTTTGCTAGAAAATAATAGAGACCACTCAAAAATGGAGAGTTGGATGATGTTTGGTAAGCCAAAAGAAATGGAAGACAAGAAAGTATCTATATTCAAAGATTACATCTTTCCGTTAGGTGCGCTGTTGATACCAGCTCTTGCATTCCTGGCACAAAATACTTCACCTTGGTGGGGTAGCCTAGCGTTAGCAGTGTATGTGGGAATCGTAATTGTTTTCCTTGTGGTGCCAGCGATTATGCGAGGCAGTAAGAGATGGTTCGCACATTTAGGACGGAAGCGATGTGAACGGGTTTTTCGGCCCAAGATATCTGCTTTTCTTCTTAGGTTTAAGCCAATGATGGAATCACATCGCTCCGACACCATTTGGGGTGTTTGGGAACAAGCATCGCAGACGGCGGAAATGCAAGAATTTATTCGTCCAAATCGTTCTCACTATTTCACATTGTCAATGTGGCTTGAGCATCTGCAAAATACTATTGGTTCTAGTAAATCAGTAAATTTCAACCTAATTGCGGCAGAGGCGTCTAGTTGGGTACAGCGGTACGCTTCATTTTGTGGAGAAGCGTATCCACAGTTTGAAGATTTGCTTCGAAGTGGCCTGTTTGATGAAGCTCAAGTTCGCCAAGCCAAGCAGAACTGGAACCATGTTCGTGATGAACATAATCAAGTGGTAACCAATTGGAAAACTTTGTGTTCTGAAATTAATTCATCCTTCAATCGGGATGTTTGTAGAGCTCATTTTGAGACTCTGAAAACCTTGGAATAATTTTCTAAGCAAATCAAAGGGGTCTGCATCGCGATAATTCGTTAAAGAACCAGAATGAAAATTTCTATTCCTTTTCTCTTTCTCGTGCTGCTTGCTGCGCCTCCGCTCACTGTGGCTGCGGCAGAGCCCGAGGTTATCTACTGGAACTCGGATGCGGGCAAGGCGTTGCGTGCCAGGATAGCGCCCGATGAAGATTACTGGCAGCTCATTCCCTGGTTCACGGAGCAGGTGAACCAGACCTATTGCGGTGTGGCAAGCGCGGTGACGGTGTTGAATGCGATGCCGATCAAGAAGCCGGTCGATCCCATCTATGCGCCGCATGCCTATTTCACGCAAAGCAATTTCTTTACGCCGGAGGTGGTGAAGGTCATCAGTCCGCAGACGGTGCGCAATCAGGGCATGACCCGTGATGAGATGGTGAAGACGCTGATGCGGCATGGCGTCAAGGCGACGACTGTTGCGGGCGATAGCGTGGATGAGTCTGCACTGCGTGCGCTGGTGCAGAAGGCGATGGGCGATGACGGGCAGTTTGTGCTGGTGAACTTTTTGCGCGAGTCGTTGGGGCAGGAAGGCGGGGGACATTGGTCGGTGTTGGCGGCCTATGATGCGCAATCGGATCGTGCGCTGATCCTCGATGTGTCGAAGTATATGTACGCGCCGGAGTGGGTCACTATCCATACGCTGCGCAAGGCGATAGACACGCTGGATACCACCAGCAACAAGGCGCGGGGGCTGGTGTTTGTTTCGCAATAGGGTGGCGCTGCAATCAAAAACTGGCTAATGGACCAGCGGAGCAAAAGGGGGCAGCTTCGAATTAGATTTCCGAGGTACGAGATGGGGACGGTGCCCGATTAGATTTTAGTCTCAATTAATTCCATGATTGCTGCCATGAGCACACTTGCACGACTTCAGTCCTGGTATTCGCGTCAATGCAATGGCGAATGGGAGCATGCGTCCGGTATCAGCATCCAGTCTTGTGATAATCCGGGGTGGTGGGTGAAGATCGATCTTATTGGCACGCCACTGGAAAGAAGCGTATTCACCGAGATTGCGGAAGGGGTGGATGCGCAACGTTTTGCCCAAGTGCCTGACTGGATGAGTTGCTACAAGGAGGATGGGGTGTGGCATGGTGCGGGGGATGATGCCAAGCTGGAACGTATCCTCGAGAGTTTTCTTGCCTGGGCTGAAGCGAACGGTATCAAAGACGGAGAGGCCGATCATGGAGAATAAAGGAGTCCGTTCCGGGATCGTCTGCAAAGCCAGCGAGGCATTCCAGGCCGATTTGCAGACCGCTCCCCGCATGACGTTGCGCGGCGGTTATGCTGAGGATAGCTATGATGAGGTGCCGCCTCCCGATCCCGAGCTAGACAGGCTGACCGATGAGTACCTTGAGACATACACTTTCTGGGGGCTGGCTTATCTCGATCCTGCATCCTGGCGACACTACCTTCCTCACTTGATCGACTATAGTTTCCGGCACATGGACGATCCCAAGATGGCGGTTGAGGGGCTGCTTCATAATTTGCGGCCGCCGGACAGGGTGCCGCCGCGGCTCGCTTCGCTCACTGCAGAGCAGGAGACTGTTATTGTGGCGTTTCTGGAACAGGTTGCTTTCAGTGAAGATTCGTCGAACAGGGATTTTGCAATGCAGGTGATGGAAGAATGGTGGATTCCCGGTGCACTGTACCGGCCCGGCAGCCACAATGGTGAGCCAAATTAGAATTGGCTAGTGACGGATGATCAAGAATGGAATCGGCAGCGTCGCTGCTTCGTCTCCACAACTAATTAAAAAGGCCAGGCTCGAATTGATTTCTCCGCATGTGAACATAGGATCCGGCGCAATGCGCCACGCTTATTGCACATTAATGAGTTGAGAAATAATCGGGGACAGACCACGTTTTCTGGATGACAAATTGAACAGGAATCCACTATGACAATTGAATCCCAATCAGACATCGTTGCCCTGCAACGCATCGGCCGTATCGTGTCGCTCATTTTGCACAAGATGCTTGATTCGATCGAGCCGGGCATGACAACGGCGGAGCTGGATGCCATCGGGGCGAGGTTGCTTGCCGAGTTCGGCGCACGTTCTGCGCCACAGCTTGCCTATGATTTTCCGGGTGCAACCTGCATCAGCGTAAACGAACAGGCGGCCCACGGTGTACCGGGCGGCCGCATCATCAAGGCGGGCGATCTGGTGAACGTGGATGTCTCCGCGGAGCTGGATGGCTATTTTGCGGACACTGGCGGCACCAAGGTCGTTCCGCCCAGTACGCCGATCAAGACAAGGCTCTGCCATGCCACCCGCACCGCTTTGTCCGAAGCGATCAAGGTGGCAAGGGCGGGGCAACCGCTCAACCGGATAGGCAGGGCGATAGAACAAGTCGCGAATACGCATCGCTTGAGGATTATCGAGAACCTGGGCGGTCATGGGGTTGGTCGAGCCATCCACGAAGACCCCGAGCACATTCTTGGATTCTACGATCCACGCGATCAACGCGTGCTCAAAGAAGGCATGGTCATTGCCATTGAACCTTTTCTTTCCACCAAGAGCAGAACGGTTTCCGAATCCGATGATGGCTGGACGCTGGTTGGTATGCCGGGGAATCTCTCTGCTCAATTCGAGCACACCATGATCATTACTCGTAGCGCGCCGATTGTTGTTACGGTTCACTAACAAACAATCGTAATGATATAGGGACGGAGCCCCATTCTTTAAATCAACTGGGCTCCGTCCCCATACCTGAAGCTCAAGGCCGAGTCCAAGTTCAACGAGATGTCGTATGTGGACAGGCGCAAGAAGGACAGGAGTTCGGGAAGATAGCGAAGTCGGCGCTGAAGGACAGGCGGAAGTGAGTTGATTCATAATGCGGGCTTGCCGTTGACGGCTACGCGCTCGACGTAGGCTAGCCGTTGGGGGAAGGACTAATCAGGGCAGTTTCTTTTTCGCACGGGGATTGATATGAAGAGTTTGTTGCGCATCGTGATGTTCTGCATGTTGTCCGTGTCGACGTCCGCTAGCATGGCGAACGGCCAGGGGGCCGCAAGCGTTGCTACGCCGCCAGCCAGCATGGCGGGGGTATTCATCTACCGCAACACGGGGTTGATGGGCAAAACGCTGGTGGCGCCGGTATGGGTGGACGGGCAACTGGTGGGCGATCTGCCGAACGGTTCGTATTTCTACCTGGAGTTGAAGCCGGGATCGCATGTCTTGTCTTTCCGCCCCACGGGGGGAGAGAACGATCTGCGTTTCGAAGCGGTTGCGGGCAGGAGTCATTATTTCAGCCAGGTGTTCGTGCGCAAGGTGCCCGTCGTAGGTGCGTTGCCGCTGGTGGGATCGGTGGTCGGAGCGTTTGCTAGCAATGCAAAGTTCGTCGAGGCCAGCGATGAGGATGGTGTCGCCAACCTGGCGGACTGCAAACAATTGGTAGTAAAGAACCTGGCCGTGACCGGCACATCGCAACCGGATTGCATGCTGGCTCTGGAAAACGATCCGGCGCTCAAGCCGATCAGCGAGAAGGTGGCGCTGAGCGGTAAGGAAGAAAATTTGTTCAGCTTGATGACCATCGAGGAGCGGCCTGGCAAGAGCGAGCGCAAAATGATCGTGCAATGGGGGGCGAAGCGTGAGGCCTGCTTCAATGCCAATCCGCCGGTGCGCGATGCCTACTACCAGATCAGTATGGATGCCTTCAGCCGCGGGCAGCAGTTGATCCTCGAACTCAGCAAAGGGCAGATGTCCTATGGCCAGTTCGCCGAGCGCCGCCGGGCGATCAAGCAGGAGAGCCTGGATCGGGCGCAGGCGCTTGACGGCAAGTGATGCGGGCTGCCCTTGCTGAAGGGGGCAGACAGCACTCGGCCGGACAGACAACGAATGTTGTCTCGGAAAATAGAACGCCCGGTTAGTATTGGGTGCCTAACGATCGCTCAAATGCAAGAGCGCGGAGTGGTGCATTAACATGAAAACGAATTTACTGATCAGCGTGACTGCTTTGATGTCACTAACAGCGATGGCGGCCTCTCCGCAAACAGTCGCCCCATCCGTGGCTCCCAAGCCGGCTGAAGCAGACAAAGCCCCCGCGCGGCTCAATCAACAGGTGCCGGGTAGTTATATCGTCAAAGCATCGGGAGACGGCGCAGCAGCGATCCGTCGCGTCTTTTCACAATATGATGTGGAGCTTGTGAACCCGCTTGGGGATGAACAGTTCGAGTTGCGCCTGAAAAGTGATCCGGGGCTTGAGGTTTTAATGATCCTGGTGGGTGATTCCGGCGGTGCGGTGAAAGCGATCCATCCCAATTATGTTTACCACGCCGACTGAATACGCTGTTGTGTTTGGAAAATACGAATAAGCCAAGCTCGATATGTTGGGAATAATCGGGGGCAGACCACGTTTCCCCATTAGGAGTGCGCGGCGTGCGCGGTTGGCCAGTGCGATAGGGGTATGTGGGTTCAAGTAGAAGGACAAGGTACTAGTAGTAGCGTGCAGTGTGATGTGCAGTTTTACAGAAACGTATTCAATAACAAAAAAGGGAAGTGCAATGACAAAAATAACCGGCAATACATTACAGCGTATGGCAAAGAATCTCTTTTACATACCGCTTTTGTTCGCATTGGCTGCCTGCGGACCCATCAACAAACCATTCAATCCTCTCGACAGCAAAAAGGCGATCAAGACCTCGTCCATCGCCGTTATCAGCGGAAGCCACCGTCAGGGAGATATGCAATTGGCGGCGTTTGTTACCAAAGGCTTGACCGAGCGCTCAACTTTTCATGTGTTGTCACAGGATGATATTGAAAAGCGGGTTCCCGATTATCCAACAGTGATTGAATTCCGCGACGACGTAAAATCTGATGACGAGAAGGCAATCTGGTTCAAGCCATCTGAAAAGGCAAAGCTGAATGCCATGCAGGCCAAACTGAAGGTAGACTATCTTTTTGTGGTCTGGAATCAGGAGATATCGGTAATCACCAACAGGAATGGGTCAACTTATTACGTCTATCCTATTGGCAACATGATCGAGTACCCGGGAACCAAGGTGGTGGCCTCGACCAGAACATACGACCACAGCTCCACATCCATCCTGGCCCTGTTTCGCTCAGCGGACTACTACATCGTCGATGCGATGAAGGGGGCCTCGGAAAATATTGTGGACGAATTCCTTGATGTGACAAAGTCGAAAAAATAACGCGAGGGAAATGATCATGAGTTATCGCACTATCGAGTTGCGGGCCATCCGGGTTGCATTAAGCGCAGCGGCTTTATTAATTATCACTGGCTGTTCGCATTACAGCGTCGACTTTGACTTGACGGACCGCAACTTCAAGCCCAAAGGAAAAAGCATCGCGGTGATTTCAGGCACCAAGGAGCAGACGAACGTTGTTCTGGCCAAACTGGTGAGTGATTCTTTGCGGAAAAAGAGCCGCTATCAAGTAGCCTCCATGGCAGAAATCAATCAGGCGGTGGCGTCTTATCCGCAATCCATTAAAGGGCCATACAAATCTGCCTATTTCGTTATAGACACTGACTGGGATCTGGGCGACAGAAGCAAAATCGCCAGCATCCAGCGCTCGCTCGGCGTAGATTACCTCTACGTTATTTGGGCGCCCATTGCGGTGCAACATGATGGTGGCGCAGTGCTTTCTGTTCCTGCTGTTGCACAGCTATTTGAACGGCCCAATACAAGTGTGGTTGCGCAGACATCAATGGCTGTTTTTGTGGGAGACGAAAACAACGTTTACTTAAAAGAAGGTGTGGAAGAAATCTCCCGGCAATTGGCGGAATATACACACATGGCGAGCGAAGCGAAAAAGTAGACAAGGCGAAGAAGGCGCTTGGTGGACCGTCGGCACAACGCCTTCCGCGGGAGGCACGCGGTCTCAGGCTACATCACCGATGGAATGGGCGGGAGCTTCAGCGGCAATTGGTGGACCGGCAACCGCTTCGGTGCTTCGCCGGTGGCGTCGGCCACGGCCTTAACCGAAACGTTGTCCGGCACTTCGCAGCCCACCGTCTTCAGCGTGGCCAAGAACGATCAGGCGCTGGTCAACGGGACCTGGTCCAACCTCGCCGTAAGCAGCGTGGGCTCCTACAACCTCACCCCGAACGGATGGGCGTTATCCACCAACGACATGGTGGGCAACACGTTCGTGGACAGCGGTGATGGCACCAATGGCGCTCTGGTGCTGGCCAACGGCGCTGCGTACACCTATGCCATCACCCGGAGCAACCTGGCCGGAACTGCCGTGAGCTGCCCCGGCACCTGCACCACACCGGGTGTGTACCCTGCCGGTGCTGCAAGCTACAGCCTGGCTTTCACGTCGAATTTCTACTTTCTGTATAACCTAGGCAATGGCTACCAGCTGACGGGCCAGAACGGCGCAGCGCTGACCAGCCTGCCGGTGGAGGACACCACCACGTTCTGCGATCCGCTCATCGGTGCGGTCTACGTGCCCACGCTAACCCAGATGACCGCGAACCCCAATGGCTGGCTGTACTACGTTTACTTTCTCACGCCGGGATCGGCCTGTACGTCCGGCACCATCGCTGCGGCGCTGGCGGCAGCGCCCCAGCAGCAGGTGACCATCACATGGACGCCGACTGGTGTTCCCGCGGTGCCGACGGTGCTCGTATTGACGAGCTGGTTCCCTGTCTACCCCAACATGTCCTCATACGGCTTCACCAACCCGTGGTTTTATTCGCTGCGAGCGGGTTACGTGTGGGAAGGCATCATGCTACCCGCCACCACCACCGTGGATAGCGTGAAGAACAAGGCCGCCATCAACACGGAGCTGAACGCCAGCGGTTACACAACCATCCCCTGAGAGGTCGAAGCAGTCACACCTGGCGGCCATCAGATCGTTCTGTCTCAGCGCCCGTGCGTTTGCTTTTTCGTCAGCACATAAGATGCAAAAAAACAGCCCGCGCGTGGCGGGCTGTTTAATGCGGATGCCTTGCGGCGTATCCGGGTGCAGCGGGTGGGTGAGGCTCAGTAAATGACGATGTTGTCTATCCAGGCAGTGTCCGACCCGGCCGCGAGTGATGCGTCCTTGCTGTAGCACCACTTGTATTCATGGGTGCCGGTAGTGCCGGCGGCGATGGAACCGCTCCCCGCCCAGGAGACCGCTCCGGACCAGTAAGCCATTCGAACGCCGTCAATGTAGAAATATAGATCATCGTAATTTTGCTCCGAGCTTACTGAGTAGTCGAAGCTGACGGCGGAACTCCCGGCTTGCGTCACCGCGACGCAGCTGGTTTGGCTGTCGCTGATGGTGCCGGCCTTCAGGCTTTTTCCGCTCCCGGTCGCCGTGGTGTTGGAGGTTGACCATGCCGCATTGCCGGACATCACCATCCCGGCAGGAACCTGCACGCTGCCGTCGAAGATGTAAGTGACGAGCGGCGTCAGCCAGGCTGTCCCCAAGGTGACGTTGTTGGCTTCATTCGATTCCAGAACCGCATTCGCAGTATCCACAATGGCATAGACGGTTCCGTTGAGGCTGGTGTTGGCAATGGTGACCGATCCGCTTTTGCTCGCGCCCGCCCCAAGGGAGGCGACCGCAACCGATGCCTGCCCCGTCATACCCACAGTCGGGGCGCTAGTTAAATTCGACCATAGGTCGACATTGAACGGGCCGGCCGCGCTGTTTCCGTTGTTGATCGCGGTATAGTTGACAGTGACATTGCTGCCATTTGATGTAGCCAAATTTATCACCACCTGCAGATCCGGCGCGGGTGCCGCCCAGGGCAGAGCAGCGCTCATATTGTTGGTTTCGTTGGTCTCCGCGACGTTGTTCAACGTGTCCACAATGGCGTAGGCGGTTCCGCTGAGGTTGGTGTTGGGGATGGTGACCGAGCCAGTCACGCTCTGGCCTGCGCCCAGAGAGGAGTACGGCACAGAGGTCTGGCCCGTTGCGCCCACGGTTGGAGCCGTCGTGGCATCGGACCATAAGTCGACGTTGAATGCGCCCACTGCGCTGTTTCCATTATTGGTCGCAGTGTAGTTGACGGTGACATTGGTGCCGTTCGAGACTGCGCTGTTCACGACAACCTGCAGATCGACCGTCGCTTGGGTAACGACGATGTTGTCGATCCAGGCGGTGTCGGAGCCGGACGGCGAGTAACTGGTCTTCTGGTAGCACCACTTGTATTCGTGAGTGCCACTGGTCACGGCGATCGCGCCTGTGTTTGTCCAGGTCACCGTTCCCGAGTTCGGATAAAGATAGTGTTGGGTGCCGTCGATGTAGAAATAGAGGTAGTCGTAATATTGTGTCGAGCTCACGGCGTAGTTGAAGCTGATCGTTGCCGCATTGGTAGCGGAAAACGCGACGCAACTGGACTGGCCCCTGCTAATGGTGCCGGCCTTCAAGCTGTGCGCGCTTGCGGAACCGGTGGTGGCGTCAACCGCCCAGTTGGCGTTTCCCGACATAGTTATGCCGGCTGGAACCAGTCCGTCCTCAAAGGTGAAGGACTGGGGTGCCGAGAGCGGTTTGTACCAGACCTGCCCGTTGCTGACGTTGTTGGTCTCGTTGGCTTCCACTACCGAATTTGCCGTATCCACGATGGCATAGGCGGTGCCAGAGGCGTTAGCATTCGGGATGGTGACCGATCCATTCACACTCGCGCCCGCAGCAAGAGAAGCGACCGGAACTGACGTCTGGCCGGTTGTGCCCACGGTTGGCGCAGTCGCGGCATTCGACCATACATCGACGTTGAACGGACCAGCGGCGGTCAGGCCCTGGTTGTAGACGGTGTAATTGACCGTGACATTGGCTGTATCAGATGTCGCGCTAGTCACCACCACGCGCAGATCGGGGTCGGTGCTGGCGGTGTTGACTGAGATGTTGAATTGCGAGTCCACCGAGGTGGGAGCGACCGTCACGTAATAACGCTGAGACGCGGGCGCCAGGAAGGTCACCGTGTCCATCGACGTTCCGGGAAGCGAGGAACTGCCAACAGAAGCGGTCTGGCTGGCGTTGACGGAGGAGATATCTACATTCCCCGATTGCGGTGTGAGCTGTACCTGATACGCGGTATTGGCGACCGCATCGAAGCTGTAGTAGATCGAACTGTTGTAGGTGGATGCAGTCTTCGTAGCACCCATTGCCAAGTCGCCAGTGGAAGCCTGGATGGTGTACGTCGATGTGCCCGCGGCCATGTCTGCAACCTGGATGGTCACCGGACCTGTGAAGTTGGCGATAAAGCTGACATTATCAAGATTGGACGACGACCATACGCTATTATAGGAAGCGCCAATCGGCGTGCCGGTAGTCGGATCGCCGTTGTAGACAGCGAGCGATAGTGATCCCGAAGTGGTCACCATCGAGACGGTATACGCAGTGCCTGCTACGGCGTTGAATGTGTAATTCGAAACCACGCTCGTGGATGAGGCGGTTGAGACCGATCCGGTAACCGGGCCGCCATTCAGCCCGAATGTGTTGCCGCCCCCTCCACCACCTCCGCCTCCTCCACCCCCACCGCATCCAGTGAGCGCGGATGCCAGGGCAACTCCTGCCAGGAATAATCGCAACACTGCTTTCATCATCACCAATCTATTAGGCTTCAATTCAGTTTCTCCTTTATTGTTTTTTGTGAAGTACGTGTCTTGCAGACCTTTGCATCTTACCGAGGATAGTCTGGTCGCTTTACGATTGTTTGCAGAAATAGTGCGCAAACTTTTTTATTATCGCATCTAATAGTTATTGAACAACCTGTTAGTACTGATAGGTTGCGGCAATGCCGCAAGTTACCAAATGGTGTGCGCGCAACTTGGCCAAGACTGCCTCTCATCAGCCGGATGGAGAGGAGGTCTACGATCTTATTCCGGCAAACGTATAGCCTGTCGCCCTTTTGAAATCACCAGTTCACAGGTTGCCGACGGGTGGCCAGATCAGCGGGGGCGGGGCGTGTTCAAGAACTTCTCCACACCGTTTTCCTTGGGTATTCATCGGCAAAGGGCGGGGTTCTCGTGCCCGCTTCATTGCCTTGCTGTACACTAACCAGCCGCTGAACAGGGATTAAAGGGGCGTCGTTTACTCAGTTATAAATTCAGCTAATGGGCGACCTCGTATAATTTAGCAGGCTGTCGCTGGAAAAATAACAAAGCTGTACCGTAGGATGTAGTCAACGTAGTGAAGGGGGCCTCGCACTATGCTTCAGAAGCAATACGAAGGTATCTTCTGTAATTGATTCACGCTCATTTGATCGAGGGAATGACTATGGGAAACAAAGCGGCTTTTTCTGTACCGATACCGGCCAAGAAGGAGGTGCTGGGCGAAGGTCCAGCCTTCCACGAAGCGATATGCAGCATGCTGCAAACCGCCAGGTCCTTTGAAGGCTTTGGCCAGCCAGAGCTGATGTACCTCGCCAAGCACATGCGGGCCTACCGGGTGCCTGCGGGCGGAACGATCTACCGTGAGGGCGAGAAGGGCGGCTATCTCAGTGTGCTGATCGAAGGAAGCATCTCGGTCTACAAGGAGGATAGTGACGACCAGGTCAAATTCCTCAACCTCATTCCTCCGGGCAGCATCTTCGGGGAGATCTCCGTGATCGATAGCCGCCCCACCTCGGCCAGCCTGGTGGCTGAATCCGATGTGGTCATCGTGGACATGAGCCGCGAAAGTTTTCTGCAGTGCGTGAACGAGGATCCGGCTTTTGGCGTGCGCCTTGCGTGTATGGTGGCCCGCATTCTGTGCGCGCGGCTGCGTTCCGCCAGCGGCCGGCTGGTGGATTACATCGACGTCTGGGGCTGATGGCAGGATGCGACGGGCGGCTAGGCCGGTCGCGCCGGGTTCGCTTCTGCAATGGTGCATGCCAAACCATCACTGTTCTTCTGCATCGTCGTCCGGATGCGCGGCGTGATCCGTTCGATCTTTATTCCGCTGGAAGGGCGCTTATCAGACCTACTCCAGGCTGGAGAACGCTGATGGATGCGCGGAATTTCTTTGCTGATCCCGCCACCGTAAAACTGCAGTAAAAACCGGCAGCGCTAGCAGGAAGAGAGAGGCCAAACCCTTCACCTCGTCCGAGATCATGTTCGCCTGAGTCAGCTACTTGGTTGCCCATGCTATCGAAAAACCGCACCCTCACGGTGCGAGTCTCAGCACTCACATTAACGATGCTACATTGAAGAAAGTTGCCTGCCAATGCTGGAAGTGGCGGCGTAAAGAGCTCATCAGTATTGCCTCTCTGCGAAGGAGATGTTTTGCCGCCTATCGCAGGGCTTATTGGCGTAAATTCGTAATCAGCCCATGCAGCCACACTCGCGGCCAGCATTAGCGTTATGGTTGTGGCTATGGTGACTCTCCTGAATATGTTCATGGTGTTCCATTCCCTTTCTCTCCATAAAATTGAAGTCAGGCTTTGAATTTTGCTGTTATTGAAATAGATCAGCGGGTTATTTTTTGGTCGGCGACCTATTCGATGGATCAACGAACGGAAAGAATTAAATACCCGCACTAGTGACGTGACAATTGGGTAAACTAAGTAGAAAATTAGCCAATCAAGAGGGAGCAGACCACGATTGAGCGAGGCACCCTTTCCCGGCACCGGGAGCTATTGGGGCAGCATTGCAAATAGGTCAGCAGCACATAAGTTTTTGGAAGGGGTAGTGGTTGAAGCAAGAAGATGCCCGCTTAAGTTGGGGGCATCACGTTAGATTGATTTTTCTAATACAAAGGGAGGGGAGCATGCCATTAAGTGCAAGTGAATTCCAAAATAGAATCGACCTAATTGCGGGTGATGATGCGGCTGAGTCTGAGCAGGCGTATCGTGATCTAGATCGCTACCGATTGACCCCGGGCCAGCGCGAATACGCGGAGGCTGTGTATATGAATACAAAACATAAGCGCGCCGAGAGTCCGGTAAACTAAAGGCGCCGGGAGATCCAGTGGGGGCGGCACCGAAATAGTTTTCGAAATGTGGACGAGTCGGGAACCAAAGCCGAAGCTGCCCCTTCGAGGAACTGAACATGACATATCGATACGCGGCCAAATGGGCTTATATTGAACTCGTCGTCACATTGGTGATGGCGCTGGCTGTATATGTGTGGCTTCAGCCGGAGTGGTGGGGGTGGGCGATATTTTCGCCGCTTTTTGTTTTTCTGGTTTATGAAGGCGTGCGAAAAGTCAGATACGCATTGACGGTTGATGGCGACACCATAACGGTTGGCAGCTATAAATCCGCTCAATATTTCGCTTCCAGAATCAAGGCCGTGAATGTCTGGGAGGCTAAGGGCGGGCATATCGCGGTGGTGGTTCTTGATGACGGGAGCCGGTTTAACTTTTCAAGCCGTCTGCAAGGATTCGATGACCTGGTCAAATTGCTAAGGACCAAAGCCAATCTGCCATAAACCGGGTTGGGCGGGCACATCGTGCCCACGCGGGGGCGAATGTTGATCCGACTCTATCGTTATAACTGAGTTAAAGGCCCCCTTTAACCTCTTTTCTTCCCAGATCCTTCCTCGCCTTTTGCTTTATCCCAGCTCTTGAATTTCTTTTTGCAGTATTCCAGCAATTCATCGTAATTCCGGAAGTGCAGCTCGAAGCCTTCTTCGCGCGGGGCGTCGAGCTCGCAATAGTCGTTGCTGTGTTCGCGGCAGATGTGCGGGCGGTTCTCATAGATGCCGCAGCGGCCATCGGCTTGCAGATGCGTGCACCTGCTTTCGAACAACAGGTACCAGACGCCTTCATCCCTGAAGGCATGGACGCCCTGGTGCGACACTTGCCAGAGCAGGTCCGAAAAATCCCTCTTGGTGCGTGGCGTGTCGATTTGTTGGGTGACGTAGGTGCAGCAGGTTGCGCCCTTGCAGGATGCGCATTTGTTTTCCGGGGTGTGGTTCATGTTTGCTACGTTGATGGTCGTTTCTGGTGAAGTTGCGTCAATTTGGTTTTGAGGGGGCGATGCTATCAGTTTTTATGACTGGCGAATGGGGCTGTGCAAAGGGTCCCGGCTGCTCCCGACTTATTCAGTCTCGGCATCTTTCTTTTGCTTCAACAGTGCGTCAGCCTCCTCCGCGGTAAGGGATTTCCGGGGCAGCGGTATCAGGCCGGGAACGCGCGCCATATAGCGGCGGTAAGTGTCGCCGTGATAGACCAGCAATTTTTTCTCCTCCAGGCGCGATCCGACGATGAAATAGAGCGTAATGATCACGCTGGATAACAGCGTTGTCGCGCTCATGTCGCGCGTCCAGATCAGGACCAGGCCGAGGAAATACCAAGGGTGCCGCACGAAGCGGTGAAACGGGGAAAGATGGAAGTGCTCCTGATCCCCGACCTGCCGGACGTGGAGCCGCAACTGGCGCAGGCCAAGGAATTCCTGCATGTCGTAGCTCTTGAGCGTCAACCAGAAGCCGAAGAGCGCGGCCAGCGCCAGCCCGTTGGCCAGCCACGCGGCGGCTCCCTGCCAGCGCCACAGCATCGGCCCCGCATCGCGGTAGCTGAGCCATAAGATCGGCAGTATCAGGAGCGCCGCCAGGATGTTGAACATCAGCCGGTAATACGGCATCAGGTTCGGCCAGGCTGCGGCAACCCAGCGCTTCACCACCAGCGACGCCAATGCGGAGTGCAGGGCGAAGTACCCGATCCAGCAAAATGACAGCAACACAATGTCCCGCCAGGTCGATTCAGTCATGCGATATCACTGCCTTTCTTTTTCCAAAGGTTTTCTCTACGTTTTGCCAAAAACAATCCGGTTTACGCCAGATTGGATAGTTATTTTGACCTGCTGCAGAATTTTGTGAATGATATAGGGGCGGAGCCCTGTTCTTCGCCAATCTTTTTGATGGCTGGTGAGCTAACGGCATAACAATAGCTCAGGCCACGGTTTTTAAGAACAAAAAGTGCCGGAGTCGAATTGTTGTAGTACAAGACAAAGGTACCGGAGTGCCGTCCCTGTTTAGTTACTGAAGGGTTTCATAATGTTCACGCTCTACATCGCCAACAAGAACTACTCCTCATGGTCTTTGCGCGCTTGGGTGCTGATGCGCGAGTTGGGCATTCCGTTTGAGGAAAAGCTGTTCCCGCTCGGGGATGCGGCTGTCAAAGAATTCTCGCCTTCTGGGCGGGTGCCTTGCCTGGTGGATGGCAGCACCACCGTTTGGGATTCGCTGGCGATTGCCGAGTATCTGGCGGAACAGTTTCCCAAGGTGTGGCCTGCCGATGCCGTGGCGCGGGCATGGGCGCGTTCTGCCGCCGCGGAGATGCATTCCGGCTTCATGGATCTGCGCAGCACGTGTTCGATGAATTGCGGCATACGCGTTCGTATCGACAACTTCCCCGCTGGGGTGCTGGCCGATGTTGCCCGCCTCGATGAGCTGTGGAATGACGGCCTTAACCGTTTTGGCGGGCCATTCCTGGCTGGTACATCCTTCACCGCGGTCGACGCGTTTTATGCGCCGGTTGCTTTCCGCATCCAATCTTACGGGCCGGAGATGTCTGCACGTTCGCTGGAGTATGTGAACCGGCTGGTGGCGTTGCCCTCGATGAAGGAGTGGTATGCCGCCGCATTGGAGGAGCCGTGGCGCTACGCGGACTACGAAAAGGCGATGCGCCAGGTTGGCACGCTGCTGGCCGATTACAGGGGCTAGCAGCGCATTACTTCTTACATATTGCCCGTAAGGGGCGATGTTCTTTTTTGAATCAAGGGCAGGCACCATTATGGAGTTGACCGAACTCGGTTTGGATCGCGGGCTTGAGGCGCAGGCAGGGAAGCTGTGCGGATCAGGCCTGCGCCTGGCCCGGGTTACTGCCGTGGACCGCGGGCGCTACGTCGTCCGCGATGAGCGGGGCGAAGTGCCGGCCGAGCTGACGGGCAAATTTCTTTATACCGCCGCATCCTCGGTGGATATGCCTTGTGTGGGAGATTGGGTGTGCGTGCAGTATCACGATGCGGATACGTCTGCGAGCATCCATGACGTGGTGCCCAGAAGGTCTTTCCTGCGGCGCAAGTCTCCCGGCAAGAACATCGATTTTCAGATGATCGCGGCGAACATCGATGTGGCGTTCATCGTGCAGTCGTGCCATTTCGATTTCAATGTGCGCAGACTGGAGCGCTACCTGGTGATGGTCAACGAGGGGCATATCGAGCCGGTGCTGCTGCTGACCAAGACGGATCTGGTGAGTGCTGCGGAACTGGAGCGCATGCTCGCCAATATCCGTGCGGCGGGCGTCACGGCCATGATCGTCACGCTCAGCAACGTGACGGGCGAGGGCGTAGAGCAGGTGCGGGAGGTCATGCTGCCAGGCAGGACTTATTGCCTGCTCGGGTCTTCGGGTGTGGGCAAGACGACGCTGATCAATCAACTGCGCGGCAAGGATGAGCTGGAGACCCGCGCCGTGAGCGGCACGGGCGAGGGCAGGCACACCACGACGCGTCGCCACCTGGTTGTGCTCGATAACGGCGCTCTGTTGATCGACATGCCGGGGATGCGCGAGCTGGGTATCCTGAGTGCCGGCGAAGGGCTGGACGACAGCTTTGCCAATATCAAGGCGCTTGCAGGCCGATGCCGTTTCACCGATTGCAGCCACACCAACGAGCCGGGTTGCGCGATCCGCAAGGCGATTGAAAGCGGCGAGTTGAACCCGGAGCATTACCAGAGCTACCTGAAGCTCAAGGCCGAGTCCGACTTCAACGAGATGTCATATGTGGACAAGCGCAAGAAGGACAAGGCGTTCGGCAAGCACGTCAAGTCGGTGCTGAAGCAGAAGCGGTGACGGCTCCCTGTTCATCTGAATTGTCAAATCAAGGACGAGATCATCGTAGCGCAACATTCGGCTATTATTCGCGGAGCCTTTGCGTGGTTTTCATTCTCGCTGGTATTGTCTGTCGTGGTTGCCGGGGGGCTGGCGTTAAGCTGATGCTTGCTGCGACAAGGAGATCAATGGCGGCGGTGACTTCTGCGCCATCGGCGAGCCGATGAGGGGTAAGTCATCAAGGCTTCTGCATGAAGGGCTGCGGCACATTAGAAAATAGATCTTTGTGAAGTGGTCCAAGCATTATTTTTTTTCGAGTTTGATATGTGGAGAGAGGAATGTTTTGTCCCAAGTGCGGAAGTTCAAACGATGATACGGCGAAGTTTTGTGTTAAGTGCGGTCAGGCACTGTCGCTGACAGTTAATTCGGCTCCAATATCTCCTGCGCAAGCCGAGGAACCTGCCGGCATGGAGGAGTATTACAGGGCTGTGCTCGGGCCCAAGAACCAGGATTATTACCTGGATCAGTTCTCCCGTTTCGACGACGAAAGGAAGCTGGGGCCGTCCTGGAACTGGTCAGCGTTTCTGGTCACGTTCTACTGGCTGCTCTATCGAAAGATGTGGCGCAACGCCGCGATCTATTTTCTCCTTCCTTGCGTGCTGTGGATCCTGCTTTGGGTCGTTGGTGCTGTGGCGGGCAGCCTGGTCGGCATCGTGGGCAGTCTGGGATATTTCGCCTACGTGATCGCCGTGCTTGTGGCGATGCCGATGTATGCGAACGCGCTGTACTACCAGCACTGCACGAAGATGATCGAGACCGTGCGTGCGACGACGCCAGACATGCAGCAGCAGTTGAAGGAGCTTGCCGGCAAGGGCGGGACGAGCCGCGCGGCGTATAACTTCGCGGTGGGCGTCGCCGTTGTTGCAGTCATCGGGGCACTGGCGGCCATCGCCATTCCCGCCTACCAGGATAGCGCGGCCAGGGCGCGCATGACGGAAGCGCTGACCGTGGGAAAAGCGGCAACGGAATATGCCGATGATTACTTTAACCAGTATCGCTCGATCCCCAGCAATCTGGAGGCGGCCGACTTTATGTCGTCGTTGCCGCCTTCAGTGAAAGAGGTCAGCGTTGATAACCAGGCTGGCGCGATCACCATCACGATGAAGGGGGGCGGCAAGGCAATTGAGGACAAATCGCTCAAGTTCGTTGCCGCGATTGCGGGCGATCATCTGCGCTGGACCTGCATGAGCGAACAAATTCAGGACCGCTACCTGCCGCAGGAGTGCAGACAGGGGAGATGAATCAACGCGCGGGCGGACGGAAGGTACTAACATGCATTGCATCTTGGGAAATCCATTCAGG
>Ga0316624_10000224_pt1 | contig 17837 bp, 11 predicted proteins | sample OWC_Aug_N3_C1_D5_FD_207657 | JGI IMG/M metagenome (GOLD analysis project Ga0316624, IMG submission 207657) | Wetland soil microbial communities from Old Woman Creek delta, Ohio, United States - OWC_Aug_N3_C1_D5_A | ecosystem: Environmental > Terrestrial > Soil > Wetlands | place: USA: Ohio... | reverse complement strand
TCCTGAACTGGCGCGAGGCGTTCATGACGCGCTATTACCAGTTCACCTTCAAACGGGGCAACCACGAGGGGCACAGCATCATCCTCGGCATCGATGAGCGCGGCTCCGATCATGAAAAATTCCTCAAGCTGCGCGACGGCGCCAACTCGCCTATCGTTGTGCTGCAGTGCAAGCGCACCCTGCCCAACGACGCTCAGGTCAGCATCGTCTGGGGCAAAGGCATCACCTCGATTTCCGGAATCCCCACCAGCCAGGATCAGACCCGGACCTTCCACACCCGCCCGACGTTTGAAGCGAAATTCAGCTGCGATCGAGTCAATGCCGATGCGGACTGCATCCCTGCATTCCCGATGAATCTGAATTTCACGGCGCCCATTACGGTTGAAAATGCGCAGCGCATCAAGCTGGTGGCCCCAAACGGCAAGGCCGTGCAGCCGATGATTTCGGATAACGATAAAAAATCCGGCTTCGTTCAGTCGCTGACCTTCCCCGCGCCGCTGCCGGAAAAAACCAAATTCAAGATCGTCCTGCCGGAAGTCTTTACTGACGATGCGGGCAGACCGTTAAGCAACGCCGCCAGTTATCCGTTGGAGGTGCGCACCGACGAGAACCCGCCGCTGGCCAAGTTCGCCGCCAGCTTCGGCATTCTGGAGTTGAACGCGTCGCCCGGCACTCCGCCCTTGCTGCCCTTGACCTTGCGCAATGTCGAGCCCAGCCTCGCGGCGAATCTTGCCTACTCGTCGATCTCCGGCAAGACCATGCACGACGATTCCGAGTTGAGCGTGATCAGCTGGCTGCAACGGTTGCAGACGATCGATTCCGGCTACGGCGATGATCACGGCCCCGGAAAAAATTCCGTCTTCGAGAGCAATGACCAGCTCAAGGCCTTTTCGATCCCGAAACCGTTGGGCGACAAGGCCTTCGAGGTCGTCGGCATTCCGCTGCAGGAGCCGGGCTTCTACGTGGTGGAACTGGCCAGCCCACGCCTGGGCGCCGCGTTGTTCGGCGAAGCCACCGTTACCGAACAAGCCACTTCGCTGGTCAGCAATCTGTTGAACTCGGCCAAGCTGAGCAATGCGCGTCCGTATTACGTCCATGCTGCCGCGCTCGTCACCAACCTGGCCGTCCATTTCAAACAAGGCCGCGAATCCTCGCTGGTCTGGGTAACCAGCCTCGACAAAGGCAAGCCGGTGGCAAGTGCCGATGTGGCCGTGCGCGACTGCAAGGGCAAGATCTACGCGCAGGGCAAAACCGACGCACAGGGCCTGTTGCAGATCAGGCAGGAGTTGCCGGACTTGGACACCCTGCCCGGCTGCATGAACCAATACGACCACCAGTATTTTGTGACAGCCCGCCTGGGCCGTGATTTCTCGTTCGTGTTGTCGAACTGGAACGAGGGCATCGCCCTGTGGCGTTTCAACGCCTACGAGACCCGCTGGAGCGGCCACGAAGTCGCCCACGCGATCATGGATCGCACCCTGCTGCGCGCCGGCGAGACCGTGCACATGAAACTCATTGTGCGCCGCAAGACTGGCATGGGCTTCGCCAGTCCGGGCAACTTGCCTGCCTCGGTCACGATCCAGCATCAGGGCGGCGAGGACAAATTCGAACTGCCGGTAAAGTGGGGTGGTCAGGGCACTGCCACGCTGGACTGGACCGTGCCCCAGGATGCCAAGCAGGGAACTTATGCCGTGCTGATGCCGGAAATGGCCGGCAGCTTCCAGGTGGAAAGCTTCCGCGTCCCCACGATGAAGGCGATCCTGCAGTCCGCCGACAAGGCGTTGGTCAATGCCGAACAGGCGGCGCTGAACATCCAGATCAATTATCTGGCCGGCGGCGGCGCCTCGTTCCTGCAGGTCAAATTGCGCGGTCAGATCGCGCAAAAGTTCGTCAGTTTCGCCGACTATGAGGACTTCACTTTTGCCAATGGCGGCGTCAAGTTGGGCGTGCAGAAAAATACCCGCGAGCCGTGGAATTACAGCGGCTACGAAATGACCGATCCGGATGACGAAGGCGACTCGTCCCCGCCCGTCAACGCCGACAGCAGCATCGCCCTGACCACTCAGGAACTGCGTCTGGATGCCGCCGGTGCGGGACAGGCCACCTTTACCAAGCTGCACAAAGCGGAAGTACCGCAAGATATCCACGCCGAACTAGAGTATCAGGACCCGAACGGGGAAACGCTGACTGCCGCCACGCATATCGCGCTGTGGCCGTCGCAACTGATCGTCGGCATCAAGCCGGATGGCTGGATGGCCACTGCCGAACACCTCAAGTTCCACGCGCTGGTGCTCGATCTCAACGGCAAGCCGAAAGCGGGCGAAAAAATCGTGGTCAAGGCCATGCAGCGCGAGTACTACTCGCATCGCCGGCGCCTGATCGGCGGTTTCTACGCCTTCGACAACCATAGCGAGATCAAGGCGGCGGGCGAGCTATGCCAGGGAGTAACCGACGACAAAGGCTTGCTGATCTGCGACGTGAAAGCACCGGCAACCGGCAACATCATCCTGCAGGCGGAAACGACAGATGCCGCCGGCAATCCCAGCGTGGCCAACCGCGAGATCTTTGTGGCCGGCAACGACGACTGGTGGTTCGATGCCGCAGACAACGACCGCATCGACTTGCTGCCGGAGAAGAAGCGTTACGAGCCGGGCGACAAGGCACGCTTCCAGTTGCGCATGCCGTTCAAGGAGGCGGATGTGCTGGTGACGGTCGAGCGCGAGGGCATCATGGACAGTTTCGTGACGCATGTGACCCGCGCCAATCCGACCATCGAAGTGCCGATCAAGGGACATTATTCGCCCAACGTATTCGTTTCCGCCCTGGCGATACGCGGCCGGACCAACGAAGTGCAACCGACTGCCCTGATCGACCTGGGCAAGCCCGCCTTCAAGATGGGCTTAGCCGAGATCAAGGTTGGCTGGTCTGCGCATGAACTCAAGGTCAAGGTTGCCACGGACAAACAGACCTACCATGTGCGCGAAAAGGCGACCGTATCCGTCGATGTAAAACGCGCAGATGGCAGCTATCCGCCGCGCGGCTCCGAGATCGCGCTGGTGGCGGTCGACGAGGGCCTGCTCGAACTCAAGCCGAACGATTCTTGGAAACTGCTGGATGCGATGATGACGCGGCGCGGCATCGAAGTCTCGACTTCGACCGCACAGATGCAAGTGATCGGCAAGCGCCATTTCGGCCGCAAGGCACTCGCGGCGGGCGGCGATGGCGGCGGCGGCAGACCTGCACGCGAACTGTTCGACACGCTGCTGTTCTGGCAGGCGCGCGTCAAGCTGGATGACCACGGCCACGCCGAAGCGACGATCCCGCTGAACGATTCGCTCACCTCGTTCCGCATCGTCGCGATAGCCGACGGCGACATGGATCTGTTCGGCACGGGTTCCGCGTCCGTGCAATCGACGCAAGACCTGATGCTGTTCTCCGGCCTGCCACCGGTGGTGCGCGAACAAGACCGGTTCCATGCGACCTTTACCGTGCGCAATGCCAGTGACCATGCCATAGCTGCGGTGGTCAGCGCGAAGCAGCAAAGCGGTGCGGCAGGCAACCCCGCGCTTGCCCCCATCGAAATCAACCTGCCCGCCGGGGAATCGCGCAATATCGGCTGGGATGTGACCGTGCCCATCGGCAGCGAACAGATGAAATGGGATGTCAGCCTGCGTGAAAAAGGTTCGAGCGAAGACGGTGACCGTCTCAAGGTCGCACAGAAGATCATCGCGGCCGTTCCGGTACGCACGCTGCAGGCCACCATCATGCAGCTGGACGCACCGCAATCGATCAGTGTGAAACTGCCGGATGGCGCGATCCCCGGACGCGGCGGCGTCAAGGTCACCTTCCGCACGCAACTGGGCGACGGCATGGGCGGGGTGCAGGAATACATGTCGCGCTACCCCTACACCTGCCTTGAGCAGCAAACCTCGCAAGCCATCGCCCTGCAAGACGAGGAACGCTGGAGCGGCTTGATGAAGAAATTGCCGACCTATCTGGACCACAGCGGGCTGGCCAAGTACTGGCCGGGGATGCTCGAAGGCGACGATACGCTGACTTCTTACCTGCTCTCCGTCGCCGATGAAGCCGGATACGAGATACCTGAGCACCTGCAGGACAGGATGCGCAACGGTTTGATCGGCTTCGTGGAAGGCCGCGTCATCCGCTATTCCGCGCTGCCCACCTCCGACTTGGCGGTGCGCAAGCTGGCGGCGATCGAGGCGCTGTCGCGCACCGGCGATGTCGAACGCAAGTGGCTGGACAGCATCACCGTCGAGCCTAACCTGTGGCCGACCTCGGCCGTGCTCGACTGGCTGTCCATCCTGCAGCGCAAGCCGGGTATCTCCGCGCAGTCCACCCGCCAGATCGAGGAGGCGCAGCAGATCATCCGCAGCCGCCTCAACTTCCAGGGCACCACCATGGGCTTCTCCACCGAGCGCAACGATACCTTGTGGTGGCTGATGATCAACGGCGACGTGAATGCCAACCGCGCCCTACTGGAATTGCTCAGCGACCCTAAATGGGAACCGGATGTGCCGCGGCTGGTACGCGGCGCACTGGGCCGCCAGCTGCGCGGACACTGGAGCACCACGGTGGCAAATGCCTGGGGCGTGCTGGCGATGAAGAAATTCTCCGCCAAGTTCGAGTCCACTCCGGTGACTGGGACAACTTCTGCCGTATTGGGTAAGGAGCGTTTCGTCGCCGAATGGTCTGGCGACAACAAAAGCGCACAACAACTGTTGAGCTGGCCTGCCGCCACTGCGCCGGTCAGCCTGTCGCACAACGGCAACGGCAAACCCTGGACGATCATGCAAAGCCTCGCCGCGCTGCCGCTGAAGCAGCCCTTGTTCACCGGCTATCGTGTCGCACGCCAGATCATCCCGGTCAGCCAGAAGACCAAAAGCGAATGGCACAAGGGCGACGTGGCGCGTATACATCTGGATGTCGAGGCGCAATCCGACATGACCTGGGTGGTGGTGAACGATCCCATCCCATCGGGCTCGACGATACTGGGCACCGGGCTGGGCGGCGATTCCGCACTGCTCACCCAAGGCGAAAAGAAACAGGGCTGGGTCTGGCCCGCGTTCGAGGAAAGGACCTTCGACAGCTTCCATGCCTATTACCGCTTCGTACCAAAGGGCAAGTTCACCGTGGAGTACACCGTGCGCCTGAACAACGACGGCACCTTCCAGTTGCCGCCCACCCGGGTCGAAGCGATGTATGCCCCGGAAATGTTCGGCGAACTGCCGAATGACCGAGTGGTGGTAATGCCATGAGCTACAAAATGACTCAACGATGATACGAAAAAAAGTTCGGCTATTCCTGCTGCTGGCAGGGATAGCCAGTCTGCTATTGGGCGCCAGCACTTTTCTCTCGGCTGACCGTCCCATTCCCACGTTTGCCGAAACCAGGGCCCGCTACCAGCCCTCCGAGGCCTGGCTGCTCGACCGCAATGGCGAAGTCATCGCCGTCAAGCGCATCGACGCCAAGGTCCGCCGGCTGGAATGGATAGGCCTGAACGAGATTTCGCCCGCCACGCAAGGCCTGTTGCTGCTATCGGAAGACAAACGCTTCTATCAGCATGGCGGCGTCGATTGGCTGGCGTTGCTGGCTTCAAGCGGCTCGTACCTGCGGCACTTTTTCGACGGCAAACGTCCACGCGGCGCATCGACGCTGACCATGCAACTGGCAGGTTTCCTCGATCCCGCGCTGGCTCCCGCGCGCGCAAAGCGCACGCTCGCGCAAAAATGGGGGCAGATCATCGCCGCCCGCGAGATCGAAAAGACCTGGAGCAAACAGGAAATACTGGAGGCCTATTTCAACCTTGCCTCGTTCCGCGGCGAGATCGTCGGCATCCATGCCGCCTCGTTCGCCTTGTTCGGCTGCCAGCCCGCCGCGCTGAACCGGTCGCAATCCCTGCTGCTCATGGCGTTGCTGAAAGGTCCATTGGCAAAACCGGAGCTGGTCGCCGGCAGGGCCTGCGCACTGCTCAAATCGTCGCAGCACGAGAACGAGCCGACTTGCGCGGCGTTAAGCGATCTTGCCCGGCTCACATTGGACAGCACCGTCCAGCACATCCCGCAAGACAGCATCGCGCCCCACCTTGCGCAGAAACTGCTGGATCAGCCGGGAATACGAGTAAGCAGCACGCTGGACGCAAACCTGCAGCGCGTTGCCATCCAATCCATGCACGAACATTTGCTGTCGCTCGACGGACAGAATGTCAAAGACGCGGCGGCCATCGTGATCGACAACCAGAGCGGCGACGTGCTGGCTTATGTCGGCAGCAGCGGCAGCCTTTCCGCTGCCGCCAATGTCGATGGCGCGTCCGCCCTGCGCCAGGCCGGCTCGACGCTGAAGCCGTTCCTGTATGGCATGGCGCTGGAAGAAAAACGCCTGACGGCGGCGTCAGTGCTGGACGACTCGCCGATCCAGTTGAGCACGCCAATGGGGCTGTACATTCCGCAAGACTACGACCGCGATTTCAAAGGCTCGGTCAGCGTGCGCACCGCACTTGCTTCGTCGCTGAATGTACCCGCCGTGCGCACGCTCGGCCTGGTCGGCGTGGATCATTTCGTGCGTACTTTGCGCACTTACGGCCTGGCGAGCTTGACCGAGGATGGCGACCACTACGGCTTCAGCCTTGCCTTGGGCGGCGTGGAAGTGCGCTTGATCGATCTGGCCAACGCCTATCGAGCGCTTGCCAACCAGGGCGTGTGGCGCCCGCTCAGGTTCAGGGCCACCGAGCACACGCAGCCCGGCAAGCGGGTTCTTTCCCGACAAGCCGCCTTCATCATTGCCGATATCCTGTCCGACCGGAGCGCCCGCGCATTGACGTTCGGGCTGGAGAACCCCCTCGCCACGCGCGTCTGGACAGCCGCCAAGACCGGAACCAGCAAGGACATGCGGGACAACTGGTGCATCGGTTTCTCCAGCCGCTATACCGTCGGCGTCTGGGTGGGGAATTTCAACGGCGAACCGATGCGCGATGTCTCGGGCGTGAGCGGCGCGGCACCGATCTGGCGTGACCTGATGGATTATCTGCATAACGCCAACGCCAGCCCCAAGCCCCCAATACCGCGCGGCATCGTCGCACAGCAGGTGCACTTCTCGCCGCCGATCGAATCGCCGCGAACCGAATGGTTTGTCAATGGCACCGCGACCGACGAGATCCGACTGGTCAGTGCCGACAGCGCAGGCCTGCAGGCCCACACCAGGATACTCTACCCTACCGACGGCACCGTGATCGCCATGGATCCGGACATCCCGATCAGGCATCAACGCGTGCAATTCAGCTCGCGGGGAAGCGAAGATATCGCCTGGCTGGTGGACGGCACAGCCGCCGGCCATGGCAACGAGGTTGCCTGGACGCCCTCCGGGGGGCAGCACAAGCTGGTGCTGACCGACCTGCAGGGGAACGAACTCGACTCGGCCAGTTTCGAAGTGCGCGGCGCGGCAGTTCGCTAACGCGCCCGGATTGACCTTGGCCGAGACGCTGCAAAGTGTGCGTAATTTGCCGAAGATGCGGCTTGAAGATGCCAAATAGACATCTCGTTATTGACCACGTGGAAATGAGTGTCAGTCAGGTACTGTGTACGATAAAATAGCAGCTTGAGATCGCAAGCTGTTCTCGGGCGAAGGTATGATGTGCGGCACCAGCGGATGCAAACTGACAGCGGGGGAAAGAACCACCGGTCAAAAGCGTTCTGGAAAAATTTACTCTGTAGATAGTTTCTAACATGAATAACCTGGATTCACTCACCGGATTTCTGGATCGGTTCGGCTGCTTCCAATCTGTCGCCAGACTGGCAGATGAGTCGACTGGCAGTCCGCCCTTCGCCGTCATTTGGATCAATCTTGATCGTTTCAAGCAGGTCAACGAATCATTCGGCCACATGATCGGCGACGAAGTCATCGAGAATCTTGCCCTTCGCTTGCGTACCCGCGTGAGCGGACGCGCCGAGCTCTCCAGAGTTGGCGGAGACGAATTCGTGTTGCTTTTGCCGAAGTTCGACAGCGCCAAGGCGCAACAATTTGCCGGAGAGATCGCCAGAACGATCGAGGAGCCGCTTACCATCGGCAGCCTGACCCTGCGCCCCACCGCAAGTATCGGCATCGCGATCTACGAACCCAACGAGGATCCACTGGCCCTGCTGGAGCGCGCAGACCATGCCATGTTTGCCGCCAAGGAAAAAGGCGGGAACTGCATTGTCAGTTCCGGCGAGGAACTGATTCCGGGGCGTCTCGGGATCAGCCTGGCCCGCGAAGAACTTTCGATCGAGGGCAGTCTGCATACCGCCCTGGCAAATGGCGGAATCGCGCTGCACTACCAACCCATCGTCCATGCATCCGGCCGTGTCGAGGCTGTTGAGGCGCTGATGCGCTGCACCATCGGCAATAAGAATATTTCGCCGGTGAAATTCATCCCGGTCGCGGAAAAAACCGGTCTCATCATCCGGCTCGGCGAATGGAGCTTATTGCAGGGCGCCATGCATGCCCGCCTGATGCAGGATTCCGGTGTCCAGACCAAGGTTGCCATCAACGTTTCGCGCGCCCAGCTGGTCTCGCCAAAATTCACCGAGGCGTTGCACTCCGCGCTGACTTGTTCCAACGTCAAGCCGGAACTGATCGAACTGGAACTGACCGAGTCCCTCTTCATGGACATCTCCGACACGGTTCAGGCCAACCTGAAAAATGCCATCGCCGCGGGTGTGAGGCTGGCCATCGACGATTTTGGCACCGGCTATTCCTGCCTCGCGAACCTGAAGGACATCCCGGCCGGGAAGCTCAAGCTGGATCAAGCCTTCATTAAAGTGCTGCCGGAAGATCGCCGCTCGCTTTCCGTAGTCAAAGCGATAACCCAGTTAGGCCATGAGTTGGGCATGACTGTGGTAGCGGAAGGATGTGAAAGGCAGGAACAGATCGATGCGTTGATTGATGTAGGCGTAGACGCCATTCAGGGGTTCTTCTATGCCAAGCCGATGCCGGAGGAGCAACTTCTTCCTTGGCTGCAGGCCAGGAATACAATGACAAACACATCCTGCAGCACCTGCTGAGCAGGCCCCGCAACTGATGCTCGATCAGCCAAGCAGGTTCGCCACCGTCAGCAGCAACAGCATGATCAACTGAAACACCATGGCACGCCATACAAGACCGATGGCGCTTTGCATGTAGTCAGCATCGGCCTCGTCGCCGATACCGAGCTCCGGCCGAAACACGGGCTGCTGATCCTGCACAATGGTCTGCCCCAGCCTGACGCCAAGTGCGCCTGCGCCGCCGGCGAGGATGATGCCCGCTTCCGGATCGGGCCAATATGCAGCCTGAGTGCGCCAGCAATAGGCGGTGTCTTCAAAGTTGCCGACGATGGCGAAGGTACTGACCGTGAAACGCAGCGGCAGCCATTCCATGATGTGATAGGCCTGCCGTGCGAACACGCCGAAGCTGCCGAACTCCGCCTCATCCTGCATGCCCCAGCGGTTGTTCAGGAACTGCGCGAGACGGTACAGAATGGCGCCGATCGGCCCCAACCCCAGCATCATGAAGATGACGAACCAGAACACCACGCCGAACACGTTGCGATGCGAGCACAGCAAGGCTTGCTCAATAGTGACGCGCGCGACTTCCTCCTGGCTCAGCTCGCTGCAGGATTTGCCCAGCCAGTCTCCCAGCAGGGCACGCGCCTTATCCAGCTGCTTGTCGCGCAGCGCTTTGTGAATGTCGGTAAAGAAGTGGCTGAACTGGCGGAAGCCCATGGTGAGATAGAGCACCAGCACGCTGAATGCCCACGCGAAGACGGGATGGGTACTTAACAGGATGAAATTCACCGTGCCGACCACGGCAAGCGGGACAAGCATGGCAAGCAACCAGGCGATGCGCCCATGCTTGATTTGGCCGGCATTGAAGTTGCGCTGGAAGAATTCCACATAGCCGGAAAGCCATGTGTAAAGGTACTTGCGGGAAGACAGTGGATGCAGTTGTTCCAACAACAGCGCGGCAATCAGGGAAAGCAGGCTCATGTTCTCAGTTAACAATCAGTAAGTCTCTTCGGCCAGCCACAAATCGGGCATAAGGCGCACCTCGCGAATCTGTCGCTATCGGCTGGAAAACGGCAATGCCGATGGCAATCGGTCTTTATGCAGGGGCGTTCCAGGCAATTGTATCTTGAGCGCTGCTATTGCGGGCACGAATCTTTCGGATAGCGAACAGGAACAAACCTAATGATCATGCGATTCCGGGCGTCGCTGCGAATTTGAACTACCGCGGAAGTAATCTTGAATCTTCAGTTCGCCCCGCGCTTGGAAAAATCCTTAAGCCGGAAACCGAGCGCGAACAGCACGGCAAAATACACCACCACCCCCAGCGCAACCAGCCAGGACAGATGAATGATGCGCGTCCAACCGTGGGTGGTGAGCCAGTGCTGTTCGCTGCCCATGCCGAACCAGAGCGTCAGACCCAGCGCCAGCAGTGCGATGCACAGCTTGAAGAAGAACTTGCCCCAGCCCGGCTCGGGTCGGTAGATGCCGCGCTTGCGCAGGAAATAAAACAGGATGGCCGAGTTGAAACAGGCGCCGAGGCCGATGGCGAGCGCCAGCCCCGCATGGTGCAGCTGCAGCCCGAACACGAACAGCAGGTTCATCAGCTGCGTGGCGAACAGCGTGGCGATGCCGATCTTGACCGGAGTCCTGATGTCCTGCCGCGCATAGAAGCCGGGCGCGAGCACCTTTACCGCAATGAGGCCGATAAGGCCAACGCTGTAGCCAACCAGCGCATTGCGCGTCATCAACACATCATTGGCAACAAAAGCGCCGTGCTGGAAGAACGTCGACAATAGCGGTACGGCAATCATGCCCAGTGCCAGCGCGGCAGGCAGCGTGAGCATGAAGACGAGGCGCAAGCCCCAATCCAGCAGTCTGGAATATTCCGCCGAGCTGTTGTCGGCATAGTGCTTGGAAAGCGAGGGCAGCAGGATGGTCCCGAGCGCCGCGCCCAACAGGCCGGACGGGAACTCCATCAGACGATCGGCGTAATACAGCCATGACACGCTGCCCACCATCAGCAGCGAAGCGAAAATGGTATTGATAATGAGGCTGATCTGCCCGATGGAAACGCCGAATACGGCGGGCCCCATCTGCTTGATGACGCGCCACATCCCTTCATCCTTCAGGCTGAAGCGTATGCTCGGCAACAGGCCGATCTTGTTCAGAAACGGAAGCTGGAAGGCCAGCTGCACGATACCCGCGATAAACCAGGCCCAGGCCAGCCCCACGATGGGTTGATCGAAGAGCGGGGCCAGCCACAGGGCTCCGCCGATCAGGCAGACATTCAGCAGGATGGGCGCCACCGCGGGCACCCAGAACTTGTTGTAGGTGTTGAGCATCCCCGCCGCCACAGCCACCAGCGAAATAAAGAAGATGTAGGGCGAAGTGATGCGCAGCAACTGCACGGTCAAGTTGAACTTCTCGGCGTCCTTGCTGAACCCCGGCGCGGTGAAGTAGACAAGGAGCGGTGCGGCAACGATGCCTATCAGCGTGACGACAAACAGCGCCAGCGCCAGCATGGTAGTCACGTGATCCACCAGCAGCTTGGTCTCATCGTGCCCGCGCCGTTTATGGTATTCACCGAAAATCGGCACAAAGGCTTGCGAGAACGCGCCCTCGGCAAACAGGCGCCGCAACAGATTGGGCAGCCGGGTGGCGATAATGTACGCGTCGTTCGCCATGCCGGCACCAAAGATGCGCGCCATCAACACATCGCGCACGAAGGCCAGGACACGCGAAACCAGCGTCAGGCTGCTGACCGCAGCAAGGGCTTTAAGGAGATTCATGCTGATCGTGGCCTGTCAGTAAAAACGCCGCGCATCATACCATTGCAGTCGCCGCAGCCGCTCGCAGCCCCGCTCCCGTGCATGCGCATCAGGCTTGGCTGCAGGAATAAACGCTACGGTTTTTTCCACTTTGTTTGGCGGTGTACATGCGTTGATCAGCCGCATCCACGAGCGCTTTCCAGTCATCGGCATGGTCTTCAATGCGCTCCGCAATACCGATACTCGCCGTCATCGGGTTGCCGTCCGGGCGCATCCCCATGCCCATGACACGCAGCCTCTCGATGGCTGAAACTGCGTCCTTGCAGTAGGTATTGGGCATAATCAGGATGAATTCTTCGCCGCCCCAGCGCGCCAGCATGTCGCCCGTACGCAATGAAGCGCGGATCGTTTCGGCGGCCTTAACCAGCACTTGGTCACCCGTCTCGTGCCCGTAGGTATCGTTCACACTTTTGAAGTTATCCAGGTCGATAAAGGCCAATGACAGCGGGGAGCCGCTGCGGACGGAGATAATGAACTGGATCTCCAGCAACTCCTCGCCACTCAGGCGCGAGAAGCATCCGGTCAGTGCGTCACGCAGCGCGGTATGCACCAGTGCAATCATGAATCCGAGCTGACTCATCCCGGATAACGTCGCCACTATCGCAATGACGATCACCAGCCAGGAAGTGCTGATCAGCGGACTGAGGTTGAGCGTATCCATGCGCATGAGGCCCGAGACAATTTCCGCGAGCAGTACCGGACTGGCAAACACAGCGCCCTCCAGAGCGGTAAGGGGAAACATGCTCAGTCCGGCCACCATGATCAGTGGCAGAAAGGCATAGATCGCCGTAATCGTTGATGCCATGCTGCTCGCGCTCAAGTGCCCTTGCGACAGCAATGCGTAGGAGAACACGAAAAACAGCGTCGGAATGGCGAACATGATGGCGAGCGCAAAATAGGCATCACGCATGCGCTGTGCACCGCGAAACGACAGCAGCAGGCCGACGAAAGCCAGGCTGGACGCGACCCGTCCGATGGCCAGGTATCCGGTAGCCGGCAACGGCAGCATCAGCAAATCGGGGATGATGAACAGTACGTTCAGGATGGCGAAGAGCAGCGCAATCAGGCGCACGCGAGAGACAATCATGGTCGCGCGCCGGATCGACAGCAAGGTCATGTGTTTGCCGGGAAACAGCAGCCAAAGCAATTCTTCCCGCGACAACTCGCTGAAAATGCCCTGCAAAATCGGTTGCGGCTGGGGTTTCATTGTCAATCGCCTATACTTTAAGAATCGTTCACGTTGTCAAAAAATACGCATTCCCAGCAAATGCGCAATCAAGCTCATTGAAGAGTGCGAAATAATACAGTAAGTTCGGCGAGACTGAACAAACGCCGCAACTGATAACGCGGACACAATTAAATTGATGCGTTCTGGGTTTGTTGGACAATCAGGGAGTAGCCACGACCATTCTTGATCGGCCGCCTGATTGGCCTAAACCCCAAGTTTCTGAAATCTCCCAAAGAGGAGCCAACATATGCCTGTCCCGCCCTTAATCCCCTTCGCCAAAAAGAATTTGCCAAATCTTGCCCGAGCCTCTAGAATGCGCCCCTTTCTGAAAAGCCGAATTCTCAAGGAGTAGTACTCATGGCAAATAGCGCACAAGCTAGAAAACGTGCAAGACAAGCAGTCAAGCAAGGCCAGCACAACGCCAGCCTGCGTTCCGAGCTGCGTACCGCGATCAAGAAGGTCACCAAGGCGATCGAAGCCGGCGACAAGGCTGCTGCTCAAGCCGTGTTCCGTGAGTCGACCAGTGTGGTAGATTCCATTGCCGACAAGAAGATCGTGCACAAGAACAAGGCTGCCCGCCATAAGAGCCGATTGTCCGCCGCAATCAAGGCCATGGCCTGATTTACCCGCAGACGATAACGTCTGCGACAAAAGGCCGACGAAGAAGTCGGCCTTTTTTGTTTATAGTTCCAGCATCAGAGAAACAACAAGACCGGAAAGCTTGCCATGTCACATTTGATGAACACCTATGCTAGACAATCCGTCACTTTCACCCACGGCGAAGGCGCCTGGCTTTGGGATGTTAATGGCAAACGATATCTCGACGCCCTCTCCGGCATCGCGGTGAACACCCTGGGGCATGCGCATCCGCGCTTTACCGCTGCGCTCACCCAGCAGATCGGCAAGCTGATCCACACCTCCAACATCTACCAGGTACGCGAACAGGAACTGATCGCCGACAAGCTGTGCGAACTTTCCGGCATGCAGGAAGTGTTCCTGTGCAATTCCGGCTGCGAGGCGAACGAAGCGGCAATCAAGCTGGCGCGCATGTACGGCAACCAGCGCGGCATTGACACGCCGACCATCATCGTGATGGAAAAGGCTTTCCACGGCCGCACGCTGGCCACGCTTTCCGCTACCGGCAACCGCAAGGTGCAGGCCGGCTTTGAGCCGCTGGTGAAAGGCTTCGTGCGCGTGCCTTACGACGATCTCGACGCCATCCGTCAGGTTGCGGCGCACACGCCCAACATCGTCGCCGTGCTGGTCGAGCCGATCCAGGGCGAAGGCGGCATCCGCACGCCGGATATCAGCTACCTGCAGGGCTTGCGCAAGATCTGCGACGAACACGAATGGCTGTTGATGCTGGACGAGGTGCAATGCGGTCTGGGCAGAACCGGCAAATGGTTCGCATTCCAGCACACCAGCATCATGCCCGACGTGATGACCCTGGCCAAAGGTCTGGGCTCCGGCGTGCCAGTGGGCGCCTGCCTGGCAGCAGGCAAGGCGGCGGGCACATTCAAACCGGGCAATCACGGCTCGACTTTCGGCGGCAATCCGCTGGCTTCGACCGCCGCGCTGACCACGCTGAACATCATGGAACAGGACAAGCTGCTCGACCATGCAGGCACGCTCGGCGCCTGGCTCAAACAGCAATTTGAAGCCAGACTGGGCGGCGTAAAAGGTGTGATCACCGTGCGCGGGCAAGGTCTGATGCTGGGCATCGAACTCGACAAGCCGTGCGGGGAACTGGTTAGCAAGGCGCTGGAGAAGGGCCTGCTCATCAACGTGACCGCCGACAACGTGGTGCGGTTGCTGCCGTCGCTGATCTTTACGGAAACCGAGGCGCAGCAGTTGCTGGACCTGCTGTGCCCGCTGATTACCGATTTCTTGTCGCAGAAAGCCTAAACTTCAGGAAGCCCGGCCATGACCATCAAGCATTTCCTGCAATTCAAAGATCTGACCCTCGCCGAACTCGAACACGTCTTCGAACGCACCCGCGTCATCAAACAGCGCTTCAAGGCATATCAGCCTTATCACCCGCTGGCCGACCGCACGCTGGTGATGATCTTCGAAAAGAACTCCACGCGCACCCGCCTCTCGTTTGAGGCCGGCATGCAGCAACTCGGCGGCTCCGCCATCTACCTCAACACGCGCGATACGCAGTTGGGCCGCGGCGAGCCGGTAGAAGACGCAGCGCAGGTCATCTCGCGCATGAGCGACATCGTGATGATCCGCACCTTCGAGCAGGACATCATCGAGCGCTTTGCCGCCAACTCGCGCGTGCCGGTCATCAACGGCCTGACCAACGAATACCATCCGTGCCAGATCCTAGCCGACATCTACACCTACATCGAGCATCGCGGCAGCATCAAGGGCAAGACCGTGGCCTGGATCGGCGATTCCAACAACGTCTGCAACACTTGGCTGCAAGCGGCGGAATTGCTGGATTTCAACGTGCATGTCTCCACCCCGCCCGGCTATGAAGTGGAACCGGAGCGCGCCGGCCTGTTTGGCGAAGACCACTACGAGGAATTCGCCGACCCGATGGATGCGGCACGCAATGCCGACCTGATCACCACCGACGTGTGGACTTCGATGGGCTTCGAGCGTGAGAACGACGCGCGCCGCAAGGCCTTTGCCGACTGGATCGTGGATGCCGAGATGATGTCCGTCGCCAAGAACGACGCCTTGTTCATGCATTGCCTGCCCGCCCATCGCGGCGAAGAGGTGGATGCCGCCGTGATTGACGGTGCGCAATCGGTGGTGTGGGATGAGGCGGAAAACCGCCTGCATGTGCAAAAAGCGCTGATGGAATATCTGCTGCTGGGCAAGATCAACAACTAAATCGGAACAACACGCAATGAGCGAAATCAAAAAAGTCGTCCTCGCCTACTCCGGCGGATTGGATACCTCGGTCATCCTGAAGTGGCTGCAAGACACCTACCAGTGCGAAGTGGTGACCTTCACCGCCGACCTCGGCCAGGGCGAAGAGCTGGAGCCCGCACGCCAGAAGGCGCTGAAATTCGGCATCAAGCCGGAGAACATTTTCATCGACGACCTGCGCGAAGAATTCGTGCGCGATTTCGTGTTCCCGATGTTTCGCGCCAACACCATCTACGAAGGCGAGTACCTGCTGGGCACCTCCATCGCGCGCCCGCTGATCGCCAAGCGCCTGATCGACATCGTCAACAAAACCGGCGCGGATGCGATCTCGCACGGCGCCACCGGCAAGGGCAACGACCAGGTGCGTTTCGAACTGGGCGCCTATGCGCTGAAGCCCGGCATCAAGATCATTGCACCGTGGCGCGAGTGGGATCTGCTGAGCCGCGAGAAACTGCTGGCCTACGCCGAAAAGCATGGCATCCCCATCGAGATGAAGCACAGGCAAGGCGGCTCGCCCTACTCCATGGACGCCAACCTGCTGCATATCAGCTTTGAAGGCCGCCACCTGGAAGATCCGGCTGCTGAAGCCGAAGAAAGCATGTGGCGCTGGACAGTGTCGCCGGAGAAGGCACCCGACCAGGCCGAGTATCTGGACCTCGAATTTGCCAACGGCGACATCGTGGCAATGAACGGCAACCGGATGTCGCCGGCACAGGTGCTGACCAAGCTGAACGAACTGGGCGGCAAGCACGGCATCGGCCGCCTTGATCTGGTAGAGAACCGCTACGTCGGCATGAAGTCGCGCGGCTGCTACGAAACCCCCGGCGGCACCATCATGCTGAAGGCGCACCGCGCCATCGAGTCCATCACGCTGGATCGCGAAGTCGCCCACCTGAAGGACGACCTGATGCCGCGCTACGCCAGCATGATCTACAACGGCTACTGGTGGAGCCCGGAGCGCAAGGCGCTGCAAGTGCTGATCGACCATACGCAGAGCTGTGTCAACGGCTGGGTGCGCGTCAAGCTGTACAAGGGCAACGTCATCGTCGTCGGCCGCGACTCCAAGACCGATTCGCTGTTTGACCCCAACATCGCCACTTTCGAGGACGACAAAGGCGCCTACGACCAGAAGGATGCTGGCGGTTTCATCAAGCTGAATGCCTTGCGCTTACGTATTGCGGCGAACCTGAAGAACCGGAAATAATGGAAACGCGGGCAAGGCGCCTGCGATCCCGAAAAACGGAGGCTCGACATGCTTCACGAACTGAGCGGTGACATCTTATTCAGCGGCGCGAAAGCCGTCGTTCAGGGCGTGGCGCCAAACGATGACTTCCTGCACGGCCTCGCGCTGCAGCTGCGCGAGCGCATGCCGGCAATGTATAAAGACTTCCGCCATCATTGCCAGACCAACCACCCGAAGTCCGGCGAACTGTGGACATGGATGAGCGCCGACGGCCGTTATCTCGTCAACTTGTTCACGCAGGATGGTGCATACAATCACGGCAGCAAGCCCGGACACGCCACACTGCACCACGTCAACCACAGCCTGCATGCGCTGCGCAATTTCGTGCAAAAAGAGAAGATCGGCAGCCTCGCATTGCCGCGCCTCGCCTGTGGCATAAACGGGCTGGACTGGAATGATGTAAAGCCATTGATCGAGAATCACCTCGGTGACCTGAACATCCCGGTCTACATTTACTCGACCTACCAAAAAGGCGTCAAAGCCAACGAACCTCCAAAATAGTCAAACAGTCCCAAAGGAAAAAATAGATATGTCAGACAAAATCGATAACGTCTCAGTGTTCACGAAGGCCAATGTCTACTTCGACGGCAAGTGCGTGTCGCACACCGTGCAGTTCGCCG
>Ga0316624_10000223_pt1 | contig 17880 bp, 12 predicted proteins | sample OWC_Aug_N3_C1_D5_FD_207657 | JGI IMG/M metagenome (GOLD analysis project Ga0316624, IMG submission 207657) | Wetland soil microbial communities from Old Woman Creek delta, Ohio, United States - OWC_Aug_N3_C1_D5_A | ecosystem: Environmental > Terrestrial > Soil > Wetlands | place: USA: Ohio... | reverse complement strand
GCCACACTATTCCAACGCCCTGCTATCGAGGCTGAACTTTACCGACGACGCGGAATTGATATGACTGAATTTGCGGCTCGGCAGGGAGGTCTGTTCGCATGAAATTATTCCGGACAGCTGTGGGCCTACGCCGGAATGACGTAGTTTCGGCTAATGAACTATCTGGAATTAACCGGCATTTTCCTTCCGGCCTTGCGGCTTGGCAACGTAATACTTGCTTAAGAGCCTGGCTGGCGAATTCATCCTTCGACGTTCAGCTGCGATTTTTCCCACGCCTGCTGCAATGTGTCAGAGAACATTTCGACCGACTGTGCGCCGGAGATGGAGGACTTTTCATCAAAGACAAAGCACGGCACGGCAGTGATGCCGAGGCTTGCTGCGCGAGCCTCGTCTGCGCGCACGTCCTGGACATAAGCATCGCTGGCGAGCATTGCCAGAGCATCACTCTCGGGGATGTCGAATTCGGGCGCGAGCCTGGCCAGCGCCGGGCGCTCGCCCACCGGCAGTGCTTCGGAGAAATAGGCGAGCATGAGCCGTTCGCTGGCGCGGTCGCCCAACTGCTGCGAGCTGGCGAAGTGCAGCAGGCGGTGCGCGTCCAAAGTGTTGCCCGGGCGTGCCTGGTCCAGGTGATACTCCAGCCCGACTTCCTTGGCCAGCGCGGTTACCCGCGCGTTCATGCCCGCGGCCTCTTGCAGGCTGACGCGGTATTTTTTTGCCAGCAACTCCTGCAGCGTGCCCGGCCGCTGGGGCGGCGCGTTGGGATCAAGCTCGAAGCTGCGCCAGGCCACCTGCACGCTTTGCTTGTGGGCGAAGCCCGCCAGCGCCTGTTCAAAGCGCCGCTTGCCGATGTAGCACCAGGGGCAGATTACGTCCGACCAGATTTCGACTTGCATGATGTTTTCTCCGTTATGTCAGTAGCTTGAAGGCGTGAGCCCCCCAGTCGTTGCGCAGGAAGCCGGGTATGCACCAGAGCATGCACAGCGGTTCGATGGCGCGGGCTGCCTCGGCCTTGCCCATGTCCGCCGTTTCCCAGCCGAACTGGTCGAGGATGCCGGCCACGATCTGCTTGGCGGCATCGTCGTTGCCGCAGATGAACATGGACGGTTTGCCGCCCTTGAACTGCGGGTTCACCATGTAAGCGCTGCCGACGGAATTGAAGGCTTTGACGAAGCGGGTGCCGGCAAATTCGCGCTGCAGGCGCTCCATCTGGGATTCGTCGAGACTGGTGTAGAACTTCAATACGCCGTTGACGGGAGGCGCGTCGGCAATGGGATTGGTCACGTCGATAACGGGTTTGCCCGCGAAATTCGCGGGGCCCGCCAGACGCAGCACATCTGCCGCTGCCTTGCCCTTGACCGCCAGCACCACCAGTTCGGCGATCTTGGCCGCGTCGGCAAAGCCGCCGATGCGCGCTGTAGGGTTCCTTACTATCCATTCGGCAAATTTGTCCGGGCTGCGCGTGCCGAGGGTCACGTCATGGCCGTGTTTCAGAAAGCCGCCAGCCAGGGATTTTGCCACATCCCCTGATCCCAGGATTCCGATGTTCATGGCGTTCTCCTTTCAAATGAATAATGTGGCTATCTTTCGACTATGGCTTGGATGGCAAAGTTTCTGCCGTTTATTGTGGGGCCACCCTGGCGCTTCGCGGGTTTGGCAATCCGGTGTTTACCGTACAATAGCAACTCATGATCGCTTACCTCATCCGCCGCATTCTTTACGCCGTGCCCATCCTGATTGGGGTGAACCTGCTCACCTTCGCGCTGTTCTTCGTGGTGAATACCCCGGACGATATGGCGCGCATGCAGCTTGGCATCAAGCGCGTCACGCCCGAAGCCATCGAGAAATGGAAGCAGCAGCGCGGCTATGACAAGCCGCTGCTGGTTAATACTGCTGCGAGCGGCACGGACAAGATCACCGACACCATCTTCTGGCAAAAGTCCGCCAGCATGTTCGTGCTCGATTTTGGCTATGCCGACGACGGGCGCAGCATCAGCGGCGAGATTGCCGCGCGCATGGGGCCGAGCCTTGCGATTGCGCTGCCGACTTTCCTCATCGGTTTGGTGGTGTATGTCAGCTTTGCGTTGCTGATGACGTTGTTTCGCGCCACGGTGCTGGATATGGTCGGGGTGGCGCTGTGCGTATTCCTGATGTCCATCTCCGGCCTGTTCTACATCATCGGCGGGCAGTTCCTGGTCAGCAAGCTGTGGCATCTGGTGCCCATCTCGGGCTATGCCGGCGGGGCCGACAGCTTCAAGTTCGTGGTGCTGCCCATCGTTATCGGCGTGGCGGGCAGCATTGGTTCCAGCAGCCGCTGGTACCGCACCATTTTCCTCGAAGAGATCGGCAAGGACTACGTGCGCACGGCGCGCGCCAAGGGCTTGTCCGAGCTGCGTGTGCTGTTCACCCATGTGCTGAAGAACGCGATGATCCCGATCTTGACCGGCGTGGTGGTGGTCATCCCGCTGCTGTTCCTGGGCAGCCTGCTGACGGAGTCGTTCTTCGGTATTCCGGGCCTGGGCAGCTATACCATTGATGCGATCAACGCGCAGGATTTCAGCATTGTGCGCGCGATGGTGTTCCTGGGGGCGGTGCTGTATATCGTCGGGCTGATTCTCACCGACGTCTCCTATACGGTGGTTGATCCCAGGGTGAGGCTGCAATGAGCTTTATCCCAGTCATCTTGTGGAGCGACGCTTTGGTGTTTCTGCTGCTGGCGGCTAGCATCGCCAGCGCCTGGTACATCCGGCAGCGCGAGCATCTGTTGCTGCCCTGGCGCCGTGTCGGACAGAGCAGCGTGGCGATGGTGTCGCTGCTGGTGTTGTCGCTGTTTCTGGTGGTCGGCCTGCTGGATACGCTGCATTTCCGCACAGCATTGCCGCAAGCGAATGGAGAGGCGAAAGTGTATTCGCCGGAAGTGCTGAGCGTGTTCGACAAGCTTGTCGAACCGCTGCGTACCCATAACGAGAAAACTTATTCGGCTCCCTTTGCGCTGACGCTGTATGCCAGGGAAACCGGCACGGATGCGCAGGGCAACATCGTGCGCGAGTATCCGCGGCTGCAATATGGCGGGGCGCATTTGGCCGACGAGTCGTTGCGCGATGTGGATATAGCGAGGCGGACATTGCTTGGTGCGTTGGCGGGATTGCTGGGTGGCGCTACGCTGGTGCTGTTGGCCAAACGCTGGACCGGGCGGCGCGCGGTACTGGTAAGCCTACTCCTCATTGCACCGTTCATTGGTGCGCTCGCCAATCTTGCCGCTGTCTATCACGTGCTCGGCACCGACAAGGTCGGGCAGGACGTACTCTATCTTTCGCTGAAAAGCATCCGCACCGGCCTCATCATCGGCACGGTGACCACGCTGGTGACGTTGCCGCTGGCCTTGTTTTTGGGCGTCGCTGCCGGCTATTTCCGCGGCTGGGTGGATGACGTCATCCAATACATTTACACCGTGCTGAGTTCCATTCCCAGCGTGCTGCTGATCGCGGCGGCGGTGTTGATGATGCAGGTTACCATCGATACGCATCCTGAATGGTTCACTACCACGGCTGCGCGCGCCGATCTGCGGCTGGTGTTTTTGTGCCTGATTCTTGGCATGACCAGCTGGACCGGGCTGTGTCGTCTGCTGCGCGGCGAAACGCTGAAGCTGCGCGAGATGGAATACATCCAGGCGGCACAATCGTTCGGCGTGTCCAGCCTGCGCATTCTGGCGCGCCACATCATGCCCAACGTGATGCACATCGTGCTGATTTCGTTGGTGATGGATTTTTCTGCACTGGTGCTGGCCGAGGCGGTGCTCTCCTACGTTGGCGTGGGTGTCGATCCGACCATGATCAGCTTCGGCACCATGATTAACGCCGCGCGTCTGGAAATGGGGCGCGAACCGATGGTGTGGTGGGCGCTGACCTCGGCGTTCTGCTTCATGCTGGTGCTGGTGCTGGCCGCCAACCTGTTTGCCGACGCGGTGCGCGACGCCTTCGATCCGAGACTGAGCAGGACGGAGGACAAGCCATGAGCCTGCTCAAGGTCGAGAATCTGCTTGCCCGTTTGCGCAATGGTGCGCCTATCGTGGATGACATCTCGTTCGATATCTTGGCAGGTGAGACGTTTGCGCTGCTCGGCGAGTCGGGTTGCGGCAAATCCATGACCGCGCTTTCGCTGATGCGCTTGCTGCCGGATGGCGTGGTGCACGCGGGTGGCGCCGCGCAGATGGATGGCGTCGCGCTGTTCGGCTTGCCCGAGCGCGAAATGCGCGATGTGCGCGGCGGCAAGATGGCGATGATTTTTCAGGAACCCGGCCTGAGCCTGAATCCGGTGATGACGGTAGGCCAGCAGATTGCCGAGGTGTTGGCTTTACATCGCGGCATGGGCGGAGCAGCTGCCAAGGCGCGCTGCATCGAGTTGCTGGATCAAGTCGGGATTCCGGATGCGGCACGTCGCCTGGATGAATATCCATTCCAGCTTTCCGGCGGCATGAAGCAGCGCGTGATGATCGCGATGGCCTTGGCGGGTATGCCCAAGTTGCTGATCGCCGATGAACCGACCACCGCGCTGGATGTGACAATACAAGCGCAGGTGCTGCAACTGCTGCGCGACACGCAAGACAAGAGCGGGATGGCGATGCTGCTCATCACGCACGATCTGGGTGTGGTGGCGGAGACCGCGCATCGCGTCGGCGTGATGTATGCCGGCCAGATCGTCGAGCAGGCCACCCGCGATCAGTTGTTCGCCAAGCCGCTGCATCCCTACACCCAGAAGCTCTTCGCCGCACTGCCAAGTGCCGCGCGTGCTGGACAGCCATTGAGCGCGATTCCCGGCAGCGTGCCACCGTTGGGGAGTATTAAACAGGGCTGCCGTTTCGCGGCGCGCTGCGACAAGGCTTGGGCGTTGTGCCGCGAGCAGACGCCGGAATGGACTGTCGTTGAAGGGCAGGGGGTCAGATGCCATCTTTATGGCAGGAACGAGGAGCGAGGAGCGAGGAGCGAGGCCAGTTTGCAGGAGGATAACGCGATAACCTCCTCAATCCTCAATCCTCAGTCCTCGCTCCTGCAAGTCTCCGACTTGCAAGTCCATTTCCCCATCCGCAAGGGGCTCTTGCAGCGCGTGGCTGGACAAGTGAAGGCGGTGGATGGCGTATCGCTGTCCATCCCGCAAGGACGCACGCTGGCGCTGGTGGGCGAATCCGGCTGCGGCAAGACGACGTTTGGCAAGGCGTTGTTGCGATTGATTCCCGCCACGGCAGGCAGCGTGCGGTTCGATGGCCGTGAACTGATTGGCTCGACGGCTGCGCGCGCGGCGATGCAGATGGTATTTCAGGACCCCTATGCTTCGCTTAACCCGAAGATGCGGGTGGCGGAGATACTCGAGGAGGGGATGAGTGCGCTGAATGTTGGCGGGGACACGTTGGCGCGGCAATCGCATATCGATGGCCTGCTGGACAAGGTCGGACTGGCGCGCGACAGCAAATGGCGTTATCCGCATGAGTTTTCCGGCGGGCAGCGGCAACGTATTGCCATTGCCCGTGCCTTGGCGGTTTCGCCGCAACTGCTGATCTGCGACGAACCCACCAGCGCGCTGGATGTCTCGGTGCAGGCGCAGATACTGAATCTGTTGAAATCGATGCAGCAGGATCTGGGCTTGAGCTACCTCTTCATCACGCACAACCTCGCCGTGGTGGAATATCTGGCACATGAAGTATGCGTGATGTATCTGGGGCGTATCGTCGAGCGCGGCACGGTGGACGAGGTAATGCATGACCCCAGGCATCCGTACACGCAGGCGTTGCTTGCCGCCGTGCCGCGCGTCGACGGCAAGGGCAGGGAGTACGTCAAATTGGCGGGGGATATGCCTTCGCCGTCCAATCCGCCATCAGGCTGCCATTTCGCGCCGCGGTGTCCGCAAGCGATGCCAGCCTGCGAGCGTTATCCGGAAATGAGCGATGTCAGCGCGACGCACGGCGTGCGCTGCCATCTGTATCAACGGGGAAATTAACGGTTGTAAGCGACCTTCACAATAGCCTTGCGCTTGCCGGGCCGCTTTGCCTTGGCTGTAACGATGCTGCGTTTGCGATAGGTGCGCGGATGGTCGGCGAGCACGATATTGAAGTGCTGCCCGACGTGCAGGCGGGCGCTGCCACGGTTCGATTCGCGCAATTGCGTCTGGCTGACATGGAAGCGGCGGGCAATGGTGGAGATCGTATCGCCCCTGCGCACGGTATAGCGGATAGCGCCATACATCTCAGCGACCGCATTGGGATTCATGTTGAACGCGGCGAACTCGGTTGCGGGTTGGTCGTCGCCGATGGGAACCAGCAGCGTCTGGCCGTTGCTTTCCTGGGCATATCTGGACAGGCCGTTGGCTGCGCGCAATTCGGCCAGCGTCAGGCCGAAGTGTTCGGCAATGTGTTCGAAGCTCTCGCCTTTCTTGCTTTCATAGGGTTGCCATGAGACCAGGCGCTGATTGGTCTTTTCCAGATTGTTGCGGAACGTGTCGACCTTATCGACCGGCAGCAGCAGTACGTTGCCGTTATCGCCTTCCTGCAGGATCACCGGACGGTTATGGCCGGGATTGAGCGCGATGAATTCATCCATCGAAATACCGGCCAATTCCGCAGCTACTTTTACGTCAATATGTTTCGAGGTGGCGACTGTGGCGAAATAGGGCTCATCGGGAATTTTGGTCAACGTCAGGCCAAAACGTGCCGGGTCGGCCACGATGTTCTTGACCGCCAGCAATTTCGGTACATAGTTGCGCGTCTCACGCGGCATTTTCAGATGCAGGTAGTCGGTCGGTTTGTGGTGTCTTGCGTTATAGGCTTGCGCGCGGGCAACGGCGTTTTCGCCCCAGTTGTAGGCCGCGAGCGCGAGTTCCCAATCGCCGAACTGGTCATGCAGCTTTTGCAGGTAGTCCAGTGCACCGTTGGTCGCGCCGATGATGTCGCGTCGGCCGTCATGCCACCAGTTCTGTTCCATGCCGAAATGCTTGCCGGTGGACGGGATGAACTGCCAGATGCCGGAGGCGCTGGCGATCGAGTTGGCGCCGGGATTGAATGCGCTCTCGATTACCGGCAACAGGGCAATCTCGGTGGGCATGCCGCGGCGTTCCACTTCTTCCATGATGTAGAACAGGTAGCGTTGAGCGCGTTCGCTCATGCGCAATACGTAGTCGGGGTGGCTGGCGTACCACTTTTCGTGGTGCTTGATCAGCGGGCTATCCAGGTCCTTCATCGCAAAGCCGGCGCGGATACGTTCCCACAGGTCTCCAGCGGGCGACTCTGGTGCGACGATCATGGCTTCGCGTATTGGCGCCGGTGCCTGAGTCTCCGGTTCGGCGGGCGCGATAGCCGCTTGAGCCGCCGTTGCTTGAGGCGCAGCAACTTGAGCTGCAACAGCCTGAGCTTGAGGCGCAACAACTTGAGGCGCAACAACTTGAGGCGCAACAACTTGAGGCGCAACAACTTGAGGTGCAACAACTTGAGGTGCAACAACTTGAGGTGCAACAACTTGAGGGCGGGTGGTTGCCAAGGAGGTGGCAGGAACGTTTTGCGCCGATAACTCCGGGCTGTTCATTGCCAAAGCCGTCTCTGCGTTGGACGCCATGGCAATGGTGCAGCCGAGCACGGCGCTAAGGGATAGCAGTAACGGTTGTTTGAATAGCACTGTCAGGCAATCCGGGGCGTTTAAAAGTGTCGCGATGGTAGCGGAGGGGGCTGGATGAGTCAATCGAATTAAGGGGTTGCGATATGCGGAGCCCAATAGCACATATCGCGATTCTTGCAGGCTTTTAGCGAGCAACTCGCTTTAATTGCTACAGAATGGCAGGAATTGGCTACAGCCGGGTACGCCTAACATGGCGCTGACACGTCATGTTTGCTTCAACTGTTTCAGAATGGTGGGGGTATTGGCTGCGGCCGCCGCGCCTAACATGGCGCGGATGCGCCATGTTAGCCTGCGCCGAAGCCCAGCCCGTTAACGAATAACTTGCTTCAACTGTTCCAGGATGGCTGGGTTTTCCAGGGTTGAGACGTCTTGCGTGATCTCTTCGCCCTTGGCGATGGCACGCAGCAGACGACGCATGATCTTGCCGGAACGGGTCTTGGGCAGGTTCTCGCCGAAGCGGATTTCGTCGGGCTTGGCGATGGGGCCGATTTCTTTGCCAACCCAGTTACGCAAGTCTTCCGCGAGCTTCTTCGCCGCTTCTGCATCGGCGGGGCGTGCGCCTTTGAGCACCACGAAGGCAACCACTGCTTCTCCCTTGATCTCGTGCGGCTTGCCGACCACGGCGGCTTCCGCCACCAACGGGTTGGCGACCAGCGCGGACTCGATCTCCATGGTGCCGAGACGGTGGCCGGAGACGTTCAGCACGTCGTCGATGCGTCCCATGATCCAGAAGTAGCCGTCCCCATCGCGGTGGGCCGAGTCGCCGGCCAGATAGGCGCCTTTCATCTCTTCGGGGAAGTAGCCTTTCTTGTAGCGCTCCGGATCGCCCCAGATGGTGCGGATCTGAGAGGGGAAGGGCTTGGTGATGACGAGGAAACCGCCATGCTGGTCGTGCACTTCGTCGCCGGCTTCGTTGACAATGGTGGCCATGATTCCGGGCAGCGGCAGGGTGCAGGTGCCGGGTTTGATCGGCATCGCGCCTGGCAACGGGGCGATCATGTGGCAGCCGGTCTCGGTTTGCCACCAGGTGTCGACGATGGGGCAGCGCGCCTGTCCTACGGTGTTGTAGTACCACATCCATGCTTCCGGATTGATCGGTTCGCCCACGGTGCCGAGCAGGCGCAGGCTGGACAGGTCGTATTGCTTCGGCAGATCGCCGCCGAGCTTGATCAGCGAGCGGATGGCGGTCGGCGCGGTGTAGAAGGTGGTGACCTTATGGTCCTGGATCATTTTCCAGAAACGGCCTGCATCGGGATAGGTCGGCACGCCTTCGAAGACGACTTGCGTTGCGCCCATGGCCAGCGGGCCGTAGGCGACGTAGCTGTGTCCGGTGATCCAGCCCACGTCGGCCGTACACCAGAAGACATCGGAGTCTTTGTAGTCGAACACCCACTTCAGGGAAGTCATTGCGCCCAGCAGGTAGCCGCCGGTGGAATGTTGCACCCCCTTGGGTTTGCCGGTGGAGCCGGAGGTGTAGAGGATGAACAGCGGATGCTCGGCCCCCACCCATTCCGGTTCGCAGGTGTTGCCTTGGTTCGCGATGAGATCGTGCCACCAGATATTGTTGCCGTTCCATTGCACATCGCCCTTGGTGCGCTGATAGACGATGACGGAATGCACGCCTTCGCAGCCACCCATGGCCAGGGCTTCGTCCACCGCGGGTTTGAGCGGCATTGCCTTGCCGCCGCGGAATTGGCCGTCGGATGTAATGACGGCTACTGCCTGTGCGTCGGTGATGCGCTCGTGCAGGCTCTTGGAAGAGAAACCGCCGAATACGACGGAATGGATCGCGCCGATACGGGCGCAGGCCTGCATGGCAACCACAGCCTCCACGCTCATCGGCATATAGACGACCACGCGATCGCCTTTCTTGATGCCGCGCGACTTCAGGCCGTTGGCGAACTCGCATACACGGGCGTGCAGCTCCTTGTAGCTGACCTTGGTGACTTTGCCGTCATCGGCTTCGAAGATAATGGCGGTCTTGTCGCCCTGCTTGGCCAGATGCTTGTCGAGACAGTTGTAGGAGACGTTCAACTCGCCGTCCTCGAACCACTTGTAGAAAGGCGCGTTGCTCTCATCCAGGGATTTGGTGAAGGGTTTGTGCCAGAGAATGGTCTCACGAGCCAGATTTGCCCAGTAACCTGAGTAATCCTTGGCGGCAGCGTCGCACATCGCCTTGTATGCGGCCATGCCGGATACGTTGGCTTGCCTGACGAATGCTTCGGAAGGATTGAACACACGATTCTCGTGCAGAACGGACTGGATGTTGGACATTAATTTCTCCAATAATGATTATAAATTCAAAGGCCTGTAACTTGTTTCAGGTCGAATCGCCATTCTACTGGGTCTTTGGCGCTAACGATACTTTCCTGCGATTTACCCGATAAGGCTCATTGGATATTGGGGGCGCAGGCTCTTCCCAGTCTATTTAATGACTATAGCCAATCTCCCTGACTTGAGCCTTACTAAAGTGCCGGAAGTCAGCAGGAACGGGCTTCAATCGAAGCGTAGCTTGAGTATCAATACCGTTCCAGCCAGCAGCAGTGTAATGCCGTTTGCCAAAATGATCGGCCAGGAGGCAAGCAGGATGCCGTACGCGAGCCAGAGCGCAACACCGGCGGTGAAGAGGGTGTACATGAGCAGAGAGATGTCTTTGGTGTGCTTGGTCCGCCATACCCGCAAGACCTGCGGAATGAATGAGCAGGTGGTGAGCGTGGCGGCGGCACCGCCTATCCATTCCTGGGCGGACATCAGTGCGACTCGTGCGGGTCTGTGCCCGAGGCCCAGAGTTGATGGGCGTCGAGCAGCAGGCGATAACGCGCCTCATTGGCATCCAGTCTGGCGATGCTTTCGGATAACCCGGACTCCAGCGCCAGGCGTCGTGCGGTGAGCGTTTCGGACAGGCTGCTCTCGCCCAAGCTGTAGGCGCGTGCGACCAGATCCGCGTTCTGCCTGATGCTGGCGGCGGCCTCGCGCGCTTGCAGCCATATCTGGTAGCTGCTGAGCGCTTGCGTGTACGCGGCGTAGATGTCTCCTTCAAGGCGGCGACGCACTGCGTTTTCGCGGTCGGCAGCGATCTGGGCCTGAAACTCGGCATTCTCGGCGTTAGCGTTGCGCAATCCGAACGAAATTGGGATGGAGAGATATACGCCGGTGACCTTTTCGTTGCCGATCTCGTTTGAGTAGTGCACGCCTACCGTCGGGTCGGGTACGCGATCCGCACGGCTGCGCTGGGCCAGCATCTGCTGGATGCGCCGTTCGGAGCGCACCATCTCCAGTTCGTGATTGCTGTCGAGTATGGTTTGCTTCCAATAATCGAAATTCTCCGCAGTTGGCTGGGGCTCGGCAACAGTCAGCTGCGAAGGCAGGATGATCAGCGGGAACTGGCGCGCCAGCTCGTTGCCGGCCAGTTCGGCACGCATCTTGGCTTGCTGTAGCGACACCGTTGCTTGTGCCACGGCCGCATTCGCCTGGCTCAGTTCCATGCGCGGCGCATCGCCTGCCTTCAGGCGTTTTTCGGTGGTCTGAGCCTGCTGCGTGAGATTTTCGACTTGCTGTTGCCACTGCTCTATCTGCACCTGCTCGCGCTGCCAGTTAAACCACAGGTGCAGCAGCGTGCGCCCGGTCTCATGGCGCGCATCGCCCAGGGCAAAATTAGCGCGTGCCACGACCTCTTCGCCGATGTCGCTATCGATCATGACCTTGTTGATGAGTCGTAACGGGCGCTCCAAGGCAACATTCCATTCCTTCAGGTTTTCTCCAGCGGTGTACTGATGGCGCGCAGAGCCCGCCCGCAAATTGAATTCATAGTTGCCGCTATCCCATTTGCGCTTGTTGACCTGCTCGATCTTGACCCCGGTTTCCGCATTCATCACGCTGATGTGGCTGTTCAGTGCCGCATCTACCTGCTCATGCGCCGGTAGATCCGGATAGCTTGTTTCTGCGGCATAGGCCGGAAGGACAAACAAGGCGAGCGAGAGTGCGATAAGGCGAGAGAAGCTCATTCCAGCCTCCCGAAATCAATGACCGGTGTGATCCAGTAGGCAATTTCCGGATTGCTTTCTTCCACCTTGAGATGAGCGACCAGTGCGCGCGCATCCTCCAGATTCATGACGGCCTGGAATGAGACGCGCTGCGAGCGCCCACGAACTTGCTCGATCATGCTGGGCAACTTTTCCTTCTGGCTACCGCCTTCGGCCTGGTGCATGACGAAGCCATGCACCGACTCGGGATGTTCCAGCAAGTGAGTGACCAGACGTTCTTCCATCGAACGGTGGCAGACCAGCGTTAAACAACAATTCATTTCTTTCATGGGATTGCCCTTTGAGGTTCAAGGCCGAAACGGCGATACAGGATCGGCAGCATAAAGAGCGTCAGCGTGGTGGAGCTGATCAGTCCGCCCATCACGACGATGGCCAGCGGTTTTTGTATCTCCGAACCGGGGCCACTTGCAAACAGCACCGGCAGCAGACTGTAAGCGGTGATGTTGGCGGTCATCAGCACCGGACGCAGGCGCCGCTTGGCGCCTTCCAGAATGACCTGGGTGATATCCATGCCCTCGGCGTGCAACTGGTTGAAGTAGGACACCATCACCACGCCGTTCAGCACCGCGATGCCGAGCAATGCGATGAAACCGACCGAGGCCGGAACGGACAGATATTCGCCGCTGACCCACAGGGCAAACACGCCGCCCATCAGTGCGAACGGGATGTTGGTAAGAACCAGTACCGCTTGGCGCACCGAGCCGAAGGTGGCGAACAGCAGCATGAAGATCAGGCCAAGCGCAACTGGAATGACAATGGCCAACCGGGCCGCCGCACGCTGTTGATTCTCGAACTGCCCGCCCCAGGTGATGCGATAGCCCTCCGGCAGCTTGATCTGATTGGCGATCGCGGCCTTGGCCTCATCGACAAAACCAACTAGGTCTCGGTCGCGCACGTTGGTCTGAATTACCACCATGCGCTTGCCGTTTTCACGGTCCACTTTTACTGGCCCGTCCGCGCGCTCCAGTTTGGCGACCACGGAGAGCGGCACACTCTGGCCGTTCGTCAGGGGCAGCGTGAGTGCGGAAAACAATGCCGGCGACTGCTGGACATCCGCTTCTCCGCGCACCAGCAAAGGTGTGCGCCGCCCGTCCTCGATTACAGTGCCAAGCTGGCGGCCTTCCACCTGGGTGCGCAGCGTGTTGCTGATGTCGTCCACGCTCAAGCCCAGACGCCCCGCGGCGAGGCGGTCGATCACCACGCGGTAATACTGCACGCCGTTGTTCTTCACGGTGTACGCGTCCTCGCTGCCTTTGATGTTTCCGACGATCTTGACTATTTCCTCGGCCAGTTCACTGAGCTTGGAGATGTCGGAGCCGAAGACTTTGATGGCGACATCGCCGCGCGTGCCGGTAAGCATTTCGGAAACGCGCATGGCGATGGGCTGGGTGAAGCTGTATTCGAGTCCGGGGAAATTGCTCATCACTTTTCGGATATCGTCGATGATGGCTTCCTTGTTCGGCGAGCGCCACTCGGCTTGCGGTTTGAGCACGAGGAAATTGTCGGTCTCGTTCAGCCCCATCGGGTCGAGCCCCAACTCGTCCGCACCGGCGCGGGAGACGATGCCTTTTACCTCGGGCACGTCTTTAAGAATGGCTGCCTGCACGCGTTGGTCGATATCCGCCGCCTGTGCCAGGTTGATGGACGGCAGTTTGGTGGTCTGCATGATGATGTCGCCCTCGTCCATTTCCGGCATGAACGCCTTGCCGATGAAGGTATAGACGACGCCGGTCAGCAACAGCGAGACGATTGCAGTGGTGAGTACCAGGCGCTCTTTGCGCAACGCCAGATTGAGCAGGGGGGTATAGAACTGTAGCGACTTTCGCACCAGCCACGGGTCGCCATGAGCGGCGGTCTTGATCAGGAACGACGCCAGCATGGGAATGACAGTAAGCGACAGCAGCAGCGAGGCCGCCAACGCGAACACGATGGTCAGCGCCACCGGGATGAACAGCTTGCCTTCCAGTCCCTGCAGCGTCATCAACGGCAGGAATACGATGATGATGATGGCCACCCCGGCGGCGACCGGTGGGATCACTTCCTTTACCGCGGTGAAAATGACATGCAGGTGCGGGATATGTTGCCGCTTCCTGCCGAGGTGGCTGATGATGTTCTCCACGACCACGACCGCTGCATCTACCAGCATGCCGATGGCAATGGCCAAGCCGCCCAGGGACATCAGGTTGGCGGACATGCCGAATTGCTGCATCAGGATGAAGGTGATGAGTACCGCGAGTGGCAGCGTCAGCGCTACCACCAGAGCGGCGCGCAAGTTGCCGAGAAACAGCACCAGCAGGATAACCACCAGTACGATGGCTTCGGTAAGCGCCTTGGATACCGTGCCGATAGCCCGTTGTACAAGGCTGCCGCGATCATAAAACACCTTGGTGGTTACACCTGGCGGCAGGGTGGGGGCAAGCTCGGCGAGCTTGGCTCTCACGCCTTCCACCACTTTCTGTGCATTGGCGCCACGCAGGCCAAGTACCAGGCCTTCTACCGCTTCGCTTTTGCCGTTCATGGTGACAACGCCATAGCGGGTGAGGCTGCCGATGCGAACCTGCGCTATGTCGCTCACGCGAATCGGATTGTTGCCCGGGCTGGCGATAACGATGTTGCGCACGTCTTGCAGAGTTTTGATGCTGCCCTCGGCACGTACCAGCAGAGCTTCGTCGCCATCGCTTAGGCGGCCGGCGCCATCGTTGCGGTTGTTCGCTTCCAGAGCTTGCTGCAGTTGGAGCATGGAAAGGCCGCGCGCTGCGAGCGCAGTGTGATCAGGCACAACTTCAAAACTGCGTGCTAGCCCACCAAGCGAGTTGACGTCGGCCACTCCGGGCAGGGTGCGCAACGCAGGGCGTATTGTCCAATCGAGGATCGTGCGGCGCTGTTCCAGCGAGACGCCTTCGCCTTCCACGGTGAACATGAACATTTCACCCAGCGGCGTGGTGATGGGGGCGAGCCCGCCGCTCGCGCCGTCGGGCAGGTCGCGCAGGGCGTTGTTCAGGCGTTCGGCAACTTGTTGGCGTGCCCAATAAATATCGGTGCCATCATTGAAGTCGATGGTGATGTCGGCGATGGCGTATTTTGAAATGGAACGCAGCATGCGCTGATTGGGAATGCCCAGCATTTCCAGTTCGATGGGCGTAACAATGCGCGCCTCGACCTCTTCCGGCGTCATGCCGGGCGCTTTCATGATGATCTTCACCTGTGTGGAGGATACATCGGGAAAAGCATCGATAGGCAGGTCGCGGAAGGCGCTGATACCCGCGCCGATAAGCAGCAGCGTGAGTACCGCGACCAACAGGCGCTGGGTTAGTGCAAATTCGACCAATTTGGAAAGCATCATTGTCCCCCAATGCCCATCATGCTGGCTTTGAGTGCGGAGACGCCACTCACGGCGATCCGCTCGTCTCCTCTGAGCTTGCTGGTGACCACGCTGTTGGTGGCACCTTCGTGAAGTACAGTCACCGTTTCGCTACGGTAACCTTTGGGCGTTTCAATAAAGATCACCACCCTGCTGCCGATGCGCGCCAGTGCACTGTTGGGGATGCTCCATTGGTCCACTGTCCCCCCGATCGTGTCTATTGATGCTTCGACGAATTGACCAGGCCGCAAGTTGCGTGCCCCGTCCTGTATGAGTGCTCGCAACAGAACGGTTTGATTGCCTCCGCTCAAACTGTGACCGATGGCCGTGAGTTTTCCTTTTGCGCCGTATGCCGGCACGGTGACTCTTGCGCCCACTTTGAGTTCGTTCGTGCTTGCAAGCGGGGCCTGGATTTCAAGCGCGAGCGGGGATACTTGTGCCACCTTGAATAGTGGTATGGCAGCGTCCAGGCGTTGCCCGGCACTGGCGGTCTTTTCAAGCACGACGCCGGTGATGGGCGAGGTGATGGTGAGTTGGCTGCTTAACAGGTTTTCCGATTGCAGGCGCGCAATATCGGCATCGGACATGCCGGACAGTCTGAGCATCTGTTTGCGCTCCGCAAATGCCGCACTGGCTTCGCGATACATGCTTTGCGTGGCGCGATAACGACTTTCAGAAATGATGCCGTCTTTCCAGAGCTGCTCGTCGCGGACCAGATTTTCTTTGGCAAGCTGAGTCTGGGTGGCTGATTGCAGCAGCCCTCGTTGAGCCTCCGCCAAGGCTGGACTTTGCAGGGTGGCCAGAGGCTGCCCTTTCTTTACCGCGTCGCCGACCCCGACAAATGTTTGCTCGATCATGGCAGCCAGCGGGGTGCTGACTGTAAACAGCTGGTTGCCGGGGATGACTACCTGCGCCGGCATGCCCGCGAGTTCACCTTGTTGTTTGGCGGGAAGAGGGGCGCTGACAATGCCCATGGTTTTGGCTTGGCTTGAGGTTAACGCCAGTTCTTCCGCTGGCGCCAATGGGGCCAGCAGCATGCTCAGAAAAAACGAAAGAATCCATTTCATTGCTACATCCTCCAGGCTGGTGTGAGCGCAATTTGATCTATTTTATATTTGTCCGACAACTCCAAATGAGTTTCGGCGTGACATAACGGGAAGCTAAATCCAGGCTGGTGGTGCTTGCGTATGAGGCTTGTGGTAGGAAAGAGTTGCTGGGCGCCCCAGTCTATATAGATTGATCGAACCTTTCGCTAGAGAAGCGGAGCAAGGATGGGTGGCTGCGGAGAAAACGTCCAATATGGCATAAGCATCATCTCGCTGATACTCGTGGGGAATGCTGATGACCGGTGAGTCACACGACTCGGCAGAGCATTGAGAGGTGTTGGTCGGCGATAGATGGTTCAGGATGTCATGTGTATGGAAAGAACTATCGTCCTGCATTCCGCCAGCATGCGCGTGAACGAGCGGCGCGAAACACTGCGTTAGCGCAAACAGAAACAGGGCAAGAATGTGAATTTGTCTTTTCATAACGCGTTTAAGTCTAACATGGCATATTCGCCGTAAAGAGCATCGCCCCTTGTCGATCGGGATGATTCTTAGAATATGTAATGATGCTTAAGAGTTCCTTAAGAGAATTCTCAGCTTGCGCAACTGAGCCTTGCAACAATCTTTGTTGTTGACGAAGGGTGTGAAACTCTGTACAGTTCGCCCCCTTCCCTGACGCGGGGTGGAGCAGTCTGGCAGCTCGTCGGGCTCATAACCCGAAGGTCGTAGGTTCAAATCCTGCCCCCGCAACCAGTCTAAGAAGAAAGTTTTAGGTAGTGTGTTAAAAATGAGTTGACGAAAGTTTTTCGCTCTATATAATGCGCACCTCTTCGCTGCTGAGGCAGCAAGAAAAAGAAGCAAAAAGTTCTTTAAAAGATAGAAGAAACAACCGATTAGTGTGGGTACCTGTATCTGGGTAGATGAATTCACTTAGGTGGATGAGTCGAACTCAAGACATATAGAAGTACCTCACACAATCGAAGATACGAAAAGTAAATTCGCTTTGAGTGAGATCAACCGATCCGAAAGGATAGGTTAAAAATTGCTAGATTGAACTGAAGAGTTTGATCCTGGCTCAGATTGAACGCTGGCGGCATGCTTTACACATGCAAGTCGAACGGCAGCACGGGGGCAACCCTGGTGGCGAGTGGCGAACGGGTGAGTAATGTATCGGAACATATCCGGAAGTGGGGGATAACGTAGCGAAAGTTACGCTAATACCGCATATGCCCTGAGGGGGAAAGGAGGGGATCGCAAGACCTTTCGCTTTCGGAGTGGCCGATATCAGATTAGCTAGTTGGTGAGGTAAAGGCTCACCAAGGCGACGATCTGTAGCTGGTCTGAGAGGACGACCAGCCACACTGGGACTGAGACACGGCCCAGACTCCTACGGGAGGCAGCAGTGGGGAATTTTGGACAATGGGCGAAAGCCTGATCCAGCCATGCCGCGTGAGTGAAGAAGGCCTTCGGGTTGTAAAGCTCTTTCGGACAGAAAGAAATCGCACTTACTAATACTAGGTGTGGATGACGGTACTGTAAGAAGAAGCACCGGCTAACTACGTGCCAGCAGCCGCGGTAATACGTAGGGTGCGAGCGTTAATCGGAATTACTGGGCGTAAAGCGTGCGCAGGCGGTTTTGTAAGACAGATGTGAAATCCCCGGGCTTAACCTGGGAACTGCATTTGTGACTGCAAGGCTAGAGTATGGCAGAGGGGGGTAGAATTCCACGTGTAGCAGTGAAATGCGTAGAGATGTGGAGGAATACCGATGGCGAA
>Ga0316624_10000221_pt1 | contig 17926 bp, 21 predicted proteins | sample OWC_Aug_N3_C1_D5_FD_207657 | JGI IMG/M metagenome (GOLD analysis project Ga0316624, IMG submission 207657) | Wetland soil microbial communities from Old Woman Creek delta, Ohio, United States - OWC_Aug_N3_C1_D5_A | ecosystem: Environmental > Terrestrial > Soil > Wetlands | place: USA: Ohio... | reverse complement strand
CAGGAGATGATCGTCTTTGCCGCAGCGCTGCCGCTCGGCGCCCTGCTGGCGCCCACGATCGGCTGGTACGTGGCGATGATCGGCGCCTTGCTGGCAACGCTCGCCGTCGAGTTCCTCAACACGGCCATCGAGAAGCTGGCCGACCGCGTCACGCGCGAGCACGACGCGGCGGTCGGCATGGTCAAGGATTTCGGATCGGCCGCCGTGTTCTGCATGCTGTGTCTGTCGGCGCTCATCTGGGGCGCGGCGCTGGTCGTTCGCTTCGATTGGTTTTAATCGCGCGCAAAGCGCGGGTGAGTTGGGAGGAATGCCATGCCGACCGAAGACGGTTTCGACACGCGGCGGATCGCGGTCTACGCCCTGAAGACCGCCGGCATCGCCGGCTTCGTGCTGTGGACCAACACCGGTTTCCTGGACCGCGTCGGCCTGCTGCTCGACCATGGGCGGTGGGTCACGCTGATCGGCTTCGTCGGCGTATGGGGCCTGTCATTGGCCGCGCTGTTCGCCGCCGCCTTCCAGAGCCGGCGCTGGCTGCGTTTCGGCTGGGCCGGAGTGATCGGCTTCACCACCGCGGTCGGCTTTGCCTATCACCGCGCCAGCGGCAGCGATCTCGGCGTGCTCGACGCGCTGTCGTTATGGAATGCCAAGCACGAGGCGAGCCGCGCCGCGGCATTCTACGCCGCCGACCTTTGCTGGCTTGCCGGCATGCTGGTGGTGGGCTTCGTCATCTTCGCCGTTCCGCCCGTGCCGTGCGCAGCCGCAGGCCGGCGCTGGCTGACGCGCGCAGCCTGGCTGCCCGCGCTGCCGGTCGCGGCCATCGTCGCGATCATCGGGGCCAAGGAGGGCGGCGGCTCGGAAGCCTTGCCGACCCAGTTCGAGCCGCTTTCGGTCGGCATCGTGCTCGGCTCCAAGGTGGCCGCCAATCCGCTGCCGCAGCGGCGCCCGGTTTCGCTCGCCTGGAAAGGCCCATTCACGCCGCGCGGCGAGACGAACGGTTCGGCCGCGCCGCCGGTTCCGATCCGCCGCATCGTGCTGATGATCGATGAGAGCGTGCGCGGCGACTACATCGACTGGACGCCCGGCAATCCCTATACGCCCGAGCTCGCGCGGCTGAAGGACAAAATCGTCGACTTCGGGCCGGCCGCCTCCGGCGGCAATTGCAGCCACTATTCCAACGCCATATTGCGCTTCGGCGCCAGGCAGGACGGCATCGGCCGCGACCTGCTGGCCATTCCGACGCTGTGGCAATACGCCAAGAAAGCCGGATTCCGCACCGTCTATATCGATGGGCAAGCCGGCTTCAATCACAATCCGGGCAAGCTGCAGAACTTCATGACCGCGGGCGAGGCGAGGGACATTGACGGCTTCTACGCGCTCGATGAAGCGATCTCGCCGCCGTCGCTCGACGACAAGCTGCTCGACATCGTGCTCAACGAGGTGAAGCCCGACAAGCCCGTGCTCATCTACGCCAACAAGAATGGCGCGCATTTCCCCTACGATCAGGACTATCCGGATCAAGCGCGGCTGTTCCACCCGACCATGAGCGAGGCGGCGCAGGATAACAGGGCAAGCCGCATCGCCTCCTTCCGCAACGCCGTGCGATGGTCGGTCGACCGCATCATGGCACGGCTAATCGAGGAGGCCGACCGGCCCGATACCGTCATCATCTACACGTCCGATCACGGTCAGGCGTTCGATCCCAAGCACTTCACGCATTGCACCGTGGAAGATCCCGATCCGCGCGAGGGCCTGGTGCCGCTGTTCGTGGTCACCGGCAACGCCGCGCTGCGGGCGCAGCTTGAAGCGGCGGCAAAAGCGAGCCGCGGCCACGGCAGCCACTTTGCCATCGCGCCGACAGTGCTCGACTTGCTCGGCTACAGCGAGGAGGCAGTGGCGAAAACCTATGGCGCCTCGCTCTTGCGCAAGAGCGCGCGCGCGCCCGAATTCACGACCGGCGATATTTTCGGCCTGTTCACCGACAAGCCGCGCTGGCACCCGGTCGATCTTGCTCACGACTATCTGGAGCGCGACGCGTTTCCCAAGCCGCAACCGCCGTCCGCCCACACCGCGCAAGCGGGCGCGCGCTGACGGCAGCCGTCATTTGCCGAGCCACAGGGGCAGCCAGACCAAGAGCTGCTGGGTGGTCACCGCGGCCGCAATGGGCGCGACGATCGTGAACAAAAGCCTGACGGGATAGGCGTCTTTCACTGTGGCCAGCGACGCGGAGCGCCGCGCCAAGCGCGCACGGCCCGACGGCAACGCGCTGATGATCTGGGTGATGACCGACATTTTTTTCGTCCCTTTACGGGCGAACCGATGAAATCCGGTGAGGCCCGCGAAGGCCTTTGGCCCGGGTCGTCACGGCCTTCCCGCCACTGATGCGCGAAAGGCCAATGATCGCGCCGATCAGCAGGAAGAGCACGATCGGCTTGAACTGTGCGAGCAGGAGGGCAGTCATCGAAGTTCGCCTTGTTGCGTTTGCGTGCCCGCAATCTGCTCATCGGGGCATAGGAATTCGAGATGGACGCAACGGGCGCTTTATAAAGGCGGTATAAGGGTCTAGCCGCGGCCGCCGAGCCAATTTTGCGTGCAAAAGCTGCCTTGGCGGCCTTAATTCGCGGGGAGTTTCAATCCCCCGTCTCCTCCGTCCCCACATAGGCGATGCGCAGCATGTTGGTCGCCCCGGGCGTCCCGAACGGTACGCCGGCGACCGTGATGATGCGCTGGCCGGCTTTGGCGAAGCCTTCGCGGAAGGCGATGCGGCAGGCGCGGTCGACCATGTCGTCCTGGTCGCGCGCGTCTTCCGTCACCACGCAATGCACGCCCCAGACCACCGCCAGCCGGCGGCCGGTGGCGATGTTGGGCGTGACGGCGACGATCGGCGGGCGCGGGCGTTCGCGCGCGACCCGCAAGGCGGTCGAGCCCGACGCGGTCCAGCACACCACCGCGGCGAGATCGAGCGTGTCGGCGATGTGGCGCGCGGCGTCGGCGATGGCGTCGGCGCCGGTCGCCTCCGGCTCGGCGCGCTGGGCGTCGAGAATGCTGCGATAGATCTCTTCGCCCTCGACCTCCTCGGCGATGCGGTTCATGGTCGCCACTGCTTCCACCGGATATTTACCGGCCGCCGATTCCGCCGACAGCATGACCGCGTCGGCGCCCTCGAAGATGGCGGTGGCGACGTCGGAGACTTCCGCGCGCGTCGGCACCGGCGAATTGATCATCGATTCCAGCATTTGCGTCGCCACCACCACCGGCTTGCCGGTGGCGCGGCCGAGCCGCGTCATCTGCTTCTGCACGCCGGGCACTTTTTCGAGCGGCATCTCGACGCCGAGATCGCCGCGCGCCACCATCAGCGCGTCGGCGTGATCCATGATCTCGTTGAGCCTGATCACCGCCTGCGGCTTCTCGATCTTGGCCATCACCCAGGCGCGCCCGCGCGTGATTTTCTTGGCCTCGGCGATGTCCTCCGGCCGCTGGATGAACGACAGCGCCACCCAGTCGATGCCGGCATTGAGCGCGGCCTCGAGATCGGAGACGTCCTTTGTTTCGAGCGCGGAGAACGGGATCGTGCTGTCCGGCAGGCTGACGCCTTTGCGGTCCGACAGGCGCCCGCCGACCTCGACCCGCGTCACCATGCGCTTGGGTCCTGCCTCGGTGACCGTGAGCCGCACCTTGCCGTCGTCGATCAGCAGCGTGTGGCCGGGCGCGACCGCGGCGAAAATCTCCGGATGCGGCAGGTAGGCGCGCTTGGCGTCGCCCGCGGCCGGATCGGAATCGAGCACGAAGGTGTCGCCCTTCGTTACCGTGGCCTGGCCGCCGGCGAAGGTGCCGAGCCGCAGCTTCGGCCCCTGCAAGTCGACCAGGATGCCGATCGGGCGGCCGGTGTCCTGCTCCAGGCCGCGGATCGTCGCCACCAGCTCGCGCATGCGGTCCTGGCTGGTGTGGCTCATATTGATGCGAAACACGTCGGCGCCGGCCGTGAACAAGCGTGCGATCATGCCGGCGTCGGAGGAAGCCGGTCCGAGGGTCGCGACGATCTTGGCGCGGCGCAGGCGTCTCATTTCTTGTTGCCTTTGCCGGTCGCGGGCGGCGGCGTGGCCGCCGGGTGTTGCGCATTCGGCGGAGCGCGCGGGGTCGGCGAACCCGCGGGGGGTTGCTCGGCGCTGTCGGTGAGCTGCACGGTCCAGGCGCGCTGCTCGCCGGTGTCGACTTCGAAGAAGCCGGTGCGGTCATAGCCGCGCGCCAGGCAATTGCCGATGCCGCGGATGGTGAATTCTTTCTCGCGCGAGCACATGAAGGCGTGACCGGCCCATTCGCCGCCGCGGTCATAATCGACTGCGTAGATGTAATAGTAACGCGCAACCAGGGAGCCGCGCAGCAGCGTTTCGCAGGCCCGGGGCGCAACGTTCCACCAGCCCTCGGTCGTCCAGCCCTCGGCGTCCTTGTAGCCGAGCGCGATGCCGACCCGGCTGCCGGTGTTGTTGCACAGCCGGAAATCGGCTTTAGCCGGCTGCGCCGAAAATCCCAGCAACGACATCGCCGCGATCGCGGCGAGGACGGATGTGCGGCGCCTGGCGGCGATCGGAGGCAATAGGGTCACGATGCTTTATATCGGAATCGCTGAGGTTTTCGCGTGAGCGCTTACGCCCTGTCAACGACGATGGCGCGGAAGTCGTTCACATTGGTAAAGGTCGGTCCCGGCGTCAAAAGGTCCCCAAGACGGGCGAAAAAGCCTGTGGAATCGTTGTCGGCAAGAAAGGCGGCAGGATCGAGGCCAAGGGCCTTGGCGCGGGCCACGGTTTCGCCGTCGATCACGGCGCCGGCGGGGTCGGCGGCGCTGCCGGTGCCGCCGTCGGTGCCGTCGGTATCGCCGGCCAGAGCGGCCACAGCGGGCATACCGGCAAGCGCGATCGCCAAGGCCAATGCATATTCCTGGTTGGGCCCGCCGCGGCCCTGGCCGCGGATGGTGACGGTCAATTCGCCGCCCGACAGAATGACCGCGCGCCTGCCCTCGGCGCGCAGTTCGCGCGCCAGTGCCGCGTGTTCCAACGCCACCGCGCGCGCCTCGCCCTCGACGCGGTCGCCCAAGGAAACGCATTCGAAGCCGGCGGCGCGCACGGCCGCTTCCGCCGCGCGCAAGGCATCCGCCGGCCGCGCCGCCAATATGAAGCGGCTGCCGGCGAACACCGGATCACCCGGCTTGGGCGTCTCGTTGCCGCCGTCGGCGAGCGCGCGGGTAACGCTTGGCGGAACATCGAGCCGGTATTTGGTCACGATCGCGCGCGCGTCATCGAGCGTGGAGGGATCGGGCACGGTGGGACCGGAGCCGATCACCGCCGGGTCGTCGCCCGGCACGTCGGAAATCGCGATGGTGACGAGCTGCGCCGGATAAGCGTGGCGCGCCAGCCGCCCGCCCTTGATGCGCGAGAGATGTTTGCGCAGGCAATTGATCTCCCCGATGTTCGCGCCCGTGCGCAGCAGCGCACGCGTCACCGCCTGCTTGTCGGCAAACGAAACGCCGGGCGCCGGCGCGATCCAGTTGGCCGAGGCGCCGCCCGACATCAGCACCAGCACCAGATCGTCAGTGCCCGCGCCGTCCGCCAAGGCGAGCGCGCGGTCGGCGGCTTCAAGCCCAGCCGCGTCGGGGATGGGATGCCCGGCCTCGATCATGGTCACCGCCCGCGTCGGCCGCCCGTAACCGTGTCGCGCCACCGCGACGCCGGTGAGCCGCGCGGGCGCAAGCTTGAGGCGGTCGAGATAGTAGCCTTCCGTTACCTCGGCCATGGAGCCCGCCGCCTTGCCGGCGGCGAGCAGAATTATTTTTCCGGTGGGCAACGGTGGGAGCAGCGGCGGCAGGCAAGCGGCCGGATGAGCCGCGGCTACCGCAGTGCGGTAAAGGTCCGATAGAAACAGTCGCAGCGGCTGCGTCATTCGCGGACCATAGCCGGCTGTCCAAAAACTGTCGCCGGTCCATTCCTTAGCATCGCCGGATCGGCTAGCTTTTCTTGCAAGAAGAAAAACCGAACAACCCCGGGGAGGAAATCATGGCTGAGCAACCGGTCATTCAAGTCTCGCGCCTGCTCGACGAGCGCGGGCTGAGCGCATTCCACATCAACCTGATCGTCTGGACCGTCCTGCTCTCCCTGATCGACGGGTACGACATCGGCGCCATCGCCTTTGCCGCGCCGCATCTGATCCGGGAGTGGCACATCGACCCGCACGCGCTGGGCCGGGTGTTCAGCGCGAGCTTGATCGGCATCCTGTTCGGCTCGGCGATCTTCGGCTGGGTCGGCGACAAATATGGGCGCAAGGCCGCGCTGATCAGCGCCAACCTGCTGTTTGGCGTATTCACCTTCGCCGCCACCTTCGCGACCGATCTCGATCAAATGTTCTGGCTGCGCCTCTTGGCCGGCCTCGGCATCGGCGGCGTCATTCCGAACATCGTGGCGATCAACGCCGAGTCGGCGCCGCGCAAGCAGCGGGCGACGCTTGCGCTGATCGCGGTCGGCTTCGTGCCGCTGGGCGGCGCCATCCCGGGATTTGTCGCGGCGACGCTGGTGCCGGCGCACGGCTGGCAAATCCTGTTCAGCATCGGCGGCGTGGTGCCGATCTTGCTCGCGCTCGCGGGCCTTGTGTGGCTGCCGGAATCGATCAAGTACATGGCGCTGCACGAAAGCCAGCGCGGCACGATGGCGAAGCTGATCGCGGCGATCAGCCCCGGCACGGCGGTGCCGGCCAACGCGCGCTTCGTGATCGAGGACGAGAAGCAGCAGTATCCGGGCTTCAACCCGGCCCATCTGTTCAAGGAGGGCCTGGCGCTGATCACGCCGCTGTTGTGGCTTTTGTTTGCGCTCAACCTCATGGGCTACTTCTTCCTGCTGTCGTGGACGCCGACCTTGGTTTCGGCTCTGAAGCTGCCGCCGCAAGCCGGCGCGCTCGCCGGCGCCTCGATCCAGGTCGGCGGCACGGTGGGCGCGCTGGTTTTGGCCAACTGGTTCCAACGCAAGCGCTTCGCCGCCATCGCGATCGTGTTCGTGCTGGCGGTGCCTGCCGTCGCCTCGATCGGCTACGCCGGCCTCACCTCGCAGACCGCGTTGCTGTTCGCGGCGTTCTTCGCCGGCTTCTGCGTGCTCGGCATCCAGACCGGCATCAACGTGGCGGGGGCGTTGATCTACCCGACCTCGCTGCGCGCCAATGGCTCGGGCTGGGAACTGGGCGTCGGCCGTATCGGCTCGATCGTCGGTCCGCTCCTCGGCGCGCTATTCGTCGGCTTGCCGATTGACCGTCTCTACGTCTGGTCGTCACTGCCCTTCGCCGCCGGCGCCGTGGTCTGTTTCTTGGTCTACAAGCTCAATGCCGCGCGGCTGAAGGAGCGGCCTTACCTGCAGGAGCAGGAGGCGCTGGCGCCGGCCGAGTAGGGCACTGGCGAGCGCCAGCGCGGGCGATTATGTTGTTCGGGAACAGGAGTTCCACTTGGCCATGGACAACAAGACCCGCACCGAGCTGGAAGCCGCCGTCTACCGGCGGCTGGTCGATCATCTGCGCGAGCGCAGCGACGTGCAGAACATCGACCTGATGAATCTCGCCGGCTTCTGCCGCAACTGCCTGTCGAACTGGATGAAGGACGCCGCCAACGGCATGGGCGTGCCGATGACCAAGGACGAGAGCCGCGCCGTCGTCTACGGCATGTCCTATGACGAATGGCGCAAGAAGCACCAGAAAGAAGCCTCGCCCGGGCAAAAGGCGGCGTTCGAAAAGTCCAGGCCCCAGCACTAGTTTCGGCTGGCTTGCTGTGAACAGCGTGGATGACGGGCGCCGCAGCTTGACCTGAGGGCGGCCAACTCCGAATGCTCTATGGGAAGAGAGCATTAAGGAGGCATCAATGCCCGCCAGCGCCGCTGCCGAAAAAGAACAACCGGCGACCCGTTTCGCCAAGGATCAGCTGAAAGCCGTTATCGAGCGCATCGAGCGGCTCGAAGAGGAAAAGAAGGCGACATCCGACGACATCCGCGACGTCTATGCCGAGGCCAAGGGCAATGGCTTCGACGTCAAGGCGCTGCGCTCCATCGTGCGCCTGCGCAAGCTCGACACCGACGAGCGCCGCGAGCAGCAGGAAGTGCTCGAGACCTACATGCACGCGCTCGGGATGGTGAACTGATTTTCTGCGCTTAGTCCGCAGGTTCCGCCGGCAGCGGCAGCGTGCATTGCACGCGCACGCCCTCCGGCCGGTAGTCGACGCGGCTTTGCGCCTGGATCTGCCCCGGCAACACGAAGTCCAACAGGCGCGAGCCGAAGCCTTGCCGCGTAGGCGCCCCCACCACCGGGCCGCCGCTCTCCGCCCATTCGAATTCCAGCGTGCGGCGGCTGGCCTCGATGGTCACTCGCCAGCGCACGGCGACCTTGCCGCCATAGACCGAAAGCGCACCGTATTTGGCGGCATTGGTGGTGAGCTCGTGGATCGCCATGCCGAGCGACACCGCCAGCCGCGACGCGATCTCGACGCGCGGGCCTTCCAGGCAGATGCGGTCCTCGCTGCCGTCGTCGAACGGGTCGAGCTCGTTGTGCAGGATGTCGGCGAAGGAAACGGCCGCGCCTTCCTCGCTGAGCAGCAGATGGGTGCGGGCGAGCGAGCCGATGCGCCCGATCATCGCCTCCTTGAATTCCTCGATCGTGCTGGCCGAGCGTGCGGTCGAGCCCATGATCGCCTGCACGGTGGCAAGCGTGTTCTTCACCCGGTGGTGCAACTCGCGCACCAGCAGGGCCTGGTGTTCCTCCGCGCGCTTGCGCTCGGTGATGTCGACCAGCATGTTGACCGCGCCGACCAGCCGGCCGGCTTCGTCGTGCAGTGGCGTCGGATAGGGGATGAACGGCACGCGCGTGCCGTCCGGGCGCTCGGCTGCGGCCTCTATGCCGCGCACCGGGCGGTCCTCCTTGAGCGCGATCGCCATCGGGCAATCGGCATGCGCCAGCGGGGTTCCGTCCGACCAGAACAACTTCCAGGAGCCGCACCATTCGCTCGAGCCGAGCGGCGGCCGGTGGCCCCAAAGTTCCACCGCGGCCTCGTTGTAATAGGTGATCCGCCCGGCGGCATCCGTGGTGTAGACCGCGGCGGGCAGGGCATCGAGCAATTCGCGGAACCGGCGCTCGCGCTCGCGAACGGCGCCTTGCTGGCGCAACGCGCCGGCGATCGGCACAACGTTTTCCGGTCCGCCCTCGCCGCGTGCCGCCAGGGCCCGGTCGAGTTCGCTTTCGAGAAATCCGATCTGTCTATCCATTTTCGGCCCCACCGATACGCAGCACACTTCCCCAGAGGCTTCGCGCGAAATACCCAGCCGCGACAGCAACGCGTCACACTAGGAATAGTTGCGTGCGCGACGCAAATTTTTCATCTGCCTGCCACATTTTACCTTAACGATTTCAAGCCTTTCGGGAAGATCCTTGTTGCCGCCGCTTTGCTGTCATGGGCGCTGCTCGGCGCCGCCTGCCCGCGACGGGTTAAAGGTTTCGCACCATTACATGGGCGGCCACCAAGCCTCATCGCGATCCGGTCTCCCCTTTTAGGGGGGCAGTGAAACGAGCAAGTGGCTTCCCCGTGATATGAGGGGATATGACCGCCCTGAAATGGATTCTCATCATCGCAGTGCTCGGCTATGGCGGGTTGCTGGCGCTGATGTACGTCTTCCAGCGCAAATTGATGTATTTCCCCGACGCGCGGCGCACCGCGCCGGCACAGGCCGGGCTGCCACGGGCCGAGGAAATCCAGCTCACATCGTCCGACGGTGAAAAGCTGATCGCCTGGCATGTTCCGCCGCGCGCCGGCAAGCCGGTGGTGCTCTATTTTCAGGGCAATGCTGGCGCGCTCGACCTGCGCGTCGGGCGCTTCGCCTGGCTGATCGAGGACGGCGTCGGCCTCCTGGCGCTGTGCTATCGCGGCTATGGCGGTTCGAGCGGAAGTCCGAGCGAGGCCGGTCTGATCCGCGACGCAGTGGCGGCTTATGAATTCGCGGCGGCCCGCTACGCGCCTGCGCGCATCGTGCCGTGGGGCGAGTCGCTCGGCACCGCTGTCGCCGTCGCGCTCGCCGCCAACCACCAAGTCGGCGGGCTCATCCTCGACGCGCCGTTCACCAGCGCCGCCGATGTCGGCGCCGCCGCCTACCCGTTCCTGCCGACGCGCCGGCTGATCAAGGATGCCTTCCGCTCCGATCAGCGGATTGCTCGCGTCAAGGCGCCGATCCTGGTGCTGCATGGCGAGCGCGACCGCATCGTGCCCATCGCGTTTGGCGAACGCCTGTTCGCGCTCGCGCCCGAGCCCAAACGCATGGTGCGGTTTCCGGACGGCACCCATGTCGATCTCGACGACCATGGGGCGGTGGAGGAGGTGAGGAAGTTTTTGGCGGAACGCTAGCTCTTGGGAGACGAGGTCATTAGACAACATCGCCGAGTGACGCATATGATCCCTTGAATTCGTTGCGCCCGAGGGAAACGCCACCATGCTGTTCAATCTCTGCAACTGCGTCGCGCCGTCGGCGCTTGCCGCCGGTTCGATGTGCGCCGGCGGCGCCGGCTTCGTCAGTGCCATGATGGCGACGCTCGCAGCCAGCGGCCGCACGCAGGCGGCCAAGACGCTGAAAGGCGAGGTCCCGGTAGTCGACTGGCTCGGGGTGCGCATCGTTACCGACAATGTCGTCATCCAATTCGTGCCGAACGAGACCCGCAACGGCCTGACCATCGAGCGCAAGAGCGGAAACACCCATCCCGACCAGCCGCCGCGCACGGTGCTCAACGGCGAATGGGGCCTGGCCATGCACGCCGAATCGAAGCGTGGCGGGGAGACCCGGCACCTGCTCATCGATTTCGGCTACACGCCGGAAGTGCTGCTCAACAACATGGAGATTCTGAAAATCGATCCCGCGCGTTTCGACGCCATGGTGCTGAGCCACGGCCATTACGACCATTTCGGCGGCATGGTCGGCTTCCTGCAAGCGCGCGGGCGCGAGCTAAAGAAGAAACTGCCGTTTTATGTGGGCGGCGAGGACACATTCTGCATCCGCCGCAATCCCGGCGGCCAGTTCGGCGCGCTCGACCGCAAGGCGATCCTTGATGCCGACCTTGCGCTCATGATGGCGGCGGAGCCGGCCATCGTCGCCGACCACGCCTTCACCACCGGCCGCATCGGCCAGCATTCGTTCGAGAAGCCGCTGCGCGCGACCGAGGAGGTCGTCGGCATTTTCGACGGCTTCGGCTGCTACCCGGAGAAGATGCCGGCGGAGAAGAACACCGGCGGCTATATCCCCGACGATTTCGACCACGAGCTCGCCACCATCTACATGGTCAAGGGCAAGGGCCTGGTGGTGCTCACCTCCTGCAGCCACCGCGGCGTGATCAACGCGGTGCGCCAGGCGCAGGCGGCCTCCGGCATCGACAAGGTGCACGCGGTGCTCGGCGGCTTCCACATAGTGCCGCCGCTCGGCGACGACTACATCCACAGCACCATCGCCGAGTTCAGGGAGATCGATCCGGACCACGTGATCGTCGGCCACTGCACCGGCGACCGCTTCTACGACCTTGCGCGCGGCGCGCTCGGCGACAAGGTGATCCACTCGGCGGTCGGGACAAGGTTCGTGTTTTCGAGCTGAGCGACGCGATCAAAACGTCTGATACGCCTGCCCGTATTGGCCACCGACGCGGACGAAGCCTTGGCGCGCGGGCTGATAGTTCTCGTCGATGTTGATGGCGCGCGCATAGGAGCCGGCCGCCTTCTGCTTGTCGCCGAGCCGCTCATAGGCGAGGCCGCGGGCAACCCAGGCCTGCACGTTCTGCGGCTCGATATTGACCGCCTCGTCGAGATCGCCGGCCGCGTCCTTGTAGTTCTTCACCGCGATATAGCTCAGGCCGCGCGCGATATAGGGCGCGGCCTCGTTGGTCGACAGGCCGATGGCGGTGGTGAAGTCCTCGATGGCGTAGCTGTGCTGGTTCTGCGCCTGGTAGAGCAGACCGCGGTTGTAGTAGGCCTGCGCGCTGTCGGGCCGGATGGCGATCGCCTTGTTGAAGTCGTCGAGCGCCGGCATCGGCTTGTTCTCGGCGCGGTCGACCATGCCGCGGCCGAGATAGGCGTTGGAGTAATTGGGATCGATGCCGATCGCCTTGTCGTAGTCGGCGAACGCGAGATCGAGCTTGCCGGATTCGCGGTAGACCAGCCCGCGGTTGGCATAGGCCTGTGCGTAAGCTGGATCGATGCTGATCGCTTTGTTGAAGTCGGCGAGCGCTTCCTCGTAGCGGTGCGCCCGGCCGAACACGGTGCCGCGCATGTTGTAGGCCTGCGGGTCCTTGGGATTGCGCGTGACCACGTCGGTGAGCGAGGCGATATTGGCGGGCGAGGTGGCGTAGGCGGCGTCGCCGCTTTCCGGCGCGCCGGAGGAGAGCAGATTGCTGTCGAGGCTCGAGCAGGCCGCGAGCGAGACCACGAGCAAAAGCACGGCGGCGAGCGCAGCGCGGCGGTGATGTCTCGGCTCGCGGCTCATCGGGGGTCTCGTTGCTCAATCACGCCCGGCGCCACATCTGCCCCTGAATGCGGCGAAGGTTCGGCGGCATTGGCAGAACACTGACGCAAAAACAATAGCGCGGGCGAAAATGGCCCGCGCCATGGGTCGAATTCTGCTGCGGTCCTAAAGGAACCGCGCGGATCAGCCGAAGCGGCGCGCGCCGCCGCCGTTGCCGCCGCGGCCACCGCCGCCAGGTCCGCCGGCGCCAGGAACGACGCGCGGCTTGGCCGGAAGCAGGCCCTCGCGCTGCATTTTCTTGCGCGCCAGCTTGCGGGCCCGGCGGATCGCTTCCGCCTTTTCCCGCGCCTTCTTTTCCGACGGTTTTTCGTAATGGCCGCGAAGCTTCATCTCGCGGAAAATCCCCTCGCGCTGCATCTTCTTCTTCAGCGCCTTGAGGGCTTGGTCGACGTTGTTGTCGCGAACGAGTACCTGCACGCATGCTCCTTTGTTGTTGCTCGGTCGGGTTTTGCCCAAAGGCCCCACAAGGGTGCGGGCTTTCGAGTCGGGCGGCTCTAGCAGAAAAGCCGTTAAGAGTCCATCGAAACGGGCCGCGAAAGCCCATCTTGAGGCCTATTTGCCATATGGGGAGGGGATTTGGCGGCGCCAGCCGGCACGGCAGCGTCATTCCGGCACGGCCCGAAGGGCCGGCCCGGTATCCGTAACCCCGGTTTGTGATTTTGGGTTTCCGCGCCCGCTGCTGCGCGGCGCCCCGCAATGACCGGCGTTACTTCGGCCACACCCTCGTCACATGCCCCATCTTGCGGCGCTCGCGTATCTCGCGCTTGTTGTAGAGGTGCACTGAAGCGCCCGGCACCGAGAGCCAGCGCGCGGCGTCCTTCACTTCCGCCCCGATCAGGTTGACCATCTCGACGCGGCGGCCGAGCCGCACCGGCTTTGCCAGCGGCAGGCCCGCAACGCAGCGGATGTGCTGCTCGAACTGCGACACGGTGCAGCCGTCGATGGTCCAATGGCCGGAATTGTGCACGCGCGGCGCGATCTCGTTGACCAGCACGTGGTGCTTGCGGCCCTGCCGCACCACGAACATTTCCACCGCCAGCACGCCGACATAGTCGAACGCCTTGGCGATCTTGCTGGCGACGCGGCGCGCTTCCGCGGCGAGCGAAGGCGTCACCCCCGCCGGCACGCGCGAGATGTGCAGGATATGGTCGCGGTGCTCGTTCTCGATCACCTCGAAGCATTCCACCTTGCCGTCGGCGCCGCGCGCGGCCACCACCGAAACCTCGCGCTCGAACTTGATGAAGCCCTCCATGATGCAGGGCGCGGTCTGCACCGTGCGCCACGCCGCCATCGGGTCGGTGCCCTTGGCGATCTTGGCCTGGCCCTTGCCGTCGTAGCCGAGCTTGCGGGTCTTCAGCACCGCCGGCAGGCCGATCATCTGCACCGCGTCGGCGAGCTGCACCGCGCTGTGCACGGCGGCATAGGGCGCGGTGGCGACGGCAAGTTCGCTGATGAATTCCTTCTCGATCAGCCGGTCCTGCGTGATCGCCAGCACCTTCGGGTCGGGCAGCACGGACTTGCGTTTGGCGAGGAAGGCGGCGGTATCGGCCGGCACGTTCTCGAACTCGTAGGTGATGAGGTCGACCGCGCCCGCGAAGCGGCCGAGCGCGGCCTCGTCCTCGTAAGGCGCGCAGGTGCTCGCCTGCACCACGTCGAAGGCGCAGGAATCCTCCTCGGGCGAATAGACGTGGCAGCGAAAGCCCAGCCGCGCCGCCGCGAGCGCCAGCATGCGGGCTAATTGCCCGCCGCCGAGAATGCCGATGGTTGCCCCGGGCTTCAGCAAGGGTCAGTCTTTCGGCCGTTTGGCGACGGCCCCGGTCTGGCGCGCGCGCCAGGCATCGAGCCGCTTGGCGATCTTAGCATCCGACAGCGCCAGCACCGCCGCCGCCAAGAGCGCGGCATTGATCGCGCCCGGCTTGCCGATGGCGAGTGTGCCGACCGGCACGCCGCCCGGCATCTGCATGATCGAGAGCAGCGAATCCTTGCCCTCCAGCGCGTGCGTGTCCATCGGCACGCCGAACACCGGCAGCGGCGTCATCGCGGCCGCCATGCCCGGCAGGTGGGCGGCGCCGCCGGCGCCGGCGATGATCACCTTGAAGCCCTTCTGGCGCGCGCTCGTGGCGAAGTCGTAGAGCCGCTTGGGCGTGCGGTGGGCGGAGACGATCTTGGCCACGTAAGGGATTTTGAGCGCGGCGAGCGTGTCGGCCGCGTGCTTCATGGTGGCCCAGTCCGACTGGCTCCCCATGATGATCGCGACCGGTCTTGCCGCCATTTCGCTCCCCAAGGCGATGCGCCACTTAAGAAGCGGCGGATTATAGGTTGAGGCACCCCGCTGGCAAGGCGGAAGCGCTATGATCGCGCGGGAGTTAAGACGATTCGCGATTGGGGACGCCTTTGAGCACCGACCGAGCCGAAGCGCGCATGGATCCCCCGGCGCCGGCGGTCCCGCTGCGCGCCGAGGTCGAGCACCTGCGGCATGAATTGGCCGAGGCGCGCGCCAAGATCGCCGAGCTCGAGCGGCGCGCCGACGTCGACCCGCTGCTCGACATTCTCAACCGGCGCGGCTTCGAGCGCGAGCTCACGCGCTCGCTCGCCTACGTCAAGCGCTACGGCACGCCGGCTGCGCTCGTCTATATCGATCTCGACGGTTTCAAGGCGATCAACGACCAGCACGGCCACGCCGCCGGCGACACGCTGCTCAAGGCGGTGGCGCGCGAGCTCACCGCCCATGTGCGCGCCTCCGACGTGGTGGCGCGGCTGGGCGGCGACGAATTCGGCGTGCTGATGTGGAACGTCAGCGGCCCGCAGGCCGGCGTGCGGGCGCGCGAACTGGAGAACCGCATCGAGTGGCTGAGCCTGGCGCAGGGGCCGGCGCGGCTCGGCGTCGGCGCCAGCGCCGGGGTCGTGCCGCTGCATCCTGAACTGGACGCGGGCGCCGTGATCGAGGCCGCCGACCGCGCGATGTACGCGCGCAAGAAGGAACGGTCAGGCCACTAATCCGTCACCCTGAGGTGGCCGCGCGCAGCGCGGCCCTCGAAGGGCGACGGCCCGGGGGCCGTGCATCCTTCGAGGCTCGCCCTTCGGGCTCGCACTTCAGGATGACGGCGAGGGATATTACCTCACGCAATAATGTCGGGCGTGAGCTGATCCTCGATCGCGCGGATGCGGTCGCGCAGCACGAGCTTGCGCTTCTTCAGGCGCTGGACCTGGATGAGGTCGGAGCCGGGCGACATGGCGAGCGCCGCGATCGCGGCATCGAGATCGCGATGCTCCTGCTGCAGGCGCGCCAACTGCTCCCGCAACTCGCGTTCTTCCTCTTTGGTCATTGCCACCGCGGGTTCGCTTTCCCGGGGGCTCCCTGCCCGGAAAAAAAGCGTTGATAATTATCGCGTTTTCCACAAGCCCGTTCAAGGCTCGCGAAAAATGGTCCCCGATCAAGGGCTTTGGTTCCCTTTGCTGGGGGCCCTGCCCGGGTGTACCGTCGCCCTTGCGGTCCGTCTGCGCTAGAATTAGCTCGTCTTTAGAGCCACTGATTGAGGAGACATTCTGCATGTCGATGCAATCGCATCTCGCGGAGCTCGAAAAGAAGCATCAGGCACTCGAGCAAGAAATTACCGAATGCCTGACCCATCCCGCGGTCGATGATCTGAAAATCGTGGAGCTTAAGCGTAAAAAATTGCAGGTGAAGGACGAGATCGAGCGGCTCAGGCAAAACGGCCAAGCCAGCGTGCACTGACCCGCTTCGCTCCGACGCCAGTCAAGACTTGAAAACCGCCGGCTCGCGTGCCGCGAGGCGGCGGTTTTGCGTTACGGCGGTATGGCGGTCATGAAATGTGGCGGATGGAGATAATTTCGGCATAACCGCCGGGTATGGGCTTGCCGCCGTGCGGCCATAATGTACTGGCGTGATTACGTCGAAACGATTAGGGTTGAGGCCGCGATGAAACAGATCTCGACACTCGCTTTGCTGTCCGCTGCCGCGCTGGCGGCGGCGCTGTTGGCCGCGCCGGCGGCGCACGCCTTCACGTTCCAGGGCCAGGCTCCCGGCGACAGTGGCGGCACCAAGAGCTATATCGATCCGACGGACAACCTCGCGCCCGGCGGCCAGCAGGACACCTCGCGCTTTGACGGCAACGGCCAGGGCCCCACCTATCGGCAGGGCGGCTTCTCCTTGCGTCTGAACCAGTCCGGCGACGGGCAGTCGTTCGACCAGCGCTACAACACAAACAACCTGTTTGACCCCTACGCGCGTGAAGGCCGCTGAGCGCGCTTCTCAGCGCTGCGCTTTTTTCGCATGGCCGCGCCCAAAAGGTGCGGCCATCGGCGTTTTTACCTCTCCCCGCGATGCGGGGAGAGGTCGGCGAGCAAAGCGAGCCGGGTGAGGGGCATTGCACGGCCCCTCATCCGGCTCGCGCCTTCCGGCGCTCGCCACCTTCTCCCCGCAATCCGGGGAGAAGGGCTCACCGCTTGCGCTCGAGGAACGCCTTGAAGGCGGCCTTCGCCTCCGGCGAGGCCAGCCGCTCTTTGAAGGCCGTGCCTTCCGCGTCGATGCGCGCCACGATCTCGTCGGGCGAGCCGCGCAGCAGCGTCCGCGCGACGCGCACCGCGTCCGGAGGCAGCGCGGCGATCTCGCGCGCGGCGGCAAGCGCCGCCTGCTCGAGTTCGTGCGGCGCGACCACGGTGTTGACGATGCCGGCTGCTTTCGCTTGCTCGGCGGAGAGTGGGTGCCCCATCACCAGCAGCTCGAAGGCGCGGGCCCGCCCCATCAGCCGCGGCGCGATCAGCGTCGAGGCGGCTTCCGGCAGCAGGCCGAGCGCGGTGAACGGCGTCGACAGCCGCGCGTCACTGGCCGCGACCACATGGTCGCAATGCAAGAGCATCGTGGTGCCGACGCCGACGGCCGCGCCGCTGACCGCCGCCACCATCGGCGTCTGGCAGCGCGCCAGCACGTGCAGAAAGCGAGAGGTGGGCCCGCCCAGCGCGCCGCCACCTTGCGCCATCTGCAGAAACTCGCCGATGTCGTTGCCGGCGCAGAAGCCGGTTTCGCCGCCGGCGATCAGCAGGCAGCGCAGGCCTTCGCGGCGCTCCTCGATCGCCGCCGCCATCGCCTCGTACATCGGCGTGGTGAGCGCGTTCTTCTTGTCGGGCCGGTTCATCCGCACGGTGCGGATCGGGCCGTCGTCGGTGACGAGGATCAGGGACATGGTGCGATCTTTTATCACATCTTTCAGCGGTGCGCCGCACTGAAGGCGCGCTTCACCTCTCCCCGCTACGCGGGGAGAGGTCGACCGAGCGAAGCTCGGTCGGGTGAGGGGCCGTGCACCGCCCCTCATCCGGCTCGCGCCTTACCGGCGCTCGCCACCATC
>Ga0316624_10000220_pt1 | contig 17966 bp, 12 predicted proteins | sample OWC_Aug_N3_C1_D5_FD_207657 | JGI IMG/M metagenome (GOLD analysis project Ga0316624, IMG submission 207657) | Wetland soil microbial communities from Old Woman Creek delta, Ohio, United States - OWC_Aug_N3_C1_D5_A | ecosystem: Environmental > Terrestrial > Soil > Wetlands | place: USA: Ohio... | reverse complement strand
AAACTACTACAAAAAAGATGGATGTTGTGTGTGCTCACTGGATTCCTGGCTTGGGTGCCGGTTGCGTTGGCTGAGGATGCGCCTAGTCAGCAGGACCAGGCTGTGGGTGCCGGGGCTTCGGCTCCTGTTGCCGCTTCGCCGGCTGCAGCATCGGTGCCGGCTGTCACATCCGCTCCCCTGGACCCGGCAGCCAGGTCTCTGCAAAGGGATGCGATCTGTACGAGATGCCATGATGAAAGTGAAGCGAAACCGATCTTGGCAATCTATCAGACCAAACATGGTGTCAAGGTGGATACGCGCACTCCCAACTGCCAGTCCTGTCACGGTGAGAGCGAAAAACACCTGAATGGTGATCCCAATCAAAAGGGGCGCGCGGCTCCCGATGTTCTTTTTGGAACAAAACGCGGAACATCAGGCGACTACGCGCCGAGCGATGCAACCGTACAGAATAACGCCTGTCTTTCCTGTCACAAGAAGGATGCCAATCGTTCGCACTGGGAGGGGGGCACGCACCAGAGCCGCGACGTGGCATGCGCCTCATGCCATGAAATCCATAGCGCGCATGACAAAGTGCGCGATAAACGAACCCAGCCCGAGGTTTGCTTCGTTTGCCACAAGGAGCAGCGCGCGCAAATCAACCGCCCATCCCATCATCCGATTCCCGAGGGCAAGATGAGCTGTTCCGATTGCCATAATCCGCATGGCTCTATCGGTCCCAAACTCATGAAGCGCGACAGCGTAAATGAAGTTTGCTACACCTGTCATATGGAGAAGCGCGGGCCATTTGTGCATGAGCATGAGCCGGTCGGCGAAGACTGCACTACCTGCCATAACCCGCATGGCACCACCGCCGAAAGCATGCTGAAGATGCGTCCGCCGTTCCTGTGCCAATCGTGCCATACGCCGCATTCGCCAGTGCAGCCTTCGCTGACCGGCCAGACGACTGCCTCTCCCAACAGTCCGGGCTGGTGGAATGGTGCTGCCATTACTCAGGCCAGAGGCTGCGTGAATTGCCACACCCAGATACACGGCAGCAACAATCCGAGTTTCGTGAATCCAGCTCCGCAGAATCTCTTCCGTTAAATACAACCGGGCCAAAGATCATGAAAAACCAAAAAAAGCAGTTTGGAATCAGCCAAAAGCTCCTGGCCTTCTCCGTGCTCGCGGTCTTTGGGGCGGCGCACGCCGAAGAGGATGAGGTCGCGCAATTGACGCAGCCGCACAGCTCGGTAGGCGTCGGGGCGGGCGTTGTCTCGGGTGATAGCAACGACAGAACGATATTTGGTCAATACAACGGCATGCGCAAGGACAGCAGCTACCTGTTGCTGGATTTCAATGTCATCAAGCGCGACGATGCGACGGGATTGTGGACAACTTTCCAGGGCAACCATCTTGGCTTGGATAACCGGGATCTGAGTTTCTCGCAGAATAAGCAGGGTGACTGGAAATATTCTGTGGGGTATAGCGAGCTGGTTCGCCATGATCCGCGCACCATCAATACCGGCCTGCAAGGCGCAGGAACAACGACGCCAACGGTGGTAGGCCTGGCTGCGCCCGGCACCGGCGCGGATCTGAATCTGGAGATCAAGCGCAAGGCGCTGAGCCTCGGCGGGGAGATGTGGCTTACGCCCAATCTCATGTTCGAGGTGACCGCCAAGAATGAAGACAGAAATGGGGCGCGCCTGTCCGGCGTGGGCATCGCCTGCATGCCGCCGGGATTCTCCTCCATCCCGTGCGCCAGCCTGTCTGCGGCGATGCTGATGTTGCCCGAGCCAATTAATTCCACGACCAAACAGATCGAAGCCAAACTGAATTATTCCGCCGAGAAATTCTTGGTGAGCGGAGGCTATTACGGTTCATTTTTCACCAACGCAAATGGATCCCTGAATCCGGTGGTGAATAGCGCTGGTTTGGTAAATCCGGATGGCACGCCGCTTACCAATGGCGCTGCCCTGGCAGGTTATCTGCAGCAACCCGTGGCCTTGCCGCCAGACAATCAGGCGCACCAGCTTTACCTTTCCGGCAACTACGCCTTCACGCCGACGACACGGTCAACGTTCAAATATGCCTATACCCACGCCACGCAAAATGAAGACTTTGCGAGCATGGGGCTGACCGGTGCCCCGGCCGGCGTCAGCAACCTGGGCGGAGTGCTGGATAGCAACGTTGCCCAGCTTGGCCTGACCGCCCGGCCCATGGCCAAGCTCTTCATGCTTGGCGACCTGCATTACGAAGACAAAGCGGATAAGACCCCGCTTGCTTTATATGACGGCGCGTATACGAACGATGTGAACTCGTCGAAGAAGTTTACCGGCAAGGTGGAAGCGAGCTATCAACTGCCGGACAACCTGCGGGCGACCCTCGGGATCGATTATGCGTCGGTGCATCGCGATCGCCCCGTCAGCACGGCAGCAATCTGGAATGCAGCGGTTAATCCGCTGACCGGTTTGCGCGAGGATACAAAGGAGATCGGCTATCGGGCAGAACTGCGGCGCTCCATGACGGAAACGTTCAACGCAGGCCTGAGTTACGTGCATAGCAAGCGCGATGGCGGAAGCTGGATACGCATTGGTCCATCCAACCCCACCGGCACCTACCCGATGACGATGATGGATCGCACGCGTGACAAAGTGAAACTGTCTGCGGACTGGATGCCCACCAGCACGTTGTCGCTGCAGTTTATGGCTGAAAGCGGCAAGGATAGTTATACGGGCCCGATCGACAAGGGGCTGCGTGATACGGGAATGAGTTCCTATGGCGTAGATGCGGCCCTGAGTTTGAACGACAAATGGAAGCTGACCGGCTATGTAAATCAGAGCAGCCAGACCCAGCATGTAGATTACGACAGCGGCTATCTGGCCGAGCTGGCGAACGCCAATACCACCATGGATATCGGCGTGGTTGGCAAGCCGACCGGCAAACTGGAGATGGGCGGAGATCTATCCTACATGGAAGACAGGAACCAATATCAGCAAAGCATGGCGACAGGGGCGGCGATAGTCGGGGGAGGCTTGCCGGACGTCACGTACCGCACGACCAGCCTCAAACTCTATGGCAAATATGCACTGGCGAGCAATGCCGGCATACGTGTCGATCTGGTGCACCAGAGCGTGCGGTTTAACGAATGGACCTGGGGCTACAACGGAACGCCGTTCGCCTATTCGGATAACTCGACCGTTTCGATGCAGCAAAACCAGAGCGTGAATTTCCTTGGTGCAAGCTATAACTATCAGTTCAGGTAAGCACTTTGAGATGGAGTCAGTTGGAAGCAGGCGTAACCAGTTTAGAGGCCAGGCAGGTGTAAATCACTGTGGATGCGTTGTTCAAATTCTGAAAGCGAGGGCAAAATGAAAACCATATTGATACGATTGGGCCTGTTGGTCCTGATAATTTCAGGGCTCGCAGGCTGCGGCGGGGGCAGTGATGGCGCGGCAGGTACAGCGGGCACCAACGGCACCAACGGGACCAATGGCAACGAGGTGATAGCCACGGAACTGACGGCCGACCAGTGGCTGGCACTCAAACCCAAAATTGATCCCGCCAGCATTTCTGTCACCATCAACAACGGCGTACCTGTGGTGAAATTTGCTGTGAGCGATCAATATGGCAATCCGCTGGTTGGGCTGGGCGGCCAAAGACAATCATCCACCGCACTTGTTCCGACGAACTACAACATGTTCTTTACGCTGGCCAAGCTGGTGCCGGTCACTGGTGGCCCCAGCAAGTGGGTCAACTATCTGGTAACCAAACCCGCAGCGACAGGAACCGCCAACGCATCTGTCGCTGACGGAATGACCTGGGTGGGCACATACCCCACTCCCGATCAGGAAGGCACTCTGGTCGACAATGGCAACGGTACTTACCAGTACACTTTCTTGCGTAACGTTGCGCACGCCGCTGCCATAGTTGCCGGTCTGACCGACGCAGGTAACAATCATAAGGCCGATCTGGGCGATGTGAGCTATGACCCGACCCTGACCCACCGCCTGGGCATCGTCATCCAAGGCAGCCAGCCCGGCACCGGTGTCAATACGCCGAATGCCGTGCAGCTAACGACTCCGGTTCCAATAGTGAACACGTTCAACATCGGCTACGACTTCGTGCCTAACGGTGGTGCTGTTACGGTCACGCGCGACATCGTTGCGAAGGCTTCCTGTTCCGAGTGCCACCAAGGCAGGGGTATCGGCCATGTCAGCAGCAACAGCATTACCACCACCAACCCCACTAACGGTGTACCTGCCGGGGCATTTATCGGCCGCAACGATCCGCGACTCTGCGTCACTTGCCACACTGACCAGACCAAGTACGGTTTTGTGAACGTAGTCGAAGGTGTTGCAAGCAATGGTATTTCTCCAACACTTACGACGGCCTACATGAGGACAACCACCGGCGAGGCGGCATTCACCTTCCCGCGCATGATTCACCAGACGCACATGGGTGCCATGAACCCCGTGGTCCCGGGCAGCGGGCTGGTTAAAACCGGCTACAACCTGAATGGACATGCAAAGAAATCCGACGGTACGGTCGGGTGTGACACTACCAGTACGAATGCCGGCCAGTGCTACAACCAACTCGAGTATCCCCAGGATGTGCGCAATTGCACCAAGTGCCACGATGGTTCGGTCAGCGCAGTCAACAAGACGGCCGATGGCGACAACTGGATGAATGTACCGAGCAGACTGGCCTGCGGTTCCTGCCATGACGGTATCAACTTTGTTACCGGAGCAGGCATAACGCTGCTGGACAGGGATACTGATGTAAAAGCCAAAGTTGCGATCGGTACACATGCGAGCGGCCATCAAGGCGGAGCACAAGCAGACGACAACCAGTGCACCTCTTGCCATACCGCGGGGAATACCGCGATCTATCACGGTCCTTTCAATTCCAGCTATCCTGCGACGGCCTTTACCGGCATGCCGGCAAGCGCTGCCCCAAGTCTGCGTACCATGAGCGCCACCATCACCGCTGCGACCGTAAGTGCAACGGACGGCAGTGTCACGGTCAACTTCGACTTGGCAGACAGTGCAGGTGCGGCGGTTGATATGCCAGTCGCTCAGCAAAACGTTTCACTGTACCCGACTGCCACGACGACCAACGTCGCAGGTATTCCGCTCAAGAGCCTGCAATTTACGCTCGCCAAGCTGAATCCTGCTTCTAACGGTGCTTCGACTAGCTGGAAGAGCTATACCGGCAAGTGCAATGTCAACAACGCTACGCCAAATCCCAACATGGTGGGGTCTACGGCTTATCACAACATACTGCAGGGCTATAGCGAAGTGGCAATGGGGCAGGTTGCAGCTGCGCAAAATCTGGCTACCAATTCAGCAGGCAAGCCAGCGATGGCCCCGGGAATTTTGATGAGCTTGGGCGGCGGCCATTGGTCTTACAAGTTTGCGCTGGTGAATGCAGGAACTCACAACGCAGATGGCAGCGGTGACATTCGTACCATCACTGCTGCGATCAACTTGAATACGGCTGCACCATACTTGGCTGATGGTGTGACACCCAATCCAGCGGCTGCGTACAACTGGAATGCCGTACCGACTTGTGCTGATGCTGCTGCGAACTACGATGCAACGCTGACGCACAGGGTATCGATGGCGTTCGCCAAGAACGATACGCTCGGTGCCGACAACGTGACCAATGCCTACAAGGATTTCAGACCCGACGGCGGCACGATAACAACAACGCGCAATATCGTGACCATGGCTAATTGCAGCACCTGCCATGCGGGCCGCAAAATCCACAGAGGGTATGCAACCGAGCTCTGCGTGACTTGCCACAATCAGAATACGTCCGACCCGTCGGATGCTGATCCGGCCAACACCGTTGACTTGCAGCGCATCGTTCACAAGCTGCATTACAAAGGGACAGACTTCTGGCTGCATGGCGAAACTTTCGGTACCGCTTCGATGACGGGCTATCCGGGCAACGTTATGAAATGCCAGGTTTGCCATAACGAAAACGCAACCAAACCGGGTACCACCACGAAGCTTGAGAATGCAGCCAACTGGTACACAACGCCCACCAGCCGCGCCTGTGGAACCTGCCACGACGATACCGCCGCTACGGCTCATATCCAACAACAGATATACCTGGGTGTGGAGACGTGCGTGGTCTGCCATGGCGCAGGCAGCGTGGATGGGCTGGACGCAAAATCGGCTCACGGCAAGCTTCTGCCTTAAGTAAGCCCGAGTGCGGGGCACAGAGCAGCGTGCCCCGCTTGCCGTGATTAGCTGATCTGGATGAGCAACGTATGCGGATCCGGAATCACGCACGGGATGTAGCCGCAAATCTATCCAAAAGGAAATTTATGAAATACCGAGACCTTGTCGTTGTGCTGAGTACAGCCGTTCTGCTGTTCAGTGCCGCTCAGTCTTCAGCAGACGAAATCAGAACTGACACTAGCCCGCAAACCGCGACCAAGGCTGATGCGAGCCCGAAAGCAACCACCAGCGAAACTGGCTTCAGGCACAAGCATGCCAGCATGATCAAACTGGTCGACATCAACAGTGCAACAAAAGAAGAATTGAAGAAACTTCCCGGTATCAGTGACGCTGAAGCCGACAAAATAATCGCTGGCCGCCCTTTCGGCAGCAAAGCCTGGCTCGTCACCAACAAGATTATCCCCATTGAAACCTACCAGGCAGTGAAGGGGCTGATCATCTGCAAGCTGACAAAAAAGGATATTGAAAAAATCACGGCGCAATCGAAGCAAAAGGGCAGGAAGTAACACGCCATCATTCGGGCAGAAAAATGGTTCTTGCGTTTAACACCTTAATTTCTTCAAACAGAACCTCGCCGGGCGAGGCGGTTGGCAGGGAAAAAAATGTGCCGCGTCTCATTTTCTCAGCTGGGCACAGAAAATTTATAACACTCTCATAAACACGCGAGGAAATCATGGATAACAAACCAAGCATGCTGAAACGTACATGGGCTTTCCTGAGCAAGCCAAGTGCGAAGTATTCCTTGCTGACATTGCTGGTGGTGGGCTTCTTCGCCGGTATCATCTTCTGGGGTGGGTTCAACACCGGCATGGAAGCGACGAACAGGCTCGAATTTTGTATCGGCTGCCATGAGATGCGCGACAACGTGTATCAGGAATACAAAAAGACCATTCACTACGCGAACCGCACCGGCGTGCGCGCGATCTGCTCCGACTGCCATGTGCCCAAGGATTGGGGACACAAGATGCTGCGCAAGATTCAGGCAAGCAATGAAATCTGGGGCAAGCTCACCAGCTACGTCGATACGCCGGAGAAGTTCGAATCTCACCGGATGGAACTGGCGACTCATGAATGGGATCGCATGAAGGCCTCGGATTCGCGCGAATGCCGGAATTGCCACAATTTCGAGGCCATGAGCGGGGATAAACAAAGGCTGACCGTTTTCAACAAGCATATGAAGGCGAAAGACGAAGGGGGAACATGTATCGACTGCCACAAGGGCATCGCGCACCATCTGCCGAAAGAGTACCGCGATCCCGATGAGGAGTAGTGTCTCCCCGAAGCAGTGTTGTGTTGCGCACCTGAGCCCCGCCATGACCGGTGGGGTTTTTTTGCGTCGCGCGGGATAGCGAGGATGCAATCCGGAACTGTTCGGATGGTTTAGTGCGTCATCCGGGCTGCTTGCTCCTGCCAAAGCGGATGCTAATTTTTGTTCCGATGCCGTTTTTTCCGGCATCCAGCTTCGGCACGGCGCCATGGCGCTTGGCGACTTCGGCGACGATGGCGAGGCCGAGTCCGCTGCCGCTTTGGCCGCTGCCGAGAATGCGATAGAAACGTTCGAACACGCGCTCGCGATGTTGCGGTTCGATACCGGGGCCGTTGTCCTCGACGCACAATTCAGCATCTTGCTCCGACTCATTGACGCTCACGGTGATATGTCCCCCCGCGGGCGTATAACGAATCGCGTTGTCGATCAGGTTGTTGAGCATCTCCATCAGGCTGTTCGCATCTCCGCGTATTTCAACCGCCCGGGATGCGCCTTCATAACCGATGTCGATATTCTTTTCCAAAGCCATCTGCACCCAGTTGACCGTGCACTCCTGCGCCAGCTGGTTGAGGTCCAGCACGGTGAAGCTGTCGGCACTTTGCCCGCCGGGCTCGGCCCGGGCCAATGCCAGCAATTGATTGACCAGACGGATGCCGTGCTTGGTGCTGGTGTGGATGTGTTTTAGCGCGTGCTGTTTTTGCTCGGCATCGTTCGTGCGGAGCGCCAATTCGGACTGCGTTTTCAGGCCGGCGAATGGCGTGCGCAATTGGTGCGCCGCATCGGCGACGAAGCGCTGCTGTGCCGCCATCACCTGCTTCAGGCGCTCCAGCAGGTCGTTGACGGCAACGATCAGCGGGCGCACTTCTGCGGGCGCCTTGCTTTCATCCAGCTGGCTCAAATCGTCGCGCCGTCTGTTCACCACTTCGCGGCGCAGCCGGTCGAGCGGGCGCATACCCTGCGTCAGGCCGTACCAGACGACCGCCAGCGCGATCAGCGTCAGCAAGAGTTGCGGAACGACGATGTTGGCCAGAATGCCTCGAATGAGCGCCTGACGCTGCTGCGTGGTTTCGGAGACATGCAGTTGCAGGATGCCATTCTTCGAGGGGAAGGTGAGGCTGACCATGCGCGTCTTCTGTCCTTCGCGCTCGCCGTTGCTGAACAGCGGGCCGGGCCGGTCGCGCCGGTAGGACAGCGGGCGCAGGGTGTTGCCGTTGCCGGCGAGCTTCCTGCCCTCGCTGTCGGTCACGGTATACAGCACACGATCCGGCATGCCCAGGTCCGAACCGTCGGGCAGGGATGGTATTACGTCCAGACGTTCGTGCCCGGAGCCCAGCTGGAGCTGCTCGGCAACCGCGTTGGCGCGTTGCAGCAACACCAGGTCATAGGGTTCGTTGGCGTAGTTGATGGTGGCAAAATAGCCGACGCCGGTACTGACGATCCACAACAGGTAGAGCGAGATCAGCAACCTCTGCATGAGGTAGCTGCGCAGGGAGCGGATGTTGTTATCCATGACGCGTCTTCCGGTATTCGCCTGGTTGATAGGAACGCAAACGGCGGTCAGCCGGATCGATCAGGTGGGCACGCTGTTGATGACGTAGCCCAGGCCGCGAATGGTGCGGATGGTAATCCCGGCCGGCTCGATCTTTTTGCGCAAGCGATGTATGTAAACCTCGATGGCGTTGTTGCTGGCCTCTTCCGAATAACTGTAGAGCCGTTCCAGTAGCTGTTCCTTGCTGACGACCCAGCCTGTGCGCAGCATCAGCGCTTCCAGCACGCTCAATTCGCGGGTGGTGAGTTCCAGCGCAACGCCGTTGATCGTGGCGCGCCGCCCGACGCTATCAAACGTCAGCGCACCGCAGCTATAGACCGGATTGACACCGCATTGCCCGCGCCGGATCAGCGCACGCACGCGGGCTTCCAGTTCGGGCAGGCTGAAGGGCTTGATCATGTAGTCGTCCGCACCCAGATCGAGTCCTTTGACGCGGTCGCCTTCGGCATCGCGCGCGGTGAGAATGATCACCGGTACCTGGCGGTTCTTTTCGCGCAAACTCCGCAGCACGCTGAACCCGTCCACCTTGGGCAGCCCCAGATCGAGAATCACCAGATCGAAAGGCTGCTCGCCGCTGAGGATGAGATTGGCGGCGTGCCCATCCTTCACGCAGTCGACGGCGTAACCGGAATGGCGCATGGAGTGGCAGAGTCCGTCGGACAGCACTTCATCGTCTTCGGCGATCAGGATGCGCATAGGGTGTAAGTGCCGTGTAAGAATTAGAGGTTAAGTTTCAGTCATGCGGATGAGCGGTTAGACAACCGCAGCCGCCGTACGTAGGCTATTCTAAGTGGAAGAGGTTAATTGTCCAAGCTGCGGCAAGGCGGACGTTTTTTGTGAAGAAGGAAGGCATGCAGCTGACGGAAAAGCATAAAGTTTATTGGCAACAGAATCTCCGCCGTACCGGGGTGCTGCTGGCGATCTGGTTCGCCGTCACTTTCGTTGTCGGCTGGTACGCGCGCGACCTGCAGTCGATCACCTTCCTGGGCTTTCCGCTTCCGTTCTACATGGCGGCGCAGGGTGCCTTGCTGGTCTATGTGCTGCTGGTCGGCTATTACGCCTACTGCATGGACAAGCTGGATCGCGAGTACGGCGTGCATGAGGATGAACAATAATCCTAGAAACCGCAGTTGACCGCTCCATTGAGGTCGCAAGAAAATGAATATGAAAACATTTTGGTATTTATCCACGTTCACCTGTTGGATGAAGTCGCTACGAGGTGTATTGCACGTCCCTCGCGGCACATGGCGGCGTTGCTCCTCCTCGGAATGGAACGACCATTCTTCGTCGCACCCGCAGGGGGTAGGCCGTGGCTGTAAAGCCGCTGAAGCGGCAACAGCCACGCTCTCTCGCCTTGCCCTGAGCCACGATGAACGCGCACTACACCTCGTCCAACCACGGTTTCTAGGATAATGGCCGCTCCCACCCAGTCGCGCTTCGTGTCGCAGCTCAAACGTTATTACGCGCTCTACACCGGCGGGTTCATCGGCTTTGTCGTGCTGCTGTCCATCCTCGAGCAGATGGGCGTGCCCAACAAGCTGCTCGGCTACATCTTCCTGGGTGCGACGGTGTTGCTGTATGCGGGCATCGGCATTCTTTCGAAAACTTCCGATGTCGCGGAATACTATGTGGCCGGCCGGCGCGTGCCGGCGTTTTTCAACGGCATGGCGGTGGGCGCGGACTGGATGTCGGCCGCCAGCTTCATCGGCCTGGCGGGCACGCTGTATCTGTCCGGCTACGACGGCCTGGCCTTCGTGCTGGGCTGGACCGGCGGCTTTGTGCTGGTGGCCCTGCTGTTGGCGCCATACCTGCGCAAGTTCGGCCAGTACACCATTCCGGATTTTCTCGGCGCGCGCTACGGCGGCAGCATTCCGCGCGCGATCGGCGTGTTCGCCGCGATCCTGTGCTCGTTCACCTATGTGATCGCGCAAATTTACGGGGTCGGCCTGATCACCAGCCGTTTCACCGGGCTGGATTTCGGTGTCGGCGTGTTCGTCGGTCTGGGCAGCATCCTGGTGTGCTCGTTCCTGGGCGGGATGCGCGCGGTGACGTGGACGCAGGTGGCGCAATACGTCATCCTGATCGTGGCCTACATGATCCCGGTGATCTGGCTGTCGGTGAAGCATACCGGCAATCCCGTGCCGCAACTCGCCTACGGCTACGTGCTAGAGAAAGTCACGGCGCGCGAACAGGTGCTGAACGATCCGGCCACGCCGGAAGGTGCGCGCGAGGCGGAAGTGCGCGCCATCTTCAAGCAGCGGGCGCAAAAAGAAGAGGCCAGCCTGAAAGCGCTGGAGGCAGGCGGCGGCGCCTACCTCGCGGCGGAAAAGAACCGGTTGGCGAGCGCGGATGCCGAATTGAGAGCGAAGCGCGATGCCGACCCAAAAGAAATTGCTGCAGCCGATAAAGCGGTGGCAACGTTCCCGGCCGATGCCGCGGCCGCGCGCAGCGCGTGGCGCGCCGCAGCCGAGTCGGACAAGGCCAAGGCCGGTCCGATTCCCGCGCATGCCGAACCGTTTGCCGGGCCGGATCAGGAGACGCGCGACAAGAAGCGCAAGAACTTCCTCGCACTGGTGATGTGCTTGATGGTTGGGACTGCTGCGCTGCCGCATATCCTGATGCGTTTCTACACCACGCCTACGGTGAAAGAGGCGCGTCATTCGGTGTTCTGGGCGCTGTTCTTCATTTCGCTGCTCTACCTCACCGCCCCGGCGCTCGCCGTGCTGGCCAAGTATGATGTGTATACCTTGCTGGTGGGCTCCAGTTTTTCCGAACTGCCGAGTTGGGTTTCTGCCTGGGCGTCAGTGGACAAATCGCTAATGAGCGTGACCGACGTCAATCATGACGGCATTGTGCAGTTGTCCGAGATCACCATCGGCGGCGACCTGATCGTGCTGGCAACACCGGAGATCGCCGGCCTGCCCTATGCGGTCACGGCGCTGGTGGCGGCAGGCGGTCTGGCCGCGGCGCTCTCCACCGCGGACGGCCTGATGCTGACCATCTCAAATTCGCTGTCGCATGACGTGTACTACAAGATGATCGATCCGAAAGCGCCGACCAGCCGCCGTCTGTTTATAGCCAAGGCCCTGTTGCTGGGGGTGGCGGTGTTCGCTGCCTACATCACTTCGCTCAAACCTGGCGACATCCTGTTCCTGGTTGGCGCGGCCTTCTCGCTGGCGTCTTCCGCGTTCTTCCCGGCGCTGGTGCTGGGCGTGTTCTGGAAGCGCGCCAACAAGGCCGGTGCGATCCTCGGCATGGTGAGCGGTCTGGTGACTTGCATGGCCTACATGTACCTCACCTATCCGTTCTTCGGCGTGAACGCGCCGCTCTGGTGGGACATCAACCCGATCTCGGCAGGTATCTTCGGCATCCCGGTCGGGTTCGCGGGGATGGTCATCGGAAGCCTGCTGACCGCCGCGCCGGAACAGGAGATACAGGACCTGGTTGACCATGTGCGCTATCCGAACCTGGAACGGGAAATTCGCACCAAGACTCCTTGATCCGCCCGTTGGTCGAGGCGAAGCAAATCACGCATATACTGCGCGACTAGTTAACAACATCATTCAGGGTAGTGAGAGCAATGACGACTCAAAAACGTACCGTCATTTACGTGTCGGACGGCACCGGAATCACCGCAGAAACATTAGGCCACGGCTTGCTCTCGCAGTTTGAAGGGATCGAGTTTCGCCCCTTGCGTTTTCCCTTTCAGGATAGCGAAGAAAAAACCAAGGACTGTCTGGCGCGCATCAACGAAGTCCGCCAGCGCGAAGGGGAGCGTCCCATCGTCATCATGACGCAAACGAATGCCGATCTCAGCGCAATCCTGCATCAGGCCGACGCATTCTTCATCGACCTGTTCGATGCCTTCATAGCGCCGCTGGAGCAGGAACTTGGCGCGCGCTACACGCGGGCAGTGGGGCGCTCGCACGGCCATGCCAACCCCGAATACAACTCGCGCATCGCCGCCATGAATTTCGCGCTGGCCCACGATGACGGCGTTTCCGACAATGACCTGAAGAGTGCCGACATCATTCTGGTCGGCGTGTCGCGCAGCGGCAAAACGCCGACCAGCCTGTATCTTTCGCTGCAGTTCTCGCTGAAGGCAGCCAATTACCCGCTGATTCCGGAAGACTTCGAGCGCGATCAGCTGCCGTCGAGGTTGCAGCCTTACCGCAACAAACTGTTCGGGCTGACCATCGACCCCGAGCAGCTGCAACGCATCCGCACCGAGCGCCGCCCGAACAGCAAATATGCGTCATTGGAAAACTGCCGCTACGAGGTCGCGGCAGCAGAGAAGATGATGCGGCGCGAAGGGATCAAGTGGTTTGACACCACCTCACGCTCGATCGAAGAGCTGGCGGTGCAGCTGATGCAGGAACTTAATCACGAACGGTAGGCGGGCTGATCGCGCCGCGAGGTTTCGAGGCATTCATTCCACTTCTTCCACCTTGAGCAGCACGTTGCGTTGCTCGCTGCTGTTGGAGGTGTGGCGCGAGGAAATGGTGCCGCCGCTGCTCTCCTGCTGCTGGCCGAGATTGCCCACCACCAGCCATTCGCCCAACCTGCCGGCAACGGTGGTTGCCACGGACTGGATTTGCGCGGAGGGATAGTCCCGGCCATCGGTCGCCAGGCTATCGTTCTGCGTGCTGATCTCCAGCGTGACGCGGTCGCCGTTGACGCGCGGCAGCACATAGAAGCCGCTCGTCACATCCCGGTATGCGGTGGTGTCGATTACCTGAGTGCCACGTGGCGACTGCACGATCTGGCGCTGCGGGACGGGCGCCGATAGTCCGGCCTGGATGAAGGCACGATTACCCTCCAGCACCTGGACCTGTTGGGTCTTGTGGTCGTCTTCCAGCGAGCGGGTGCTGTCCACGCGGGCGCGCACACGGTCCCCGCCTTGCGCCGCTTTCACGTTCAAACCGCCGTTACCCGCGCCAGGCGCAACCGTGATGCGGGCATCGCGGCCCAAGCCCACGCTGCCCGACAGCGCGATCAGGCGTGAAACGGTTTCGCGATCCACGTTTTGCAGCACGGTGATTTTGAGGCGGCGCGGTGCCGTGTCAATGCTCTGCAGCATCTTTTTGATCTCTTGCAGGTTGTCCGGCGAGGTGCGCAGGATGAGTTGGTAGTTCATGCCGCTGGCTGCGCCGTCCGCGTCCAGCATCGGGCGGATGATGGGCAGCACCTCTTCCACGCTGCGGTGCTGCAGGGGGATGATTTCTACTTCCGCCCACGCCAGCGGAGAGACCAGCGTCAGCAGCAGGCAAAGGATGAGTTTGTGCATGAGGTGCTCCCTTTAAGAGGCAATTCAACGCTGCGCCAAATAGCGCCGCATGAAATTTACCCTGTCTATTTCAATTGCGAGTTGCCCCAGCAAGCCAGGCTCATTCCTGAACAGTAACCGCCGCATTTGCCGAGCCCATGCCGTAAACCTCTTTCAGTATCTCCACGAAACGCTTGGCCTGCGGCGACAGGAAGCGCCCCTTGCGCAACACCAGACCGTAGCCGCGCTGCGGGAAGTATTGCCTGAGCGGGATGCGCGCCAGCTTCTCTTTGCCGGTCAGGCAGATGTCGGTCACGATGGAAATGCCCATTCCCAATTCGACGTACTTCTTGATCACTTCCCAGCCGCCCGCTTCCAGCGTGACGGTAAACGTGAGGTTGTGTTGCTGGAACACATATTTGACCATGCGCCAGGTGGAGAGGTGGCGGGGCGGCAGGATCAGGCCGTATTGGCTGATCTCCTCCAGCGTGACGCTGGTGTGGTTGGCCAACGGATGATCAAGCGGGACGATCAGCGCCGGATCGAACGTCACCACGGGCTCATACGTGATGTCGTCCGGTACATCCAGCATCGAGCCGACGACCAGGTCGATCTCGTCGGCACGCAGCATCTTCAGCCCGTCGCGCCCGGTTTCGTTATGGATTTTGAGTTGGATGCGCGGATACGCGGTGACGAAGCGTTTCACCGCTTCCGGCAGGATGTACAGGATGGTGGATTCGCCCGCGCCGATGTTCAGCTCGCCCGCATCCAGCATTCCGTGCTGGGCGGCAAAATTTTCCTGCAGTCCGTCTATGCCCTCCACCAGCGGCTTGGCCAGCCCGTACAAGGTCTCGCCATCGGGGGTTAGCTTGAGCACGGGGCCGCGCCGCTCGAACACGGTGACGCCCAACTCGCGCTCCATCGCCTGAATTTGCAGCGTCACTGAAGGTTGGCTCAGGAACAGGTTTTGTGCAGCCAGGGTGATGCTGCCGGTGCGGACGACTTCGCAAAAGGCGCGCATCTGCTTTAGTCGATTGTTTTTATAGTAGTTCTGCTTTTCTGTATTCATTTCCCAATCACTTTGCTCGGATTTTAATGATCAAATTTTTAATAATTATGATTGAAACAATTGATTCGCGAAATGGTTATTGCCTGGATTAATCTGCGAACTACAAAAAAGACATTAGTAATTCAAGGGTGTTGTTGATTCACCTAAATACGCTTAGTGGGGCGTAGATAAGTATAGCGAATGGGAACCGGCTATCGGTTCTCTGCGCTGATTTATTGAGGCGGGGGGAGAGGACATGGAAATTTTATCTAGCGTATTTGTCACTGCAGCGTTCATGGCTGTCTTGGGCGGCCTGCTGGCTTTTTTTCTGGCGATTGCCGACAAACGACTCTACGTATTCGAAGACCCGCGCATCGGTCAGGTCGAAGAGTTGCTCCCTCATTCAAATTGCGGCGGCTGTGGTACTGCCGGCTGCCGTAACTTTGCCGAGCAGGTTGTGGAAGGCAAGATCGAGCCTGCTGCCTGTACCGTGAATACTCTCGAACAAAACAAAAGCATTGCTGCGCTGCTGGGCGTCGCCGCAGGCGAGGTCGAAAAGCGCGTGGCGCGTCTGGCCTGTGCCGGCGGCAAGCATGTCGCCAAGATGCGAGCTCACTACGCAGGTTTGCCATCCTGCCGTGCCGCTGCCGTGGCGGGTGGCGGCGGCAAGAGCTGTGCCTGGGGCTGCCTGGGACTGGGCGATTGCGCCGACGTGTGCGATTTCGACGCCATTCACATGGACCAGCAAGGTCTGCCGGTGGTCGATCTGGCCAAGTGCACAGCCTGCGGCGATTGCGTCGATATCTGCCCAAAGAACCTGTTCTCGATCGAGGGGGTGTCGCACAAATTGTGGATGGCCTGCCGCAACGAATCCGACCCCGATATCGCTGAAGCCGCCTGCGAAGTGGCATGTACGGCCTGCGGGCGCTGTGTGGTCGATGGCGCGTCCGGCCTCATCCATCTGGAACACAACCTGGCCGTGATTGACTACGCCAAGAACGAACTGGCGAGCCGCAAGGCGATCGAGCGTTGCCCGACCGGGGCCATCGTCTGGCTCGAAGGCGACAAGATCATTAAAGGCAAGGCCGCCAAGAAAATCATCCGTATCGAACCATTACCTGCCGCTGTCGAGGCATAGGGGAAATAATCATGTTGAACAAAATCAAGCAGAAATTGATCGGTGCTGCTACCGGCTCCGAGGGCGCCCTCACCAAATTCAAATATCCGGGCACACGCGACGCCATCGACGGCAACACCGCCGTGATCATGGTGGAACGCGAAGCATCGCAAGGTGCCGGCGCCTACCCGATCACGCCGTCCACGCAGATGGGCGAATACTGGGCGGAAGAGGTCGCCAAGGGCCATCTCAACACTGCAGGCAAGCCGCTGATCTTCGTTGAGCCGGAATCGGAACACGCCGCTGCCGGCGTCACTGCCGGCCTGTCGATGACCGGCCTGCGCGCGGTCAACTTCACGTCCTCGCAAGGCCTGGCCTTCATGCACGAGTCGCTGTATTCCGCCGTCGGCAAACGTCTGCCCTATGTGCTGAACCTCGGCTGCCGTGCCATCACCAAGGCATCGCTGAACGTGCACTGCGCGCACGACGACTACCACTGCGCCGACGACACCGGTTTCATCCAGGTGATGGCGAAGAACGCGCAGGAAGCGGCCGACCTCAACATGATCGCACGCAAGACCGCCGAACTGGCGCTGACGCCGGCCATCGTCGGACAGGACGGCTTCCTGACCACGCACCTGATCGAACCGATGCTGGTGCCGGAACGCGAACTGATCGCCGAGTACCTCGGCGAGGCCGACGACATCATCGACACGCCGACCCCCGCGCAGCAAATGCTGTACGGCCCCAAGCGCCGCCGCGTTCCCTCCAACTGGGACGTGGACAATCCGATGCAGACCGGCGTGGTGCAGAACCAGGATGCCTACATGCAGGCCGTGGCTGCGCAGCGTCCGTACTTCTTCGATCACATCCCCGCACTGTTCGACAAGAATGCCAAGGAGTTCCATGCGCTGACCGGTCGCCGCTACAGCCGCATCGACAACTATCGCTGCGACGATGCCGATTACATCATCCTCGGCCAAGGCAGCATGACGGTGCAGGCCGCCGCCGTCGCCGACTGGCTGCGCGAGAACCGCAAGATCAAGGTGGGCGTGGTCAACATGACCATGTACCGTCCGTTCCCCGGCGACCTGCTGGGCAAAGTGTTGAAGGGCAAGAAGGGCGTGGCCGTGCTGGAGCGCACCGACCAGCCGCTGTCCGAAGACCTGCCGTTGATGCGCGAAGTGCGCGCTACCGTTTCCAAATGTCTGGAAAACGGCAAGGAGCAGAATCATGCAGGCTATGCCGCTTACGAGAACGTCAAGGACATGCCGTCGCTGTATTCCGGCTGTTATGGTCTGGGTTCGCGCGACCTGCAACCGGAAGGTCTGATCGCCGCCGTCGAGAACATGCTGCCCGGCGCCGCACACCGCAAGTTCTTCTATTTGTCGGTAGATTTTGTGCGCGCCGAATCGGCCAATCCGAAACAGGAAATCCGCCAGCAGGAATTGCAGACCGCCTATCCCGGCATCAAGGATCTGGCATTGCGCGG
>Ga0316624_10000219_pt1 | contig 17993 bp, 18 predicted proteins | sample OWC_Aug_N3_C1_D5_FD_207657 | JGI IMG/M metagenome (GOLD analysis project Ga0316624, IMG submission 207657) | Wetland soil microbial communities from Old Woman Creek delta, Ohio, United States - OWC_Aug_N3_C1_D5_A | ecosystem: Environmental > Terrestrial > Soil > Wetlands | place: USA: Ohio... | reverse complement strand
CGCCGGCGTCGCGCTCGGTGAGGGCCGGGGCGATGGATCCGGCCGCCGTCAATGCCACCCACGATCCGGCGCTCAGCAGCTGGGTGGAGAGCGCCAACGCGCCGCAGGGCGACTTCCCCATCCAGAACCTGCCCTTCGCCTCGTGTCGGCGCGCCGGCAGCACGGAAGCATTCCGCGGCGGGGTCGCCATCGGTGACCAGGTGCTGGACCTCGCAGCGCTGCATGCGCTCGGCGTCATGGAGGGAGCGGCGGCGGAGGCGCTCGCGGCCGGCAGCGCGCCTGCGCTCAACGCGCTCATGGGGCAGGGCGCCCGCGCCTCCTCGGCGCTGCGAGCCGCCCTGTGCGCGGCGCTGCGCAGCGGGGCCGCGCTGGCGCCGCGCCTGCGGCCGCTGCTGATCCCGCAGAGCGCGGTCGAGTTCCGCGTCCCGGCGGATGTGGGCGACTTCACCGACTTCTACGCCTCCATACATCACGCCACGGCGGTAGGACGGCTGTTCCGCCCGGATAACCCGCTGCTGCCGAACTACAAGTGGGTGCCGATCGCCTATCACGCGCGTGCCTCCTCGGTACGCGTCTCGGGTTTCGACCTGCATCGGCCCGTGGGGCAGCTGCTGCCGCCGGGGGCGCAGCAGCCGCAGCTCGCGGCCTCGCGCCGGCTCGACTACGAGCTCGAGGTCGGGGTGTACGTGGGCGAGGGGAATGCGCTCGGCTCGAACGTGCCGCTCGAGCAGGCGGAACGGCACATCTTCGGACTGTGCCTCCTGAATGACTGGTCGGCGCGCGACATACAGGCGTGGGAATACCAGCCGCTGGGCCCCTTCCTGGCGAAGAACTTCGCGACCACGGTGTCGCCGTGGATCGTGACGCTCGAGGCACTGGCGCCGTTTCGTACCCCGTGGGCGCGCCCGGCCTCAGAAGCGGCTCCGCTGCCGTACCTGGACGCGCCGGCGATGCGCTCGCACGGCGGCATCGACGTGCGGCTGGAGGTGTGGCTGCAGAGCGCTGCCATGCGTGCGGCGGGCGTTCCCGCGCAGCGGCTCTCGCACAGCTCGCTACGCGACTCCTGGTGGACCCTCGCTCAGATGCTCACGCACCACACGACCAATGGCTGCAATCTGAAGCCCGGTGACCTCTTGGGCACGGGCACGCAGTCCGGACCCCAGCCCGAGGAAGCCGGGTCGCTGCTGGAACTCACTGCGGGCGGCAAGCAGCCGCTCAGGCTGGCCGGCGGTGAGCAGCGCGCGTTTCTCGAGGACGGCGATCGCGTCACGCTGCGCGGCTGGTGTGAACGGCACGGGTACGCGCGCATCGGTTTTGGCGAGGCCACCGGGACCGTCCTGCCTGCGCGTGTGCTCGAGTAGCTGAGCACCCTGCTACGCTTGGCGGCGTGAAAACCTTCCGTTACTACGACCTGATTCTGGGCGCGTACGTGTGCGTGCTCCTGTGCGCCAACCTCATCGGTGCCGCCAAGGAGACCACGCTGCACGTGCCGCTCATCGGCTCGGTGACCTTCTTCACCGGGGTGCTGTTCTTCCCCATCTCCTACCTGTTCGGGGACATCCTCACGGAGGTATACGGGTATGCCCGTGACCGGCGCGCGGTGTGGAGCGGCTTCGCCGCGCTGGTGTTTGCGGCCTTCATGGCCTTCGTCATCGTGCACCTGCCACCCTCAGACTATTACCGCGACAAGCAGGCCGCGGTGGAGACGATCTTTGGTAATACGCCCCGGATCGTGTGCGGCTCGATCATCGCCTTCTGGTGCGGCTCGTTCGTCAACAGCTACGTGCTGGCGAAGATGAAGATCTGGACCTCGGGCCGCTGGCTGTGGACGCGCCTCATCGGCTCGACGCTGTGTGGCGAACTGGTCGACTCGGGGCTGTTCTACACGATTGCGTTTGCGGGTCTGCTGCCAATCGAGCACCTGATCCCGATCACGGCCACCCAGTACGTGCTGAAATCGGCCTGGGAGGTGCTCGCGACGCCGGCGACCTACCGGATCGTGGCGTTCCTCAAGCGCGCCGAGCAGGAGGATTACTACGACCGCGATACCGATTTCACGCCGTTCTCGTTGAAGGCGTGACCGCTCCCCGGTCGGGACAAAGGAAGCGGGGGGAGCGCGGCGCACCGCGCTCCCCCCCGCTGTGTGGCGCGTCGGCTTACTGGCCGATCTGCTTGCTGACCTGGTTCTCCTGCTGATTCAGGGCGCGCTGCTCAGCCTTGGTGACATGGCCGTGATTGGTGCTCGCCATGGCGCGCTCTTCCTTGCGGATCGAGCGGTCCTCGCGATGCAGCTGCTGCGCCTGTCCCTTGGTGATCTCGCCTTGCATGCGCTCCTGGTGGATGCGCTTGTTCTGGTTGGCAAGGCGCGCATTCACTTCGGTGCGACGCGGGTGAGTCTTCTGCCACTGCGTCTCGTCGGCCATCGCGGAGGCGGCAAAGCCGCTGAGCGAGAGGGCGAGGGCGGCAAGCGTCAGGGCACGGTGGGTCTTCGTCATGAGTGTCTTCCTCCTGCTGGGGCCCGTCGGGCGGTCGGTATGGCGCCGGAACTCCCGGCTGCTGGACGTTAACAACGTGGCACTTTTGGAACTGCTGACCTTTGTGACGAAAAGTTCACGCAGCGGGCAGAATGTGACGCAGCTCACGGCGGCGGGCGGCGTTCGCTTATGCAAGGTCCGGATCTGAACGCGAGAGCGCAGGAAACGGAGTGCGCGAGTTCACGCGTGCGCTGATCATGCGGCGCGACTGAGGGGGATGGGGGCTCTTGCGCATGAGAATTCCGGGAGGGGTAATCGCGGCGGCACTGCTCGCCGCGCACGGGGGTGCCGCGGCCGCGGAGGCGCAGTCGCGCGAGGATGCGTGGTGGACCGGGCCGATGCTGGCGGCCTCCGCCGCGAGCCTGCCGCAGGGACACGTGCTGCTCGAGCCTTACCTGTTCGACGTGATCAGCACCGGGCGTATCGATGGCAGTGGCGCGCACCATGCCGTGCGCGGGGACCAGGAGCTCGGCTCCCTCACCTACATGCTGTACGGACTCACCGACCGGGTGACGATCGGCATGATCCCGCGCTTCTTCTACGACATGCCTGCCGGCGCAGCCAACGCCAACTCCTCCGGAATCGCGGTCGGGGACCTGACCGTGCAGGCCGGCTACGGCATCACGCAGTACCACGATGGCAGCCGCGTCCCGGCGCTCGCCTTCGTCATCGACGAGACGCTGCCGACCGGCCGCTACGACCGCCTGGGCCGCCCCAGCGACGGGGTGGGCGCGGGTGCCTACGCGACCGGGCTGTCGCTGTACTCCCAGGACTACTTCTGGATGCCGAACGGCCGCATTCTGCGCGCGCGTCTGGATCTGACCTACACGCTGTCCTCGTCCGTGAACGTGCAGGACCAGAGCATCTACGGCACGTCTTTCGGGTTTCGGGGGCGCGCCTATCCGGGCGATGGCTACACGGTCGATGCCGCCGCCGAGTACAGCCTCACGCGCAGCTGGGTGCTCGCCATGGACGTGGTGTACCAGTACAACGCCAACACCCATCTCAGCGGCAGCCTGCCGTCGCCGGGCGGCGCGCTGCAGGGCGATTCGGGCTCCTCGTATTCGCTCGGGTTCGCGCCGGCGATCGAGTACAACTGGAGCGCCCGTGCCGGTGTGCTGCTCGGGGTGCGCATCATCAGCCTGGGGCGCAATGCCACGACCACCGTCACGCCGGCCGTGGCGATCAACCTCGTCTACTGAAATCCGCGCCGGGAACGACGAAGCTGAACCGTGCATGAACCCGGCCACGTGGCGGTGCCCGGCCCGGCCACCTTGCCAAGCTGAGAACCAGTCCCACCCTTATGTCAGCGAGTGCGGGGTGACTGCGTTTTAATGTACGTAAGCTTGAACGCGGACGCCCGGCAGGCGTCTAATGAATACGACCGGGAGTCTCGAGAAAATTCAGTTCCCGGACGAACGGAGCAGACCGTGAACATCGCAAAAATGCGCGCAGTTATTCGGATCGCCGCGGCAGTGCTGATCGGCGTTGTGGTAGCGGTTGCGCCGGCGTACGCCCAGCACGCGGGCGGTGGCGGCGGCGGCGGGCACATGGGCGGCGGCGGCGGGCACATGGGCGGTGGCGGCGGTGGGCACATGGGCGGTGGCGGCGGTGGGCACTTCAGCGGCGGCGGCCACGTCGGTGGCCCATCGTTCGGCGGCGGCCGCTTCGGCGGCGGCCATGTGGGTATGCCGCACTTCGGCGGCGGGCACGTTTTTGGTGGCTCGCATGCACCCGCTTATGGCGGGTTGCACGTGGCGCGTCCCGGGTACGCGGGCGGTCACTTGGGCGCGGGCTATGCGGCCGGCCATCTGGGCGCAGGCTACGCCGGTAGCGCCTACTATCGCGGCGGTCACTACTGGGGTGGCGGGTACTGGCACGGCGGGTACTGGCCTAATGTCTACTACCGCCCGGGCTGGTGCTGGTTCTACCCGACGCTGCCCTTCGGCTACGCGACCTTCTGGTGGGGCGGACTGCCCTACTATTATTACAATAATCTCTACTACACCTGGAATGGTGGCTACAACGGCTACGTGGTGACCGACCCGCCACCCCTGGGCGGGAGCTACGACGACTCCGGCTCGGCCGACGACGCCTCAGCCGTCACGGCCGCACCCGCGGACTACGCGCCTGCGGGCGCCCCGGGAACCGCGGGTGGCTCGGACCTGTTCGTCTATCCGCGCAATGGGCAGAGCGAGCAGCAGACGAGCACGGATCGCTACGAGTGCCACAGCTGGGCCGCGAACCAGACGGGATTTGATCCCACGCGTTCGCAGCAGACCGGGACCGGCAGCGTGGCCGACTACCGCCGCGCGATGATCGCTTGCCTCGACGCGCGCGGCTACAGCGCACGCTAAGACCCGCCACCTAGGAGCGCGGGGCGAATGAACGCCCCGCGCTTTTTATTGGCCGACCTGGACGGCTGCGGCAAACTTCCCCGGCTGGCCGCTCACCTGCAGCATCACCGTCGCGCTCAGCCCATCCGCGGCGGCAATGTCCGGCAGGCCGTCGTTGTTCAGGTCTGCGATGGCGACTCCCAGGGGATTGCCGAACCCCGTGTAGCTCGTCCCGCCGAGAAGAACCCCGGGTTGCTGCGGGTTCTGCAGCAGCACCGAGATGCTGCCCTTGGGGTCGGGCCCGAGGTTCGCCACCGCCACATCGAGGTTGCCGTCGCCGTCGAGGTCCGCCACGGCCACGTCCACCGAGCCCCCGGGTGTCCCGTAGCTGACCGGTGCGAGGAACCTGCCTGCGTTCGCCGGGTCCTGCAGCAGCACCGAGACCCCCGAGATGCCCACGCCGTCCGTACCGGGGCCAAAGTTGGCCACCACGAGGTCGGTGAGTCCATCTCCGTTCATGTCGGCTGCCTTGACCGACTGCGGACCTGCGCCGGCCGGGAAGATCACCGGCGCGAGGAACGTGCCCGGCTGTGCGGCCACCTGGTAGAAGACGTACACCTCGCCGTTGTTGCCCGAACCGTCGTAGAAAGTGGCCACGAGGTCGGCAGCGCCGTCGCCGTTGAGGTCGGCGACCGCGACCGAGGCGCACGTGGCGCCGGTGGCCAGCTTCGAGGGCGCGAGGAACTGACCCGGATTGGCCGGATCCTGCAGCAGCAGGATGACGCCGCCGCTGGAGCTTAAGTCAGCGAGCACGATGTCCGGGTGGCCATCCCCGTTAACGTCCGCCAGCACCACCTGGTTGGGCGCCCCGCCGGTGCTGATGTCGACAGCCGACTTGAACGTGCCCGGGGAGGCGCCGTGGATGTACACGGACACGTTGCCGGAGCCGCTCGCCACCACCAGGTCGAGGCCGCCCGAGCCGGTGAGGTCCGCGACGGCGATGCTGGCGGGGTTGTAGCCCGTGCTCGGGTACTGCACCCCGCGCTTGAAGGTACCCGGGCTACCGGAGGTGTTCAGGATGACGTTGGCAAAGCCCGGGTTCTGCGGCAGCCCCAGGGTGTCGGCGGTCGTTGCGACCAGAAGATCCGGCAGGCCATCGCCATTGACGTCGGCGATGGCAACCGAGTTCGGCATGTTGAAGGTGTAGCAGCAGTACACGGCATCGTGATTGCAGCTGCTGAGCAGGAGGGCGAGGGCGGCACCCGCACCGGCGACTGCCCAGCGCGCTCCGCGCCGGTGCGCCCGCCCGAAGTTCACGAACGAGGTCATGTTCATCGCTTATTCCTCCGTGGGACTCAGGCACGCCAACGCTGCCCCGGCGCGCGCGTTGACTGCGTCCGGCCGCGGCGGGGCGGCGCTCTGCACAGGGTACACTGCCGGCACGCGGGCGGCACGGGCAGCAGGCATGGCGCAGATTGGTGCGGGAGTCGTCTTTCTCTTCGACGTGGACAACACGCTACTCGACAACGACGCCATCCAGCAGGACCTCGGCGCGCACCTGCGCCGCGAGTTCGGCGCGGTCAGCTGCGCGCGCTACTGGGCGCTGTTCGAGGAGCTGCGCAGCGAGCTCGGCTACGCGGACTACCTGGGCGCCCTGCAGCGCTACCGTCTCGAGAACCTCGATGACCCGCAGCTGCTGCAGCTGTCGTTCTTCCTCTTGGACTACCCGTTCGCGCGGCGCCTGTATCCGGGCGCGCTCGCGGCCCTGGCGCGCTGCCGGGGCGCCGGCACCACGGTGATCCTCTCCGATGGGGACGTCGTGTTCCAGCCGCGCAAGGTGCAGCGCTCGGGCCTGTGGGACGCGGTCGAGGGGCGCGTCCTCATCTACCTGCACAAGGAACAGATGCTCGCGTCGGTGCAGCGTCGCTACGCGGCCCGGCACTACGCAGTGGTGGACGACAAGCTGCGCATCCTCGCGGCTGCCAAGCGCGCCTGGGGCGACCAGGTCACCACCGTGTTTGCCCGCCAGGGCCGCTACGCGCTGGACGCGCGCGAGATCGCCGCCTATCCGGCCGCGGACGTCACGCTCGAGCACATTGCCGAGCTTGCGACGCTCGACCTCGGCCGGCTTGCCTAGCGCCCGGGGCCTGCAAGCGGTTACGCTAGGCCGAGTCCGCCGGCGCGGCCCTCGCGCGGCGGGTGAAAGGCCCACCGAAGCTCATGTCCGAAGATCGCCCCTGGCTCAGGCAGCTGCACGACAGCAGCGAGGCTCTGCAGGGCGTGCTCGGCGCGCTGCTGGAGGCGGAGCGGCACTTCGCGCCGCCCGCATCCCCGCTCGAGCGTCTCACGCAGATCACCACGAGCCCCGAGTGGGCATGGCTGCAGCCGCTGTATCGGCTGATCGCCGACATCGATCACGCGCTGGCGTACGCGCGGGAGCTGCCGGCGAGCGAAAGCGCGGCCATCGGTGCACATGCGCGCGAGCTGCTCACCGGGGGCGGGGCGCCGGCCGAGCAGGCGTTTCTCGAGCACTACCGCGCGCTGCTGCAGAGCGATCCGGCGGTCGCGATGGCTCACGCTGCGGCGCTGCGCGCCCTGCAGTCGCTGCCACCTGAGGCCACCAACCAGTCCGAGCGGCTGCATGCCCGGCACCAGTGGAACGAGCGGCGTCGCTTCCTGCGCATGGAAACTCCGGGACGCGGGGCGTCCTGAACACGACGGAGGATCAGTCAATGGCTCAATCAGGCATTCCCGATTCACACCTCGATCTGTTCAAGAAGAAGGCATTCGCTCACCTGGCGACGCTGATGCCGGACGGCAAGCCCCAGGTGACGCCGGTGTGGGTCGATTACGACGGCCGGCACGTCGTCATCAACACCGCCGAGGGGCGCGTGAAGGACAAGAACATGCAGCGCGATGGACGCATCGCGCTGTCGATCACCGACCCGGACAATCCGTACCGCTACCTCGAGGTGCGCGGCCGCATCGTCGAGCGCACGCACAAGGGCGCGGATGCGCACATCGATGCGATGGCGAAGAAGTACCTCGACCAGGACAAGTACCCGTTCCGCCGGCCGGGCGAGGTGCGGGTGCTCTACAAGGTGGAACCGGAGCGCTCGACCTCGATGTGAGGCTCAGCGCGGCGGCGCGGTGCCCAGCGCGAGCGGGGCCTCGCGCAGCCGGATCTGCAGCTCGCGGCGCGCGTAGTCGATGATCAGCACGTCAAAGGAGCCGAGCAGGTCCATCCCGAGGGTGAGGGCGGGCTCCTCGGTCATGCCCCAGTGCTGGAACAGGTACATGTCGCCGAACGTCACGCGCACGCCGTGCACCGTGAGGTGGCCGAAGTCGATGTCGGGGGCCTGCAGGTAATCCCCGCTCTGTACGTCGAGCGTCACGCCGATGATGTCCTGCTGGGCGGCGTTGCGCGGCGGGTGGCGCATCAGCGCGTTGCGCAGCATCAGGTTACCCACGGTACCCTGGGCGCCCGTGTCGATGATCGCCTTGGCGCGCACCGAGCCGACCAGCACGTCCGCCACCAGCAGGCCGCGCACGAACTTCAGCGGCACGGGGGTAAAGTCGTGGCGCGCACGCTCCCCGTGCGAGCGCGCAATCACCAGCTCGTCGTGGGTGAAATCCGCGTAGATGCGCTTGCCGGCGAGCCCCTCGATTCCGAGCACTCCCTGCGCCCCGCCGAACACATCCGCGAGCACCGGCAGGTCCGCAGGTCCGATCAGCACGTCGCCGACTTCCATGGTGGCGACGTGGATCGTCGGCACGACCGCGGTGCCGGTGAAACCGGTGACGCGCGTGGCACCGTCCTGCGCCGGCGGCGTGCCGATCAGTTCCGCGGTCCGCGTCGTGATGGCGGAGCGGTTCGCCCCGGTATCCAGCACCAGACGAAACGGCCCCTTGCCGTCGATCAGCACCGGGGCCCAGATCCGCCCGATGCGATCGCGGCGCGTGGGCGCGACGAAGCGCGGCTCATTGGTCTGCACCACGACTTCGGTCAGTGGCTCCGCCCCCGGCGGCGCGGCCGGCCGCGGCGGTGGCTGCTCCGCGGCCTGAGGCTGGGGAGGGCCTTGCGGCAGCGTGTCGGCACCGAGGGGGGTGGAGAGCAGGGCCCCCAGCAGCACAGCGGACAGCAGCATCTGGCGATGAGGCAGCACGGGTGAAGTAGAGCACGCCCGGAGACGGCTCTCCAGAGCGCCGGTCGCATTCCGAGTGCCGTTCGGCGCCTCAGGGGCCGCCGCCGTTCCAGAGTCCGAGCCCATCATCCATTTGCGTAGCAAATGGCTCAAATGACAGCGAATTATGCTTGCAAGGTCCGTTACCGGAAATTAATCTCGTAACGGGGTGCTTTCTTTCGGGGAGAAATCGCGTGCTTAGACTTATCGCCGCCGGCGTGGCCGCGGCCGGCCTGGCCGGTATGGCCGCCCAGGCGGCCGAGACTGCCGCCGGACCTGAACTGCAGCAGATCACCGTCACCGCGCAGCGCATCGAGGAGAACCTGCAGACGACGCCGGTCTCGATGACCGCCCTCACCGGCGACTTCATCGACAAGTTCGACCTGAACCGGGTGACCTCCCTCGACATGGTCACGCCGAACCTCATCTTCAATTCCGGCACCGGGGGCAGCAGTTCGCAGGTGAGCGCCTTCATCCGCGGCGTCGGCCAGTTCGACTTCCTCCTGAGCACGGATCCTGCGGTCGGGCTGTACGTGGACGGCGTCTATCTGGCGCGTACCTTCGGCACGAACCTGGAGCTCAACGACATCCAGCGCGTCGAAGTGCTGCGCGGACCGCAGGGCACCTTGTTCGGCAAGAACAACATCGGTGGCGCGATCAACATCACGACGCTGACGCCGACGGGGAGCGGGCGGGCGGACTTTCGCGCCTCGGTCGGTAACTTCGACTCCTACGCCCTCGATGGCTACGCGGACGTGCGCCTCGCCGACAACCTAGCGCTCGGCGTCTCGCTGATGGGCCGCAAGTCCGATGGCTGGGAGGAGCGGCCGCTGGGCGACAACGGCGGCAAGGAGCAGCGCGAGGGCGGGCGTGCGATTCTGTCCTGGACGCCCAGCGACACCTTCAGCTCGCGCTTCTCGGCGGAGTTCAGCGCCCAGGCGCAGCCGAGCAGCCCGAACGTCATGATCAAGTACGACCCGGCGCAGGCGGTGGTGCCGTTCCTGTCGCTGTTCAACGCCTTCGTCGCTCCCTGCTGCACGCCGCCGACCAACATCGACGTGAGCGGCGCCCAGGGTCCGATGGTGCGCGACGACCTGCACGGCTTCGCCGGCACCTGGATCAACGAGTGGAAGCTCGGCGCGGACGTGCACCTGAAATCCATCAGTGCCTACCGCTACATGCACGCCGACTTCGGCCGCGACGGCGACAATTCCGCCGTGCCCTACAACGGCGACGTGCACAATGAGCACGACACCCAGCTCAGCCAGGAATTTCAGGCGAGCGGCAGCGCAAGCCGCCTGCAGTGGGTCGCGGGCCTCTACTACCTGCAGGAGCGCACCCGCGATCAGACCAACCTCGCCACCGCGCAGGGACTGTTCCAGGCCTTGAGCCAGTTCAGCGACCCGGCGGGCCCCCTGTACCCGCTGTATCTCGCCCGCTATGCGCTGGATTTCAATCTCGACTACGACAACCGCCAGACGACCAAGGACTACGCCGGCTATATCAACGGGGACTTTGCCTTCAACGACCGCCTGTCGCTGCAGGCGGGGTTGCGCTACACGGATGAGACCAAGGAGTTCTCACAGTTCGTCCAGAACGACGCCGGCAAGACCATCTTCCTGCCGGTGGACCCGATCACCGGGGCCGTCGACACGAGCAACACCTCCGTGCCGAGCAAGGCGTGCAGCGGTCTGCAGGATGAGGGCCGCTACTTCACCTGCAGCACCAGTTCCAAGGAGTTCTCCCCGCGCGTCAGCCTGAACCTGCAGTGGAGCGAGAACGTGTTTGAGTACCTGCAGTGGAGCCGCGGCTTCCGCAGCGGCGGCATCAACGGGCGGCCGACGGCGCTCTCGCTCATCCAGGACTACAAGCCCGAGCACCTGACGAGCACGGAGCTGGGCATGAAGACGATGCTCGCCGACCGCCGCGTGCGTTTCAACACCGCGCTGTTCTACGACAAGTACAGCGACATTCAGGTCCTCTTGACCGAGGGCACCACGATCGTGGTGCAGAATGCCGCCAAGGCGACCGTCTACGGCCTTGAGTCGGATGTGGAGGCGGCGGTCACGGCGCACTGGTCGCTGCAGGGCAGCCTCGGCTATGCGCACAACGAGTACAACGACTGGCACGACAGCCTGGGCGACTACACCAACCGCAAGCTGCAGAACGCCCCGGAGTGGACCGCCAACGTCGCCAGTGCCTACGAGTGGCGGGTGCCGAGCGGGGCAGGGCTGCGCTTCACCACGAACGTGTCGTTCCAGAGCTGGATGTACCTGGACGGGGCCAACAGCCCGGTGCTGCGCGCGCCGTCGCGCACGCTCATCGACGCCGGGCTGTTTTACCTGGCTCCGAGCGGGCGCTGGGACGTGGGCGTCGAGGGCAAGAACCTGAGCGACCAGCGGGTGCTCAACTCCGGCTACAACGGCCTTGCCTTCTTCGGGTATGCCGAGGGCACCTACAACCCGCCGCGCCGCTACTGGCTCACGTTCCATTACCACCTGCGCTAGGCGGGCGCGCGTGGCGCATCCTTCCGGGCGCGCCCCCGGCGGATCCCGCGTGCGGGCGGCTACCCCATATGCGTGATGCCCGACCCCACCGACGTGCGAGTAGGCTTGATGATCGGCACTAGCCATCCGGCCCCGGGGGATCGAAGCAGATGGGACTGAAGACCGAGCGCGTGGTCCTGGTCACCGGCGCGAGCCGGGGCATCGGGCGCGGGACCGCCGTGGCGCTCGCCGCGCCGGGCACGACCATTTACGTCACCGGACGCACCACGCAGCCGGGGACCGCAGCGCTCCCGGGTACCATCCACGAGACCGCGGCCGAGATCATGCGCCGCGGCGGCAAGGGGATCGCGGTCGCCTGCGATCACGCCGACGACGCGCAGGTCGCCGCGGCGTTTGCGCAGATCGCACGCGAGGCGCAGCGCCTGGATCTGCTCGTGAACAACGTCACCGCGATCCCGGATGAACTGGTGCTGCCCGGGGGTTTCTGGGAGAAGCCGCTGACGATGCAGGCGATTCTGGACGTGGGCCTGCGCTCGCACTACGTGGCCAGCTGGCACGCCGCGCGCATCATGGTGCCACAGCGCGCGGGGCTTATCGTGATGGTCTCCTCGCCCGGCGCGCGCTGCTACCTGCACGGGCCGGCCTACGGGGCCGGCAAGGCCGCGATCGACAAGATGTCCGCCGACATGGCGGTGGACCTGAAAAAACACGGCGTCGCCTCGGTCTCGCTGTGGGCGCCGCTCACCTTCACCGAGCGCTCGCAGGTGGCGATGCGCGAGCATCCGGGCGAGTACGATGCGGTCATGGCCAATGCGGTGCAGCCGGAGTTCATGGGACGGCTGCTCGATGCGCTCATGCGCGACGCGAAGCTCGCCGAGCGCTCCGGCAAGACCTTCTACGCCGCCGAGCTCGCCGAGGAACTGCGGGTCAAGGACGTCGACGGGCGGCAGCCGCCCTCCGACCGCGCCTTCCTCGGGGAACCCGCGCAGGTGTCCGGCGCGGTGATCGGCGCATAAGGGGGCTACGATGGGAGAACTCGAGGAACTGCGTCGGCGCGTGCAGCGGCTGGAGGACACCGAGGCGATCCGCCGCCTGAAGGCTCGCTACCTGAATGCCTGCGACTCGCAGGATCCGGAGGGCGCGAAGAACTGCTTCGCCGAAGGCGAGGTCGTCATCGACATGGGCCACGTGGGCGTGTTCAACAGCCGCGAGGGCTTCGCCGAGATCTACCGCACCTTCGGCTGCCAGCCCTTCATCCTCGACATGCACCATGGCGCGAATCCGGAGATCGAGTTTCTCGACGACGAGCATGCCAGGGCGCTCTGGGCGCTCGAGTACCGCAACTTCAATCTGCAGGCCAAGACGGTAACCTTCGTGAGCCTGATCTACCACGACGAATATGTGCGCCAGCGCGGGCAGTGGAAGATCAGCAAGAGCCGCTCGGAATTTAAGACCGCACTGCACTGCAGCTATGCCGCCGGCGCGCTCGAGGCCCAGCTTGCCGCGCGCTCGGTGGCCGGTGCGGTCAGCTACGAGAAGTAGGAACGAAGCCATGCCGTACCCGCACGAGGAGGTGGACGCCGCGATCCGCGGGCTGGCCGAGGCCTTCAAGGAGGCCGAGCGCACCAACAAGTGGGCCTGGATCGCCGACAAGTTCTACCACCAGGACTGCCTCTACACCTGCCCCTACGCCGGCGCGATGACGGTCGTGGCGCGTAGCCGTGACGAGATCCGCGCCACGCACTACGGGCGCGACATGGACGTCGGCTCCGGCTGGGCCGGCTGGAGCTTCCCGATCCTGCACTGGGCGATCGACGGCGATCAGATCATCAGCCACTGGGTGAACCGGGGGCCGGGGCGGCGGCCCGACGGCAGCTACTACGAGACCCATGGCGTGTCCTTCATCACCTATGGCGGCAACGGCATGTTCTCCTCGCAGTACGACCTGTTTGACCTCGCCCACCAGATGCACCTGTGCGATGAACTGGATGCGGCCGGACTCTTGAGCCCGAAGCTCAGGGCCGAGTGGGTGCAGCCGGTCAAGAAGCGCCTCATCGACATGCTGAACAAGGGGAGCCCGACATGAGCCTGAGACTCTTTCCGGACGGCGCCGCGCTGGTCATCGGCGGCAGCGGCGGCGTCGGCCAGGCAGTGTGCCGGGAGTTCGCGCGCGCCGGCACGGACGTGGCCGTTACCTACAACAAGAAGCGCGAGGTCGCCGACCGGCTCGCGCAGGAGCTGCGCGGCATGGGACGCAGGGCGAGCGTGCACCAGCTGACCATCGGAGACGCCCAGCGCGTGGAGGCGGTGGTGGAGGCGGCGGCGCGCGAGCACGGGCGGCTGCATACCATCGTCGTGGGTGCGGGCACCTTCGCCAAGCAGGTGCTGCTGTCGGAAATGACCCGCGAGCTGTGGCAGATGGTGATGGAGCAGGACGTCAACGGTTTCTTCAACGTCATGCAGGCGACGCTGCCGCGGCTTAAGGCCTGGGGCGGCGGCTCGTACGTGCACCTGGGCTCGGCCGGGCACCTCAGCTGGCCGGAGCGCGACGGGATCTCGGTGGCGCCCAAGGCGGCGATCGAGGCGCTCATCACCGGCATCGCGCGCGAGGAGGGGCGGCACAAGATCCGCGCCAACACGGTCCTGCTAGGGGTCATCGAGGCCGGCATGTTCCTCGAGCTCACCAAGCAGGGAGTGTTCGATGAGGCCTGGGTCAAGGAAGTGCACAAGAACCTGGCGCTCAAGCGCTGGGGCAAGCCCGAGGAGGTCGGCCACGCGGTCGTGTTCCTCGCTTCCGACCAGGCGCTCTATGTCACCGGCCAGAGGATCGCGGTGGCGGGCGGCTATGGGCTCTAGCGCCATGACAGCCGACGATTACTTCGCCATCCAGAACCTCATCTACCGCTACTGCGATCGGATCGATCGCGGGGATTTTGCCGGCATCGCGCAGCTGTTCGCGGACGCGGAGATTCACGTGCCGGCGCTGCAGGCGCCGCTGCGCGGTGTCGCGGCGATCGAGGCGATGTACCGGCAGTTCACGCGCATATACCCGCAGACCGGCACGCCGCGCACGCGCCACGTGACCAGCAACGTGATCATCGAGCCGGACGGGGAGCATGCCGCGCGCTCGCAGTCCTACGTCCTGGTGCACCAGGCCACCGAGGCACTGCCGCTGCAGCCGATCATCGGCGGTCGCTACTACGATCGTTTCGCGAAGGTGGCAGGCACGTGGCGCTTCACCGAGCGGCGCATGGAGATGGATCTGTTCGGCAACCTGAGCGCGCACCTGTTGCAGTCGTTCGGTCCCTGAGCGCCGGTCGCGGGCGGGCCCGCGGCTGCGCAACGACACAGGTCTGATTGAGGAGCGAGTGATATGAGCCGACCGGTCGATCGGATCCAGCCCGCGCCCGAGGCTTCACAGGGTACGCTCGCCGGCGAGGCGCAGCGCTGGAACGACGCGACCCGCGCGCCCTACGTGGCGGCGCATCCGGAGCGGCGCGCGGCGTTTGTCACCCAGGCGCTCAAGTGGCCGATCAAGCCGCTGTACACACCGGTGGATCTGGAGGCGGTGGGGTTTGACTACCTGAAGGATCTCGGCTTTCCGGGCGAGTACCCGTACACGCGGGGCACCCAGCCGAACGGCCACCGCTCGAACCTGTGGACCATGTCGCAGGTGACCGGCTTCGGCAAGGGTGAGGACTGGGCCAAACGCGCGCGCTACATGCTCGAGCAGGGCCTGCAGGGGCTGATTCTCGAGCACGACCTGCCCACGACCAACGGCTACGACAGCGACAACCCGCTGGTGGAAGGGGAGGTCGGACGGGCGGGCTTGGCGCTCGACAGCCTCGAGGACCTCGAGCGCGCCTTTGACCTGCCGTTCGAGCGGCTCAAGTACCTGATGAGCGTCTGCAATGCGCCGCAGCCGGTGAATCTGGCGATGATCATCGCGGCGCTGGAAAAGAAGGGGATCGACCCGCGCCAGTTCGTGCTGCACATCGTCAACGGCATCCTGATCGAATACACCTGCGTCGGCCGCTACATCTTCCCGCCGGTGCATGGCCTGCGGATCGCCACCGACTGCATCGAGTACATCATCCGCAACCACCCCAACTGGGCACCCATTTCAATCATCAGCGCGCAACTGCAGCCGGCCAGGGCGAATCCGGTGCAGGAGATCGCCTTCTCGATGGCGATCGCCATGGCCTACATCGATGCGACGCTCGAGCGCGGCTTCGATATCGACACCGTGGCGCCATACTTTCACTTCGTTATCAACGTCGACATGGACTTTTTCGAGGGCATCTGCAAGCTGCGGGCGTACCGGAAGATCTGGGCGCGCCTCATGAAGGAGCGCTACGGCGCCGCGCGCCCCGCGGCGCTCAAGATCCGCATGATGACCTCACCGACAACCATCGCCCTCACGCTGCAGCAGCCGCTGAACAATATCGGCCGGCTGGCGATCATGGCGACCGCCTGTGCGCTCGGCGGGGCGGGGGAGAACATGACGACGCCCTTACACGACGAGGCGCACGCCTTGCCTGCCGAGGAGGCGATACGCGTCGGCGCGGCCCTGCAGCACATCGTCGCTCATGAGACCGGCGTCGCCGACACCATCGATCCGCTCGCCGGCTCGTACTACGTGGAGGCGCTCACCAAGCAGATCGAGACCGCCGCGATGGCGGAGATCGACCGGGTGATGCAGATGGGCGGGGCGCTGCGCGCCATCGAGACCGGCTATTTTCAGCGCGCGCTCGGCCGCGAGCAGTACGAACGCAACCGGGACCTCGAGGAGGGGCGCCGCAAGTGGGTCGGGGTCAACCACCTGGTGCTGCCGGGGGAGAAACGGCAGATTGAGATATTCCGTGCCGACAACCGGATGGAAGAGGAGCAGGTGGCGCGGGTGCGCGCCCTGCGCAGCCGCCGCGACAACGTGGCGGTGGCAGCCGCGCTTGAGGCGGTGCGCGAGGCTGCCCGGCAGGGCAGCAATCTCGTGCCGCCGTGCCTCGCCGCGGTGAAGCTCTACGCAACGCACGGGGAGCTGTGCGACGCCATGCGGGATGTGTTTGGAGTGCACACTCCGGACAGTCAGCTCACGGGAGTGTGAGGATCGTGTCCGAGCCGTCCGCACGTCGCCTGCGTGTGCTGCTAGCCAAGCTCGGCATGGACACGCACACCGTCGGCATTACCGTGGTCGCGCATGCGCTGCGCGAGGCGGGCATGGAAGTGATCTTCACCGGGCTCAAGCAAACCCCGGAAGCGGTTGCCAAGGCCGCGATCCAGGAGGACGTGGACGTCGTGGGAGTCTCCAGTCTCTCCGCCGGTCATACCCGCAGTCTGCCCAAGCTGGCCCGGCTGCTGCGCGAACAGGGCGCCGGCGAGAAGCTCCTGATCGCCGGCGGCGTGATTCCGGAGGAGGATCTGCCGCTGTTGCAGGAGGCCGGCTTCGCCCGCGTGTTTACCATGGGCACCGACACCCGCCAGATCGTGGACTATCTGCGCGGCTGGTGGAGTGAACGGCTCGCGGCGGACGTGGCGCGCGAGTGATGGATGTCGCCGCGGAGCTGTTGGCCGGCAACGTAGCCGCCGGCGCGCGTGCCATCCGCTGGCTCGATGACCGCGACCCGCGCGGTCGCGAGGTGCTGCAGCGGATCTTCAGCGCGACCGGTGGCGCGCACATCGTCGGCGTCACCGGACCCCCGGGAGCCGGCAAGTCCACGCTCGTGGACATGATTGTGGCCGAAGAGCGCCGGCGCGCACGCAGGGTCGGAGTGCTCGCGATCGACCCGACGAGCCCGTTTACGGGCGGCGCGATCCTCGGCGATCGCGTGCGCATGGGGCGCCACGCCCTGGATGAGGGGGTATTCATCCGCTCGATGGGCACGCGCGGGGAGACGGGCGGCCTGTCACGGGCCACCTACGACGCCTGCCTGGTGCTGGATGCAATGGGCTACGACGTCGTCATCGTTGAAACCGTCGGAGTGGGGCAGGAGGAGATCGACATCGTGGCCCTGGCCCACTCGACGGTTATCGTCGCCGTCCCGGGCCTCGGGGACGAGGTGCAGGCGATGAAGGCGGGCCTGCTGGAAGCGGGTGACATTCTGGTGGTCAACAAGGCCGACCGCGAAGGCGCTGATCGCACGCTGCGGGATCTTGAGCTGCTGCTGCACCTGCGCGGCCGCGACGGCTGGCAGCCGCGGCTGCTGTCGGCGATCGCGACCCGGGGCGAAGGTGCCAGCGCGATCGTCGACGCGCTCGAGGCACACCGCGCTCATCTGGCCGCCACCGGCGAGTTCACTCTGCAGTCCGGCCGGCGTTGCGAGCAGCAGTTCCTGGGGCTCGTGCGCGCGGGGGCAACGACGCGACTGCTCGGCGCCGCCGGGGAGGGTCTGCTGGCGGAGGTCAGGGCGCGGCGTATCGATCCTTACACCGCCG